>Ga0181539_1002088_pt1 | contig 20744 bp, 18 predicted proteins | sample PEATcosm2014_Bin_46_FD_119767 | JGI IMG/M metagenome (GOLD analysis project Ga0181539, IMG submission 119767) | Peatland microbial communities from MTU Mesocosm Facility, Houghton, MI, USA - PEATcosm2014_Bin23_60_metaG | ecosystem: Environmental > Terrestrial > Soil > Wetlands > Peat | place... | reverse complement strand
TCGTGGCCGAGCGCTCGCTCTTCGCCGCCGAAAACGCGCTGGTGCAGAGCAACTGCAACATCACCACCGATCTAATCGCCCTCTACAAAGCCTTGGGAGGCGGATGGGAAATCAATCCTGCCAATGAGAAGGCACTGACTTCTGCGACTGCGGCTGCTGAAGCTGCGGATGGGGTTGCGGCAAAGTAACATCGAAGTTCTACCACTTGTGCAAGAGGCTAATCTTCCCGAGGGGGTCCCTGCCCGTGCTCGCATGGGCGCAAAAATTCCAGCTCTTCGGCTAGCGCCGGCCTCACCAGCACTACATTTACGCGGTAGTAGAGCTCTTTTCCCGCCAGGGGATGATTGTAGTCGAGCGTAATGGTTGAATCGGTTTTTTCCTTGATAAAATAGCTGTACTGTGCCCCGGTCGCTTTGTTTTTGGCTATCGCCCACCTGCCGGGCTCCAGGTCGCGGCCCGGGGGAAATTCGCCAAGAGCCATGGTCCGCACGAGACTTTCGTCATATTCGCCAAAGCCGTCACGGGCAGCGATAATCAGTTCCTTTTGCGCCCCCTGCTCAAGACCGATCAGTCCCTTTTCCAGGGCCGTGAGAATCTGGCCGTAACCCACAATGAAATTCATCGATGCCGGCGTATTTTCGCCTTTTACCAACGAACCGTCATCGAGACGCAGACTGTATTCTATGACAACAAAGCTGTCTTTGGCTATTTGCATCGTTACCCCAAAAATTGGACAGTGATGTGAGCAATACTAGGGTGTATAAGCCTTATAAGACTTGTGAGGGTTCATAGCCCAGTTGTTGGGCTTTCCGAACCTGTTCGTCGGCCTCCTGGTCTTTGCCCAATGCGCGAAGGGCGACCGCCAGGTTGAAGTGGGCCGAAGCAAACGAGCTGTCGGCCTCGATCATTTTCATCGAAAGTTCGGCACAGGCTTCCGCCTGCCCTGCCTCAAGATATGCTGCTGCAAGCAGTTGGTAGGCCTTTTGGGAGCCGGGCATGAGTTCGAGTGCTTTTTTTCCGTGCGCTATGGCTTTATCCGGCTCGCCGCCTCGAAGGTAGCCAAAGGCGAGATTGCTGTGAGCGGGACCCAGGTCCGGATTTATTTCAAGGGCTTTCATGTTGGCCTCGATGCTTTTTGCCGGCTCGACCTCAGCGTAAAGGCCGCCCAGGTTCACGTAAGCCTGAGCCAGATTCGGGTCGCACTCGAGGGCTTGCTTGAATTCGGAAATGGCCTCAGCAACGAGACCCTTGTGAGTGTAGGCCAGTCCCAGATTGTAGTGCAGAGTTGCAGAGTGGGGTTCGAAGGCAAGTCGTTCCTTCAAAAACTTGATATAGAGGTTAAGTTTGGCGTCTGTGTCATTGCGGGTATTTGCCATTGTGTTTTCTCTTTCTATGGAGTATATAGGCAAAATTCGAGTAAAAAGAGGCGGAAAACCTTGAAACTCCGGGGGTTCTCCGCTGAGGGTGCAGTCCGGATGCCTTTTTCCTGCCTCGTGTAGGGTGAAAAACAAGGCATTTTAACTCATAGGCTCTTCGTTGGAAAGCTCTTCGCTGCTCACATACCTGTGACCGCCGGCGCCTTTTCCGCCCAATACTTCGATAGTGTTGAAATATCGGGATTTTTTTATTGACAAAGAATTACCACGGAGTTAACTGGCGCCATGCGTTAATTCTTGCGGTCCTTCAGGCTCGGGCAAATTTCGACCTTAAGTGGGGGTTGACAATGTTATCCCCCGTTTATATTCAAAGCTAACTCCACAGGAGAAAAACGAATGAGCGAAGATGTCAAACAGAGGATTCTGGACTGGGTAAAGCAGCAGAAGAAGAGCAAACATTATTTCAACGACCTTTGCAAGGCCGTTCCCGAAATCAAGATGATGGCGGCAAAGAAGTTCGTAAACGAACTGGTCAGCGAAGGGAAACTCAAGTACTGGTCGAGCGGCAGCACGACTATGTACATGCTTCCCAGTGAAGGCGATGTAGCAAAAGAAGAAAAGGGAATGAACTAACCCCTCCTTCCCCCAACCTGCCGATGAGTTATTCCCACTGGGTATTTGCACAAAGACCGGAACTTGAGATATTCCTGAGAAGTACAAATACACACTGTGAAAGGGAGGTGAAAAGAGGTAACGGACCGATTCCGTGGCAAATCATGTACGAGTGAAAGTTAAAGGGAAACACTAACGGAGGTAAACGAATGGCACTGAAACATGCAACCCCAATGCTTGACGAACTCGATAAAGGCCCATGGCCGAGCTTCGTAAGTGATGTAAAGAGAATGGCGGCCAAAGGCAACCGCATGTGCGAGGATTGGCTGGGCCTTATGGAGATGTCCTTCAGGGACAAGGAAGGCCACTGGAAACACGGCGGTATCGTCGGGGTCCTCGGATACGGCGGGGGGGTTATCGGCCGCTACTGCGACCGGCCCGACCTTTTCCCCAGCGTTGCGCATTTCCATACCATACGCGTCAACCAGCCTGCGAGCAAGTACTACGACACGAAAGTTTTGCGCAGGCTTTGCGATCTGTGGGAAGCGCGCGGCAGCGGGCTGACCAATATGCACGGTTCAACGGGAGACATCGTTTTGCTGGGTACGACTACCGACCAGCTCGAGCCTATTTTCTATGAACTGACGCATGAATTCGAAATGGACCTCGGCGGATCGGGATCCAACATGAGGACCCCCGAGAGTTGCCTGGGAATGTCCCGTTGCGAATGGTCCTGCATCAACACCCAGGACATCATTTACGACCTTACGCAGGAATTCCAGGATGCGCTCCACAGGCCGATGTTCCCTTACAAGTTCAAGTTCAAGGCATCCGGCTGTCCGATGGACTGCGTTGCGGCTATCGCGCGTTCCGATTGCTCGATTATCGGGACCTGGCGCGACCAGATTCGCACCGACCAGGCAGCGGTCAAAGCCTATGTAGGCGGCGAGCTTGTCCCCCATGGCGGAGCCGGCGGCAAAAGAACCAGCTTCGACATCAAGGCCGAAGTAATCGACCTTTGCCCCACCCAGTGCATGGAATACGACGGCAAATCGCTCAAGATCTACGACGAGGACTGCGTTCGCTGCATGCACTGTATTCGTGTAATGCCGCGGGCTCTTCGGCCTGGTCTTGACCGGGGCGCAACGATCCTGGTGGGCGCCAAAGCGCCCATTCTCGACGGTGCACAGCTTTCGAGCGTTGTTATTCCGTTTATCAAGATGGAGTCGCCCTACACCGAGTTCAAGGGATTCGTCGAAAAAATGTGGGATTGGTGGATGGAGGAAGGCAAGAACCGTGAACGCCTTGGCGAGACCATTCAGCGCCTCAGTCTGCGAGAATTTCTCAAGGTGTGCGAGCTCCAACCCGATCCGCGCATGGTGAATACCCCGAGGTTCAACCCTTACATTTTCTACGATCCGGCGGCAGTTCCCGGTGGCTGGGAGCATGATGGCGCTGCGTTCCGTCAACGGCATCAAGCTTAGGAGGTCTAAAAGATGGCTTTTGATCCGAACAATCTCATGAAAGATCGTATTACCGATATTGGTCCCCCAAAATATGACAAACACTTCCCGCCCGTTATCAAAGAGAATTTCGGTAAGTGGAAATACCACGAAATCCTGGAGCCGGGCGTTTTAATGCACGTCTCTGAATCCGGGGCCGAGGTCTACTCGGTCCGCATTGGTTCAGCCCGTCTTATCAGCGTCGATTACATCCGTGAAGTATGCAATATGGCCGATAAGTACTCCGGCGGGCACCTGCGCTGGACAACCAGAAACAACATCGAGTTTTTGGTAAGCGACAAGAGCAAGCTTCAGCCCCTGCTGGCAGACCTGCGCAGCCAAGGCTCCTGGTTCCCCATCGGCGGGACCGGAAACTGCATCACCAATATCGTCCATACCCAGGGTTGGGCACACTGCCACACCCCGGCCATAGACGCCTCCGGCGTCGTCAAAGCAGTAATGGACGAGCTTTACGGTTATTTCGGAAGCCACAAACTGCCCGCGCAGATTCGCATAGCCCTGGCGTGCTGCCTTAACATGTGCGGGGCTGTTCACTGCTCCGATATCGCCATTCTTGGCGTTCACAGGAAACCCCCCTTCGTCGAGCATGACCGCGTCCAGAACGTGTGTGAAATTCCTCTGGTAATCGCTGCATGCCCGACGGCTGCAATCAAGCCCAAAAAGGTGGGCGATCTCAAGAGCATCGAAATCAACAACGACCGGTGCATGTTTTGCGGAAACTGCTACACCATGTGCCCGGCCCTGCCCCTTGCGGACGGAGAGGGTGACGGGATCGCCATTTGGGTGGGCGGTAAGGTTTCCAACGTGATATCGGCCCCGATGTTCTCGAAGCTGGCCGTTCCCTTTATCCCAAACGAGCCGCCCAGGTGGCCCACCACGGTTAAGACGATCAAGAAGATCGTCGAGGCTTACGCAGATGGCGCCCGCCGTTACGAGCGAATCGGCGAGTGGACAAAAAGGATCGGCTGGGAGCGTTTCTTCGAGAAAACCGGTCTGGAGTTCGGCCATGAGCACATTGACGACTACCGTCTCGCCATGACGACTTGGAGAACGACGACTCAGTTCAAGTTTTAGAAAAATTTAGGTCATATAGGTCCGATTGGACTTATATGGCCTATTCTTGTTTGGATGGAATATGGAAGTTAACCGATCGCGCCTAATAGTAGCGGCTTTGCGCGGGGGCGCCGGGAAAACGCTTATCTCCGTGGGGCTTAGCGCCGCATGGAAGCGCCGTCTTGGATTGCGTATCGTCGCCTTCAAGAAGGGGCCCGATTATATTGACGCGGGCTGGTTGAGCGCGGCTTCGGGCGGTCCCTGCTACAATCTTGACCCGTTTCTTATGAGCCCCGAGCAGATCCTGCGCTCATTTGTCATGCGCTCCGCAAGAGCAGACGGGAGCTTGATTGAAGGAAACCGAGGCCTCTACGATGGAGTTGACGCAAACGGCAGCTATTCGACCGCCGAGCTTGCCAAACTTCTAAGGTGTCCGGTTGTTCTGGTTTTAGACGCAACAAAGGTGACGCGCACGGCCGCCGCGATGGTGCTGGGATGCCAGAGGCTTGATGCCGAAGTGAACATCGCCGGTGTCATTTTGAACCACGTGGCCGGAAAGCGGCATGAACAGGTGCTCAGGGAATCAATCGAAAAGTGGTGCGGGGTCCCGGTCCTGGGTGTGGTCCCAAAGCAAACCCGCAACTTTTTCCCCGAGCGCCATCTCGGACTGGTTCCGCCCGAAGAAGCCCGAGACAGCCTGGAAGCCCTCTCGGTTGCTGCGGCCAAAATGAGTGAGCACCTCGATCTCGAGGCGCTCTGGAAAGTGGCGGCTGCGGCCCCTGCCCTGGGCTGTCCTTTGCCGCCGCCGAAGGCAGCGGCGACATGGGCTGCGGCCCCGCCGCTTAAAATTGGTATAATCCGGGATTCCGCGTTCCAGTTTTACTACCCGGAGAATTTCGAAGCGCTCGAAGAAAGAGGCGCATCTCTTGTCTGGATTTCCAGCCTGGAGAATGCGCCTTTGCCTGAAGTAGATGCGCTCTACATTGGCGGGGGATTTCCGGAAACCCATCTGGAGAAGCTTGCCGCCAATGAGGTCCTTCGCGATTCAGTCAAATCAGCCGTGGAGGCCGGCTTGCCGGTCTATGCTGAATGCGGCGGCCTGATGTTTTTGTGTCGTGGAATTCGTCATCGGGATAAACTCCATCCGATGGTGGGTGTGTTTCCTTTCGAGATAGTTCTTGGGACAAAACCGCAGGGACACGGCTATACGGTTATGGAGTGCGTCAGCCCCAATCCTTTTTTCCCGAAAGGAACGACTCTTCGGGGACATGAATTCCATTATTCGAGAATTGCCGACCGGCTCGACCCCGGCTCCTGCTCCTTCGTTTTCAGGTTGAACAAGGGGCACGGAATCGTGGCCGGCTGGGACGGCATATGTTATAAGAACGTCCTTGCGGGCTACTCGCACCTGCACGCGGCCGGAAACGATCTCTGGGCCGATGCAATGATAGCTGCCGCAGGATCATATAAGAGGCTTAAAACATCAATTTCTGCTGATTCCGGGTTGGACCGGGTCCGGCCCGAATCTCAGAGCATCCCCGCGGGTTATTGAAGGAGGTACTTAATGGGCCAGGTTGAATTTAAAGGCAAGAATTTTGAGGTGGACGAGGACGGCTTTATTGCCAGCTTCGACACATGGTGTCCGGAGTGGGTTGATTACGTAAAGTCTTCCGAGGGTATCACCGAGCTGACTGATGAGCACTGGCAGGTGATTCACGTGCTCCAGGATTACTACAGGAAGCACGGGATCGCTCCGATGGTCCGGATCCTTACCAAGGTCACCGGCTACAAGCTCAAGTACATCTATGAGCTGTTTCCATCGGGACCAGGCAAGGGCGCATGCAAAATGGCCGGGCTGCCCAAACCGACCGGCTGCGTTTAGGTCGAACTACGGATGGCTGCCACGGAGAAGTGAGCAGCGGCATGGATTGAGGAGCGCAGCGCGGTGGATGTTCTGGGAACCGGGCTCCGGTCTCCTGATACCGGATAAATTCCCACATCCTGCATCTCCTGGCTGCGGGCATCCTGCTTCGATCCGGGCCTGCCTGTGCCAGCTTGATATGAGTCCTTTGACGCAAATCACAGCGAACGCTCCGTGGTTCACCCACGCACTACGACAGCGGGGAGCGGGGAAAAGCGAGATAAGGAGACAGTGAGAGGTGGAGACATCTCCCCGTCTCCGAAAAATTCCCTGCTCCTTGCTGCTCCAGGTTTCACCCATTGACCCATCATCCGTTCATCGTTTTTTCTTTTCACACTGACAAAAGCAGTGTAAAAGAACTTTGGCAAAGCTTTGTATTTTTATTCACGCATGGGTTGCTCCCGGCTGTGCATGGCCTTGGCCATCCCCCTGCCGAGCTGGTTTGTGGCCCCGCCCATACCGGATTTATTTTGCTATTTCCGGCTTGACTTTAAGTTTGGATGGGGGTACGAAAAGGCCTGTCAGTTAAACGGAAGCAACGGAATTGATAACAATTCCTGAAGCGATTGTGCCAGACTTTTCTAAACTCTAGTGGAGGAAAAAATGAGCTTCAAAGTAACGATTGACAAGGACAAGTGCACTGGCGACGCCGAATGTGTAGATGTATGCCCCGTTGATGTATACGAGCTTGTCGACGGCAAGGCCGAACCGGTGAATGAGGATGAGTGCCTGGGCTGCGAAAGCTGTGTGGAAGTCTGCGAACAGGGCGCAATCACAGTGGAAGAAGTCTAGTTTGCCCTCGCCATAGGACCGGGTCCCACCCACAAACAAGCCGCTTGACTCGATTGGAGCAAGCGGCTTTATTGTTGGTCAAGGCAAGGACTCGAAAAAAGCAATAGGGTCCCGGGAAGGCGCCTTCAGATATTGTCTTGGCGTGATGAAAACGATGCAAAAAAGCCCACGCGTGTACCGTGGGCTTTTTTCATGATTCAAACTGTGATTCAAACTCTGCGTGGGAACTACTTTTATTCTTTTGCACCCGGATGGCATCCGGCGCAGGTGGTCGGGGCCTTGGTGTCCGGCTTTTCCGCCTTCAGCTTTTTGTGACAGGGCTGACAATTGGTGTGAAATGCGAACTTGAGGTTAAGTTTCTTCTGATCCGGGGGAAGTTTCATCTCGCCCTGGATAGTCGCTTCGGTGTGGCATTTCTCGCATTGTTGGACCTGGTCGCCTTCTTTCCACGTATTCTTGCCATCTTTATAGATATGATGGCACTGGTCACAGGCAACCTTGTATTCCTGCGAATGCTTCTTGTGGCTCAACTGCACGGGCGTCTTGGTCGGTGAGGGCCAAATCGCTGGTTTAAGGGTGATTTGGTCTGGCGCCTGCTGAGCGGCCAATGCCAGCAGCGCCGCTGAGAAGATGAATACAGCCGCAATGGCCAAACACGAGACTAACCTTCCTTTTTTCATTCCGGGCTCTCCTCCTTTTGTTGTTGCCTTGCCAGCTAAATGTCACAAAACAGCTTATCAACCAAAATACAGGAAGAAAAAACGCCAATCAAGCCAGCGGGCATTCTAGTGAAATTTTTCCCCTAACGCAAGCGAATTTGTCCACAGTAGTTTTTAGGAGAGCAGAAAACGGATATGCGATGGACGTGTGAAGCACCAAAAACTTGCCGCTATTAGGCCGTGAGGGGCCGTCACACGGACACGGACATATCCGATTGCACGACACGGCAAAATGATTAAAGTCAAGCCGGGTAGTTTCGAAGTCATTTGCGCCGCTTTGGCCGCCTTATTGCCAATTACCGAGCAACGCGGAGGCCGTCATGCAATTTCAGAAGCTCTATTTTAAGAACCCGGATGGAAAAAGGCTCGCCGCTCGCCTGGACCTGCCGCTTGACGAGAAGCCAACCGCTTTTGCCGTCTTTGCCCACTGTTTCACCTGTACCAAAAACTTCAATGCCGTCGTGAACATTAACCGGGCGCTGGCCCGCCATGGGATAGCAGTGCTGAGGTTCGATTTTACGGGCCTTGGTGAGAGTGAGGGGGATTTTTCCGAAACAAGTTTCTCGACCAACGTGGCAGACCTCATTGCGGCTGCCGACTTTTTAAAAGACGCCTATGAGTCCCCCAGGCTTCTCATCGGTCATTCGCTCGGCGGGGCGGCAGTGATTCAGGCGGCCCAGGGGATCCCCTCCGCCGAGGCGGTTTCCACTATTGCCGCACCCGCCGAACTCAAGGGTCTGCTTCGCTTCATCGATGGCCCCCCGCTTGAAGAGCTCGAAAAAGAGGGCGAGACTACAATCAATATTTCCGGCAAAGACTTCAAGATAAAGACGCAGTTTCTCAACGATCTGAAGCAGGACAACATGGAGGAGGCGATAGGCGCGCTTAGAAGACCCCTTTTGATCTTCCATTCTCCTGTAGACCAGATCGTATCGATTGATCAGGCTGCGAAGATCTTTACTGCGGCGCGGCATCCGAAGAGCTTCATTTCGCTTGACAAGGCCGATCACCTGCTCTCCAACCGCGAAGATTCCCTCTACGTCGGCTCGGTGCTTGCGGCCTGGGCATCAAAATATCTCAAGATTTCAGAGAGAAAATATATTCAGCCGGAACTATCCGATAACCGAATCATAGCCCGTACCGGCATGAGCGGCTTTCGGACCGAGATCATAGCCAACGGGCACAGCCTGGTCGCCGATGAACCGATCCCGGCGGGAGGGACCAATAGCGGGCCGACTCCCTACGACCTGCTTGTATCGGCACTTGGCGCCTGTACAGGGATGACCATCAGAATGTATGCTGACCGTAAGAAACTGCCTCTGGACTCCATTACCGTAAGACTAAGGCACGAGAAAATCCATGCGGAAGACTGCCAGGATTGCGAAGACCCGAGGAGCAAAATAGATTTCATTGAAAGGGAAATCGAGCTGAAGGGGGACCTTGACCAGCCCACTCGGCAGAAAATCCTCCAGATCGCCAACCGGTGTCCGGTTCACAAGACGCTCGAATCAGGGAGCCGGATAGCCTCCAAATTGAAAGGATAACATCGCAGAGCGAGGAAATTGCTGACAACTCATCACGACGTCACGGCGTGACTAACTTATAAAGAGAGAGTATAAGGGGAGAATCTCATGAAATTACCACTGGAAATCAGCGCACGCGACGTGCGCATCAACGGTGAAACTGAAGCACTGATTCGGGACAAAGCTTTAAAACTCGACAGGTTCTACGACCAGATCATCGGGTGCCGGGTGAAAGTGGACGTGCCTCACCGCAGCCAGCGAAGAGGAATAATGTATAACGTCAGGATCGATATAACCGTGCCTGGCGGTGAGCTGATTGTGAAAAGAGAACCTGACGAAGACCTCCATGTGGCGATAGTGAATTCGTTCGAAACCGCCCAACGACGCCTAACGGGGTACGCGGACAGGCAAAGGGGTGAGGTGAAAACTCACTTTGAGAAGCCGGTGGCAAGGGTGGCCAGGATATTTACGGAGCAAGGCTACGGGTTTCTCATGACACTTGAAGGGCGTGAGGTTTACTTTCATAAAAACGCCGTCCTCGATGCCAAATTCGAAGTACTCAACGTAGGGATGGAGGTAACCTTTATCGAGCAATCAGGAGACAAGGGGTCCCAGGCAAGCTCTGTTTCCGTGGTTTGACGGGCCTGCGGCCAGATCGGGAAAGAATGCATGCTGGAGGCGGGGATCGACCCGCCTCTTCGATTTTGCGCGCAAAATTTGTGAATGGGCCAATTGGTGAACCGCAAATCGGCCACTACACTTAAGAAAAGGTAAATCGGAGAAAAAAAATGCTTTGGGGCATAGTGGACATAATTATTGTCTTGCTGCTCATACTGACGAACGGTCTTTTTGCAATGTCGGAGCTTGCCGTGATCTCGTCGAGCAAAACGCGGCTGCTAAGACACGCCGAGGAGGGGAGTTCGAACGCCCGCGTGGCCCTGGATCTGGCCGAAAACCCAAATCGCTTTCTGGCGACCGTACAGATCGCAATAACGCTCATCGGCGTTCTAAGCGGAGCTTTCGGCGGGGCAAGCCTTGCCGGACATCTGGCTGCAACGCTCTCGTCGATCCCATACATCGGACGCTACAGCGACTCGATAGCCCTGGCGCTGGTTGTCGGGCTTATCACCTACTTCTCGCTGCTGGCCGAACTTATCCCGAAAAGGATCGCCGTATCCACCCCGGAGGGCATTGCTTCGGCGGTTGCAAAACCGATGGCAAAACTCGCCGCCCTAACCTCACCCATTATCCGGGTACTGAGCTTTTCGACCGATATCGTGCTGCGCTTTTTCAGGTTCAGGCTGGCAAAAAAGGCGCCTGTGACAGAGGAGGAAATCCGCATGCTCATAGGGCAGGCCACCATTGCCGGCGTATTCGAAGAAGCCGAGCAGGATATGGTGGAAAGGGTCTTCCGGCTTGGAGACCGCCGTGTCGGGGTGATGATGACTCCGCGCAACAAGGTCGTGTGGCTGGATATAAACGAGTCGCCGGACAAGACGAGACGAAAAATCGCCAAAAGTCCTTACTTCTGGTTTCCCGTCGGCCAGAAGGCGGGAAATATCCAGGGGGTAGTCCATGTTCGCGACATCGCTGCGAACTGCCTGAGCGGCAAGCCCCTTGACCTCAGGGCCTCGATGCATAAGCCCCTTTTCGTCCATGAGAGCACGCAAGCCCTGAAAGTGCTGGAGAACTTCAGGCAATCAGGCCAGCAAATGGCGCTCGTGGTCGACGAATATGGTACGATCGAGGGAATTATAACCCTCACTGATATTTTAGAGGCTATCGTCGGCGACATTGCTTCGCCAGAAGTTCTGGAGGAGCTTCCAATTATTCAGCGGGAAGAAGGCGCGTGGCTGGTGAGAGGGATGCTGCCCGTTGACGAATTGAAAGCCTTTTTCCACATCCGCAAACTGCCCGGTGAGCGGCAGAGGCGCTTTCAGACGCTGGGCGGCTTTACAATGACTCACCTCAAGAGGGTGCCCGCTGTCGGAGACCTCTTCGCGTGCTGCGGGTACAGCTTTGAAGTAGTCGAAATGGAGGGACGCAGGGTCCGAAAGGTCCTCATAAAAAAGATCGGTGAATAACCGGTGAATAGTTGGTTCAACGCGTAAAAAACAATTCACCGATTCACACTGGATCGGGTCAGCGGCAGGCTCTATTCGCCGATTAGCCCGAGTATTTCACCCGGCTTTACAAAACCGCAGAATCGTTCTAAATTCTGATTCAGCTAAGCTCACAGTTTCAGGACGGGGTCGAACCGATGCTCCAGCTTTACAACACAATGACTCGACAAAAAGAACCCTTTCGGCCGGAAAACGGCGGCGCGCGGGGAGTGGTCAGGATGTTCAGTTGTGGACCCTCGATTTATAGCCCGCCTCATATCGGAAATTATCGCACGTTCATCTGGGAGGATGTGCTTCAAAGATATCTGGAGTACCAGGGATATGAAGTCAAGCGAGCCATAAACTTAACGGATATTGAAGACAAGGCCGTTGAGGAAGCACAAGAGCGCGGCCTGTCGGTCGGAGAACTTACAGGCGCCATAGCCGGGCGCTTTATTGAGGAAGCCCGGCTGCTGAGGATAAAATTGCCCGAGCGGATTCCGCGCTCATCCACCAGCGTCCAACAGGCCGTTTACCTGATCCGCAAGCTGATCGAGAAAGGTTATGCCTACCGCCACAAAGCCGACATCTTCTTCGATCCTCTCAAATTCAAGGGTTTCGGCAAACTGTTTCAGCTGGACATGAGCAAATGGCCCAAAACCAGGAAGCGGTTCAAGCGGGACACCTATCCGGGGCTCAGATGGAACCTTGGCGATTTCATCCTCTGGCACGGGTGCAAGGCAGGCGATGAGGTTTGCTGGGACACTGAGATAGGTAGGGGGAGGCCTTCCTGGAACGTGCAGGATCCAGCCATGATTTCTGAAACCCTGGGCTATTGCCTGGACATATTCTGCGGAGGCATAGACAACCTCTACAGGCATCACGATTACAATATCGCCGTTATGGAATCGGTGTCGGGTGAAGAACTGGCGCGCTACTGGCTGCATGGCCGGCATGTTCTGGTGGGCGGGAAGAAAATGTCGAAAAGCCTCCACAATATAGTTTACCCCGGGAATCTCATCGAGCAGGGCTTTTCCTGGGAGCAAATCCGTTTTTACCTCCTGTCGAGGCAATACCGCAAAAAGCTCAACCTGAGCATGGATGGAGTTCGCGCGGAAAGTTTGAAGCTGGATGCCCTGAGAGCAATGACGCGAGATCTGTCGATCCCCGGGGAGAAAACTGAACGGATCATAGACAACGAAGCTGTAAGAAGCCTCACCGAGGATCTCACGGCTTCATTCGATACAGGAATGAACGACGATCTGGACACGCCTTCAGCGGTCGAAGGCCTTTTCGGGGCAGTTCAACGTCTGCATTTCCTGCACAAACTCGGCAGGATCGGCAGAGAGCAGACACGGACAATTGAGCAGAGACTACGGAAAACAGACTCCGTGCTGCAAGTTTTATTTTGAGGTTAATTTAGGCACTTAGGTGATTCAGGAATTGATCTTGCAATTCCTCGGTTCGTTTCAATTCCTGAGTTCCTCAATCTCTCAATTCTTCGATGCGTTTTCAGCGCTTTTCTAATTTTATCGGCGAAGCCTGCTGCCATATAGGGCTTCATTACGAACTCGCGGATACCCATTTCCCGCGCCTGTGTTTCATTGATAAACTCACTGTACCCGGTGCTCAGGATGATCGGCATGCCTGGCCGGAGGGCGATAATTTCTCTGGCGAGCTCTTCGCCCCTTAGACCTGGCATGGTCATGTCTGTGATGACAAGATCAAACCCATGAGGATCGGCTCGGAAAGTCTCCAGGGCTTCGAGGCTGTTGGTTTTTGTAACGACCTTGTAGCCAAGAGACTCCAACAGTTCCTTTCCTAACTCAGCCAGAATTGCTTCGTCGTCAACAAAGAGTATTCGTTCGGCGCCGACGCAAAGAGATTCCCTTGCCTCCGTTCCGGTTGGTTTCTGCTTCTCCATACTTCGAAGAAACACATTGAAGGTGGTTCCCTGACCCGGCTGGCTCTCTACCGTTATCGCTCCGCCATACGTCCTGACTATTCCCTGGACCACCGAAAGCCCTAGTCCCGTGCCCTCACCGGTCATCTTAGTGGTGAAGTAGGGATCAAAAATTTTTTCCATGACCGCAGGGTCAATGCCATGGCCCGTATCGCTTACTGCCAGGCACACGTAACGCCCCGGTTTAAGGTCCGGGTGTGGGGAGTGCCGGCAGTCACCAACGGCCGAATAAGACAATCTGATGAGCAAAACCCCGCCGGAGGCACGCATGGCATGGGCCGCGTTAGTGCAAAGATTAATCAGCACCTGGTGTATTTCGGTTGGATCGGCAAAAATCACTCCATCTTCCGGACTCAATGAAATCTCATCGCGAATTTCGATGGTGCTGGGCAGAGAAGGACGTAACAGTTTGAACGCTTCTTTCACAACGGAGACGATGGGTATAGGTTGACGCCTTTGTTCTGCCTGGCGGCTGAAGGCGAGAATCCGCTTGACCAGGTCCGCTGCACGAGCGCTTGCTTGCAACACCTGGTCTAGATTGCGGCGTACCGGATCTGCCTGTGCAAGCTTGAATCCGGCAATTTCCGCATGGCCGACTATGGCAGTCAGAATGTTGTTGAAGTCATGTGCGATTCCCCCGGCCAGGGTGCCGATGGCTTCCATCTTCTGCGCTTGGCGAAGGTCTTTTTCAAGCTTCACCTGGCGGGTGATATCCCGGTGGATGCTTACATAATTGATGATAGCCCCGGACTTGTTCCGAATGGGAGATGCCGTGGCCTCCGTTTCGTACAACGAGCCGTCCTTTTTCTTGTTAATGAGACGTCCCGACCATACATGGCCTTTGGTGAGCGTTTTCCGGATAGCCCTGTAGAAGGCCCGGTCATGTTTATCGCTTTTGAGGAGTCGCAAATGTTCACCGATAGCCTCCGTGCTCTCATAGCCCGCCATGGTCGTAAAAGCCGGATTGACATAGTCGATGATCCAATTTGTATCGGTTATGATGATTGTTTCCGCAGCTTGTTCGACCGCTGTCGCAAGTCGCATGCGCTCTTCTTCAGCCCGTTTGCGCTCGGTGATATCACGAAATATCCCATCGACTCCGAGGATGTTTCCCTGATCGTCCTTGCGGAATGAGCTTGTGAGCGCAACAGAAAGCGGCGAGCCGTCTTTTTTCTTAAGGGTTATCTCATAGTCTCTGACCACGCCATCTTTCCGTATTGCGCGCAGCATTTTTTCACGCTCATCAGGATGCATCCAAAATCTCTCCACCGGCCTGCCCCGCACATTGTCAACCGAGTCGTATCCCAGGATGCCGGCCGCCGATGGACTGGCCATTACAAGCTCGCCGCGCTCGTTCGTCCGGTAGAAAACGTCCCCCATATTCTCAATCGCGCTGCGGTAGCGCTCTTCGCTTTCGCGCAGCGCTTCCTGCGCCCGCTTGCGCTCTGTAATATCCTCGTAAGTTCCCAGGACCCCTATTACCTGGCCGTCCTGGTCAAACATGGGCAACTTGCTGGTAATCAGCCAGGCCTGACTGCCATCTGCTTTGATCTTCAGTTCCTCGTAGTTGAGTTTGGCCCTGCCCGTCTCCATCACCTCCAGATCATCGGCACGGAAGTGATCGGCAGTTGCTGCCGACAAGCTGGCTTCATAAATGGACTTGCCAACCAGCTCACCTGGGTCCGTGTAACCGGCGTCCAGGGCAAGAGATTTGTTGCAGCCAAGCAAGACCGAGTCTCTATCCTTCCAAAAAACCCGCTGTGGAATGTTGTCAAGGACCGATTGGAGCATCTGGCGGGAATTGAACAGCTCGTCCCGCGCCCGCTTGAGTTCGGTGATATCATTTCCCACACAAAGGACTTCCACAATCCGCCCATTTTCACCCCGAACCGGCTTGTTGGTCCAGGCGATCCAAACCCTCTCGCCGTTGCGGCGCATGTTCTCGTTGACATTTGCCGCGTAGCGGCCAGGGTCACGTCCGATGTCTTCGATCATCCGCTTGAGGTCCCGGCCGGTTGTCGATTCCACGAGAGGAACAATAGTTCCCACTACATTCTTTCCGAGTATCTCCTCTTCGCTGTAGCCGAAAAAGCGCTGCGCGAACTCGTTGAAAAAAGTCACTTTGCCCGTACTGTCCCGCCGCAGGATGATGCTGTTGGCATTTTCAACCAGTTCGCGGTATTTTCCCTCGCTGCGCCTTAATGCTTCTTCCGCCTCTTTGCGTTCGGTAACATCGCGGATGGATTCGACGGCGCCCGTGCGCCTGCCCTGGGCATCGAACAGCGGCCCCGCCGCTGCGAAAATGTAGCCCCCTTTGCCTCCGTACAGACATGGGGCATACGTTTCAGCAAATAAAACGTTGCCTTTCCTCTTTACGTGCCGGAATTCGCCTTCACGGTCGCCGTCGCTCTTATCGAGCAGGTCCGCAGGATGGGGCCGCCTATCGCCGTAGAATGGAACTGCATAGGCATAATCCCCTTTGCCTATCATATCCTCTTTGGACACCCCGGTCATTTCTTCGATAGCGCGATTCCACGCCATCACCTTACCATCAACGCCGATTACGAAGGTTGCATCGGGGAGGAATTCAATGACGCCAATGAGTTGCAGGTTTATGGCAGTCAGTGTCTCATTTGAATAAATCTCCATCGCAAAACTCTTTCCCACGGGAAAACGGTCAATTCTGCGAAATAATAACGCGTTGTTTGTACAGGAGGCTCCTGGGTAGGCAAAAGGAGTATCCCGCGTTATTATTGCGCCATTGCTGGCAATGGACAGGCAATAAGGATTCCAGCCAAGAACTCATCATCTTCAAAACCATTTCAGTGAATGGTGAAACAAAACGCACAACCATCCCACGGCCTCCCTCCCTTAGCAAATCGGTCAATCGCTGAGAAATAATAACGCGTTTTTGCAGGGAAGCTCAGGCAGATCAGTTTGGGTCTTATCGCTCACTTCCAGGTGTTTCCTGCTCAATTGAACTGCGCATGGTTGAATCATATCCGCACAACTTGATGCGCACGCCTATATATTTGAAGCTCGCTTGTCGCTACAATCAAGGGTGGTTATTTTACAGGCAGGTTCAAACCTCAAACCGGGAAAACGTCAAATCGCTTTAGCAATTTGCCAGGAGCGGGTCTCAGCGCGAAATGCTCCCTATGCCTTATTCGCTTTGATTTGAGTGGAGGAGAAAAATTGAAGGCCACCGTTTTCTACGCACCCGGAGATTTGCGTGTCGAGCAGGTACCGGACCCGAAGATCCTCGAGCCGACCGACGCGATAGTACGTGTTACGCACGCCTGCATCTGCGGCTCAGATTTGTGGTACTACCGGGGTCTGACTCCTTTTAAACCGGGCTGGCGATTGGGTCACGAATTTATGGGCATCGTCGAGGAAGTCGGTCCTGAGGTTCACACGCTGAGAAAAGGCGATAGAGTCCTGGCGCCGTTCGCTTTCTCCGACGGAACTTGCGAATTTTGCCGGAAAGGATTGCAGACCTCGTGCGTTCGCGGCGGGTTTTGGGGCATGAGCAATGATGGCGGGCAAGCAGAGATGGTGCGCAGCCCCTTTGCCGACGGCACGCTCTTCGCGCTGCCCGGGGATCTTTCAATGAAAGGTGTTTCGGAAAGCACGCTCCTCAAGGCCATACTGCCCCTTACCGACGTGATGGGTACCGGACACCATGCGGCGGTTTCCGCAGGGGTTGGCCAAGGAACAACCGTCGCGGTGGTTGGTGACTGCGCGGTCGGGCTGTGCGGAGTTCTGGCGGCGAAAAGACTTGGCGCCGCGCGTATTATTATGCTGGGACATCAGAAAAGACGTCTGGAGCTCGCCGAAAGTTTCGGGGCTGCCGATATCATTGCAAGCCGAGGCGAGGCCGCCATCTCTCAAGTTATAAAGATGACCGGCGGAGGCGTCGATTCAGTACTTGAATGCGTCGGAACCAGTGATGCGCTGAACACCGCAATCGGGATCTGCCGTCCCGGCTGCACGGTCGGCTATGTTGGGGTGCCGCATTACGGCAATGTCGATATCAACTTCGAGCGGATGTTTCGCCAGAACATCAATCTGAATGGGGGAGTAGCCCCTGTGCGGGCTTACATCCCCGCACTGCTCGCAGACGTTTTGGCCGGTCGGCTCGATCCCTCTCCGGTCCTGGATTTGACGCTTAGTCTCGATGAAGTGCCTGAAGGCTACAAGGCAATGGATACCAGGAGGGCCATCAAGGCGATGGTGGTAGTTTAGGGATTGGAGGAGATATTTTTTTGAATCCCGGCGTATCCGCCATTCCCGCCTCGCGCACCACCGGGCGCTACTCCGCGAAATGGAAAAGCCTCAACATCTCAAGCCTCTGGATCGTAGCGCAATGAAATCTTTGCAAGGATTGGTTCCGTTCGAGCTGATCGGCGACCGCCCTGTGCATAGGCTCAATGCTCTCGGACTTCTGGCAAAGCAAAAAGAAGTCCATAGAGCAGGAAAGTCCAAGAAATGCTGTCTCTTCGGGCGAATAATTCTCTGAAATCGCCGCCATGTCCATGTCGTCACCGAACAGGACGCCTCCGAAGCCGAGGCGTTCTCTCAACCACCTGTGGCTGATTTCATGTGAAAGGGTCGCCGGATGGAGGTTATCCACAGCCCGATAGACCGCATGCGAAGTCATCATACAGTTGACCCCGGCCCTAATGGCGGACCGAAACGGGATAAGATGCAAGTGGAAATCGTCCCCTTTGTCGACAGCGATGACAGGAGTAAAATGGTGCGGGTCCAATTCCGCGAGCCCAAGCCCGGGGAAATGCTTTGCGGTAGCCGAAATTCCGTTTGCCTGGAGCGTTTCGATCCAGATAGTTCCCAAATCCGATACTGTTGCCGGAATCGAACCAAATGAGCGGGTCTCCATAAAGTGTTCTTTCCCTTCGGCAACTATATCGAGAACGGGAGCGAAGTTTATCTGGATTCCGATCTCCCTTAGATCGGCCGCGCACGTTGCGGCCCATTCGGCAACAGCCTCGCGCCCTTGCTCTGCAAGGGACCTTGCCGAGGGAATCGAGCGGAAGTGGGGAAAAAGCCTCTGGACACTCCCACCCTCCTGATCGATGGCAAAAAAAAGAGGGCGCTTGAGCTCTTCCATCGCAAGCGCCTGCGCGCTCGAAACAAGGGTCTTGAGTTGCTCGCGGCCTTCAATGTTTCTTTTGAAAAGGACGATACCACCCGGACGGTATTCCCTGATAAGGTATTTTAGCTCCTCTTCGAGCCTCACCCCTCTGAAGCCAATAAATAGATGAATTCCGGGTTCACTCATATTCTGCGCTCCTCGTATGATAGACTTATATAATACCCTGCTCAAAAAAAAGAACCGGCTCTTTCCGCGCAGCCATGCAGACAGTGCAGACAGAAAGTGTGGTGCGTTTGAAAGCAAGCCAAATGTTAAGCGCTTCCAAAAAGTGAAGTGTCTCCAGTGTATACATCACGCTTCGCGAGCTTCGCATTGCTTCACAAAGTGAAGCAGGCTTGCTGGCCTCCCTTAGCGACGTGCGAGCGCGTAGCGCGGAGGCCGTCCGCTCATTCTCTACGCTCCGCGAGACGGGGCAGGAGCGGGAGGCCTTCTGGTGCGCGCGAACTCGAGTCGCGAAATCAATATGGTTACGCCAAACTTCATCTGAGACCTGTTCTGTTCTACCCCAGATGCCTGAGCGCCTCGGCTATACGAACACGGCTGGCGTTCCAGATCGGCAGCAGCGACGACACGATTCCGATCCCGAAGCTGATTAGAGCGCAAAAGCAAAGCGTCTTCCAAAAGTGTATCTGGAAAACAGGCAGAAGCGATCCCGTGTTGCTGGAAAAAACGTTTGACGCCGGGTAGGAAAGCGCCATTCCGACCGCCGCGCCAAGCATGGAAATAAACACCGATTCCCCGGCAATCAGCAACCAGAGATGTTTGCTCCCGAAGCCCATGGTTTTCAGGATCGCATACTCCGGGGTACGCTCGCGCGAAGTCATCGCCATGGTATTTACAAGTACAATTAGGATAACCCCTATAACCACATATGAGACGATCCGCACAGCTATTACGATCGCCTCCGTCATGGCCAGGAACCCGGCCTGGAACGCCTTTTCGGTCTCGGTCAGGGTCTCCGCCGAGGAGTTTTTGAAAAGACCGTCCACCGATTCCGAGATTTGCCCGGCATCGGCTGGATTTCGTACCTGAATCACGTACCAGCCCACCTGCCCGGCCCTTCTCGGCGTCATCTTCTTCACTGTTTCGTCAAGATAATCCCAACGGAAGAAAAACAGCGTCTCGTCAGTTGATTTGGTCGCGCCATTGTATACTCCGCGCAGCACGAAACGCCATTCTCCGGGGTATATGTTTCCGGTGAGCGTAATCGTATCTCCTAGTTTCCATCCATATTGCTCTGCGATTTTTCGCCCCGCGATGCACGCGTTTCGCTGCTTCCAGAACGCTGTTAGTTCGCCTCTGGAGACACGGAACTCCGGAAAGACGCCGAAATAATTCTCAGGTCCCACAGCTATTCTCGGGAAAAAATGGTGCTCGTCAATGTAAACCCCGCCGAACCAGTTGGCGTAGACTACCTGGTCAACTCCGGGGACCAGTTGTATCCTGGACCGGTAGTTCAGGGGGAGCGGAAAAATTAGAGAAACGGCATTGCGGGATACCAGCCGGTTTGGCGAGGCGGAGTTCACGCCTACATACCAGGCCTCGACAACCGTATCGAGCAGGCAGAAGGCAAGGATTGCCACCGCCATCCCGAAAATGGTGAGAGTGGTTCGCAGTCTTTGCCTGAACGTATTTCGTATGACGAGTTTAACAAATTGCATATAAACCTGATAAAACAGGTCTTGGCTATTTCATATTGCGGACTCGGACCTCGGTTTCCGTCTGGCCCTTCAGAAGATCCTTCAACCCGGAAATATCCGTATCGCCGTAACGATATGGATAAAAAATCTTGGGCTTTATCACTTTCACCGCGTCGGCCGCCATCTCCACCGTCATTGTGTCCGGAAGCGCGACCGGAAGAAATGCAACGTCGATATCGCTCAGCTCGTTCATCTCCGGTATTTTCTCCGTGTCGCCCGCAATGTAGACACGCGTGTCCCCGAATGTAATTATGTAGCCGTTTCCCATCCCCTTAAGGTGATAAGGA
>Ga0181539_1002084_pt1 | contig 20778 bp, 27 predicted proteins | sample PEATcosm2014_Bin_46_FD_119767 | JGI IMG/M metagenome (GOLD analysis project Ga0181539, IMG submission 119767) | Peatland microbial communities from MTU Mesocosm Facility, Houghton, MI, USA - PEATcosm2014_Bin23_60_metaG | ecosystem: Environmental > Terrestrial > Soil > Wetlands > Peat | place... | reverse complement strand
TGAGATGCAGGATCAGGAGAACATCATCCATTGCCTCGTTTTTCATTTCCTTGGAAGGCAACTGCTGCGACACGATCTCCGTTAGAGTCGGTCACGATCCAAGAGCCATCGTTTTCGCGGTAATAACCATCGTGATCTTCGAGTTTCTTACTAAGGATGCGATACTGCTCTTCAATGCCTTCCATGCGTGTAAAATTCCATGATTTGCTCATACAATCCTTTCTGCGCGTGTGCGCGGTTAGTTGCGTAGCAGTTCGTCCAGTGTGCCGTCGAGAATCATCCGTGCGCTGATGGGATGCTTGGGCGGCTCGTCGCTTGCTATGGGCAATATGACGAGCGGGACATAGAGCGGCGAATCGTGCGCGGGCAGTACGTTGATCGGATGTGACGGCGTGAGCGGATAGGGCTTGCCGTCCGTGGAATGGCGCGGCTCAGTGATGCCTGGGCCAAAGCCTATGCCCAGTTCGTCAAGCTGATCGAGTATTTCGAGTTTCTGATCCATACGTGCCCTCACTTTCCGTCTTCCACTACGTTCTTGATGATGGTAAGCAGGTCGAAGGTTTCCTCCGCCGTCGCCGCCCGCGCCGCCGTCGCCGCCCACGCCGCCCACGCCGCCTCCGCCGCCGCCTGCGCCGCCCGCGCCGCCGCCTGCGCCGCCCACGCCGCCGCCTGCGCCGCCCACGCCGCCTCCGCCGCCGCCCACGCCGCCTGCGCCGCCCACGCCGCCCGCGCCGCCGAACGATCAGTACCGTCTAGCCATCCATTCGCCCACTTCACAAACGCCGGATCAGAATACTGCCTCAACGCGCAATAGATCGAAATGCGGATACGTTGTTCTAGGGAAATAACAGGCAGATCAATGCGCCGGATTGTGGTGACCACCTTGAAACCAGATTTAAGTTGCCCCTCTTTTGAACTTTCTCCCGATATTTCACATTCCCACAGCAGGGGATTTTTGAAATCCGCGTGGACAGGATTCATAAAAGCGGCAATCAGGGGATGCTCGTAGACATGGATAAGGTCGGACGAGCAAAGCGCGGTTCCGTCTCCAGTTGCCGCGTGCGTCACGTTTTCACCCCAAAGGCACTCATTCGTTTGGCCTTTGCGGGTGCAACCATCTTGGTCAGTCAGTTTGTAATACATTGTGTTGCCTCCGTGTTGGAAAATATTGCATCTGATAAAGCCGTGGCCCGTGAATGAACCGGCACGGGCCGGAGCCGGGTGAGTTAATAGCCATCGCCATAGCCATCGCCAGAGCCCTTGCCATCGCCATAGCCATAGCCATAGCCATAGCCATAGCTATCGCCAGAGCCATTGCCATAGCCACCAGAGCCAGAGCCATTGCCATAGCCACCAGAGCCATCGCCATTGCCAGAGCCATAGCCCTTGCCATCGCCATTGCCATCGCCATTGCCAGAGCCATAGCCCTTGCCATTGCCATAGCCCTTGCCATCGCCATTGCCAGAGCCATAATTGATTAGCTTTGCCATACCGGAACATCCTTGATTGAGGTCTCCGCTTGCGGAGTTACATCAAGAATTTCAATTGCTTCGGTGAGGGTGACTGCCGGAACGGCTACCGGGAATTTGCAATCACGTGGTTTTGATGTACCAGATACCGCAAGCTGCGAAAGCGATGCCGCCCCGGCCCAATACCAGAGCCGACGCGCATCGGCGAGTTGTACTTCCTTCCCGTCACGGGAAACAAGCGTACCGGCAAATACACCGGCGCTATAGGTGCGAACAATCACGTACTTTTTCTTTGGTGCCACGATGTTCTCCTTTGAAATGAATTGATAAAGCCGGTTAAAAGAAGTTGGGGGCATACAGCCGCCCCCGGTGAGTCAAGCGGCTACGGGTTCGCGCACGGTCAATTCAGCGTCCTTTGTGATGTCTCCATCAATGCGGACGATGTACTTAGCGCCCTCGAAAACGCCCTCACGATGACCGTTTTCACATTCAATGAAAGCGTCCATAAGGTACTCCGCGCCGCCGTCTGTTTTGTGGTAGTAAAGTTTCATCGTAATCACCTCTCCTGATTGAATTGAACAACTAAAAAGCCGGTTGAATGTCGTCCCGCTCACGCGGGGGTTAGGAATGGATTGTGATCTCATCTTTTGCGGCGCACGTATGGCCTAGATGGGCGATACGAAGGTAGACTTGGCCGGCAGGTTCATTGTATTTTGAAACGGACTCAACAAAGCCCGTCCAGGTGGGCAGACCGCGCTTAGTGCCGTCTATCGTGACCTTCTCTCCGACTTTGGGAATCCAGCGTTTCATGGCGTAAACCTTTCTGGTTACTATGGTTAGGTGCAATATTGCATCAGGCGGAGCGTGGCGGAGGCGGATAAGCAAGCCAAAGCTCTACAGTAGCCTTTGCGGGCTTAACTTTGCGCTGCTCTAGCAGTTCGATGGCCCTGTCTTTGGTAATGCGGTGTTGGCGCATGAGGAGTTTATAAACAGAACACACGCGCAAATACTTCCTATCGAGTTTGCCGTCAATCGTTTGGTGAAAGAGGTCTGTCATGGTTTTTATCTCCTTACATCTGAGTACGGTTATGCTGACTTCTTTGGTTGATTCCACTTTGGTGAGTGGCAATAGGGGCATTGTCTTGGAGCAGCTGTCCGCTGAGTCCATTTGTAGCCGCACCGTTTACATTCACATTGCCCGGTATTTGGTGTTTGCTTCATGTTCTAATCATACTCATATTCATAATCATGTCAAGAGAAAAATTAGGCTAATAGAATCATGCACTTATAACGTTTTCCAGAAAGATTTGCACAGGTATGGATATGCAGTGATAGAATAACCCTATGCCAGCTAAAGGATTAACAAAACGGCAAGAGGTTTTTATAGCTGAGTATTGTGTCCATTTAGATGCCACAAATGCAGCAATCAAAGCGGGTTACAGCAAAAAGTCTGCAATGTGCCAAGGAAGTCAACTCCTAGCGAATCCTAAAGTTAAGGCCGAAATAGCTAAAAAAATGGGCAAAAGATGCGGGAAACTGGAGATTACCTCTGAAAACGTTCTCCAAGAACTCGCCAAACTCGCGTTCTATGATCCTGGGGCATTGCTTGAACCTGATGGCAGTATGAAGCAAATCAAGGACATAGACGACGTAACGCGCATGGCCGTGGCCGGGATGGAAGTGGTGGAGTTGTTTGAGGGAACGGGCGATCAGAAACACGCTTATGGGCTGTGCAAGAAGATCAAGCTGGCCGACAAGGGGCAGAATCTTGAGCGATTGGGGCGGTATTTGAAGCTGTTCACGGACAAGATTGAGGTCGATGCAACGGGGAATCTGGCCGAAATGATAGCTAAAGCGAGAAAAAGGGCAAAATAGCCGCGAAGTAGTAAACAGTTAAGTTATTGATAAATATAGAAGCGGTGTCGCAAAACGCGGGGGTGAATGTTTACTACCATTTGAGGCTAAATGTTTACCAATGAGTAAAGCCGAGTCGCAGCTAATCGAAGACATAGGCCGGTATTGCAATGACCCTCTAGGTTTCGTTCGCTATGCCTTCCCGTGGTCTGAATCGGGCGACCTTGAAGAGTCTGGCGGTCCGCGTCAATGGCAGGGCGATATATTAGAAATCATAGGCCAGCATCTTCGCGGGCCGGATCGGTTTACTCCGTTCAATCTTGCAGTGTCATCCGGTCACGGAATAGGCAAGTCTGCGCTTATCGCCATGATCTGCAACTGGGCAATGAGTACGTGCGAGGATTGCCGGGTTGTGATGACAGCGAACACCGAGGCGCAGCTTAGGACAAAGACCTGGCCGGAGTGCAGTAAGTGGTTCAAGCTGGCGATTAACGCGCACTGGTGGACGCCGGGGGCAACGACGATCAGCGTCAAGCAGCCTGGACACGAGCGGTTATGGCGCGTTGACGCGATCCCGTGGTCAGAGACGAACACTGAGGCGTTTGCAGGCTTGCACAATAAAGGCAAGCGCATTGTGGTGCTATTCGATGAGGGCAGCGCGATTGCAGATGAGATTTGGCAGGTAACTGAAGGTGCTCTGACCGACGCGGAGACGGAGATTCTTTGGATTGTCTTTGGCAATCCGACGCGCAATACGGGCAGGTTCCGGGAGTGCTTTGGCCGGTACAAGCACAGATGGATAACGCGCCAGATCGACTCGCGGGGCATTGAGGGGACGAACAAAGAACAGCTAGATAAGTGGATTGCAGACTACGGAGAAGACTCGGACTTTTGCCGGGTACGCGTTCGCGGGGAGTTTCCGCGGGCGGGATCGACTCAGTTCATTGCCGGGGATGTAGTAGCAGCGGCGCGTAAGCGGACGGTAGAGCCTAGTGGCTGGAAGATAATCAGCGTGGATGTGGCTCGATTTGGAGACGATCAAACAGTCATCGGTCTACGGCAAGGGCATAAACTGACTATTTTAGAGAAGCTGCGCGGACAGGACACGATGCAGGTAGCGATGCGGGTGTGCGCCCAGATGAAAGAGCATACGCCGCGTTCGACGGTAATTGACGGGGATGGCGTAGGAGCCGGCGTGGTCGATTACGTCAAGCTGCATATGGAGAAGTGGTTTAAGGACCACGCGCCATGCAGGTTGATGGATTACCATGGTGGTGGCAAGCCGGACGACCCGGAAATGTACTTCAATGCGCGGGCGGAGAACTGGGGCCGGATGAGGGCTTGGCTGGCGGAGGCCGACATTCCTGATGACCCGGAACTTGACGCAGACCTGACGGGGATCGAGTATAGCTTTAGCTCTAAAAACCAGATACAGCTTGAAAAGAAAGAGGATTTGAAGAAACGCGGGCTTGCGTCTCCTGACATTGGTGATATGATGGCTATGAGTTTCGCCCCGCATCCGGCAGCAAAGACGCGGGATGAGCTATTATCAGAAGAGATTGCGGCAACGGTGGACCCGATGCAGGTACACTTCAAGCGGCTGGCAGAGACAGAACGGCGGCGCAGAGAAGCACAGCCGCAGAACTGGTGGGATTGATGAGCTGGCTACGCAGCAGGCTCCGCGCATGGTTGGGGATCAATGATGATTTCATCCTCGCCGACCGCAGAATGGATAAATGGGCAGAGCGCATAATTGCTGCCGAGCGTGAACTTGAATCCTTCAAGTCCGCCCTGAAAGCCCGCGCCGCCGAATCCCGGCAGAAACCGGCGTATACTGATTTTGAGAGCAGCCAACAGGCAGTGTTGGCAGAATTCGAGGAGAAGAATGGCGTTCGTAGCTAAGGACAAATCGAAGCATACCAACATCGACAGCATGAGACACGCCGATGCGAAGTTTATGGCCAGCCAGCCCAAGCCGGAAGCGGTCGAACCGGGGGAAGAGGAGCAGGGCGAGCTTGAGCCTCATCACGAGCAGATTCACGAGCATCTGCGCTCGATGCACGAGCAGACGGGCGAGGCGCACAGTCATGTCGAGCATCACGGCGACGGAACGCACACCAGCCATCATGTGACCAAAGAAGGCGAGGTTACGGGACCGCACCATCACAATACGGCTGAGGAAGCGAAAGCCAAGCTGGACGAGTTCTTCAACGAAGAGGCCAAAGAGCCGCAACATGAGGGCGGCGAAGAGGGTTACTAATGCCCTGGGATGAGGTCATGCACAAATGGGGCGCCGGCCAGCTTCACAGCGAGTCGAAATCAGGCCCGCGTGTGCGTAATCAAAGGCAAGCTGTTGCAATCATGGAGTCAGAGAAGCGTAAGGCCGAAGGTGGAAACTCTGAATATCAGCCATCAAGGAGGGCAGCCGTGAAGATGAAAACGGTTAATCTAGGCAAGAAGGGCAGCTTCCAGGAGCATCCGGGCGCGGAGCATGAGGCATTGGGGATACCGTTGGGTGAGAAGATACCGGAAGCGGCGCACGAACGGGCTGCTCATTCCAGAAGCCCGCGATTGCGGCACATGGAAGCCAGCGCGAAGGGTTTCAAGGCGATGCACAAGGGGTAAGCGATGGGATCACCATACGGCATTGCAACGCCGCTGGTTAATTATCTGGCGGGAATCCCGAAGAGAGCTACCGATGCAATGAGCGGAGATTCATTGCGCCGGACACTTGCCGATAAACTCGGTATTCCTTTGCTTTCGCCCGATGCTGTACCTGATACCAGTTGGCACGATCAGATGATCCGAGAAGCTCAGAAGAGTTTTCAGGGGCATCCGGTGATACAGCCTCCCGTTGCGCCACTAGCAAAACAAGTGAAGGTGAAATAATGGACTTCGAGCGCCAAAAGTCGGTGACCGATGAATTTAGGCGTAACTGGGAGCGCATTTACCGCCAGCAGGAAGAACGCAAGAAAGAGAAGCAGACGACATATCCCAACGGTTGCCCGATTCTCACTGAGGAGCGCGTAGATGGCTGAAGACACCGCCCAACCGACACCAACGCTCACGCCGCTAGCTCCCCGCGATGATTGGGCTGATTGGGTTCCCGGTAAATACGCATCCTTCCCTGTTTCGCCGGAGCCGATGTTTGGGCCTGATGAGCTGGGCGAGTACAAATCTGCAATCGATGACATGGATGAAACGGTAACGCGGGCGGATTCGGCGGCGCGTATCTTCGAGGTCATGCAGGCGGCAGAGGCGCAATTATTCAGCCGCGGCTACCATTTTCTGAATTCCTCGCGTAATGGTTGGTCGCTTTATGGCAGAGTGAATGGAGCGCGGGCCAGCGGACAGGAGATTCTACAGACACATAACGCCGGTAAGTTATTTAGCTGCAATGTATACTCTGCACGGCAAGACAAGATCAATTCAATTCTTGCGGTAGATGTGCCGGGGCTGACATTTGTTCCCAAGCGCGATGCTGACCCAATGGATCAGGAAGCGGCGGACGAGGCGAAGAAATACCTCAAAGTATGGCTGAATGATGCCGGAATCAAAGAAATCGTGGGCGAAATCTCCGATCTGTTCTATACCGACGACCGGGTTGTTCTCTACACCCGCTCAGTGGCGGACGAACAGGAATGGGAGACAGAGACGCCGGACGCGCCCCAAGTTGCCTCTGGAGCGCCTGAGCAGGAAGGTGAGGCTCCAGAGACGGAGAACGAAAAAGAACCAGTAACTAAAGAGGTTCCCGCCGTAAAAGAAATTACCACAACGCATGGGAAGTTAGAGGCCAAGGTTCCGATAGCTGCAAATAATCAGCGCAGTATGCCGTGGATTCGGCTCATGTCCGAGGAAAACGCGAATACCCTCAAAGAGCGTTATCCGTGGATAGCCGACAAGATCAAGGGTGGCGGAACGAGCGGCAAGGACCAGATTGACCGCCAGATGCGGATTCTGGTTAGGCTGGCCGTGCAAACATCCTCAAGCTCCGGGGAAAGCTGGCAACAAGACGCGACAGAAACATTCACGTGGTATCGTCCAAGCCATTATCGCTCGATAAAGAAGGATGATGTACGCAAGGTATTTAAAGAGAACTTCCCTGATGGTTTGTTAGTCGTTCACGCCGCTGGAGAGTTTGCGTTTTGCCGCAACGAGTCCCTGAATAAGCATTTGAAGGTCATCCACGCGAAGAAGGGTCCAGGGCAGAATCGCAGGGCTATCGGAACAAACTATCTTCCCCTACAAAAGATTCTCAACGCTGAAATCTCGCTGGTAGACCGGCAATTCCGTTCGGCTATTGCAAGACGTTTCCACAATTCAGAGCGCATCAACTCTGAAACGCTGAATGGGCAGATGAATGACCCGGCGAAGAGTACGCCGGTGCTGGTGCAGAACGCCAATGAGAAAATCTCTGATTTTACGGCAGTTGAAAATATTGCACCTGTCAATACAAGCATCATGGAATTTGTCCAATGGCTGATTCAGGGAGCTCCAGAAGCGATGGACGGCGGCGAACCGGCCATGTTTGGCGCTCAGACAGGCGAGAACGATCAAGGGGTATATCAGACAGCAAAACTCAAGCGCGACGCGGCGCGGGGCATCTATGCGGTTCCGTGGGCGCAGATTTGCATAGGGTTGGCAAAGGCAGTGGAGCAGGCCGTCCAGTGCGCGGCCAAGAATCGCATAACGTCGATTCGTTCCAATATACCCGGACAAGGCAAGTTGGAGATTGAGTTAGGGAAGTTACAGGGAGATGCGCTGTGCTATCCAGAGTCGATGGATATTCCGCAAACAATCGCGGAGCAAGAAGCGCAAATGGCGGAATTGCTGGAGAACGGCAAGAACATAGCAATTTATCAGGCGATTGCAACCGATCCCCGTAATTTGACAGTGTTCGCAAACTTCCCATCGCTTTCAGGACTTGAAATACCCGGTTTGGATTCAGTCGAGCAGCAACAGGGAGAGTTTGAGCTATTGCTCCAGTCCGGTCCACTGGATAATCCGCAACTAGCGCAGATTCAAAAGCAGATACAAGAAGGCCAGACACACCCCGAAGCGCAGACGCCTGAAGGCCAGCAGGCAATGCAGCAGTTGCAGCAAATGGAGCAGCAGTTGCCGCCTAAAGTGTCGAGCGTCCCTGTAGCTCAGGACGGCAGCGAAAACCACCAGATTCATGCACAGATTGTTCTTGGACTGGTTACCTCGCCAGAGGGAAGAAAGCTCAAGAACGGCGACCCGCAGCAACAGGCGATTTATCAAAACCTCATGCTTCATTGGAAAGAGCATGTGGAGATGAGCCAGAAACTTACTCCTCCTAAGGAAATGGAATTCAAGGGCAGCATGACGGTTGACCCAAGCAAGTACGGGCCGGAGGTTCAGTCCAAGATATTCCAGGCGGCGGGATTGCAGGTAAGCCCGGAAGAGGCGACAGATACCCATGAACTTGTACCGCATGAAGTGACAACCGAGAAAGAGGGCGTGGACGAGCAAGGTGTTCCGGTCAAACAGAAAATTGCAATGGTGAATCCGGGCGGGAAGTTAGGTTGATGGAATCGCTATTTGGCGTAGCGGTGTTTGCGATCCTGATGATTGTGGCGTTTGAGGTTTTGAGGGAATATCTCAAGAAATTCAAGTAAGGCGCGAGAGCGCGGAAGTGAGGAGACATGGCAGATGAAAGCGCAGTAATGGATGCTGTTGAAACCGGCGCAGAGGAAGTCGAATCTGGGGCCGAAGAAGTTGAGCAGGGGCAAGAACAGGTAGACGAGGGCGAAGCCGAAGAAAAAGGCGGCGACAAAGGCCCTTACACAACTCAGTTCTCTCGCGAATACCGGGCGGCGATGAAGGCGCTCGAATTACAGCACCCGGAGCAAAAGAAGTTCCTCCAGCAGGCCCGTGACAACCATGCGCGGCTCTTTGCCCTGACTCAGCTTGAGCCAAAGGGCATTGACGGTGTGCGCGAACATTACGCCATGCTGGATGGTCTTGTGCGCGGCGACTTCAAGGGGCCGGAGGCACTGACTGCGATTCAGGAGGAGCTTGCCGGGGTTGAAGAAGTAGACAACCTGCTCATCAATGGCGATCCAAAAGCGTTTGACGCGCTAGGCGAGGATTTTAACGCTGGACTGGCGAAACTTGCCCCGGCGTATCTTGAGCGCGTAGCGCAAACTGACCCGGCGGCGTTTGAGGCCGCCGTGTTACCACATTTTGTCTCCACGCTGGCCGGGAGCGATCTGGTCAAGGAATTCAACGCGCTGGTGGACGTTCTCAATGCAAAGGACGACCCGCGCTTTGATGATGCCACTAAAATGAAGTTCGCCATGAGCCAACTTGCCAAAATGGGTAATTGGCTCAATGGTTTACAGGCTAAAGTCGGAGAGATTAAGCCCGCTGGAGCGGCGAAGGATACTCAACAGGCTGACCCCCAAAAAGAAATTGAGCGCGAACGTCAAGAACTTCATTGGGAGCGGAGCATCTACCCCGAAGCCGGTAAACTCGTTCGGCAGAAATTCAATGAATTATTGGCTCCTCTTCAAAAGCGCCTAAAATTGACCCCAAAGCAGGTCGATTCAGCCTTTGCCGACTTCAAGAGCAAAAATACTGCTGCATGTGAAGCAGACGCGGACTATATCCGCCAAAAGAATTTCTATCGGGGCCAGAAAAATCCTTCCCCAGAAGCAGTTCTCAACATGGTTCGGGCGCAACTTGCCAAAACAGGGAAAACTGTATTTGAGCAGGTAAGGTCTGAGCGTTGGGAGGGATTTCTTTCTGGAACGCTTAAACCAACTCCGCAGCCCGGAAAAGATGGAAAGATTACACCTAAAGGCCCAGCATCGCCAAACGTCGAGGTTCGTACCGTGATGCCGCCACGCAATGAAATCGACTTCCAGCACACGCCGATTGATTGGATGGCAAGCACTCGACCGGGCGGCAAGCAGTACAGGCTTTTCAGTGGAAAGGTGATTCAGGTTCGACCGGCGTAGGCATTTGTGCTATGCTTTTTGGTAGAGATTGAGTGCAGGCTGTAGGGAGTCCGGGGGCGCAATACTTTAGCGGTCCTCTAAAGACCTTCTGGCAGGCCGGAAAGACGGCCACTAGATTCAGGCCCGTTCTCAGCCGGGTTTCTAAAGAGTAAGCCCTGAATGAAGCAGTTGATGGGACATCAACGCCGGGGCGCGTAAGCGCAGCCGAGCTTTATTCAGGAGCATTAACATGGCAGTACCGATGGTAGAACTGGCCGCAGAGGCCATTGAACTTGATGCGTGGGTACAGGAAATTCCTGATTATCAAGCGCATTTCGACCGTTTTCTCACCCGCCTCGAAAAATCCGCTCACAAAATGGACATTTCCAATAACACCACTGGCGGCGGGTATACCCGTCAGCCGATGCGTGTTCCGTTCCGTGGGCAGGGTGGGGCGACAATCCAGCAGGCAACCGCCGACACTTCCAGCTCAATCTTTATCTGGAATCGCGGCACTGGCTCGAACTATGGCGGCTTTACCGCTGCGCCTGTACGTCTGGTCAACACCTGCGAAATCTCCAATCTTACCATGCAGGCGACCGAGGGCAAGGATCGCGGCCTGGTCAAGATCAAACGCGAGGAGTTGCAGAACTCGCTCAAGGTCTTTGACAATGGTGTGGAATCTCTTCTGCACCGCGATGGCTCAGGCACAATCGCAACCATTACTGCGACCGGCAGCGTCAATAGCACGTCTGGTGGTGGATTGATTGGCAGTGCAACCTACTCCAGCATCACCGGCATCGATAATGCGGCTGCGCTCCAAGACCAGCAGACTATTACCTTCCTGTCGGCGGTCGGCGGAACAAACCATGGCAGCGCAACCATCTCCTTTGTCGATCCTGTCTCCAATACCATCTACAGCACTGCCGCATGGCCGGGTACGGCTGGCGGGCCTGTGGCTGGTGACATCATCGTGGTACAGGGCGGCACTGGCGCATCTGCATCGTCTATTCTCGGCAAGGATTACTGGCTCCAGAATGGCAACGTAGGCACCATCGCCGGCGTGAGCAAGGCTGATTGGCCGGGCCGTCTTTCGACTCCGACAATCAACTTCGGCGGCACGGGTTCACTCGTTCCGCAGACCCGGCAGCGCACTGACGCCATTCGCATGAGAGCGATGGGCGACGATTACGAAGCGAACGAGACTGCATTTGTGCTGGCGAATCCCGCGCAGGGCGTGGCACTCTCCAATCAGTTCTACAACCCCGGCTACACCCGTCTGGACGAGGGCGAGAAAGAGCGCGTCCCTGATCTGGCCCGCAAGCAAATGCAGGACACAATCCTTGGTTGGGATGCTGTCTGGGCTTCAACTGCTGAAGCAACCCGCATGGACCTGATTGTTCCCGACACCTGGTATTTCGGCGAACTGTTCCCGACCCGCCTGCACGAGTGGACCCCCGGAAACACGATTGCCGCCGTACCCGCAGTCGGCGTATCGCAGACCCCTGCGGCCACGTACTATGACTCGCAGATGTTTGCATACGAGCGTGGATTCCAGCTTGTTTGCAACGATCCCAAGAAAAATTTCTACTGGCAAGGTCTGCCTGTAGTCAATCTGTAACGCATCATAACCGCTTAGGGGGTGAGCGCATCATCCCCGGAGACAGAGACATGAAACTTGATGAGACAGTTCCGATTGAGACATTCCTTGATGTTCTGCTAATCGAGGAGATTCCGGTACAGGACGCAACAGATACCGGACTTGTGACAGCAGATGGAAGGCAGATTATACGTTCGGCCAAGGCCGCACGTAAGCCGATGACTGGCAAGGTGCTTTCCTGCGGCGAACGATTCCCGATGTCTGGCGTGTGGGTAGACAATCCCTATCGCCCCGGTGATGTAGTGCGAACCAATGAGTTTGGGCGCGACTACATTATTCTTAACCCCGATGACGAATTCAGGCCGGACGCGGTGAAGTATTACCTGATTCGGTATGAGGACGTGATTGGGCGCTTGGTGCTGAAAGAGAATTTAGAACCAGGCTATTCTTCTGTTTTCTATGATCCAGAGGATGTCGTGAATGGAGTACAGATACCTTCTGGACTAACAGAGGAGCAGCGTAGCGAAGCTGTCCGCATAGCCAAGGAATATACACATGCGTAGGCATTGCCCATCGTGGTTTCAAGACCGGCTAACCCGCGTCGGTGGGCGTAATCCGCACGGCGAGCCACGATTCAAGCTCGTCTGGTGCGAATCGGAAACCATGCGCGATGGCGGTTATTTCGTGCGTGATGGCTATGAAGGCTACCGTGATGTTCCGGCCTACGGCGGCGATAAGTCATGGGCGATTGTGATGTGGGAACCAGCCTACATGCACGGCACGGCATACCGCTGGTACAAGGACCACACGGACGAAAACACTGGCCTTGTGACTCTTGGGCAGTATCCCTATCACGGGCGCTACCGGGTCATCAAAAAGCTGATTCACCGTGAACTGATTAACGGTGATTGCCACACTTGGAGAATGGAGCCGACACACTTCATTCTGGACGTGATGATTCCGCTTATCATCGGCTGGAATAAGCTCTCGAACGTGCAGCGGCTTGCGGTGATTGCAGAAAAAAAGGAAAAGGAAGAGAAAGAGGCTGACCGGCTATTAGAAGATTCAATGTCGGCTTGCCGAATCAGGCGTGACTCGCCGATGGTGCAGAAACGCCTTGAATTGATGGAAAGAACGATGGAGCAGGCTATGACTATCGCTGCTCGGACTCAACGCGGTATTCACCAACTTGGAGCGTAGAGACATGAACGCAACGATTGAAGTTGAGGCATTTTGCAGAGATGTTAAATTGCCCGAAGGCCTGAGGTTCCACGAATGGGAGGATTCGACAACGGTTCGCGCTGTTCCCGATGTTGGGTCAAACGTATTTATCGATGCACAGATGATCGCGGTTGAACGAATATCTGATGGCGCATTGAAGACGATGGAAATTTCGCACCTAAAGGGCAATGGGAACGCGCCCATTGTGGTACAAGTCACTGAATTATCACAGGCGGTGGATAAGGCCATCGCGGAACTAGGAGCGTAGAGACATGGAAACAATCAAGCAGGTTCATGGATTCACCGATCCGCTTTCCGCTTCGCAGATGCGAACGCAGAACCCGGACCTTTTCGACACGCGGCTTCCCCGCATGTTCCCGATTCACCGGCACATCTACATTTACTCGACAGCGCGGCGCGACTTCCCTAAGAAACATGTCTACTGGAAGCAGGGCGCGTTGCTCGGTTGTCACAAGGGTGAGAGGTACGTTTGTTGCGGATCAATTCCTGACCCTCCACAGCAATTATCTGTCGATCCTGACCGTGGCGGCTTGAGAGTAGATGTAGAGCCGCGAGACGAGGCGGGCTGGAGAGTGGCAATCGACATTCTCAATCCCAACAATCCGAGCCTCGATCCGTACATCAACCTCAACAGCCAGCAGTCGGCTCTTTATGCAACAGGCCAGAATGTTGACCTGATTCGCTATGGACTTTTCCCGTCGCTTAACAATCCTCCCAAAGAAGAAGAGATTCTCAGGGCGGAGAAGGCGCGGGATGAAAGCTATCAGAGACTTGTGGATGAGGCGTTTGCGGAGCAGGCGTCGAATCCGCAGGGATTCAGGATGTGGCTGCGAAACAATCCAGACATCAACACGGCCATGGAAGCTCTTGGCATTACCGCAGACTGGCATACAAAATCTGAAATCAAGGCAACCTGCCCGAATTGCGGAGACACAATAAAGGCTGGTATTGCCTTCCACAAGTCTAGTGCCGGAGTGCTTTGCATCATCGACGCTGAGAGAGCGGCCAAGGCGGGCGTGAAGATGCAAGAAGAGGATGAGCCGCAAAGACGTGGGCCGGGGCGTCCGCGCAAGGAAGTAGCGGCCTAACAGCTTGGGCGGAGGGCTGTGGGGCTTGATTCGGTGCCATGTCTCCATCGGGTTTGCAACGCGGCACCGCCCAAGTAAGTTGAGAGGGGTTTGCTATGGCAGAAGCGGTAGTTGGCGGAAATATTAGGTATCCTTCGCTGCAATCTATCGCAGACCTCTTCCGTGTGTCGATCAATGATTCCTTTGCCGGGGCGACAAATACACCGGGCGAAGGTCTTGTGATGACGAATAGCAATCCAGACCTTCTCACTTTTATGGGAAGCTCAATTAGAGACATGTACTCTGACCTCCGCAATGTGGGCGATCCCGCTCTGCTTCTCGACAACTATCTCTTACTCGGTATCCCGCCGTTAGCAGAAATAGACCCGACAGTGCAAGTCTGTCTCTCTTATGCCGGGTATTTCAATGGCTATATATGGAGCAACTTATGGACACTCCCTATTAGTTGCCAGACGGTTGAAAGGCTTTGGGAGCGCTGGAGTACCACGGCACCGGGTGGGATATTCGTACCGATGGAACCTGCTCCTTTTGGACTTCCGCCGATTCAGCAGACTGCCCGAATGGGCCAATGGGAAATGCGCCAAAATGCAATCTGGATGCCAGGAGCGATGTTGCAGGTAGATTTGCGGATTCGTTGCCGCATAACTTTTCCACAAGTTCTCGATCCTGCCAATGTTGATTTTGATACAGCATACGTGCCGATTCTCAGTTGTGAAAATGCAGTTGAGGCCGGAATGCGAAAAAAGTATGCTGCTCGTTTTGCTCCCGAATTGAAGGCCGATGCAAAGCAAGACTACGAAGATTCTTTGTTCAAGTTGAAACTGGAAGTCAATCGCCAGATGCAGAACACCGAATATCAGCGCATTGAATACGGAGATGAGGCCACGGAAGGGTTTGGAATCTGGTCGCAACTCTAACGGCGCGAGGAGCGCCTTAACCGAAGCAATGTGTCGAGGAGGCACATCCAACATGGCAAATCAACTGCTTTTGAATCCTTTCCCGCTTGGCGTCAGCGAGTCGCAATATTTTCAGGAACTCAATGGCTCCATCCAACTAGCCGGAAGCGCAGTCACAACCGGCGAGCCGATTAACTGGAGCGATCTTATTTCTGGTATTGGCTACAACGAAGTCAACTATCTCGGCAATGGCGTAAACGGCAATGGCGCCGCTCTTGTCACCGCTCTTACAGCTTCAGGTTCCGGGTCAACGGCGATTATCACCGCAACCAGCGCATCCAATTTTTCCGTAGGCCAGCAAATTCGTTTCAAGGGATGTACTTCGACTCTTGGACTTTTGCTGAATGGTCTATCTTTTACCGTGACCGCCTCCACTCCTGGGACATCATTTGTGATCTCGTCGCAGTTGACAGGATCGGGAAGCGGCGAAACCGGCATGGCGATTGTGGACAAAACCGTTCACCCGCTTCTTGTCGGGACAACGCCAACACAAACCATCACCGTAACGGCCATATCTCCATCCGGCTCTGTCTGCACGGTAACGGCAGCAAACAATCTGCTCCCTGGCGCACAGGTCATCTTCGGGACATTTACCACTGGTACACTTGGCCCGAAGCTGGTTTTGGCAGGGCCGATGTATGTCCTTGCCTCTACCAGTTCCGCGTTCACGGTCCAGATGCCTTCGGCGCTCACCGGCTCGACAGGCGCTTGCACGGCAACCGGGATTAATCCTCCACAACCGTTCTCTTGTCTGTTCTGGTCGAGTCTTGGAAGTGGTTATGAGTATACATATTCCAGCGCAACTGGAGTATTGTATGCGCAGACCACTGCTGGATTTACCCCTGCTGGCACAAACGCGGCATCTACGCTCTCCATTGGCGCGGGCACCCCGGCGACATACCCGGTTGGCACTGCCGCAAACACGGGATCAACAACGCTGGTAGCCACTGGGGCTGTCACGATTCCTTTGGCTGCACAGGTATTTACCGGCACAGCAGTTGCCGCCGCTGGTCTGGCCGCTCTTGCCGCTGGAGCTTATCCGGCTGGCGTTCTTGGAGATGTCATCAAGTGGACTGCGAAGTTCCCGAAGGTGGCGCAGTTCTAGGGAGAGTTCATGCACGGAACCACGGGAACGCCCGTACCACTAGCAACACTGGGAGGGCTGGTCACTTTAGCCAGCCCCGACAGTTTGCCAGAGGGCGCGTCTCCGCGTTGCTATGACAATGACTATCTGGTAGGGCAGACAGAAACACGAGATGGTCTGACGAGCCAATATCAGCCGCTTGGCATAGTGCCTATTGGACCAAATGCTCCTACTGTTGCTGCAACGGACAGCGTTTTACCATGGACCAATCCATCTAACATTCTGCACGATGATGGAAGTTTCGCGTCAGTCGCGGCCTATCCAGCATCAGGGAATCTGTATGTAACTGGATTCGTTGAAAATCTTCCATCGACGGATAACCCGCAAGTCTATGAAGTTGCACTCAAAGGGTGGAGCGATTCAAACGCACAAGTATCTGTCAGCCTGATTCTCGATGGAGTATCGATAGGGAATCCACGCACTATAACGCTTCCGTCCAGCAATTCGACCATCACTCTTGGCTCATTGTTAGACGGATGGGGAGTTTCGCTTTCATATTCTCAAATCAACGATCCTAGTTTTGGGCTTGCAATCAGCGTCAATTCTTCTTTCCCGCTAGCGCAAGCGTTTCTTGATTATGTAACGATAACTGTTGGAGTAAATGAGGCAGCGGAAAACTTCGACTTCATAACGACTTTCACAGCGCAGAATGGCTCGGTAAAGAATCTTTCCCTTGATGCTGCCGGAAACTTCTACATAGAGGATGTGACAAACAATCCCGGCGTATTGACGCTTGCAATGGATGGAATATCTCCTAACTCCTTCGCGGTTGGAGTTAATGGCCCGGATGTGGAATATCTGGCGTTCAACGATCTTACCTCCGGCTCGGATATGCCGCGCCAGTATACAGCGAACTGGATTGATCGCATTACGCAAGTGGGACCGGGTGCAGCGCCCGCATTTTCTCCGGGGGCGGCAACCGCCAACACATTTGCAATTTCTACAATCACGCAAAATCCCGCTCACTATAACCATAACAATCCGGGCAACTTTGATTCATTGCTGTGGTCAGCGGGGCCGGGGAATACTCAGCCGGGAAACACAGTAACCGTTTATTACGATCTGCAATATGGTGAGCCGGGATGGGAGGATTTTACTCTTGTCGATGCTTTCAATTCCGGTCAATCTGTTTATGTATATATCAGCGGCGCAAGCGTGGGCACCTTTGCAAACGGCACATATCTGGTTACTAGTGTCGGACAAGGACTTCCACCCGGACTAGACCACTGGAGATATTTCTTTACCTTCCAGATACCGACAACGAACTATCAGAATCTTGTCATCACGCCGGGGCAGTATCAAATAACTGTTGCGACAATGACAACCAGTGTGCCAGTTCCTAACCTTGAAATCGGGAACAATATAACTATCTCTGGAAGTTCTGTTGCGAGTTACGATTCATCATGGCCGATCTCAGAAACACTTAATTCCGGCGCAATGGCAATTACAGAAAGCTCTGTAGCTTCCGGCGTGGCGACTCTGAACTATTCTGTTTCGCAAGGAACTCCTCCCGTAAAGGGCCAGCTTGTCACGATCACAGGAACGACAAATGCCAATGGCGCACTGAATCAAACGAATGTGCCGATAACCTCTTCAACGGCTTATGGGGGAATTGTCAGCACATCCGGCACGGCTGTTACATGGGTAAGCGGAGACAATTTTTCAAACCTAAGCGCGGGACAGCAAATTGTCATTGCAGGAGCGTCTTATATTGTTGCGGCCAGTCCTGCGCCCACTTCTACAACTCTTTCGGTGACCTCCACGGCAGGTACGCAGACGGCAGTTCCGTACAATTCAGGAACGCTCATCAACGGCACTTTCACCTATGCTGTTTCGACTCCCGACGCTGCATCTGCGCCGGAAGAGGGTCAGGCTACTACGGCAGGCACGATCTTCGCATTTGATCCCGGAGTGAATACGCTAGGTGGTCTGACTGATCCCATCTATGGAAATGCCAACGGCGGGACATTGGTATTTACGAGCGCAGTTGCTCAACTTATTGGAACGGGGACACGGCAGGGAGTCGTATTCTTCATCACGCGCAACGGATACTGGACCTCTCCAAGCCCGCCAGTAACATTTACCTGCCCGGAAAACACGACAGCAATCAATGTCAGCCTTCCTATCGGACCACCTAATGTTGTAGCTCGTGGAATTGCGATCACTGAGCCGGGACAAAACGGAGTGCCGGGAGACAACTTCTTTACGATTCCTACTCCTGTAACTTACATTGTTGCGAATGTTTCATACACGGCAACCGCACTTATTATCAATGACAACACATCAACCTCCGCAAGTTTCTCATTCCCCGATACTGTATTATTGAACGCTCTTGCAGTTGATGTGCAGGGATTCAATCTATTCAATCAGATTGAGATAGGCGAACCAGGCTGGATTGTCCCGTATGCAGCGAGAAATTTCTATGGTCTATGCCGCAATAAGATTCAGAACTTTAACAATCTGAGTTTCGATGGCGGTTATTTACCGGCGGGAACATTGAATCCGCTAGGATGGACCACGCCGGATGCTTATGGGAGCCTTTCAGTTTCTCCGGTATTCGGAAACTCCTATTACATCAAAAACACGACTTCTGGAACGCTTGCAGTGGCAGGTCTAATTTCTCAAACGGCATACCAGGATGCGTACCAGCAGCCCATCATCAACATCAATACGGCCTATTCTGTGCGAATGACAGCCCGGACTCCATCAAGCAATACGACCGGGAATCTGGTTATTACGCTCACAGCCAATGGTGCGGTGATGGGGTCGTACTCATTACCATTTGCCGATATGACAAGCAGCATGGCGACCTATACCGGGACACTTCTGGTTAACGAATTTCCTACTGTTCCATCAGCTTTAATGCTGAATGTCTCGGCTCAAGGAATTGGCGCTGGCGCAGACGTGGAGATTGATCGCTTCGATGTGTTCCCAACCGCGATTCCGATTCTTACCACTACCGTTTATGGCTCCTATGCAAACGACGTTGAGCAGGTAGATGGAGTCACAGGACAAGGACTTTTCCAATCTGAGAATCAACAGCCGGTGAATGGCGCGGTTGTCATGTACGACACCTTCTATGGGCTGAAAGAATCGTCCATGTATTCATGGCGCAGTTCGCCGAATCTGGAACCCTCGCAGTGGGAGGAGCCGGAAGTAGCGCAGAGGGCCGGAGCTTGCGGAATCAATGCCTACGACTTCGGCGAACAATGGCTCGTGGAGGCTTGCGAGAATGGATGTTATCTTTATGAGGGCGGCCAGCCGGGAAAGATCAATCAGGAAATCTATCAGGTTTGGAAGGCTATCAACTGGCAGCAGAAAAAGTGCATTTGGGTAAGAAATGATGTTGTGGGACGAAGATTGTTTATCGGCGTTCCGATGGCTACGCCGAATTTCTGGTTGCCTAACGCTCCTGTAAATGCCAATCCAACCAGCCCGAACGTCATCTTGATGTGCAACTATCAGGGCATTGACTCAGGCGAGGGAATTAAAACGTCTCCGCAGATGCACACGACGATGTTTGGCGATCTGAAAGCCATTGACATGCGGCGCAAGTGGTCAATCTGGCAGATTCCTTCGCCATATGCGGCTTTTGTCCAGACCAACGAAGACCAAAAATTCTATATCTGCAATGGCGCGGGAAACTCCAAGATTTATGCGTTGGACCCGAACGCATCAGACGATGATGGAACGCAGATTGACTCGCTCTATATAACCTACGGGTTCCCGGATGCTACCACAAGGCAGAAGTTTCCTGCATTGGGTCCGGGAAATATCCGCGTTGGATACTTCGATTTTACTGGCGACGTGACAGAACACATGGATGTGCGTTTCCTGCCGAACCAGCTTATCGGTCCGGGCGATTCAACGGTTGGTTACAATCCGTGGACTATTCCGGGGGGATTTGACCCGATAGCGGGAAGTAACTGGAATCGCAAATCTAGTGTGAATTTCTTTGCCAACCGCGCTTTCGTTGAGTTCAGAGGAGCGGGATTCCGTGTGAGCGCATTAATTCTGACTATTTCAAAGGATGTTTGGAACTCTCCATGGGGGCCGAAATGAGCATTGGCGGCGATGATCTTTTGACGCAGATCGAGAATGAGAGTCCGAAGCTCGGTCAATATCTACGTGCTCACTTGGTCCCGGCTATTGAAACTTTGGCCACGAATACCGGCGCATCGGCAACCGGCTTTGTACCGGCGCCGGACCCGCCAGAGGGGGTTACGGTAAACCCTGTCAGCCCGGAGCATATTGAAGTGACGATCCAACACTCCGCGCCAGTGAATAAGGGAATCGAGTATTTCACGGAAGTTGCAACCAATCCGGCGTTTACGAATCCTCGCGTGGAGCATCACGGGGCCAGCCGTTCGCCCGTAAATCCAATTTTCTTGCCCACAAATGACAGTTCAGGGAATCCACATAATTATTATCTGAGGATTTACGCGCAACAGCCGGGTTCGCCG
>Ga0181539_1002078_pt1 | contig 20802 bp, 11 predicted proteins | sample PEATcosm2014_Bin_46_FD_119767 | JGI IMG/M metagenome (GOLD analysis project Ga0181539, IMG submission 119767) | Peatland microbial communities from MTU Mesocosm Facility, Houghton, MI, USA - PEATcosm2014_Bin23_60_metaG | ecosystem: Environmental > Terrestrial > Soil > Wetlands > Peat | place... | reverse complement strand
TGCGGTAGCGCCTCCGGCAGGCGGGGCTGGGCTGGGGAATCCGCAAGCAACTGCCGCCTCCCTCGATCTGCATTTCCATCGCGCACAACGTCTGTAATTGATGCAGCCCCTCTTCCACGGTTATATCCAAGTCGGCCCAGGCCCGGCTCAGTTCCCGTCGGATCAGGTAGGCCAGCATCACCACCAGCACGTGCGCGCGCGTATGTTCGGCGGTGCGTAGGTGAATCGGACGGGTTTCCAGGTGCACTGTTTTACCGGTGCGGAAGGCCTGCTCGACTTGCGCCAGATCCTTGTAACGGTCATGCACGACCTGCTTGGAAGCCACGCTCTCGGCCAAATCCGTCTTGATCACGTAACACCCATCCAAGCGTGCGGCTTCTTCCCGCGCCGCGGAGCTATAGGTCAAGGAATAGGGAGCCGTGACCACGCGTCAACGCAAGGTTCACACTCAGCTCGGCCGCGCCGCAGTCCCAGAAGGCTTGGGGGGAGAAACGCTCCGGGTCGAACCCCTAGAGCGGAGAGAGAATGGCCTACCTATGTTGAGGTGGCCTAGCGGACTGCAAATCAACCTGTCGGAGCTGTCGCGCTCAACGTAACCGCCAGTCCCGATTTCCTACGGCCGCAGGTCCAACTCGAGCAAAGTGATCGTGAGCGGAGGGAACGTGAACTCAAACTGCTTCCCGCGAAGTTCCGCCAGCCGCGAACTGAGTGAAATCCGTTGAGGATTATCGCGGCTGTTCATTACCTCTGAAGTCCCGGCGTGCGCGTGGTCTTCGAGTGTAAGAACGGTGCCGCCCGCTACCCCCGCCTTGAAGCCGTCCAGTTGGAAGTTCCGAGGGAGTGGATCGAGCGTCGAGTTGATGGCATATATCCGCAGCTTCTTTCCGTCCGAACTGACGCTCGCGCTCAGGTCCGGTTCTTGGAGGTTCCAGGCGAGGTTCGTGGACCGCTCGATGCGGAGAGGGTAGGCGCCGGCGGCGCGTGCGTACATCTCCTGCGCGTAATAGGCTGGTGATTCATAAACCCAGCCAGGGCCGGTGACAAGAAAGCCTGAGCCGCAGCTATCGGCAAAATTCGAGCGGTTGGCAATCTCCACCAAGTCAGCGTAGCGCTGCATCAGATTTAAGTAGCGGGAAATACTGAGGGCGTTGTCGAGCGTCTGGAGCATGCCCCGCGTCAGGCCGAAATCCCCGCCCGTCGTGTTCCACTCGGTCACCCCTACACGAATATCCTTGCCGCCACCATTGGTCGCGATCCAGTCCCCTAGCTGCCTGAAATTGCGGTCCTCGCCGACCAAGTCAGCAACCCGGTAGTGATGGGGACAGAGATAGTCGAAAACGGTTCCCGCGGTGTCAAGCAGATCCTTGGTGGGGTAAGAGGACATCAATTTGATGCTGGGATCGGCCTTTTTCATGGCCGCAGCGAAGGCACGCACGGAATTGCCGTAGTCAGAGACGCCAACCTCATTGCCGATCTGCCAGTACTTCACATGGTAGGGCGCGGGGTGCCCGTTCTTGGCGCGCAGGGCGCCCCAGCGCGTCTCGGTGCTGCCGTTGGCGTACTCCACTTCCGCCGCAGCGTCCTCAGGCTTCTTGCCGGTCCAGCGCACACAGATGAGCGGCTCCGCTCCGATATACTCGCAGAGCCGCACGAACTCATCGAGGCCGACGAAGTTCTCCTCCCAGCCACCCCACACGGTGGTAAAGGTTAGCCGGTCATCCCAGGACCCGATGGCGCGGTCCCATTCGTATTGTTCCGTGGTGCTGCCGCCGAAGCGAATGATTCCCGGATGCATGGCCTTGAGCGCGGCCACCACATCCGGCCGCCAGATTCCCAGAACGGCATCGGAGCCAATCAGGTACACGCGGTCGAGCCACAGAGAACCCGGCCCCTCAAAGTCGATGGTCAGGGTGGCATTGTCGGTGGTGCGGTCGGCGCACAATTCGGCCTCAGCGGCTGCCCAATTTTCACCGGCGCGGCCCAGCAGAACCGGGCCGGCGATCACCCCGCCACTACCGTGCAGCGAAGCCCAAACCGGAGCGTTTCCCTCACCGCGCATGTGCAGGCGCAACTTGTAAGTGACTCCCTGCTGGAGGTAGAAGCCGTCTTGCGAGATTCCGGCGCGGGCATGCGCCACGGGCAAAACGATCTTTTGCGAGCGCGCGCCGCTGAAGGGATTCGCGGTGTCGAAGGAATATTGCGCCACCTCGACCGCGCCATCCGGGTACCACGGCCGATAAGCCTCGTCGACTTCCCGCTTATAGGCAACGCGGCAGGGCGGCGCATCTTCGAAACTCGTCGAGACCACTTGCTGCGCGATGATGGAGGGAATCAGGTTGCAGAGCAGCTCAATGAACTGCCCTTGCTGCTTGGCGTCGATCGGCCGCTTCGTGGTGTGCTCGGCAAAGATGTGAACGTCTTCGCCCGCGTCGGAAGGCACGGCTTCCAGCCTGACGTCGTCAAACCAAGTTTTCCCCGTGCCACGGCGCTCTCCCACGAGCGTCAAATCAATGTAGCCGGAGGAAGGAACACGGAAAGTCGCCTCCTCGTCGTGCCAGGGGGTTGTGCCCGAGCGTCCCACACTCGAGGCAATTTCCCCAGCCGGCGCTTGAATACTAATTAAACCCCCTGCTCCGCCATACCCGGCCGTTAGATTCTCCGACTTCACCCAGGCCCGTACGCGCCACAACGAGCCGACCGGGAGAAAAATTCTCTGGCTTGCGGAGGCGTCCGCCGGATCCAATGCTTCTATCAGCAGGGATTGTGTGCCTTCCTTCGCATCGTTCTGATCGACGGTAAACGTGGGCACACGCCCGTGCTCCTGCCTGAGGCGTGTCTTCACCTCCCATCCCGTTAGAACCGGCGATGCTTCGAAGCCAGCATTCTGAATGGCCGGTTTGTCCAGACCCGATGAAAAGAGCAACAAAAGTGCAAGTACAGGGGGATGCATGAGGGCTCCTCTTGTCCTTTGGAGAACATCGCAGGTCGCAATTCATACCGTGGCGGTATGGCGCAGTAATGATCGGGTACTGCGGCAGAAGTTCTGATAGGCCAAATTGGAGCGACGCGCCCGCTCCCCGCCCCCCGGATGGGGTTGGCGGGGGACAAGCGCGCCGCTTTCAGTCGTTCACTGTCTTACTACGGAAACATCAAAAATTCAGCTTCGCACCCAACTGGATATCACGGCCGGGATAAGCTGTGGTGATGGTTCCAGCCGCAAGGCTCCCGATGTTAAAGTTTGGCCCATAGAAGTTGGGATGATTGGTTACGTTTTGGGCGTCGACTCTTATGGTAAACCGCCCCCCTTCACCCAGCCAGTGGAGGGGAAAGCCCTTCTGAAGAGAAATATCCATATCCTTAAAACCTGGTAAAGTAACGACGTCCCGGCCCGAATTTCCAAACGTGTAGGACGTCGGCTGCACGAAAGCACTGGTATCAAACCACTTCAGTATGCTCGGATTGGCTATCTTGCCTGACGCAATGCGGTTCGGAAACCACGAGCCCACCATATCGCCGCTCAAATTGGTTGCCATGATAGGAGTACCCGGGGTTCCCGTGTGCAGGTCGTACATGGCAGAGAGTTCCCATCCCCCGATGACCGCATTGGAAACTCCGCCGCGGTTTACGAAAGCCCTGCCCCTGCCAACGGGGAGTTCGTAAACGAAGCCACCAGTCCCGGTTTGGCGTATGTCGTAAGTTGATAAGCCGTAGTTCGCCTGCAGATTGTGGGCAATCTGCCATGTGTCGATGGTGCCGTTGCTCCAGCCTGTGCTGGTGCCCGTATCCATCGTTTTGCAATATGTATAGTTCGCAATGAGCGTAAACTGTTTGTTGCCAAATTGCCTCTTCAAGGTGGCCTGAAGGGCATCGTATTTCGACAGGCCATCATGCTCGATCGCCGTAATATTTAAAAACTGAGGGTAGGGACGATTGGGTTGGGCGTTACCCGCCGCCAGGCGACTAGCGGGGACCTGATTCATGTCTGTGGCGAAAAACAGGTGAGTGCCTTTGGTCCACACATAGCCCACATCCGCGATGAATCCCGCGAACTCGTGTTGGACATCCAAATGCGCCTGTTGCATATAAGGCATGGCTTCGTAACGAGGGTAATAATATATGTTCTGGTTATTGTTAAAGCTCGGCGTAAGGTTTGACGGAGGAAGGGAATTAAAGAGGTTGGGCTCCCCCTTGCTCAGTTGAAGAACGGGAGTGAGATTATCACTTGACGTCAGGGAATTGAACCTGTCACTACCTAATCCCACCGCACCACCCGTGTAGTCGCCGTCACCCCACATGAGGTCGAAGACTCCCCAAGCTCCACGGACCGCCCAGTTTTTCTTGGGCGACCAGGCAAAACCCAACCGCGGCGCCCAGTTGTTGTAGTCGCTATTCTGCAGCAACCTCCGTCCGCCGGCGGCCGACCCGTCAGCATACCAGACCGCTCCGAGAGTATTGGTTGCAGGATTGGTCAAGGTGGGATCGAAGTCCCCAATCATGTTATGCCTTTCGTACCATCCCTGTTGTAAGGTAAGGCGGAGGCCGAAATTCAGAGTCAGGTTTGACCTAATCTTATAGTCATCCTGAAAGAATAGCCCGCCCGGATTGGAGCGTACCTCTACCATGGGGTACTCCGTAGCCGACCACGATTGCGGCATCCCGAGCAGGAAATCGGCGTATCCGAGACCCGAGCTACCCGTGGCAGGGTTTCGCGTAGCGATTCCATTGAAGGTAAAACTCCCCGCATTGGCAAGAGCTGCAATTTCACCAGTGTAGAACCTGTTATATTCTCCTCCGAATCGGATCAGGTGTTTTCCTCTGATGTAGCTGAGCACTGCCGACTGACTGTAACTCCCTTCCTCGAGGACACTGCCGCTGTTGCCAGACACGCTCACAGGAAGTGATCCCGTCGCATTGATGGAAGGAAAATTGTCAGCCGGAGCGTTCAGAAGCCCCAGTTGTGCCGGGTATCCTTTCCCTGCTGCCCATCCTGATTGCAGCGCGACCCAGCGGTCCATGGTGGAGTGAAACTCCCCACCCAGCCTTGGACTGAATATCCAGTTGTCGGAGAGGGTGTGCCGCTCGTCACCATTCCCGGCGGTCGTATTGTTTTGCTTAAAACCCGTCAAGGTTCTCGTTGAATTCTGGTCCATAGTGGCTTGCGGAATTACCCCGTTATTCGTAACACCGCCCGCGTTAAAGGCCCCGGAGTAAGAAAGACGGTGCCTTTCGGAAAAATTATAGTCGATCTTAGGTTCGTACCACTTTTGGTACCAAACGTACTCTGGCGCCGCGGCAAAGTTGTTAACTAAACCCGCCAGGTTCGGTGGTGGATAATACGATTGAATTTTCAGCGCGACGGGATCCATCATGGCCGTGGGAATTGCATTGACCCCCGTCTCGCTCAGAAACGAAGTTCGAGTCTCAACTCCGTTGATCAGGGTTGTGGTGGTGGGATCATAGACGGTCGGGTAACCCGAAGCGGAGAAGTTTCCCTCGGTAGCCTGGACCGTGGGCATAGTGTATAGACTGGGCTGCCCTCTGACCATTGGATTCGACATGAATGAGAAGAAAAAGAACGCCTTATCGCGCTTAATGGGCCCGCCCACATTGCCGCCGAACTTATTCCAGTGTAGGGGCGCGACTTTGCCCTGCGGGTTGGCAGCCGTCGGGAGAGTGAAGAAATTTCTGGACATCATCGCGCTATTCTGTACGAACTCAAAAAGCGACCCATGGAACTGGTTTGTGCCACTCTTGGTGATGACGGAAATATTGGCAATTCCCGAGGTGTACTGTGCAGAGTAGTTGTTCGTAACGGCGGTTGTCTCCTGGACAGTGTCGATCGGCATGTCATAAGCCATGTTCAGGTTTTGGGAATGAGGGTACCAAGCCATACCGCCGTCGACCGTAAAGTTCTCTTGCCACGGCATGGAACCATTAAACGCGAGGTAACCTCCCGCACCCAGTACTGCCCCAGAGGAACTCGTCGTGACAAATTCGCTGTACGCTGGTCCCGCCCTGGCAGCGCCCGGGAGCAGTGCGGTGAAGGTGGTCCAGTCTTGCGCGATGTTGGGAAGGACCGCTATTGTCGCCCCCGGCACAACAGTGTTTCGGTCGGAACTTTCCGTTTGAACGGTTGCGAGCTGGGCTTGGACTGTCACATTCGTTGCCACGGCGCCGACCTCAAGGGTGGAATCAGCTACGGTGATTCCGATGTCCACGTTGACGCCGGACCGAACCGAGGTCTTAAAGCCCTCCTTTCTGAACGTGATGGAATAGCTTCCGACAGATACGAAGGGCGCGTCATAAACGCCCACCGCGTCGGTGTGCGTTGTCTGGGTGATGCCCGTGTTCACATTCCTAATCACGACCTCAACGCCTGGGACGACGGCGCCCGAGGTGTCGCGTACCTCGCCACGGATTTCACCCTTGTTCATGTTTTGGGCTGATGCAAAAGGCACCATTACTGCCAACGCAAGCACTGCCAACAAGTAGCCAAGCAAGGCGATGCGGTTGGCTCTGATGCCAGAGAAATTATGCGTCATGACTACCTCCTTTTATAATTTTGAACAACGTGGATAGAATGATATTGCATGGTCCTCTTTTAACCTTGGCTCAAAGTGTCGGCGCCGCTCGCAAACCACTAGACGCTCCAGCGGTCCCTTTCGAATTTCCGTTCGCGCCGCTTGAGCGCATATGAACATGCTTTCTGCAACTGTCAATGACAGCCTGGTCCATCCTGACATATCCGCTTAAAGGCGGTGGAGAGCAGGCATGGATCATAATTTGACGGAGATCCAGGTGAATGCGTGAATTTCTCCCTTCAGTCGTCGAACGTACTACCGTTTAAGAGTACGCACGTAAGCAATCACGGCGTCCGCGTCTTGCGGCGGGAGACCATGCCGGAACCCAGATTCATCGATCTCGACAGGAGGCATCACGCTGGTGCCCTTAATGATGATCTCTCTAAACGCCGCGTCCGACTTGCCTTGCACCTCTGCTGAGCTGAGTCTCGGAATTTTGATGTTGAAGAATTTGTCCGCTCTCTCATCACCGTTGCCGGTCGGGCCGTGACAACTGCTGCACGTCAGATTGTAAGCCGCCCTTCCAGAGACATTGCTGTTCTGGTTCAGACTGGTAAATAATATGACATCGCGACTGTGGTTTTTCGGGGTGCTGTGCAAAAGTATTCCATCCGTCCCGAGTATCCATACTTCGGAGAGGATGCGGACGCTACCCGTTTTGTCGAATACAAGAGAGCCGTCCCGAAAAAATTCATTCGGCCCGTTGATCTGAGTGATGATGAGCGTGCGAGACACCTCACCGGTGGCCGATTTCATTTGGAACCAAACGTCGGCCACTGAGAGAGTATACGACCCCGCTGGCAGCACCTTCGAACCGAAGGTAAACTCATACGGGATATTGGCTTGCATGACCTGCCTTGTCTGCCCGAACGCCAAGCCAACCGCTAAGAATGTAAAGAGATTGAAAGCCATGAGCCTTCTCGCCATCGCACCCCAAGTTTTCACTTGCTGCATACTTGATACCCTCCTCCTGTTCTCTGTCAGTCACGGTCGGAATACCGGTCACCTGACGCCCCTCGCACAGATCCGTACGGCGCCCACTCGGGTTACGGCAGCTCCCTCAGATGCTAGCGGTAAACTGCCAGCCGCACACCACCCGACCTTTGGCACGCTTACTCTTCCGCTCTGTGTCGGGAATATGCGAGAGCGTGCGGTGTCCTCGTGAAGGCAACGCTCCTTATTGACTTGGGCGGAAGCAAAAGGCGCCATTACTGAATGATATTGCATGGTCCTCTTTTAACCTTGGCTCAAAGGGTCTGCGCCGCTCGCAAACCACTAGACGCTCCAGCGGTCCCTTTCGAATTTCCGTTCGCGCCGCCTTGCCGCATATAATGCATACCTCTAATAAAGCTGTCAAGACATTTTTTATGATTGGATATATCCACCACAGCGTTTGACGACTGATTGGATAGATTCAGCCATTTACCTGGGCCTTCGGCAAATCATGATCCATGCCTGCTCTGCATAGCACGGGTAAGCGGATATGTCAGGATGGACCAGGCTGTCATTGACAGCTTGGAGAAAGCATGTTGCAAGCACCAGCATGTTTGTGATATATGAACTGTAGGAGTGGACAGCAGGCACCCGACTCGGACCACAGGCGGCGGCCTGCCTCCAAAGAACCATGCAGATTGAGCGAGACGAAAAACGATCGAAGCTGAAGTATGAAATGGTCCTTGAGGACTTGCAGAACGCAATCACCGCTGGCCGGTATCCTCCTGGACAGCGGCTGCCCAGCGAGCTGGAACTGGTGAAACGCTATGGCGTGTCGCGGCCAACCGTGGCGCATGCGTTAAGGGATCTTACGCAGGAGGGGTTGGTCACGCGCCGCGCCGGATCTGGCACGTATGTGCGGAGCCCGTCATTGCAGACGGTCTATGTCTTCGGTCTGCTGATACCGGATTTAGGCGAGGGCGAGATCATCGAGCCGGTCTGTCAAGGCCTCTCGCAAGCCACGCAATTTGTACATCACGAACTGCTTTGGGGACGAACGACTCCAAATTGCCCGAAGACGACGCAGGCTGAAGAGCTCTGTGCGCAGTTCATTCAGCGGAAGGTCTCTGGCGTGTTCTTTGCGCCTCTCGAACTGACGGATGAAAAGGACGACGTAAACCAGCGAATCGCTCGTTCTATCGATCTAGCTGGTATACCTATCGTTCTTATTGATCGGGACCTCTGCGCGTTTCCGCAACGGAGCAAGTTTGACCTGGTGGGGATTGATAATCGCCGTGCCGGCTACGTTCTGACCGAGCACTTGCTGAAATCGGGAGCACGTCGTATTGGCTTCTTCGGCCGTCCCAACTCCGCCCCCACGCTTGATGACCGTGTTGCAGGTTATCGCGAAGCGTTGCAACAGTACGGAGCACCATCAGAAGCTCGTTTCGTCGCGTGGGGGGACCCCTCCGATCGGGCATTTGTGCACCAACTGCTAACAGACATCAAGCCGGAAGCGTTTGTCTGTGGAAACGACAGGACTGCGGCGGTTCTGATGCAGACTCTGATCGCTTTGGGCGTCCCGATTCCCGAAGATATCAAAATTGTTGGCGTCGACAACGTGAGGTGGGCAAGTCTGCTGCCGGTTCCATTGACGACCTTGTGCCAACCGTGCCGCGAAATCGGCACCGTGGCGGTTCAAACGATGCTGACGCGCATGGCCGACCCCAGCCTGCCTGCCCGTACCATCCATCTCGATGTGGAGCTGATCGTCCGCAAATCCTGCGGTTCGCGTGCGGATGACGGAACGACACCGGGCGAGAACCGGCGCGAAAAACTGGCGATTTCCCGCCTCTGAACCACTGACGTCCAGGCAGTGCGCCATGCGGGGCAAGGCCAATTCAAGACTTCCGCTCGCGATCCACCACCAGCATCGATCTCGGAAGCGTCCACGCAGCTTTGGATGTTCGGCGGCTCAGGGGCGGATCTCCTGGCCCCTCACCACCACGTGGGGACGGGTTTCCCTTCAATCCTCAGAATTGCTTCTCGGGCACTGGCGCTCAGGCGGCTGATTTTTGCGGTTTGCTCCAATGCTGGAAGCGCATCGCGCGCTTCGGGGCCCATCTCACCGAGGGCAGAGGCCACACTCAACAAGACAAATCCTTGCTCCCCCTTTGCCAGTAACCTCTCCACCAGCGGGTGAACCGCCGCGTGCGCTGCCGGGGGGCCCACGGACCCCAGTGCGGCGGCGGCTGAAGCACGGACATAACTCGCCGGATCGTTGAGGGTGCGAATGAGTTGGGGAACGGCAGGGGCCGCCAGGGGTCCCATTGCCTCCAAAGCGAGCGCCGCAAGATCGCGCGTACGAGGGCTGGGATCAGAGAGTGCCTGGGCCAGGGCAGGAACCGCGGCATTGCCTTTTGGGCCGATCTGGGATAGTGCCCACGCCGACGCCGAACGCACCTGAACATTGGAATCATTGAGCGCTGCCACGACCTCACCCACTGCTGGAGTGGCATTTTCGCCAAAAGCTCCGATGGCGCGAACCACGTCCGGACGGTCCGCCTCAGACGCGGTTTTAAGCTTTTCGACATAGGCGGAAAGCGGAAGGCCACGGTAGACGGGTGTCCCTTCCGGCCCCGGGGAGACCGCCTCGGGCAGGATTGGCGTCAACTGCGGTTCCGTCTTGGGCTCAGGCGCACCGGCCGAGGCCGGAAGTTTCTCCAGAACCACGTCGTTGACCCCCACGTCGAACCCAGCCGAGCGTTCGTCCTTCCCGACGCAGAGGAGATTGATCGTGTGTCGTCCTTTGACCAGATCAAACCATCCCAGAGGCCGAACGACGGCAACATAGACCTCGGGCAGATAGTTGTGAAAGACGGGCATGCCTGGGAACGGAATCTCCGACGTCGCCGGCTTGCGGGTATCTACGTTCGTGGGTTTGCCATCGACGGACGCCTCGTAGTCACCATAGTTCGGCGCCTGTGCAACCTCGATGACGATTTCATAGCGCCCACTCTCCGAAATGTTGATGGGAATGCTTACTTTCGCCCCTTTTCCCTGGGCGTTGAAGAAGAGAAGGTCCTTCCCCCAGTCGACGCTGCGCTGTACGGATGCTGTTCCCTTCTCTGTCGTAACGTCTTTAAGCGAGTCCTCCACCGCAATCTGCTCGGCGTTGCCGAGCGGCAGGCGCGCTTCTCCATAAGGCGGTTCCGACAGACCCTCGTTCACGCCGTCTTGATACCAGAAAGCAACACTCGAAAAATAGTCAGGACGTTCTTCGAAGCCGGAGCGAACGCTCCCATCAGGGTTGGCTGTCCACCCGTAGTGTTCAATACCTGCCCAGATGGAATCGGTAAACGGAATCGGATCAGGAACGTGCCATCGGTACCCCGTGAGCCTCGCGCCTACGAGCTCCCCGTCTGCGATCGGGGTTCCCGTCCAGGAACCGGAGGCAAGTCGCAGATCCCAGGCGTCATTGAAGTAATCTTCTGTTCCCGTGCCATAAATCTGCGGATGGGTTGCTCCGTCCACATAGAACAGGTCATCACCCTCCCCGAACCACGAAATCTGCGACTGGATCACACTCAGGACGGTCCCCACATAATGGCCTCTCCCGCGGGTCGCCAAGAAGGCGTAGTTCCTGCCCGCCACCGCTGGACGCTCCTGACGGTAATAGGCATGGAAGTAGCCAATGTCATCAGGCAACGACTCGTACTTCCTCCAATCAACGTGGTAATAGCAATTCCGCACGTACCGATTCCCTTCATTGGTCACGGTAATTTTGCAGGACTTGTGGAACGGCATGGGCCAGTAGCTGTTTCGCGCCCGACCGAAAGAGCTATCCCGGACCATTATGGAATTGACGTCCGCCTCGTTTCCATGTCCCACACCGAAGAAATCTCCCAAGGGTGCGTCCACGCTCGGCGTCTTCTTCCCATCGTAATAAACACGCAACCGCAACAGCCGAGGCCAGGCGAATTCGTTGTCCGCGATAGTTACCCAAATGTGGGTGACCATCCCGGGCCCTGGGAGGTCAGCCATCACCAACGTTTCGCCCGGCATGATGCGCTTGCTGTCGTCGTTGCTGAAGACGTAGCGGTTATCGCTTGAGACCCGAGAGGCGGAGTAGTTTTTCAGGCGTGCAAGACCCAGGGAATTTAAAAAGTCACTCTCCGGTCCCTGCGCGGAAGCGACTCCAGAAACAAGCATCAGGAAGGCCAACAGTAGGGATTTCACAAGGTTCCTTTCTCTCCAGGCCGTTTCGGGATTCCCCGCGACGGTGGGGTGTCAATCTACCTCGATGATCGTTTTTAGCCCCTCGCGTTGGGTAACCTCCTCAAAGCGCGCGGGAACCTCGCCCAAGGAGACCCGGTGTGTGACCTAGGGGGAAGTGTCAATCACTCCTTCTTCGATCATGCGGATGACGCGGGGGAAATGTCCCGCGCTGTTGCGGGAAGCCAACAAGGTGAGCTCGCGATGGTGAAAGAGTGGATCATCGACGGGCACCGTGGCTGGCACGATGCCCACCCAAACGATGCGGCCGCCGAATCGCGCCCGCGAGAAGCTTTGAGCCATGGAAGCGGGGTTGCCCGTGGCATCAATCACGACATCGGCCGAGCTGTCATCATACGCCGCGAGGGCTTCCACCCCCAAGCGCTTCACCAGGGCGCGCCGATAGGCACTGGTCTCGAGGACCTGGACGCGTGCTCCCGCTGCCATGGCCAGTTGCGTGATGGCTACGCCGATGGGTCCAGCGCCGACCACCAGCGCGTGTTCCCCCGGCCCCAGCCCCGATCTCATCACCGCATGCGCGCCGATGCTCAGTGGCTCCACTAACGCTAATTGGTCGAAACTGAGGCGGGGGGATTTATAGATATGATCGACCGGTGCGGCGAGGAACTCCCGCAGCCCGCCGTCCGAATGCACGCCGAGCACCCTGATGTCCTCACAATTGTTGTAGTGTCCGGAACGGCAAGGAGCGCATTTCCCACAGTTCAGGTAAGGCTCGACCGTACAGTGGTCCCCGACCGCAATCCCCCGGTCGTTGGCGGGCGTTTCCACCACTTCCGCCCCCAGTTCATGCCCCATCACCCGCGGATAGGTGAAGAAGGGCTGCCGACCGTGGAAGGCGTGGAAATCCGTACCGCAGACCCCTACGCGATGAATCCGCAAAAGTGCCTCTCCCGGGCCCGCCACCGGCGGGACGGCATCGCCTGCCACAAGACATCGGGGTTTTTCGAGCATGACTTGCTTCATGAAGATACCCTCCGGTCCGAAGAGACTGGCTCCTCCAAGGCGTAGCGCTGGGCGAGAACTGTTCGCAAACCCTGTTTCCGGATTTGCGCCAGCAGATTATGGACTTCCGGCGCAACCCTTTCCACGTCCAGAGGCTCGTGGGTTTGCGCCGAGAGGTGCGCCAGCGCCTCGCGCGTGAAAGTTAACTGCGATTCCCGGGAGTGCGTATCGACTGCTTTCCAGCGTTCGAGGATGTAATCGGCATGGGTGTCTTCCAGTCCCCCGCGCAGCACAACCTCCAAGGTTGCCGCCATGGTGAGCAACAGCAGGCCCGGCAGTTCACCCCGGCGCGTTAGAAAATCCCGAATGCTCGGGATGAGCCGGATGGAGTTCTTGGCCGTCAAGTCCACGCGGATCCCTTGCAACCGGTGCTCTATATTCGGGTTGCCGATACGTTCCAGGCATTCCCGGGCGTAATCGGAATTGATCGCCTCTTCATCTGGCCCCATCGCCGGAATGATTTCCTGCCACATGGTTTGTTGTGTAAACGGTCCTACTTGAGAGTCTTCCACGGCCTGCCGGATGATGCGGAAGCCCAGCAGCGTCCCTAGCGTGGCGAGCACCATTTGGGGTCCATTCAATACCCGCAACTTGCGCCACCGGTACGGCGCCAGATCGTCAACATAGCGCACATTCGGTGACGCCAGATGCATGGGGAAATGGTGGCGCGTGAACTCGTCCGCGGTGATGGCGAACAAATAGAAAGTCTCTCCGCAGGTGAGCAGGTCGTCGCGATAGCCGACGGCTTGACATTCCTCGGCAAGCAAATCCTGGCGCGGTGTCCCCACCACAATCCGGTCAACCAGCGTACTGGCCACGTGCACGGAGCTTTGTGCCCAATCGAGGAACGCCACCCCGATATTCCACGCGCGCGCCTGCTCCAGTATCAGCCCCTGGACCAACGGCCCGTTATTCAGTACCAGTTCGGTTGGAATCACCGCGATATCCGCGTCTCGTCCCCCCGTGGCGCGCCAGCGTTGGAACAAAAGCTGCGTGAGCTTGCCCGGAAAGCTGCGCGGTGGATTGCCCTCGGGACGGTCCGCCGGATCTAGAGTCAATCCGGTCTCCGTGGCATTACTTAAGATCACGCGCAGGGATGGCCTCCTGGCTGCCTCAACCACTTTATCCCAGTCCTGCTCGGCGACCAGGAGGCGACTGATCGAACCGATAATCCGCTTTACCTCTTTCATCCGGCCGTGTTCGATTCCACGAAGAATCAACGTATAGAGCGCGTCCTGGCGCGCCGAGGCTTCCGAGCGGTTATCCGGCTTGCGTTGCACTGCAATGATACGTCCCGAATATCGCCCGTCCAGGTTCGCAAGCTGCACGAAATCGGGTGCGTATCCTCGCATGAACTTGCCCCATCCCAGTTGCAGGATGGTCTCGGGCGCCCTGAACAGCGATTCCGGGGGTAGCTCCAAACTGCCGTCACTCTGCTTGCGCCGTTGATCCAGTAATTGCCGAGAAAGGGCTGGCAAAGAATTGTTTGGCATTCGAATGTCCTACATAAAGATTTCACCCCACCTTGCCTGGGGCCATCAAATCCGTCTCCCCGGCCCCTTCAGAACGGAAGGAACACTAGCCGTGATTTCTCACCGCACTTGGTCGTTCTCAGGGAGTTTCCAGAGAGGGGGCTTTACCGGCTGCGTAAAAGCACATCGCTGCGCTAACCAGATATCCCCGACTACTGGCCCAATCAATCGCATCATTTTTTCCCCGGCCAATCCCACTCGCTTAAGTCATTACTCCACGCCAACCCGATACTGGCAAAATTATCGAAGCCTCCCCGGGGATCCTCCTCGGCATAGCGTGATCCATGAAAGAACATGAGATACTTGCCCAGTCGGGGGACGTGGCGAGCATCGAGCACGAAGCCCGCCGTTAGTCGGCCTTGAGCCCAGTCCCAGTCCTTCTGCCCTAGGGTGATCAATCCGAGATCTCGCCATGTCTCCAAGTCGGACGAGCGCTTCACACCGATGCCGTTTCGTGGCGAGTGAAACAAAACGTATTCCTTACCGTCGACGATGACGCAAGGATTTTCGCCGGCCGGTGCAGAGCCGACGTAGGTCCAGGCTTTGAGATCACGCGACCAGGAACGGCTCACGCCGTGCTGCTTGAAAAAGCACCACCACTTGCCAGGGTCATCTTTGTCTTCCAGTAGGAATGCATCGATCATCCGACCCATCTTCTCGACCGGCACGTCGGGTCCTTTTACGCGCAACAGTTCGGGCGGGTCCCAGTTTTCAAGGTCCTTGCTTCGCATGATCCAGATTCGCGCCGTGTCGCCGGCGTATTTCTCGCCACGGGGACGAGGGTAGGTCTGAAGACAAAGCACCCATTCACCCGCGAAGCAGACTACATCTCCCGGGCTGCTGTAATTGAGGCGGTTATCTCGTGGGGTGAAGACTTTCGGTTCAGTCCAATGGACGAGGTCACGACTCTTGCTCCATGCGGTGTATGCAAACACTTGGTTGTCTGCTTCGATCTTTGTCAGCGTGAAATATAGGTAGAACCATCCGCCGCTGTACACAGCGGCCGGATCACGATAACCGGTCGTTGCATCACCTTGAAACAGGATTGGGGAATGCAGCAGGTTCAAGAGATTGTCGGGATCCAAAGTGGACGATCGCTGGCCGCCGACCAACAACGCCAGCGCAACCGCGAGGCTTGCCATCAGCAACGCAGCCATCGTTCGAAGGGATTGATTATTGCTCACCATGACTCGGCTCTTCGCCAACCTCCTACGGGTTAATGATTACCTTGTTGCGTTCGGGCAAGCTCATGGTCTCTATCGCCGTATGGATCTGCGATAGGGGGAAACGGTGAGAAATCACTTTCTCGGGATTCACCAAGCCCCGTTCCATGAGGCGGATGGCGTTTTCGATGGCCAGCGGATTCGTACTAAAGCTCGAGTCCATCCGCGCCTCCAGGAAGTGCATCCAACCTCCGTCGAGCGCGAACTTTTCGTGGGTGGTGATTCCGAAAATGTTCCAGCGCGTGCCGCGGCGCAAGAGGCTGATCATGAGATTCACGGCATCGATCGGCCCGGCCGCCTCGACGACGAGGTCGGGTCCATTGGGAAGAATGCCGTAAATGGCGGTCTTGGCATCGCCTTTTCGCGGGTTGACGGTGTGAGTCGCGCCCAGCTTTTTTGCCGTATCGAGAGCGTAATCGCTGACGTCAACCGCGACCAGACGGCCCGCGCCTGCTGCCTTCGCAACCATCAGGCAGTACATGCCAATCCCGCCCGTACCGATCACCACCACGTCGTCGCCCAGGCTCATCTCCGAGTAGTGGATCAGGCCTTTCCATGCTCCGCTGACCGGTTCCGCCTGGCAGACTGCATCGAAACTAAGGTTCGCCGGTTTGGGGAAAACGACGTTCGCGCCAGTAAGGGTGTACTCGGCGAAACTACCCGGCCGGACCGCGGCGCCATCGCCCCCCGTGGTGTAGGAATTCTCGCAGTAATGGGTCATCCCCATCCGGCAGTTCCGGCAGAGCCCGCAAAAGCCACTGGGCGAGACGATGACTTCATCCCCTTCTTTCACATTCGTGACAAAGGGGCCAATCGCCGCGATAATTCCTGCGGGCTCGTGGCCGGGAATGAGCGGGAAATCCACGTTGCGCCGAATCCCCTTGATGGCCTTGTAATCAGTCGCGCATATGCCGCAAGATTTAATCTTCACCACAACTTGACCCGGGCCAGGTTCCGGCCGCGGGACATCCTCCAGCACAAGGTTGTTAAATTCCTTCAAGACTGCTGCAAGCATATTCTTATCCTCCTGGATAATAAGTTCGATGGAACAGGGTTCTTACCAAAGCAGGTTGGCAACATGACGCTTCGCGATATCGCCTGTTCCCGCAAGCTCAAACCAGATCCCCCCGAAGTTGCCGGGTCAGCGCTGCGATGGACTCGGCTCTGCCGCTGAACACCGAGGCGAGGATCAGCAACCCAAACAAGGTATCCTCTTTGAAGGGGGGGATCCGGCAGCTTGCGGCGAATCGCTGCTGAATCACTCGGCGAAGAACTTCCAACTTGCAAGCGAGGCCTCCTGAGAACAGGAGGTTCTTCCACGATTTTCCCGGGCACAGCCGAACCGCACAGTCATAGAAATTATCGGCCATGTTCTGGAAGGCGGCGCGAAATAGATGGCCGAGCGTCAGGTTGTCTCCCCGGATGTTCGCGATCCGGCCCCGATTACCTCGCGGCGTGGGAAAGAAATTCAGATCCACCTCCAAGTCCGTGTCGGCCACCTCTTCCGCTGCCCGCGCAATCGCCTCCCAGGGATCCCCCAGATCCACGCCCTTAGATCTGGCCAGTTGGCAAAGAAGGTCGACGATCACGTTCAGTGCGCGCCCCCCTGGCGGGTAGGTGAAAGTATTGAGGAATCTCCCCTCGAAGAAGGGGCGGGTCTGATAGTCGCCCAGTCTCAATTCAGGCGTCATCCGGCTGACCTGGGAACCCGTGGCGATGTTGAGCGAAACCTCTTCCGCACCGAACAACGCCCCTACCAGGGCACACTGGTAATCGCCCACCGGCGTGTAGCATGGGACACGCCTGCCCTGTACGTTTAGATGGCCGACCACCTCACCCGGTTTGCGCAGCGCCGGCCAGTGGAGATTGGCCAGTCCCAGTTCTTCGATCACCTCCTCATGCCAGTTCAAGGTCTCCAGGTTGAGAGCCCCGTAAGCCCCGGCGTTGGTTATTTCCACTCCCGGAGCGGAGCCGCACAAAACGCTGAGCGCAAAATCCGGTAATGACACAGGCGCAAGGCCGGACTCAAGCTTTCCCTGCTCTCGAAACCAGAAGAGATAGCAAAGCGGTCTACCGGGGTCCAATTCGTTTCCAAGCTGCTTAACATGTTGGGGGTCAATTCTCCCCGTGAGTACCTGATAATAGGATTCCGGGCCCGAGAAATACGGCGCCAGCACGCGCTGGTCACGCCACGTCACGCAATTTGACATGGCCTCTAGACGGCTGTTCATCAGAACCATGCCGTGCATCTGCGAGCACATGACGATCCCTTCACAATCTGGGGCGTGCGGAGCCAGTTCCACGATGAGCCTTCGGACGGCCGCCAGAATCTCGTTCGGGTCGAACTCGCAGGCCAAGGGGGCGGTATTCTCAAGCTGCGGTGGAAAGGGTGTTCGCTGCACGTGGTGGAGTTCTCGAGCCTCCAGATTCAGGACAGCGCCCTTGATAAACGACGTGCCCAGATCGATGCCGATAAATGACATGTCCACTCCCCATGGTCTTCCCGGACTTAGCATCCTGATTTACTTGCCGCGGGCAGTTTCAAACAGCGCGAGGATATTGTCCGGGGGAACACTGGTCTGAATATTATGGACGGCGGCGAAAACATACCCTCCGCCGGGCGAGAACGCCTGAAGATTGGCCTCCGCCTCGCGGGCGACATCCGCAGGTTTGCCGAAGGGCAGGGTCTGCTGGCAGTCTGCCGCGCCGCCCCAGAAGACCAGTTGATCTCCGAACGTTTGCTTCAACTTTGCGGATTCCATGCCTCGGGCATTAACCTGAACCGGGTTGAGGATGTCCACTCCCATCTCGATCAAGGAGGGTATGAGCGGAAACAGTGCGCCATCGGAATGGAGCATCACCTTCATTTTAGTGTTCTGATGGATCCAGTCAAAGCCGCGTTGGTAGTAGGGCATAATGAGTTCGCGAAACATCTTTAAGGAAAGAAGCAATGACTCTTGCGTGCCAAAGTCATCGGTGATCTGTAGTATGGCGACCCTGTCGCCGACGGCGTGCGCGAAACGCTTAAGGTTGGTTATCCACACGCCAACATTCTTTTCGAAGAGGGCCCGCACGTACTCGGGTTCGCTGGCCAGCGTGGCCCACCACGCTTCAAAGTCGCCGGTGCCCATCGATGTGAAAAGTTCTTGGGGTGGATTGACGCAACACACCAGGGCGTATTCGGTGTTCTCATAAAGCCAGTCCGCTTGGGCATGGACGAATTCGAGTTCTTCATTCGTCCAGTGGTGCGGCTCCCATTTGTCCACGTCAAGGTGCGCGGCGCCGGGATATTTCTCCAGGCGGTCAAAATAGAATCCATCCTTGGGCATTCGGGCGATGGGAACCCCGTCGCACAACATGGCATACCCGCCGTCCGGCTCGAGCACAGGATGGAAGCCTCCCGGGACCTCCACCGGAGTCCCATCGAACAGTCGCCAGGGTTTCCAATTCTCGCGGCGGATTGCCAGGCCGGGATTGGTTTCCGGCCGGAATACGCCCACCACATCCACTCCGAAGCGGTTCAGGATCGGCTGCTCCACCTCGGCGAGGAACTGGATCAAGTCCACGACGCGGGTGGGGGTGTGAAGATTCAGACGTTGTTTCAGTTGGTGATAGGCCGATGCGGAGATCCCCGACTGGCGCGTGGCGCCCAAGTCAATGGGAGTTCGGTCCGGCTGTTGATGGTTGATGGCGAGCAATACCCGTTCCCGGGATGTCATAAGGCCTCTGCGAATAAATCAAACCCTGCTCAGGCGCTGGCTAGAAGAATTTCCAGTTGAGTACGATAAAACCGGCGATGACGATGGCCGCGTAAAACTTCGGACTACGGTACCAGGCGACGGGAGCAGGCTTGGGAAGCGCGCGGGAGTAAACCAGCCCCTTCAAGGTTTCCTCGCGGGGCGGAGTGGTCAAGTAACTGGCCACCACCGTCACCACCAGGCCGGCGACAAAGCCCCACACCGCGGTCCAGATGTTGGAAGCCATGGGAGAGGTAAACCTGAGGACATGGAGACGGTAAAGTACGTATTCCAGGGTAGCGCCCGATAATCCCGCGACCATTCCGAAGAAGCCGGCGGCAGCCGAGGGGCGTTTCCAGAACATGCCGAGCAGGAACACGATGAAGAAAGGCGATATGAAGAGGATCCCGATCAGTTGCATGTAGTCCATCAGGTTATTGAAAAAGAGCACGATGAAAGAGGATGCGCACGCTACCAGGGTGCCCACCACGGTGGCGGTCTTTCCCACGCGCAAGTAATGCTGGTCAGGCCGTCCCTTGGCAATATAGGTCTGGTAGATATCGTAAGTGAATACGGTATTGAAAGCGGTGATGTTGCCGGCCATGCCGGACATGAAACTGGCCAGCAGGGCGGTCAATCCCAGGCCTAACATGCCACTGTGATAGAAATGACCCATCAAGGCGGGGAGCGCCAGGTTGTAATCCTGTTTCACGATGGCGGGAAATAGCGCCAGGGCTAACATTCCCTGCACGGTCACGAGCGCAGGAAATAGCATTTTGGGGACGGCTGCCACCAAGGGGGTTTTCTGGGCGGAAGCCAGATCCTTCGCCGCCAGGGCCCGCTGAACTAGAAGAAAATCCGTGCACCAATAGGCGGGCGCGGCGCAAAGTCCGATGCCCACCACCATCACCCACCAAGGCACGCCCAGCGGGTCGCCGGGCCCCGCCATCCCCTGCCACGTGTGGCCGTATTGTTCGGGCAGCTTTGCCAGGAGCGCGTGCCAGCCTCCCACCTCGCGCAACCCCAGGAAAGTCAGGGGAAGAAATCCCAGGACGATCAGAAAGAACTGTAAGAACTCGTTATAGATGGAGGACGATAACCCTCCCCAAAAAACGAAGACCAGAACCACCCCGCTGGCCAGCAACACGCTGACCGGGAATGGCCAGCCCAGCATGCTCTTGAAGACCACGGCGAACGCAAACATATCAATGCCCGACATCAGAATCGTGACAATGGCGAAACTACAGGCATTCATGACGTGGGCGCGATAGTCGTAGCGCATGCGCAGGTACTCCGGCACGCTCCGCACCCCGTTCGCGTAGTAGTACCGGACCATGAAGATGCCCAGGAAGACCATCGCCGGAATGGCGCCGATCCAGTACCAATTGTTCGTCCGCATGCCATATTTAGCGCCGTTGGCAGTGTGCCCCATCACTTCCAAGGCGCCGAGATTCGCCGACATAAACGCGATGCCGGTGATCCAATGTGAGAAGTTGCG
>Ga0181539_1002062_pt1 | contig 20857 bp, 18 predicted proteins | sample PEATcosm2014_Bin_46_FD_119767 | JGI IMG/M metagenome (GOLD analysis project Ga0181539, IMG submission 119767) | Peatland microbial communities from MTU Mesocosm Facility, Houghton, MI, USA - PEATcosm2014_Bin23_60_metaG | ecosystem: Environmental > Terrestrial > Soil > Wetlands > Peat | place... | reverse complement strand
TTGGAACGCTGCGTCATGTGAATTAAACCGAAAAGTCTTAACGCCTCCGTCCAGCCAAAACCTCGAATGCCGGGGAAAACCAACCCTCTTGCCTCAATTTCAGGCTCCTGTGTGATGGCTGTGTATCCAATAGGCTTATGGGATGAAAAGAATAATCTTCCTATCGTGCGGCGGGGAATGACGGCAACTGACCCGGTTATCGATTACAACGGAAGGCAAGAATTTCTTATCGACGCTGCGGTATTCCCTGGTTCAAGCGGTTCGCCCGTATATATAGCCGACGATAATGGACAGTTCGTAGGAAGTGTTTTTGTTGGGCCCCGGGTGAAGTTGCTCGGCATACTCTACGCTGTTCACGAATATACGAGTAATGAAAAGATTGAAATCATCCCGATTCCGACGGCTTTCGATCTCAGGGGGAAGGAACATATTCCGGCGGGGATAGGAGTGGTCATCAAGGCAGACAAATTGCAGGACTTTAAGACTTTGCTGGAAGACCACGATAATAAGGCCGCCAGTATGGCCAAGCCCAGCGCAGGGGAAAAATAGGGTTGATATTTGGCATTGCCGCCTCCCGCGGCGGCTGAGAGCGAGTGATGGCAGAGTCTGATTTTACCCGTCCGCGACAGCGGAAAGCAACATTGACACCCTAAAGGCGCTCCTCCCTGCTTGCCTTCAACTCCCTGGTGGTGACGGCGGTGGATTCCATGTTGCGAAGGGCAAGCAGGGCGTCCTCCTTCGCATGGCCTACGGAGGACAGGCAATCGATGACACGACCAGGCATTTGTCGGGGTGGAGCGGTGGCGGGTTCCTTCTTCGCCATCCTCCGTCGCTGAAGCTTTGGAGGACGGGAGGCTACGGCGGACAAGGCGGGGAAAGGCCGGTCCATAGCAAATAAAGCAGACTTCACGCGGCGAAGGTACCGGACTTTGGCGGCAGCATGTGCTGCTTCAACTCGGCAGCGAGCGGGTGGAACTCCGGGTCTTTGTGGACAAGCGTGGCATCGAAGCGCCTGGCTGTCGCGGCGACAAAGGCATCGGCCAAAGAAATTTTGTGCGCTGCCTTGAGTCTGGCCGCCTCATGGCAAAGGGCAGGGTCCGAGTGTAGCCACTGGACGGGCATCGTCATGAGGTCGGCCAACCGCTGGCGGGCAGCCTCCGCCCCCTCCTCCTGCGCGGTGATGTATTCCACCTCTGTGAGTGTGGCGAACGAGCCGTGCAACTGAATGCGCCCCGCGATGGCCTCGGCCAGGTACTTCTGCACCTCGTCCGCGCCTAGTTCATTGCCGGTCAGGGTCAAGATGGCCGAAGTGTCCAAGACGACCGGGTCAGCCACGGGCAGACTCCCTGGCCCGGTCGGCAAGCAGTTTGTCCAGCAGGCCCTTTCCGGCGCTGGAGCCGCGCAGACGGTTCAGTGCCTCGCGCTGGCGGACTTCGGTGAGGGAAATCACTCTTTCACGGACGATCAATTGCTCGTCGGGGGCGAGCTTCTTGAAATCGTCCAGCAGCTTGTTGGCGACAGCGGTCATGTGGAAAAACTATATCGTGTCTGGCGAAAAATCAAGGGCCTGTGAACTTTTGCCAAGATTTCTGAAAGGGCCGCTACAGCCATTTTTTGCGGATGAGCCACATTTTGACCAGTTGGGTGAGGACCATGTAGCCGATCAGGGTGGCGAAGAGGATCGGCCAGAAAAGGCCCGGCAAGGGCACCAGGCCCAGCATGCCCGCCAGAGGCGAAAAGGGCAGCCACGCCGATACGGCCATGATGAAGAGGGTCGTGATCGTCAAGGCCGTGCTCGCCCGCGCCTGGATGAAGGGAATCTGCCGCGTGCGGATGACGTGGATGATAAGCGTCTGGGTCATGAGCGATTCGACGAACCAGCCGGTGTGGAACAAGGGCGCCATGGAGACCGGCCAACAATGGAATATGTACAACAGAGCGAAAAAGGTGGTGTAATCGAAAATCGAACTGACCGGGCCGATGAATAAAATGAAGCGCGTGATCTCCCCCATCCCCCAAGGCTGGGGCTTGGCGATCTGGCTGGCGCTGACATTGTCGGTGGGAATGGCGACCTGGGAAAAATCGTAGAGCAAATTGTTGGTGAGGACCTGGATGGGGAGCATCGGCAAATAGGGCAAAAACGCGCTCGCCCCCAGCACGCTGAACATGTTGCCGAAATTGGAACTGGCCCCCATCCGAATGTATTTGAGGATGTTGACAAAGACTTTGCGCCCTTCCAGCACGCCCTCCTCCAGCACCATGAGGCTTTTTTCCAGAAGGATCATGTCCGCGGATTCCTTGGCGATATCCACCGCGTTGTCCACCGAAAGCCCGACATCGGCCGCCCGCAGGGCCGGGGCGTCATTGATGCCGTCGCCCATGAAGCCGACGACGTGGCCGTTGTGGCGGAGGGCTTCGACGATGCGTTGCTTGTGGGTGGGGGAAAGCCGGGCGAAGACCTGGGTGGTTTCCACCGCCTTGCCAAGCAGCTCGTCGCTCATGTTTTCCACGGCGCTGCCCAGGAGCACTTGGCCGGTGTCCAGGCCCACTTCTTTGCAGACCTTGCGCGTGACCAGATCGTTGTCGCCAGTGAGGACTTTGACCGTCACCCCGTTGTTTTGCAAGGCGGCGATGGCTTGGGAGGCGGTCTCCTTGGGCGGGTCCAGGAAAGCGATGTAGCCCTTGAGAATCAGCTCTGATTCGTCGGCTTTGGAATAGGCGGCCCGTTTGTCCACCGTTTTGGAGGCCACCGCCAGAACGCGAAACCCATCCGCGCTGAGGTCGTTGTATTCCTGGATGAGGTCGCCGATGAGGATCGGCTCCATGGGCATGATTTCCCCCTCGCTTTCGAAGGAAGTGCAATGGGCAAAAACCGCCTCCGGCGCGCCTTTGGTCAACATCTGGTATTCATGCCCGGGCGTCTCGACAATCACCGACATCATTTTGCGCGAGAAATCGAACGGGATTTCATCCACCTTGACGTAGTTGTCAATGCACAACTTCTGCTTCGCCTCGGGATGGCTGAGCACGGCGCGATCGAGGACGTTTTTCAGCCCGGTCTGAAAATAGCTGATCAGGTAGGCATCCAACAGCACCGGGTCGCTCTCGGCTTTGAAGACATCGCAATGCAGTTCCAGGATGACGTGGTCGCGGGTGAGCGTGCCGGTCTTGTCGGTGCAGAGGACGTCCATCGCGCCGAAGTTCTGGATGGAATTGAGGCGCTTGACGATGACTTTTTTCCTGGCCATGGCGAGCGCCCCCTTGGAGAGGCAGACGGAGACAATCATCGGCAGCATCTCCGGGGTCAAGCCGACGGCCACCGAGAGGGCGAAGGTGAAGGCCTTCCACCAATCGTGCCTGGGGCTTTTCTGCAATTCCTCCGGGTAGGCGTCCTGCAGGAGCAAGCGGTTGAGCCTGTAATCATGGGCGCGCGGATGGGCCAGGCGGGCCTGGGTTTCTGGCTCCAGGGCGACTCCCTGGAAACGGGCCGCGTCATAAATGGAGGGACCGGCGACCACCGCGCTGAAGTTGGAGACCAGAGACCCAAGGAGCGGGTCGGTGTTGGTGGGGGCAAGCTGCCAGGCCGCCAGGGCTGCTTTGCCGCCGGGGTCCATTTGCCCGTTCAAAAATGCGGAGACAGGGTCCGCTTTTGCCGCCAGTTTGCCGGCCAGGGAAGGCAGTTTGAGGAAGTCATCGGGGCCGACATCGGAGGGCGCTTTGCTAAAGACGTTGATGAAGAAGACCGCCGGAACCATGACGAGCATGAACATGAGCATCAGATAGGTGAACTTCTTGATCCCTTTATCGAAGCTGGTCTCAATCTGCTGGGTGAGCATGCTGCTGGCGATGCCGCCCAGATAGGTGCGGGCGCCGGTCTCCACCACCAGCGCCTGCGCCGCGCCGCTTTCCACGCTGGTGCCCAAAAAGCACAAATTGCCAAATTCCAGCGGGGAGAGGTTCTCGCGCGTTTCCCGCGGGTCGAATTTTTCCACCGGCAGGGATTCCCCGGTCAGCGTGGCCTGGATGATGAACAAATCCTTGGCCGAAAGAACGCGCACATCCGCCGGGATCATGTCGCCGGCGGACAATTTGACAATGTCGCCGGGGACCAGGCACTGCAAGGGGACTTCCTGGGCTTTGCCATCGCGGACGACCGTGGCGGTGACCTTGATCATCGCCTTCAACTTGGCGGCGGCGGCGTCGGCCTTGGATTCCTGGACGAACCGCAGCCCCACGCCCAGAACGACCATCGCCACCATGACCCACCCGCCCACATAATCGCTGGCTTCCCCGGCGGTGTAAAAGGTGACGGCCGCCAGCACCGAGAGCAAAATGACCAGCGGATTGCGCACCGCGTGGAAGAGCCGGGTGGCCCAGTCATGACGCTTCTCGGTGGAAACCTCATTAGGCCCCACCTGGGCAAATCGCTCTTCGGCGACCGTCTCCTTCAACCCGTCCAGGGAACTATCCAGGGAGCGGAGCGCGCCCGCCGCATCCATGCGGCCCGCTTCGACCAACTTGGCCGAGACCCGTCCGGAGGCGGGTTTGCGTTTGGGAGGCGGGGCGGGTGTATTTGGCTGCGTATTCATGCCTTTGCCTTTGGCGCCGGCGAATTAACCATACCCGGCTCCGAAAGGCCATAGCAAAGAAATGGATTTGCGCCATTGACACCTTTGCCCTTGCCGCTATCTTCTCACCCTCTGAATCGCGGGTTCGCCCAGGGCGGCGGGCGCATATCACTTTCTTGGATGCTGTTGTGTCGTGGACTGGATTTCAGCGAATGAAACGATTGAGAATTGGTCATTGAGAATTTGTCATTTGTCATGTAAACACCAAGAGGATCAGCAGCCGTATTAAAGGATAAACATGAAACGCCAGTATCAGCCCTCAAAAATCCGCCGCAGACGCCAGCACGGCTTTTTGAATCGGAATTCCAAAAAAAGCGGGCGCGCCATTTTGACCAACCGCCGGCGCGTGGGCCGCAAACGGCTTACCCCGGTTTGACGCCTCATGGCTGGCGACCCTCCTGCCCGGATGGGCTTCCCGCGTTCCCGGCGCCTGAAGCAGCCCGGGGAATTCGCGCGCGCGCGGACGCAGGGCCAGCGGCTGGTCTGCGGTTGCCTGATTGCCAATGTGCTGGCGCGCCCTGGAAGCGCCACCGCGCGACTGGGCGTGGTGACCAGCAAAAAAGTGGGCAACGCGGTCGCGCGCAGCCGGGCGCGGCGCCTGCTGCGGGAGAGTTTCCGGCTGCATCAGCATGAATTGCGCAGCCCGGTGGATTTGGTGCTGGTGGCGCGCCCTTCGATCGCGGGGAAGAAATTCGCCGAGGTGGAACGGGATTTTTTGCGGGTCGTCAGGCAGGCGCGGATCGCGGGCCAGTGAGAGAATATGGCACGAGGATTTTTAATTTTGCTGATTCGATTTTATCAGGCGCTGATCTCGCCCGCGCTGGCGGCTTTTTTTGGCCCGGCGGCGCGCTGTCGCTACACGCCCTCCTGCTCGCAGTACGCCCGGCAAGCCATCCATCTTCACGGCGCCTGTGCGGGCGGCATTTTGGCGGCCAAAAGACTCTGCCGCTGCCATCCTTGGGCGCCCACCGGGGAGGATCCGGTTCCGGCCCGCCTGTCCGTCTGCAAGTTTGTTGACAGAAACATCAAATCCCCCGCCGGGCATGGACCGTAAAACCATTATTATTCTGGCTTGTTCGGTGCTTGCGCTGGTGCTGATAAACAGTTGGGTTGACCGTGTGTTTCCGCCGCCGCCGGTGCCGGTCAACGAGGCGGCTGGGGGGACCAACGGTCCCGCGGAATCGAATCCGCCGGCGGGGACGAATCTCCCGACGCCGGTTCCAAGCGCGCCTGCGGCGCCGTCCCCCGCCGCGCCGCCGCACCCGACCGCCCCGGAGCGGACCTTGACCGTTTCAAACGAGGATTTGGTGTTTTGCTTCACGTCGTACGGAGGCGGCTTGAAGAGCGTGGCGCTGCGGAAATACCCGGCGCTGGTCCGCCGTCCGGCCGGCGCGGCGGAGGGAGATAATTTTGCCACGTTGAACGCCGGCGCCCTGGTTCCAGTGCTGGCGGTCCTGGGCGCGGAGATGCAAGGCGACAACGATTTTGCCCTTACACAATCCAACACGACCGTGCGGGCCGAAAAAACGCTCGCCAACCGCTTGCGGCTGGTGAAGGAATTCCAAACTGGAAACACGGGCACCAATTACCTTTTCACGGCCCGGCTGCGCTTGGAAAACACGTCCGCCGCCCCCCTGGTTCTCCCCCGGCGGGAAGTGGTGATCGGCAGCGCGACGCCGATCGGACCGCTGGACGACGCGACGGCGCTGGGAACCATCTGGTATAACGGGACCAAAGCGGTGGACATCGGAGGGTCCTGGTTCGCCAACCGGACGTTGGGCTGCATCCCGGGAACGCCGCGAAGCGAATTTGAAGACGGCGCGGGCAACGTGGTCTGGGCCGCGCCGCACAGCCAGTTCTTTGCGCTGGCGGCCATACCCGCGCAGCCGGCCCCGGCCATCGTCATCCACCCCGTCTCCCTGCCGCTGCCGGATACCAACGGCTTGGATATTGCCAATTCCCGCTCCAGCCGGGCGGGAAGCTTCATGTTCCTGACCAACGGTTATCAGGCGGCATTCGCGTATCCGATCGCCTCCATTGAGCCGCAGAAGTCATTGGATTTGTTTTTCACCTTTTACGCCGGGCCGAAGGAATACGACGGATTGGCAAAGATTGGCCAGTACATGGGCAACAGCCTGGATCTGGTGATGGGATTCACCGGGTTTATGGGATTTGGATTCTTCTCCAAGATTCTGCTCATTTCGATGACTTCGCTGCACAAAATCCTCCCGCAGTACGGCCTGTGCATCATTGCCATAACGGTCATAGTTAAGTTGATATTCTGGCCGATGACCGCGGCGAGCACCCGCTCCCAAAAGCGCCTCCAAACCCTTCAGCCTCAACTCAAGGCCATTGCCGAAAAGTACAAGGATGACCCGCTGAAAAAGCACGAAAAAACCACCGCCTTCATGAAGGAGCACAAGGTCAATCCGATGGGCAGTTGCCTGCCCGTGCTGATCCAGCTGCCGGTGTTTTACGGTTTCTACGCGATGCTCCGCAACGCGATTGAGTTGCGGGGCACCCAATTCCTCTGGGCATCGGACCTGACGCAGCCGGACACGGTGGGGGTGATTGCCGGCGTTCCCATCAACCCGCTGCCGCTGATCATGGGCGCGACCCAGCTTTGGCAGTCCCACGTGACGCCCATGCAACCGGGCATGGACCCCGCCCAGCAAAAGCTCATGCGCTTCATGCCGCTCCTGTTCATCGCGTTTTTTTACCGGATGTCGGCGGGCTTGACTCTTTACTGGACCGTCTCGACCCTCCTGACGATTGCCCAAACCAAAATGACCCGCACGGTTCCCGAAGCGGCCGCGCCCGCCGCTCCGGCGCCCCGCAAAAAAAACTAGCCACAGGCGGGCAAAGAGCCTATCCTCCACCCGATTTCAATCCATTTGAACGATCTTATGCCCGCGCAACCCAAAGCCACGCTCGAACGACTGCTCTCCCTCCTCGGCTTCCAGGCCACCGTCGAAGAACACCACCTGGACGACGGCGTGTTCCTGGATGTCAAGACCGACGATTCCGGCCGCTTGATTGGCCGGCAGGGCCAGACCCTGTCCGACCTGCAATACCTGACCAACCGTCTGCTCTTCCAACAGGACCAGACCGTGCCCAAGGTGATGGTGGATGTGGGCGATTACCGGGCCAAAGCGCGCGAAGCGCTCGTGGAAAAAGCCCGCGCGGCCGCCGAGAAAGTCCGGCGCTGGGGCGATGTGGTGGAGATGGAGCCGATGAGCGCGTTTGATCGCCGCATCATTTATGCCGCCCTCAAGGACGCTCCCGGCATCGAGGCCGCCAGCGTGGAAGTGGATGGCACCACCAAGAAAGCCATCCTCCTGCGCCCGAAACATTAAAACCCATCCGTGGGTGCTCCCAGTTGTGAAGCTATGAAACGAATGGCTTAACGGCGAGTAAACTCGAAGCTCTGCGAACATGATTACCAAGGTCAAAGTTGAATACTTCAAGAAATTCCAAACAACGAGCTTCGAGCTGGGTGACGACATTGTGCTTGCGGGTCCAAACAACTCCGGGAAAACAACTCTGCTCCAAGCCGTAGTTGTTTGGAACTTGGCCCTCCAACGCTGGCAGGCGGAGCACGCTGAGTCCTCCAAGGCCAAGCAAAGGACCGGTGTTCCTGTTTCGCGGAACGATTTTACAGCAGTTCCCTTGCGCGAGATGAATCTCCTCTGGTTTGGCAGGGACACCGGATACAGTGAGGGCGAAAAGGAAGGAGCGAAGGCCGGCCAACCCAAGTTGGTCGCTGTGACTCTCTATGGAAAAGGCGACCAAGGCAGCGAATGGAATCTGACGGTTACCATCCGCTACGCCAACAAAGAGCAAATCTATGTCAAGCTGGCTGATGACCAAGGAAATCCGGCCACCGAAATCCCGCCTGGAGCGAAGGACGTCGTCGTAGTCCATGTTCCTCCATTCTCAGGTATCGGAGCCGAGGAAACTGGTCTTCAATTGGGCTATCAAAACCGCGTAGTCGGTCAGGGCAAACCAGGTGACATTTTGCGAAATCTGCTATTGGAGGTCCATCGCGCGGACAAAGAGAAGAATTCAGGCCTTTGGCAGGCGCTAGCGGATGACGTTTGGAATCTCTTCGGTTATCGCTTAAAAGAACCGCAGTATTCTGAGGCTACTGATCCATTCATTCGCATCGAATATACACAGGGACTGGAGCGAACCGCATTCGATGTCGCGTCAGCAGGCAGCGGGTTTCACCAGGTGTTGACGTTACTCGGCTTCTTTTATGCCCGCCCTGCCTCAGTGCTCTTGCTTGACGAGCCAGACGCCCACCTGCACGTCATTCTGCAACGCCAAGTTTATGATTTGCTCAGGTCAGTAGCACGACAGCGAGGATGCCAACTCCTCGTCTCAACCAATTCCGAGATCATCCTTGAGGATACGGGCGCCGAGCAAATTCTCTCATTTTACGGTCCGCCTCATCGCCTGACAATTGACACACAGCGCGACCAGGTTCGAGAGGCCCTCAAGCGGCTTTCATCCCTGGACATTCTTGCCGCCGAACATGGCCAGAATATACTCTACGTTGAAGAGGAGTCGGACTTCAAGATTCTCGCGGAATTTGCTCGTGTTCTTAAGCACAGTTTCGCTGAGTTCGTAAAATCGCCATTTGTTTGTCCAATCCACGGACGGAATGTTTCTGAAGCGCGCGCACATTTCTTCGGGCTTAAGGCCATCCATCCCCAAGTCAAAGGCGTTTTACTGTTGGACGGTGATAATCGGAGCCTGCCCGAACGCGAAATCAACGCCGAGAACCTCACTATCTTACGCTGGAAACGCTACGAAATCGAGAATTACCTTTTGCACCCCAAGGCCCTGTTGCGCTTTGTGGAGGGACCGGAGCCTGACCTCCCGTCCAGCGCCCGGCGGAGGAACGGTGAGGCGTTTCTACGGGATAACTTTCCACCGCCCGCTTTGGCGCATCCACTCGAGGACAGCGACTATCTGGTAGCCACTGCTGCGAGCAAATCCATTTTGCCTGGGTTTTTCGAGCAAGCCGACACCAAGCTTAATAAGAAGGACTATTTCGAAATCGCCGCGAAAATGAACCCAGATGAAATCCATCCAGAAGTCGCATCCAAGCTCGACGCCATTGCGGCGGTTGTGACGCAAGCACTGCGTGAGGATTGATGACAAAAGGTCAGCGATATTTCGCAAGCAGACTCGCATCCAGGCTGGGTTTAATCCCTTACAACCTGGACGCATCGCTGAGGTCTTTGGATCACGGAACAACCCGCCCCGCCCGGGGTTTCACTCGCCTGGCGCTCCCGCCCCCTCCGGCCTCGAATCCGCAATTTCAGGTTTGCCGGCGGCCGGCTCGCCGCCGCTGGCGTCACGGACTTCCCAGCCGCCGCGGCGGATGGTCAGCGTGAGGGAACCGGCGTCGCGGCAGTAAATGACGCGCACCCCGGGGCGGCGCGCCAGGCGCTCGCGCAGTTTTGGCGTCGCCCGCCGCGTGGCCGGAAGTTCCGAATCGGCGATGATCACTAATTTGGGCTGGAGCAAATCCAGCAGCGGCTCGGACAACGGCTCATCCCGCTCCGGCAGCCCCGCCACCACGATCTCCGCGCGCAACTCCGGATGCCGTTGCGCCAGCAGGTCCTGCCCGGCCCGGCCCAGCGAAGGCAGCAGCAGAATGGAGTGGCCCCGCGCCTCCCGCCGCAACGCCAGCGCCACATCGTCCGCCGAGGCAAAATGGTCTCCCGCGCCGGGGTAAAGAACAGACCAGCCATCCACTTGGCCGCCTGCCTGCACGGTCCGCCACAGGCCGGGGGTCCGCCGCAAATCCTGCTCCAGCCGCCGGTAGGCTGGCGACCGCACGCGGGCCGGACCGGCGAAGACGCCCGCCACGGAAAAATCCGCCAGAATGATTTCGGCGCCGCCCGCGCTTTGCCGGTAGCCTGCTGTCAAACAGAAATTATCCAGCCGGTTGACCCCCTGCGCGTGGAGAAACGGCTTGACGATCCCTTCCGCCGCCGCCGCGTCGCCGCAGTCGGCGAGCAGGTCCTGGTTGGTTCCCGATCCGCGCGCAAAAATCGCCGGGGCGCCCCGCAGCGCCAGCACATCCATGCGGGTCGCCGCCCGCTGGTGTTCCCAGTCCGCCACCCCGAGCGCGCTGACGGCCGCCAGCGCGGCCAACACCAGCCCCTTGCGCCTGGTTCGGAAAATCCACCCCGTAAAAACCGTCAGCAGCACCAGGTAATACCACACAAAGGTCACGGGCCGCGGCGCGCCGACATACCAGTTGCCGCCCGGCCAGCGCGCGGACCATTGGCTGGCCGCGATGATGCACTTCATCCAAAACCAGCTTGAATGATTGAACAGGATCGCCAGCCCCGGCCACCAGCCTGCCGAGAGCAGGCTTGCCATGCAGCTCATCAAGGCCAGGGCGGTCAGCGGCACCACCACAAAATTGGCCGCCACTCCCACCGGGGTGAAAAGATGGAAATAATACGCCGCCAGGGGAATCGAGCCAAGCCACGCCGCCAGCGACATTGCCAGCAGGTCCAGCCCCCAGCGCCTCAAACGGTCCAGCCACAGCCGCCACGCCGGCCGCAATTCTTCGGCCAGAAGCGGGTCCGGGGGAAAAATCCGGTCGTGCAGCGCCCGGCGCATGGGAAGCACCAGCGCGGCGATGCACAAAACCACCACGAAGGAAAGTTGAAAACCGGCTTGAAAAAGTTGCTGCGGGTCCCACACCAGGATGATCAGCGCGGCGGCAAAGAGCGAGTTGAGCAAATCCCCCGGCCGGTTCGCCGCCCAGCCGGCGATGACAATGCTCATCATGATCGCCGCGCGCACCGCCGACGCCGGCCATCCCGTCAGCCCCGCGTAAAACCAAATGACCGGAATGACCAGCAACCCGCAGAGTGCCCGCGGGATTTGCAGGGCGCGCAGCAACCCCACGCCAATCCCCGCCAGCAGCCCGACCCGCAGCCCATCCACGGCGAAAATGTGGAACGTGCCCGCGCGCATGAACGGCTCCTCCACGCTTTCGGTCAGCGGCGCTTTCCAATCCAGGGCCAGGGTCCACATGAGCCGCAGCGGTTCATCCTCGCCGGGCAGTCCCAGCGCCAGGGTTTGCCGCGCCCACGCCGCAAAGCGATCGGACAACGGCCATCGGCCCGCCGGCCCGGCGGTCTTCCAGGCATTGCTGGAATCGGCGAGCAGTTGGTAAAAGACCTCCAGCCGCTGATAATAGCGCCGCGGATCAAACAAACCGTCTGCCAGCGCGCCGCGGAGGGGACGAATGATTCCGCTGATTTCCACGGCCCGACCGTCGAAAAAGTTGGAGTCCAAAATCCCCGGCGTGCCCACGATGACTTTCCCCGCGGCCGCCTGCCAGCGGCCGTCGCGCAAGATTTCCGTCGTCCGCGCCAGCGTGGTCGTATGCCAGAATTCCTTCGCCCCGCGCTCGAAAATTCGCGGCGTGGGCGAGGCGCAGAGGACCCCGCGCAGCTTGACATCCTCCGCCCGGTCTCCCAGCAACACCCGCAGATCGTTGGGCGAAACCACGGCCGTGCGCCGCGCCATATTTGTCCAACCGGCCAGCACCAGCAGCAGGCCCAGCAAACAAACCCGCCCCGGCTTCCAGCACAGGGCCGCCAAACCGGCCCCCAGAGACAAGGCGAACAACACCGCCAGTGGAACCCGCAGCCATTCGCCCAAAACGACGCCTCCGGCAAAGAACAACGCCACTGGCAGAAGCGGGCGTTTCATGCGGATTATTTTTTGCTGCGCAGCCGCCGCGCCGTCCAGAGCGCCGCCAGCCCGACGCCGGCCCCGCAGGTGTCCAACATCACATCGGACACCGACGCGTTTCGTCCGGGAACGAACTTCTGGTGGAATTCATCCGACGAGGCGTACAAGGCCGCCAGGAGCAGCGCGATGGCAAAACTCCTCGACCGGCCGGCCGCCAGGGCGGGGTTGAAATGGACCGCCCGCCAGAGCAAAAGACCCAGGACCGCGTATTCCGCGAAATGGGCCGTCTTGCGCACGGCGTGATGAATCTTCTCCACCGTCTCCATCGGCATTTTGGGATCCAGCCAGAGCAGGAAAGGCACGATAAAGCGCGAAGTGTTCTCCGGCCGGCCCAGGCTGGTGGAGGCGCCGAAAATCATAACCATCCAAAGAATCAATGGGAGCCAGTATTTGAAAAAACGTCCAAGCACGCCGGAAAAAGAACTCCGGCCCCGCCGCCAAAGCAAGCCGGAAAACCTCCCCGCCCTCCAAAATCAAGTTTGCCAAACGGCGCGCTCTCTGGCATCTGTGAAGTTCTTTATGCGCTTGCTCAACACTCTGCGGATCGGTTTCTGCGCGGCCCTGGCCGGAGCCTCCGCCACGCTCGCCCAGGCGGCCGCGCCGGACATCGTCGCCGGCTCCTGGCATTTTGCCGGTGCCGCCCGCCTGGCGGAGGACACCAATTTTGCCGGCGCCAAAACGATCTTCGCGCTGAAATCGAGCGTGGATTTCAAGAACCTGGTCTTGACCCGGTTTTCCGGCTGGCTGGCCGGCTCGCTTCCGTTCAACACCAATGTTGACAGCGCCGCCCTGGTGCGTCCGCTGCTCGACGACCTGCTGCTCTGCGAGTCCTTCTTCGCCATGGGCGGCAGGCCGCAAGGGCCGCTGAATTTCATTTTGGCCATTCAATTGGACGACCCGCGCGCGCAGGCCTGGCAGGACCATTTGCGGCAGGCCCTCGGCACGCCGGGAAAAAGTTTCCAGGCCCAAGACGCCACTGGCCAGCGGTGGGATCGGACCGGGGGCTATCCATTCTGGATCGCGCGCGCCGGCAATTGGCTGCTGGTTGGAGGCGGCGACGACCTCCAGGCCCTGCAAAGCGAATATCTGCGCCAATTGAGCCAGCATGGGTCGCCCGGCCCGGCCCTGGGCCAAAGCTGGCTGGAAGCCGATTTGGATTGGCCGCGATTGGCCAGTTGGATGCCAGCCCCGCCCTTCTCTTTGAAGCCGGCGCGGACACAAATCACCATGACTGCCAAAGCCGGCGCGCTGCGAATGAGCGCCAAAGTGACTTATCCGCAACCCCTCTCCTGGAAATTCCAGCCTTGGCGCGTCCCCACCAACATCATCCGCGACCCCCTGATCAGCCTAACCGCCGGGCAGGACATCGCCGCCCTGATGAATCCCGATGAACCTCTCTCCGTACTTGCCGACAACCCGCTGGCCGGACAATTTTACGTTTGGGCCATGGGAATACAAGGCATGCCCTTTCAGAGTTACGCCGCCTGGCCGGTGGAGGATGCCACCAACGCGCTCCAGCGCCTTGCGTCCCAGGCGCCAGCCGCCTTTAATCCTGATTTAGCCAGATGGAACTCCGGCAGTTTGGCCTGGTACCCGCAAACCCACAGCCTTGTCTGGGGAAAACTGGCCACGTTTCTGAATCCGACTTTGCAAGTCGCCCCCGAAACCAACGGCCAATACCTCATGGCCAGCTTGTTTCCACTGGGCAGGAACAACCCGCCCCCGCCCGCCGACTTCCTCAAGCAAATCGCCGGGCGCACCAACCTCGTTTATTACGATTGGGAACTGACCAGCCCGCGTCTGCAACACTGGCGGTTGCTCAGCGCCATGTTGCCCATCTTCCCCCGGTCTGCGGTCTCCCCGGCCGGGGTGGCTTCCACCAACCGGGTTGCCCTGGCCAAAGGACAAATCCCCCCGATAGCCATCGAGGAAAATTGGCTCGCCGGCCTCTACACCCTGGACAACACCGTCACCGAAATCACCCGCACCGGGCCTGATGAATTGACCATCTTGCGCAAATCGCCCTTTGCCCTCACCTCCCTGGAACTGGTCATGCTGTCCCATTGGCTCAGCGGCACCGGCTCCCCCGGAATCAACCCCAGCCTGCTTCCGCCCCGCGCCAGAATCTCCGGCCCTGGCGCCAATCCCGGCGGCAAATAACTTGATCCCATGCTCAAACTTGGGGTGAACATTGATCACGTCGCCACCTTGCGCGAGTCTCGCTACCGCGGTCGCCAGCGCGGCGAACCCGATCCCGTCGAAGCCGCCCTGATCTGCGAGGCCGCCGGCGCCCGAGGCATCACCGCCCACCTCCGCGAAGACCGCCGCCACATCCAGGACCGCGACATCTTCCAGCTTCGCCAAGCCCTCAAAACGCGTCTGAACCTTGAAATGGCCGCCGTCCCGGAAATCATTTCCATTGCCCTCCGCCTCAAACCCGACACCGTTTGCCTGGTCCCGGAACGCCGCGCCGAACTGACCACCGAAGGCGGCCTGGATGTGGCCGCCCACTGGCTGGCCCTTTCCGACACGCGCCGCCAGATCAACGACGCCGGCATCCAAGTCAGCTTGTTCATCTCCCCGGCGCCGGAGCAGGTGGAAGCCGCCGCCCGCGTGGGCGCTCAATTCATCGAACTGAATACGGGCGCATTTGCCGAGAACTTTCATCGCAAACGCCAGCGCGCCCAGGAAATCCAGCGCCTCATCGCCGCCGCCACCCAGGCCCATTCCCTGGGATTGCGGGTCAACGCCGGCCACGGCTTGAACTACCAGAACCTTCCCGCCCTGCTCCAGGCCCCGCATCTGGTCGAACTGAACATCGGCCACAGCATCATCAGCCGCGCCCTCGTCGTCGGGTTGGCCACCGCCGTGCGCGAAATGCTCCTGGTGATGCGCGAAAGCCCGCGTCCAACCTCTTCCCCGGCGTGATCATAGGCACCGGCATAGACCTCATCGAAGTGGCCCGCGTGGCCTCCGCCCATGAAAAACACGGCGAGCGGTTCCTTCAACGCATCCTGCGCCCCGCCGAGATCGCCTATTGTCTTTCCTACAAATCCCCGGCCCCCTTTCTTGCCGCCCGTTTTGCCGCCAAAGAAGCCGTCTCCAAGGCCTTTGGCACCGGCATCGGCGCGCAACTTGGCTGGCAGGACATCGAGATTTGCCGCAAAGAATCCGGCGAACCCTTCATCCTCCTCCACGACAAGGCCTTGCAACTCCTCGCCACCCGCGGCGCCCAGCTCGTTCACATCACCATCAGTCACACCGCCACCCATGCCACCGCCCTGGCCATCCTGGAAAGCTAATATGCGATACAGACGATTTGGGAAAACCGGCCTGGCCATGCCCCTCATCTCCTGCGGCGGCATGCGCTACCAATACAAATGGCAGGACCTGCCCCCGTCGGAAATCCCGCCCGGCAACCAAGCCAACGTCGAAGCCATCATCTGGCGCGCCTTTGAACTGGGCATCAACCACTTCGAGACCGCCCGCGGTTACGGCAGTTCGGAAATGCAACTGGGCAACATCCTCCCCAGGCTGCCGCGCGACAAAATCATCGTCCAAACCAAAGTGGCGCCGCATTCCGATCCGGCGGAATTCCTCAAAACCTTCGAGCGCTCCCTGAAATACCTCAAGCTCGAATATGTGGATTTGTTCTCCTTGCACGGCCTGAATACCCGCGAGCTTTGCGACTGGTCCCTGAGCAAAAACGGATGCCTGGCCGCCGCCCGCCAATTGCAGAAGCAGGGGCGCGTCCGCTTTGTCGGCTTCTCCACCCACGCCACCACCGACCTGATCCTGCGCGCCATTCAAAGCGGGCAATTCGACTACTGCAACCTCCACTGGTACTTTGTCAACCCCCTCAACTGGCCTGCCGTGGCCGCCGCCGCGCAATTGGACATGGGCGTCTTCATTATCAGCCCCAACGACAAGGGGGGAAAACTCTACGAACCTCCGCCCAAAATGGCCAAACTCTGCGCCCCGCTCACCCCCATGCAATTCAACGATCTCTACTGCCTGGCCCGCCCGCAGGTCCACACTCTCAGTTGCGGCGCTTCCAGCCCCGGCGATTTTGATGAACACGTCCGCGCCCTGGCTTTTTACGACACCGCCGCCCAAACCATCGCCCCCATCGAAGTCCGTCTCCGCGCCGAAATGGAGCGCGTCCTCGGAGCCGACTGGTGCGAACACTGGTTCGAGGGCCTGCCCGACTATCTGGAAGTTCCGGGCCGGATCAACATCCCGGAAATCCTCCGCCTCTGGACCTATGCCAAATCCCTGGACTTGGTCAGTTGGGGAAAAATGCGGTACAACCTCCTCGGCCAGGCCGACCATTGGTTTCCAGGCGAAAACGCCGCCCGCCTGGACGAGGCCGCCTTGGGTCCCCTGCTGGCCCGCAGCCCCTTCGCCCGGAAACTGCCCTCCATCCTTCGCGAGGCTCACGCGCTCCTTTTCGACGCTCCCAAGCCCCGGCTCAGCCAAAGCGCTTGAATCTTTTCATCGCCGCGCGCTGAAAAAGCAAAAAAAAACTTCCATTCTGTTTCCAGACAGGTAAATTCCTGAAAATGCAGCCAGCCATCGACACCCGCCAGCCTGAGTTGGTTGAAGCCGAGATTCGGGCGGCTTATCTGGCTATGTTCCCGGACGCGAAACCCGATTTTGTCAAGACAATTTTCCAGTGGGCCGTCAACTGTTTCGAGGGCAAATACCTGGATTACCAGCCCATTGACGCCCTCTACCATGATCTGGAGCACACCTTGCAAGGCTCTTTGTGCATGGCCCGGCTCCTCCGCAACCGGCACGCCACAGACGCCCAACCCCGCCTGACCCGCCGGATGTTTGAATTGGGCCTCCTGGCCATCCTCATGCACGACACCGGCTACCTCAAAAAGCGGGACGACACCGAGGGCACCGGCGCCAAATACACCCTCACCCATGTGGATCGCAGCATCCAGTTCGCCGGCCAGCTCATGCACAGCCAGGATTATCCGGTCGAGGACATCCTGGCGGTGCAAAACATGATTCGTTGCACCGGCGTGAACGTCAAATTGGACAGCATCCAGTTCCAGAATCAATTGGAGCGCGTGGTCGGGTTCTGCCTCGGCACCTCCGATCTCCTGGGCCAGATGGCCGCCGCCGATTACGTGGATAAACTCCCCATCCTCTACTCCGAATTTGCCGAAGCCGCCAGCTACAACGAGGGCAAAATGAAGGCCGGCGGCTTCTTCGCCAGCGCCGAGGACCTGATGCAAAAAACACCCCTGTTCTGGGAAAAATACGTCCAGCAAAAAATAGACCACGACTTTCTCGGCGTCTTTCGCTTCCTCAATGTTCCTTATCCCGACGGCCCCAACTCCTACCTCGAACGCATTGACGCCAACATCGCCCGATTGCGCCGCCAACTTGCCGCCACCGGCACGACCTCCTGATCCGGCCCGGCGTCTTGCCCTCCGCCCAATTGGACCTCTCCCCATGCCCCGCCCGTACGTCCTGGAACCCTTTCGTCCGCCGCCTGACTTGCGGATCAACTACGCGCGCGAACTCAACCCGCAGCAGCTCGCCGCCGTCACCGCCCCGCCCGGCCCGGCCCTGGTCATCGCCGGCGCCGGCTCCGGCAAAACCCGCACCCTCACCTATCGCGCCGCTTTTCTCCTCGAACAGGGCATCCCCCCGGAGCGCATCCTCCTGCTCACCTTCACCAACAAGGCCGCCGCGGAAATGATGGGGCGCGTCAGCGGCCTCCTGGGCGGCGAACTCTCCGCCCTTTGGGGCGGCACTTTTCACTCCATTGGCAACCGCGTCTTGCGCCAGCACGCCACCCTGGCCGGCTATCAGCCCGGTTTCTCCATCCTCGACCACGACGACGCCGAAGACCTCCTGCAATCCTGCCGCGCCGATTTGGGCCTCGACCTGGCCGCCACCCGCTTCCCCAAAGCCGGCCTCCTGGCCGATGTTTTTTCCCTCTCTGTCAACAAACAGCAATCCATCCCCGCCCTTCTGGACGGCCAGTTTGCTTATTTCTCCAAGCTCTCCGAAGAAATCAGCGACTTGCGGGAGCGCTACACCGCCCGCAAAATCGCCGCCAACGCCATGGACTTTGACGATTTGCTCGCCCTCTGGCTCAAACTCCTCCAGGAACACCCCCAAGTGCGCGAGGATTACCAGCGCCGCTTCCAATTCATCCTGGTGGATGAATATCAGGACACCAACAAACTCCAGGGCGCCCTGATTGACCTCCTGGCCGCGCCCCACCACAACATCATGGCCGTGGGCGACGACTGCCAAAGCATCTATTCCTGGCGCGGCGCCCATTTCCTCAACATCCTCAAATTTACCGACCGCCATCCGGCCGCCAAAGTCTATCGCATCGAAACCAACTACCGCAGCACCCCCGAAATTTTGCGCCTGGCCAACGCCGCCATCGCCGCCAACCTCCGCCAATTCCCCAAGCAACTCGCCGCCGCCCGGCCCTCCGGCCCCAAGCCCGTGCTGGTCGTCTGCCGTAATGAACGCGAGCAGGCCGCCTTCCTCGCCCAGCGCATGCTCCAACTGCGCGAGGAGGGGATCGAACTCCGTAAAATGGCCGTCCTGTATCGCGCCCATTTCCACGCCTTGGATTTACAGTTCGAGCTGACCCGCCGCAACATCCCCTTCACCATCACCAGCGGTCTCCGCTTTGGCGAATCCGCCCACGTCAAGGACGTCGCCGCCTGGCTCAAGTTCATCGTCAACCCCCGCGACGAACCGGCTTTCAAACGGATCGTCCTCCTCCTGCCCGGCATCGGCGCCATAAGCGCCGACAAAATTTGGCGCGCCTTCCGCGCCGCCAAACCCGCCGGCCAGCCGCCCCTGGCGGCGGCGCTGCAAAAAATCGCCGCCGTCCCCAAAAAATCCGCCCTTCCCTGGGCGCAGTTCACCGCCACCGTCGCCCAATTGGAAGACCCACAAACCCGCCAGAGCGCCTCCCGCATGATCCGTCTCGTCCTGGAGGCCGGCTACCAGGATTATTTGCGGTCAAAATACACCAATTACGAAGCCCGTTTGAGCGACTTGGAGCAGATGGCCGTCACCAGCCAGCAATTCGATACCGTCGAGCAATTCCTCACCCAATTGGCCTTGCAAACCGGCGCCGACGCCGAAGAAGGCCAAATCGTCCGCGACGACGAGGACCCGGTTCGTCTGTCCACCATCCACCAGGCCAAGGGGCTGGAATTCGAGGTCGTCTTCGTCATCATGCTCTGCGACGGCGCCTTCCCCTCCCTACGTTCCATCGAGGCGCTGGACGGCGAGGAAGAGGAGCGCCGCCTTTTTTACGTCGCCATCACCCGCGCGCGCAGCCACCTTTACTTCACCTATCCCCGCCTTCGCGTCACCCTCAAGGGCGGCAAGGAGAGGCAGCAGCCCTCCCGCTTCCTCAACGAAATCCCCGGTGTTTTATTTGACAAATGCGACTTGACCCCCTCGCATTATATTTGACAGACATCACCTGGCGCGCCGGCGCCTCAACCGGGGTCCCCAGGTTCTGAGAACATGGAATTCACCTCCATCACCACCAAGCAGTTGAACGCAGGGAGGAAAGACTTCATTTGCGGTGTCAAACTTGCTTTCAGCCGCTGCACAGGTGAAAAATCAGACTGAGCCATCACTCGCTGTCAGCCGCCGCGAGGAGCGGCAATCCTTTTCTTCCCGCTGGGTTGCCGGCAGGCCGGTTCTCCATCCACGCCCAAGAAGCGGCGCCCAAGAAGCCCCTTGCAGTCAGGGCACCCTCTGCTATTCTCTCACCCATAGGCCCATATGAAAGCCAGGAAGTACCACGCACCAACCGTACGCCCCGAAACCCTTGACGGCGCTTCACTTCAATATGCCCCCGAAAACGAAATGGGCGTTGTTTTCCTCTTTGCAAATTTGGCGAAGAAGTGGCGACTGAAGGTGGAAACAATCCGCGCTGGGTTTCCCGATTGCATTGCCTGGCAAAAAACTGGAGGCAAAGAGAAACAGGTTAGGATTGAATTTGAATACCGCTCGAAGACCGCAAGCGCGTATGGCAACGGGCTCAAAAAATGCGACTGGATTGTTTGTTGGGAGCATAATTGGGCTTCAATTCCAAACCACCTGCACGTAATCGAACTCAGGAAGGAATTTGGTCTGGGCTTTAACGTATGGATCATGGCAGTTGACGATCCGTATAAAGAGGAAATATCCGGAACAAAACGCAACGCCTCTTGGAGCGTTGCGCAACGAGCGCACGAAGGCGACCTCGTTCTCTTTTATCACACTCGTCCAGATTGTTGCATCAAGGACGTTTTCAAGCTTGATCCACAGCCATCCCACAGGATTTGAGAAAAAGCTGGAATATTTTGTTTAGCCCTGCCACACGGCAGGGATGAAAAAACACAACAAGAATATTCCAGCCGCCGCAAAACTGAACTTGCTGCGGC
>Ga0181539_1002057_pt1 | contig 20906 bp, 12 predicted proteins | sample PEATcosm2014_Bin_46_FD_119767 | JGI IMG/M metagenome (GOLD analysis project Ga0181539, IMG submission 119767) | Peatland microbial communities from MTU Mesocosm Facility, Houghton, MI, USA - PEATcosm2014_Bin23_60_metaG | ecosystem: Environmental > Terrestrial > Soil > Wetlands > Peat | place... | reverse complement strand
GCCGTCGCCTTCGAGATCGTGTCGGACACCGTACCGCTGGCGCCGACATAGTTGGGGTCAGTGAAGCTCCACGCGTCGCTGGCATAGGTCCCGACGTTGGTGTGCGTGGTGCCGGTCAGGGTGAAGTCGGCAGCGCCCAGGGCGACTCCGCCTGCCCCCGTGGCCGTGGCCGTGGCCGTGTGCGCGTTGCCGTCGTAGGTCACGCTGTACGGCGTGACGGTGATGGTCGCCGTCGCCTTCGAGATCGTGTCGGACACCGTACCGCTGGCGCTGGCATAGTTGGGGTCGGTGAAGCTCCACGCGTCGCTGGCATAGGTCCCGGCGTTGGTGTGCGTTGTGCCGGTCAGGGTGAAGTCGGCAGCGCTCAGGGTGACGCCGCCTACACCCGTGGCCGTGGCTGTCGCCGTGTGCGCATTGCCGTCGTAGGTCACGCTGTACCCAGTGACGCTAACGGTTGCCATCGCCTTCGAGATCGTGTCGGAAACCGTGCCGCTGGCGCTGGCATAGTTGCCGTTGGGATCGGTGAAGCTCCACGCGTCGCTGGCATAGGTCCCGGCGTTGGTGTGCGTTGTGCCGCTGAGGGTGAGGTCTGCAATCAAATTGGCGCCACCCAATCCCGTGGCCGTGCCCGTTGCTGTGTGTGCGTTGGTGTCGTAGGTCACGCTGTACGGCGTGACGTTGACGGTTGCCGTCGCCTTCGAGATCGTGTCGGAAACCGTGCCGTTGGTGTTGACATAGTTGCCGGTGGGGTCGGTAAAGGTCCAGGCGTCGCTGGCATAAGTCCCGGCGTTGGTATGCGTCGTGCCGCTCAGGGTGAGGTCTGCAATCAGATTGGCGCCACCCACTCCCGTGGCAGTGCCTGCTGCTGTGTGTGCGTTGGTGTCGTAGGTCACGCTGTACGGCGTGACATTGATGGTTGCCGTCGCCTTGTTGACCGTAAAGCTGGCGGATCCCGTCGCGGTGCCGTAGTTGCCGTTGGCCTGCTGGCTGGCGCCCAGCACTACCGGGCCCGCTCCGGTCAGCGTCACCGTGTTGCCGGAGATGGTTGCCGGGCCGCTGGTCACAGAGTAGGTGACCGCTCCGCTCGAAGCCGAGCTGGCGCTCACCGTAAACGGCGCGTTGCCGTAGGTCTCGGTTGGAATCGCCGCGAATGTCAGTGTGGGGGTCGCCGGGCTGACCGTAATCGTGTAAGCCTGGGTATTCGAGTCGCCAAAGGCGTCGGCAGCCTTGATGCTGAAGGAGAAGGCGCCTGCGGCTGTAGGCGTTCCGGTGATCGCGCCGGCGGCTGAGAGTGTCAGCCAGGTGGGCAGGCCAGTGGCGCTGTAAGTCAGCGCGCCTGCGCCGCCGCTGGCGGCTGCGCTGCCGGTATAGGCGACGTTATAGGTAGCAGTAGCCGGCATAGTGCCGGTAAAGGTGATCGCCGGAGCCGCATTGATGGTCAGGCCCAGCGCTGAACTGGTCGCGCTCAGCTTCGTGGCCGTGCCGGAGTCGGTCACCTCGAAGGTCAGGTTGGACGTCCCTGCGCAGGAGGCCGTGGGCGTGCCTGAGATCACCCCGGCCGAATTCATCGTCAGGCAGGCCGGAAGTGTGCCGCTCGTCAGGGTCCACGAATAAGGCGGAATGCCGCCCGAAGCCGCCATGGTCTGCGAGTAGGCTGTTCCCACCGCTCCAGCCGCCAGCGCCCCGGTGGTGATCGCCGGCGCCGCCGGCACCGTGATCGTCGCGGTTCCGGACTTGGTCGTGTCGGCCACCGAGGTGGCCGTCACGGTCACCGTCAGCGCCGAACTGGAGGCTGCGGGCGCCGTGTAGGTAACTCCGGTCGTCGTCTGGCTCGACAGCGTTCCGCCCCCGCTCACGGTCCACGTCACTCCGTCGCTGTTCTTGTCGTTCGTCACCGTCGCGGTCAGGGTCGCCGTATCCGTCGCATCCAATGTCGTTGGCGTAGCCGTTACGGCGACGCTAACCGGGCTGGAACTGCCGCCGCAACCGGAAAGGCTGAGAACCGCAATCATTGTGACGACAAACAGGCACACAGCCGCACTGGTCTTGAGACCAGAGAACGCAAGACTCTTCCGGAACATGATCCCCTCCCGAGTTTCCATGGAAATACGGACTTGAATGTAGGCTCTTCGCAAAGGAAAAGTCAACTGGACTTCCGGGTGAGGCCGAATTGCCACATCCGCTTTCCCATTATGTGCCGAAATCCGTTCACCGGCAGGTGCCTATCCATAGCCGTTCCAGGAATGGTGTGCCCCGAAACCAATCCCCAAGTCGACGCGAGCACCAGTGAGTGGCGAGCCGCCGGGCATTTTGGCGCGGGACAATGCCAGACCCTATTGTGCGTGTTGTCGCCGATACCGTATGATTGCGGCATTCGGCAGTAAGTGGATTCAGCGAAAGCGTTTAGTTCGATCCCAACACCGGTATCCGCGATGCACAACGCGGGGCGGGCTGGAATGGCTGCGAGATTCAAAAAAGCACAGGTGTTTGCAGGCCGGCCAGTTCCGATTTGGTCATACATACATTGGTTCCCCAAAGTGAGCAGGAGGTGAAGTATGCGCCCAGAACAATGGGAAACATTCAAACGGGCGGTGCGCCGCGAGAAGATGGATAAGATTCCGATGGCGCTGATCGTCGATAGCCCATGGATTCCCGGCTACCTTGGGATCAAGCACCTGGACTATTTCCTCGATCCCGAACTCTGGTTTCAATCCAATTTGAAGATCATGCGCGAGTTCCCGGAGATCATCTTCATCCCCTCGTGGTGGATGGAGTACGGGATGGCGGCTGAGCCCTCGGTGCTGGGCGCCAAAATCAAATTCTGGCAGGACAATACGCCCAGCGAATACCAAACCCTGCGCCGGCTGGAGGATATCGACAGCTTTCCCGACTACGAAGTGGAGGCCGACGGCTTTGCCGGCCTGACCCTGCACCGCATCGGCATGGCCCGGCAGCGCATCCTGGACGCCGGCTACATCCTTCCCATGGTCACCTCGCGCGGGCCGCTTTGCACCGCGGGGTTTGTTCGCGGCACCACGGAATTCATGATCGACCTGGTGGAAGATCCCAAGGGAGCGCACCGGCTGATCGATCTGTGTACGCGCGTGATCATCGACTGGCTCAAAGCGCAGCAGAAAGTGATGGGCGACGGAGTCGAGAGCATTTTCATTCTCGATGACATTGTCGGCTTCATAAACGAGGAGCATTATCTCGAGTTCGCGCATCCATACCTCAAGCGCATCTGCGATGCCTTTCCGAAAGACTGGGTCAAGCTCTACCACAATGACGCGGAGGTCGACGCCTGCCTCGACCACTTGCCGGATACGGGCTTCAATGTGCTCAATTGGGGCAAGCAGAGACACATCACCGAAGTGAAGCGGCGGGTGGGCGACAGGATGTGCCTGATGGGCAACGTTAATCCGCTGGAGATTGGGGTTCGCGGAACGCCCGAAGAGGTGAAGGACGAGACCCTCGAGGTGCTGGAGGGCTCCGGCGGCGAGGGGATCATTCTCTCGGTAGGCGGCGGGACCAGCCCCGGAATGCCGCGCGAAAATATTCTGGCCATGCTTGAGGCCCTGGAAGAGTTCAATGCCAAACGCGCGGCCGGCGCGGTTGCGAGCGTTCGCTAAGCGGAGGATGAATGCCTGATTATGCACTGATGAATCAGTACCTCTACGAGGGGAACGCCGGCGAAGTGGAGCGGCTTACGAAGGAAGCTCTCGCCGAGGGGCGGACCGCGCAGGAAATCCTGAACGATGGCTTGATCGCGGGCATGAGCGTGGTCGGCGAGGACTTCAAGCACAATGTGCTCTATGTTCCTGAAGTCCTTATTGCGGCGCGGGCCATGAAGGCAGGCATGGCGGTGCTAAAGCCGCTGCTGACCGCGAAGGACAGCGGAACCAAACCCAAGGGCATTCTGCTCATGGGCACGGTTCGCGGCGACTTGCACGATATCGGCAAGAACCTGGTGGGCATGATGGCCGAGGGCGCGGGCTTTGAGCTGCACGACATTGGCGTGGACCAGAGTGTAGAAAAGTTCATGGCGGCGGCGGAGAAATGCAACCCAACCATCATCGGCATGAGCGCGCTGTTGACCACCACCATGATGTACATGAAGACGGTCATCGATGGCTTTGATGCGGCCGGCATGTCTCACATCAAAATGGCGATCGGCGGCGCTCCCATCAGCCAGATGTTTGCCGACGAAATCGGCGCCGACGGATACGGCGCCAACGCCTCCGCAGCCGTGGATTTATTCTTGCGTCTTGCGGGACCGGGGTAACTCACAATGACCACTTATAAGATCCTGTATTGGCAGGAAATCCCTACCCAGATCAAGGCCGAGGACGAGTCGGAAGACGTCGATCTGATGCTGGACGGCAAATTCATGCGACAGGTCGATATTTTCGCCGCCAAGCGGGGACTGCAGGCCGCCGACGACTACCTGGCCCAGTGGAGATGGAGCGAGGAAGAAGAGCGCGAGGGTTCCGCGCGCGAAGTAGCGGAAGCACTGAAAGCCGAACTCGAAGCGAAGGGCTGGTAAAACCTCTAGAGGCATGGCCGTTACTCTCACCATCAACGGGCAAACCATCCAGGCAACGGGCGGGCGTTCGCTCTTCGATCACGCCGAAGCCCTGGGCATCGATGTGCCCACCTCCTGCCGCAAGCAGGGCAAATGCAAGGAGTGCATGGTCGAAGTGGTTGAAGGGATGGATGCCCTCTCGGCGATTGCCGAGCCGGAACGACATCTCAAGGGCAGTTTTCGCCTGTCGTGTCAGACCTATGTGACCGCCGCGGAGGGCCACGTTCGCTGCCATACCATGCGTCGCGGGCACATGATTATCGAGCGGCACGCGTTTGGATTGCCGGTCGGCAACGATGCGCTCAAGCTCGATCCGGCGGTTACGCGCGATGGAGATCGGATCCTGATCGACGGAATCGAAGTGGAGCGATCCACCGGACCGATTCTCGGCATCGCAGTGGATCTTGGAACAACGACTATTGTGCTACGGCTTGTCGATCTCGAAAGCGGCGAACTGATCGCGGATACCTCGTTTGAGAATCCTCAACGCTTCGGCGGCTCGGAGGTCATGTCGCGCATCGCTTATGACACCGAGCACCCCGGAAGATTGCTGATGCGCACACTGGCAGGCTACCTGACCCACGCCATTGAGAAGTTTCCCGTCGATCCGAAGACCATCTACGAGATGGTCGTGGTGGGCAACTCCACCATGCGCGATCTCTTCTTCCGGCAAAGCGTGTATTCGATTGGACAGAATCCCTACCGGTCGATCACGGAAATTGAGATGGCCGAAGGCAAGCGCGCAACCACCAGTCTGAGCCAGAGCGGGCTGCATAGCCTGTTGCCCATCCATCCCAAAGCCCGTGTCTACGGCGCTCCGATCGTCAGCGGCCACGTGGGCGCCGACGCCGCTGCGTGCATGTTGGCGGTGGACCTGGCGCATGAAGAGCGCCTGGTTGCGGTCATGGATATAGGCACGAACACGGAGTTGATTGTCGGCAACAGGCATCGCATTCTGGCGGCATCGTGTCCGGCTGGCCCGGCTTTCGAGGGCGGAGCGATCGCTTGCGGCATGCCTGCCTTGGACGGCGCAATCGAATCGGTGGCGATTGACGATGCCGAAAAGTTCCAGCTGGGTGTCATCGGCGATGTGCCGCCGGAGGGCATTTGCGGCTCGGGCCTGGTGGACGTGCTGAGCGAATTGCTTCGCACCGGCCGCATGAATGAGATGGGCCGCTTTGCGGACGACATCAAGCGCGTCACGCTTTACCATGACGAAGACAAGGAAGTTTTTCTGCTGGAGAGCGACGTCAATGAATTGGCTCAGGCCAAGGGCGCCAATGTTGCGGGCTTGCACGCCGTTTTCTCCAGCTATGGCATCGACTTCGACCAGATCGAAGTCTTTTATTTGGCGGGAGGATTTGGCCGGCATCTCAATGTGGAGGCCTCGAAGCGCATTGGGCTTGTGCCCAGCCTGGCTTCCACAAAGATCGTTCAGGCCGGGAATACCGCGATTGAAGGCGCGACGATCGCCTTGCTCTCGAAGTCAAAGCGTCAGGAATTGGAAGGGCTGGTAAAGAGGGTCCAGCACTGCCGTCTGGAAACTCACCCGGAGTTTTTCAATTTCTTTGTCGAGGGCTGCCAGTTCAAGCCCGTGGAGACGATTCCATGCGCGAGTTAGCCGAATCCATCGAACTCGCCGGCACGCTTCCCGGCGTGGATGTGCTGCCCGAGGAGTATCTGCGGCTGCTCGGTTATCCGCGCGCATGGGAGCTCGATGGCCGGGCCTTGGAATTGGCGAAGTGGGCGCGGGCCTGGTACGCGGAGAATGGCCGGCCATGGTTCTATGCGCGGCAAACGGAGAGCGTCGAAATCACGGGCGGTTCCACAAGGATTGATGGGATCTCTTTCACCAGCGGACGGCTCCAGAGCGCGCTTCAGCAAGCGCAAGCCCACAGCGTGATTCTGGTCGCTGTTGGCGCCGGTCCGGAAGCCGAAGAGGAAGCCCACCGGCGCTGGGAGGACGATAGGCCCGACGAGTATTTCTTCCTTGAAGTATTCGCTTCGGCGGTCGTCGAGCATCTTGTCACTGCGACCGGAGTTCGTCTCTGCGACTGGGCGGAAGAGCGCGGCATGGCCGTGTTGCCCCATTACAGCCCTGGGTATCCGGAATGGGATATTGCGGAACAACCGCAGTTGCTGGAACTGTTGAAGCGGACGCGCAACGAGCCCTTCCCTTCTCCCGTGGAAGTGTTCGACTCCGGCATGTTGCGCCCCAAGAAGACTCAGTTGGCTGTCTTCGGATTGACGCGTCAAAGCGATGGGCTGCGCAGGCTCACCGAACTTGTTCCCTGCCAGAACTGCTCCTTTGGTCCTTGTCAATACAGGCGCGCGCCCTACCGCCGGGCTTCGCGATCATGGGGAGAACGGCTCCCGCTTCGCGTTGCGGTGCTGGACCAGGACGCCGAGTACAGCGTCAATCGCAAGGCTCTGAAGCGATGGGCGGAAGAGCGTCTGTCGATCGACAGAAACCCGGACGGCTCGCTCGACGCCCGGTTCCGTTACGAAGGAACGACGTGCACAAACATGGGCCGGCCGCTCACTTTCAATTACGACGTAAAGCTGGGTCCGCGCGCCAAAGGGTATCCTATCTGGGAGCAGCGCTGCGCCCCGGCCGATGGCGATACGGGCCACACAGCCATGTGTAAGTACGTCGAGAATCCGGCGCGCCTGATGGCTGCTATCGACGCCGATAAGCCGCTCGGCGGAGAACGATTGAATGCTGTCTTATCCTGGCAGCGCATAGCCAGCGCGGCGGGTTGCTATTGTGAATCGTCCAGCCGCGATCACAAATGGGGCATGGTCTTGGAGACGATTCACTACGCGCTGGCACAACAGGAAATGACGCAGGACACGGAGACCTCATGAAGAAACTCTTGCAAGACGCGATCCTGGAGCGGCCGCTGCTCGGCGACGGAGCAATGGGCACTCAACTCATGATTGCCGGATTGGAACAGGGCAACTGCGGCGAGGCATGGAATCTTTCCCATCCGGAGAAGGTGCTCGCCATTCAGCGCCGCTATGTCGAGGCCGGCTCGGACTGCCTCATCACAAACACATTTGGCGGATCGCGCATCATGCTGAATCGCCATTCCGAGGCGGATCACGTCGTTGAAGTGAACAAGGCCGGAGTGGAGATCGCCCGCCAGGCGTTCGGCGCCAGGAATGGCTACGTGCTCGGAGACATCGGACCCTTCGGCGGCTTGCTGGAGCCTTTCGGCCACTTCACCGAATCCCAGGTTCGCAGCGCCTTCGAGGAGCAGGCCGCAGCCCTGGTCGAGGCGGGGTCGGACGCCATCATTATCGAGACGCAGACATCGCTCGAGGAACTCCTGATCGGCATTCAGGCAGCCCAGGCAGCGGGCGCAAAGTGCATCATCGGGTCCATGGCCTACGACGTCACTCTCGATGGCTCGACCTTCCGCACCATGATGGGAATCGAACCGGAACGCGCCGCGGAGTTCATGGAGGAGCACGGCGCGCACATCGTGGCTCTCAACTGCGGCACCGGAATGGAGATGGAGCGCGCGCGGGATGCCGTGGTGCGCTATAAGAACGTAACCAGCCTGCCGGTGATGGTCCAGCCGAACGCTGGAAAGCCCCAGTTGATCAACATGAAGGTCGTCTACGACGAAACGCCTGAGCAAATGGCGAAAGGCCTGTTGCCTCTGCTGAAGGCGGGCGCAAACATCGTGGGTTCCTGTTGCGGCAGCACGCCGGAGCACATCCGCGCGTTTAGAAAGGTCATGGACGAGTTTCTGCACTCGCAAGGAATCGAGCACCAGGGAGGCCGGCGTGAGAGTCAAACTTTGTGACGTGAGCCCGGCTGCCGAAGACAAACTTCCGCAGCACACCGACGATAAGTCCGGCATCGGAGTGCATTACGTCGATGCCTACATCAAACCGATGAACGTGAAGCTCGAAGACGGCACGGCGGTGAAATGCAAGCGCCGCGGATTGAAGATCGTTCTCTCCGCGGGCGGGAAAAAAGGAGAAGGCCTGATGCGCCGGATCGACGTAAGCGCCGACCCGATTGTCATGCTTGAGGCAGCCCTGCAGGAGGCCGCCAAAGCCGCCGGAATTGGACTCACGGTTGAGGACGGGGCGATCTATTGCGCGCTTTGATCTGCTCTTCAATGCAAGGCAAAGCTGCATGGGGTCGACGAGTTGCGGGAACCGATCCATGCGAAGCCATTGGGCGCGAAGGGCCGACTCCCTCGATCTCGGCTTCTCATATCATCAGCTCTCGTTGCAGCTCCCGCTCGCGAAGCCAGGTGAAGATCACAGGGGTCACAATCAGCACGTGGATGAGAGAGCTGACCATTCCACCCAGGACCGGCGCGGCAAGCGGCTTCATGAATTCCGCCCCAGTGCGCGTGGACCAAAGCAGCGGCAGCAGACCGGCCACCACTGTGGCCACAGTCATCACCTTGGGGCGGAACCGGAGCAGTGCGCCTTCCATCACGGCGGCGTGCAGGCCGGCTCGAGTAAGCCGTCCATCGGCGGCCGTGCGCCGGGCAAAAGCCTCTTCCAGATAGATCACCATCACCACGCCGGTTTGCGCTGCGGTTCCGAAGAGCGCAATAAAGCCGACCCACACCGCAACCGAGAAATTAAGCCCCAGCGCCTTGACCATAAAGACGCCGCCTGTCAATGCAAACGGCACCGCCAGCAGAACGTGTGCCGCCTCCTTTGCAGAGCCGTAGGTGCGATAGAGCAGGACGAAGATCACCACGAGGACGAGCGGAATAACCATCTCCAGGCGTTTGCGCGCGCTGATCTGGTTTTCATACTGGCCGCTCCACTCGATGTAGTAGCCGGGCGGCATCCTCACCTGTTGGCCCACGGCTCGTTGAGCTTGCTCGACGAAGCCGCCGACATCGCGGCCGCGCACGTTCAAGAGCTGTGCCTCGCCAAAAAAGTGATCTGACGTCGAATCAAGCAGATCGACTGTACATCCGCCTTGACCCTCCGCCGTGCAAAACTCGTCTCATGTTGCGCCTGCTGAGGCTCCAGTCGGTCTTAGCCACCCAATCCCATCGTTGTCGCCGTGAAGCTCCACGGGCCTGGACCATCAGCCATTGCGCCAACTCGGCATAAATACGCCAGTCGCGGCTCTCGTTGGCTTCGGCCAGAGTAGAGCGCCTGACTGGGGAATGGAACCCAATGGGGTAGAGCTTGGCGGGCTGTGCGCTGAGACAGGCCTCGATGTCGCGCAGACTCTCGCGATAAGTCAACTGGGCGAAGGCCGCGGCCAGTTAGTGATCCCAGCAGGAACAGCGTTTTGCGTAGCGGCCTCCGCCGTAACGGGCCACGCGTTTTTGAAACTCCCTGTGGGGCAGATGCTCGATCACCTGCGCAAGGACCGTTCGGCAGGCGTTCATTCTGCATTGTTGCTCTGCCCAGAAGCCGAAGCAAAACGCCGGAAGAGCCGCAGCGATTTTAAGTCGTTCTCGGAGCGACCTAAGTCTATCAATTATGTAATCAGTGTTCTAAGATAACTACCCCACTTTTCCCAGGACAGCAGTGAATCAACCTTGTTGCACTTAAAGCCTGAAAGCTCCCGGCTTGTCGCTCTTTATTCTTCCCCGCAATTCGGACAGATGCCAGCGCCGAGAAGAACGCAAAGTGAGCGGAGAATAAACGCCGCGCGACCGGAATGTCAGAAAGCATTCACGGCAGTGAAGAACTCCTGTTGATCCATGATTCCGATGCCACACCAGTAAACCGGCCAGTTGAGGTTAGTGATGGGATTGGAGGCATTGTTGCCGGAAAAGAATGCGTTCCGGTATTGCGTCTGAGCCGTGCTCGACGCGATCAGCGCGGGAAACAGCTCCGCCAGCGAAGTGGCGAGAGGGCCCTCGAGATCATAGGCTTGAGAGAATGTGTAATAGCTGGCGAACTGAGGAGGCGTCGTCAGCAGGTTGCAGTTCACAGCGCTATAGTCCGTGGGGGCGAGGCTCAAGCTATCCAATGCGAAGATTTTGTAGGCGGGGTTATTGCCAAAAAACGGACTGATGCCCGCGGTAATTGCCAGCGCATTGCCCGGCGACATCAGGCGGAATTCGTCCATGTGCGTGTGACCGGCAAGAGACATAGAAATAACGCCGGGATACTTTTCAAGGATGCCCATAAACACGGTCTGATTGCTGTCCACCCACATCATCGTGGCTGCCGCGATCTGACCATTGTCATTGGCTGGCTCGCCAGTCGCGCCCTCAACTGCTCCGGGAGGCGCATGCATCAGCAGCCACACCTTCTGGCCGGCCGCGCTGGCTTGTGCAAGTTTGGCGTCAAACCACGTAAATTGATCTGCAATCATGGTCGGATCGGCAGTAATACCCGGGGAGAGCGCGAATGTGTTAAGCCCGATGATCATTAAATTCATTCCCGCGGGCTCCACCGAATAGTACCCGCCATTGGTAATGGTGCCGATAACATCCTGCTCATTTCCAGCGCCATTCAATGCCAGCGTGTATAGCTGCTGCGCATTGTTTGAGAGAAAAGTGCTGTCCGGGCCATAACCGGTATAGGAATCGCAGTTGCCCAGCGCGAAGTAGACAGGAATCGAGCCCACAGCCGCTCTGATCTGCTGCAATACAAATGTGAGTGTCTTGTCGACAAACGCATTTGTCTTGGCGCTTAGGTTGTTCCCCGAATACGCCGAGTAAAACTGGTCCACGCCGTGGCCAAGAAAGTCGCCTGTAAACAGGACCGCCGGAGCCGCCCCCAAATTCTGCTTGATGCTGGCCAGCGCCAGAGTGAGCAGCGCGTAGTTGGTGTCGGTTCCAAGGGCGGAAGGTGAAGTATTCTTCGCATTCGCCGCGCCCCCAAAGATCGCCGGCCAATCGAAGGGATTCGCCGCATCCAGCAGCCCTACCAGCGCCACATTATCCTGCACTGTTGCAGGATTCGGATATGTGCCATTTGCCGCAAACGGATCGATAAATGGCTGGAAATGCACATCCGAGAAAACCAGGACCGGGAAGCTGCTATCGATAGGAGTGGGAGTGGGGGTGGAGATCCTGGCGCATCCGCAAAGCATGAAACCGCTGGACAATTCGACAAAAGAACGGCGTGAAATCTTCATGGTGGAACCCTTCCTGGCGCTTGATCTCCGCGCGGACTTCTGAGAACAGACCGCGAATTCGGGAACACAATATCTCTATCGGCGAAAGTACCCGAGAGATGAGCACATTATGCAGGTACTTGTCGGTAAAGCCGATTCAGCCCGCATCCCGGCCCATTCAAGACGCACAGAACCGTAAACTGCGAGAATTCCAAGGCCGGCTTCCTGCGATCCCAAGTCTTCCGCCGCGGCGGACGAGACTTGGCCGTTCAATCATTCTTATGCAAGCAGGACGCGTCCGGGAGACGTTATCAGAGGTTCTTTAAGTCGGAAATGCCCAAGAAGGAATCCGAGCCATGCGAGTCCTCGGCCATAGCATGGCATGGCTCTTGAAAAGGCTCGACAACCAACTCAGTCGATGCGAAGTCGTCGCGTCCGGATGTAACGTTGCAAGATCAGAAGCCGAGGCGCAATGCGAATTGAATCTGACGCGGAGTACCCGTTCCAACCGGACCCGTATTCACGGTAGTAATGATCTGGCCGAACGTCGAGGCGGAGAAGTCCGCAAGCGGCTGGCCATATTGGGAGCGGTTGAAGATGTTGAAGAATTCACCGCGACATTGCAGATGGGAGCGCTCGGTGAGGGGTATATCTTTGGCCAAGCCAATATCGGTTTGCAAGAGATTTGGGCCACGTCCGATATTGCGAGGGGCGTTGCCGTAGCCCGAGTCCGTCACCAGAGAAAAGGCCGCTGGATTGATCCATTGGTTGACAGTTCTTCCGCCGGGAGGAGTCAGGGAAACTCCAGGCACGCGATTGGGGCGCTGGTTGGTGGTGTAGCCGGTAGCCACCGAATTGCTGGAGCGGTCTTCGGTAAGGTTGATCGGCAGGCCGGTACGAGCTGTATCGATCGCGCTCAGACTCCAGTCGGCAAAGACTGCACTTGCCAATCCCGGCTGATTGAGGAGCGCCTTCCCAGAGCCGAAGGGGAGATCATAGACGGCGTTGGCTGACAGGACTTGGTGGGCGTCGTAGTCTCCCGAGGCGCGCTCGCAGGGCATGCAGGCGGGATTCTGTGGATTGTCCGAATCTCCGCCGCCAGCCGCGTCCTGATCGATCTCGTGGGAGTAAACGTAGTTGGCGGAGACCAGCAGTCCGCGCGAAAAGCTGCGCTGGAGGCCGGAAACAAAGCCTTCGTAAGAGCTGTTGTTGCTGTTGCCCCGCCATCTTACCTGGCCAAAGGCCGGATAGGGACGCTGCCCGGTCGCAGGATTGATGAGATTGACATAAGATGTAATCAGTAGATTTGTTCCTTTGCTTCCGACATAGGAAAGTGTTCCCACCAGGTCATTCGGAAGCGCACGCTGAACCGAGAGTCCCCACTGAGTTACATACATATCCTTGCGGTCGCGGTAGTCCGCATTCGCCGACAGCGTTCCAGGGCCGTTCAGAAAGGGTGTAATGGGATACGAAAGCCCAGGGGTGGACTTGGCGCTGAGCGAGTATACGCCAACCTCGTTCTTGATGGGAACGTTCTGGTCGTCGAGCTGACCGTCGCCGTGATAGAGACCGAAGCCGGAGCGAATCACGGTCTTGCCGCTCCCCAGAGCCATGGGCGCCCACGTAAAGGAAACACGCGGGTCGACGTCCAGCGTGTTGGGATTGCCGAAACTGGCGCCCACGCCGCAGTAGCCCGCCGCCCCGCAGGTGGCGAAGTCGAATGGATCGGCCTTGCCGTGGACCTCGTGAAAGATGTTGTAAAAGGTGTAGCGGAGGCCGAGATTCAGCGTAAGGTTGGGGCGGAACTTCCATTCGTCCTGAGCGTAGGAGTAAACCTCCGTCTTGCGCAGGCCATTCAGCGGCAGCGAGGCATTGAAGGTGGCGGAACTGACTGAATTGACCAGAAAGCTCGATGTGGAAAGGTCCAGGGAAGAGTAGACGACCGTTCCGTTGGCAGTATTTCCCTGATCGAGTTGGATGCGGCGGAGTTCCACGCCGAATTTGAGCGTGTGCGCCCCGCGGACCATGGTCAGATTGTCGATGTAGGAGAAGGAGTTGCCCACCCCGGTAGTGAACTCGTTGTTGGCCAGGGTGGTCAGGCCGGATACCGCGATCGAGTAAGGCAGGTTTGTGAGCCCCTGATTGGTAGTGAAGACGGTGCTGCGATTGAAGCCGAACTTCAACTCGTTCACTAGCCGGGGCGAGTGGATATGCAGTTCTTCCAGTTCGCCGTTGACCGGCCGCGAGGTGGTAAGCTGCCGGTCGTTCAAACCGTCGGAGGGAATATCGCTGGATGCGGCATCGAAGTTGAAGCGAAGGTAGGCCGTGTCGGCTGCCGAAAAATGCCGGTCTAGGCGCAGCATGGCGGAGTTCTCCTGGTCCAGTTGCTGGCCGGAGCCGGTAAACTGGTCGATGTCCGTGGCATAGCTCGTCAGACCGGTGGTGGGATATGCGCTCATGATCGGCGCCAGCGCGGGATTGGCGGCAGCTAGCTGTGCGCCGAAAATTGGACTCGGAAGATAACCCAGCAGCGGCTGGCCGTAGTTCTGGCGGAGGCCCTCGCCGGTGATGAAGAAGAAGATGCGGTCGCGAATGATTTTGCCACCGAGATCACCGCCAAACTGGTTGAGGCGAAAGGGGAGCCTGTTTGCGAGAATCGGTTCGCGGGCATCGAAAATCTCGTTGCGGAGAAACTCAAATGCGCTTCCATGCAGCGTGTTCGAGCCGGACTTCGAGACCACGGCCACCTGCCCGCCGGGTGTGCTTCCATTCTCCGCCGTGAACAGCATGGTGCTGATACGGAACTCGGCAATCGCGTCGGTGGGGATGGCCAGACGCACAAAGGGCTGCTGCGCCTGGTTCACAATGTTGGTGGCGTCGATGCCGTCATAGGTGAAGTTGTTATCGTCCAGCCCCCGGCCGGCAAAGCGAATACTGCGCTGATTACTGCCTCCGGTGTCCACGGCTCCCGGCGCCAGCGCTGTCAGCGTCGACCAATTTCTCCCGTTCAGAGGCAGATCCTTCACCTGCTCCAACTCGGTGCGGGCGCTCAGCGCGGCGGTGGTCTCGTCCAGTTGCGAGATCAGGCCGGAGACATCGACCTGCCGCGTGTCTCCGCCGACTGCAAGGGGCACATCGAGAGTGCGCGTGAGGCCCACCGTCTGCTCGATGCCGTCAAAGACTGCCTGCTGAAAGCCGGGCGCAATGCAAGTAACATGGTAACTCCCGATGGGCAGCTCTGGAATCGCATAGGCACCGCTCGATGAGGAAACTGTTTCTCGGACGAGTCCCGTCGAGGTTTGGACGACGCGGATGGTTGCGCCGGGAATGCGCGCACCCGCGCTGTCAAGAACCGTTCCCTTCAAACTGGAGCGATCAATCTGCGCGGTGCAGAATGCAGGAAGAATCAGCGCAAGAACGATGATGATGAGCTTTGCCGAACGAGTCTTCACCTGAAATCCCCCTCGAATCGGAGTGAATGCACCTCTGGCCGACACGAAACATCGCAGTTCCGATCGACACGATCCCAGGGAAAAGAGATATCGCCGCGCGAAGCGAATCACGCCTGTATGACTTATTGTAAAGCGCAACCGGTTACAGATAAGTGAACGCTCTGCCGGCCAGTTCCATTCTCATCGATGCAGCCTTTTGGCGATGGAATCTGACGGCATTGTGTGCACAAGGGAATCTTAACATGCGCGACAGAAGAATGAGGATTCGTATCGAACGATTGCTCCGGCGCGGAGATGCTTCGGTCGCGCCGGAGCCGGTGGCCTCCGGCTGGGAGAACCAGGTGTGTCGAATCTCTCGCCAGCCACAAGAAGTCGCCGCGGCGACACCTGGCGAGGGTGGGGCTTTCAGCTTATGCAAATGCTCTAGTCCCCAGCCGGTTTTGGCGCGCGGGCAGTCTCATGTGCGAGGGAGCGCCGGTAATCCGCCAGCAGTTTGTCGCGGTTTTGGCTCAGATCCTTGCCCGTCGGCCGGGAGGGATAGGGCCGGTTGCCCATGATCCCCCTCCAGAGAACGCGGTTGAATTGTCCGCCATCGACGAGATCCGCATCGCTGAAGTCCATGCCCTTGGTGACCCGCGCCCAGTATTTTGCGTCGTATGCCGTCGGGTTGTTGCAGGGCAGTGCCGGAGCCGGAAGCGGCAGACTCGTGCAGTAGAGGATCGCTGCCGGGGTAGCAGTGAAGCTCCACGCGGCCGGGGTGGTATTGAAGATGTCGCTCATGGGAGTGGCCAACGCATCGTTCAGATTCATCGGCGGCAGCCCCATGACCTCTTCCATCGTGCGGATGAAATCAAGCGTGTTGTACGCCGTGGGGACCACCCCATTTTTCACGTAGGCGCCTGCCACGTAAGCCGTCGTGCGGTGCGAATCGATGTGGTCGCCGCCATCCTGCGCGTCGTCTTCCACAACAAAGATCAGCGTGTTGTTCGCGTAGATGCTGTTGGCTATCTTCTGCACCAGCAGGCCTACCGCATAGTCGTTATCGGCCACGTCCCGATCCGGAGTATTCACGCCGTCGATCGCCGTCCCAAAGCTCCCGGTGTGATCGTGCATGAAGCGCACCAGGGTCAAATTGGGCAGCCCGCCCGTCGCGTAATTGGTATCGAACTCCCGCTCCCACTCCTTGTAGCGGTAATAGTCCGGGAACGCAGGATCGAATCCGCGAAAGTACGGATCGGTGAATGGCATGAGCGCGACATTCGAGGACGGGGCCACGATGGTGTTGGTTGAGTATGGGTCATGCGCCAGCGGAGTCTGGCATGGGGGTTCGTTATAGCAGGTCGCGTCGATGAAGAAACCATAATCGCGCACCGTGAGGCCAGCGCGCAGAGCGTTGTTCCACAGATAGCCGGTATTGATTTCGTCGTTCGGTCCATCCGGCGCGTCCGCGTTGGTCTGCCCCGGCAGCAAATCCTCGCCGCCCGTGACATTCGGCGATAGAGCCCCGCCCGGCATAAGGGGATCGGAGGCCTGGCGCTGAGCCAGGGTTGGCAGGGCGACGTTCACGCTTCGATTCAAACCCTCGCCCTCCAGGGCGAGGCCGCGTTGCGAGTAATTGACCGGATATTGGTGTTCAATGATGTCGGGAGTGCGAGCCGACGTGCTCATCGACCATCCGTCGTAGCTGACTTCAGCGGTGGCGCGAAAGTTGTCGAGGGTGACGAAGGTTTGCGCCAGGTTATGCTGATTCGGCGTGATCGCCTGTCCGAACATGGCCAGCGCGGGATCGCCATTGCCGCGGCCCAGGTCGCCCAGAATCTGATCGTAGGTCCGGTTTTCCTTGAGGATGTAGATCACGTGCTGAATGCCGCTGTGCACAGCCGCCATGGTGGCGGCGGCGGCGGGAGTCTCGACAGTGGCGAAGTGGTTGTTCAAGGCGACTTGCGTCGTCAGCGCCGGAAGCCGCGTCAAGGTGCTGGCCACTGGGAAACTGAGCAAGCCGGCTTTGGTCAACTGCGGATTGTACTCATTCGCTGGAGCGCAGCCGGGGTAACCCGACGGCCCGTAGTTATAGCACCAGTTGGGATTCGCACCCGTCGGCGACTTCATATTGACCGCATACGCCCATGTTCCATCGTTGCTGAGGCTCACCGAGTTCGGATACCAACCGGTTGGGATCAGGCCGATGACCTGGTCGCCCTGATTGGTGCCGGTCAGCGCCACCACCGCGATGTTATTCAGATTCCCATTGGTCACATAGAGATACTTCTCGTCCGGCGAAAGCGTCACGCTGTTGGTATTCGCGCCGGTATATTGTGTCAGCGAAAAGGACGCTAAGTCTGCCGGAGGAGCGATCGCCGGTATGGTTTCGACGACCGTGTTCACCGTGGCCGGCTGGTTCCGGCTGGGGCTGCCTTTGTCCAGGGGATTGAGGTCGATCACGTCCACTGTATCCGACTCGTCTTCGGCCACGTAAAGAAGTGTCTGCGCCTTGTTCAACGTCATCTTGTTAGGCTGGCCTTTTACGGGAATGCGGGCGGATACAACTGGCGCCGCTGTCAAAACACAAGAGGCTCCCGTGGTGCCGTTGGCACAAGTTTCTCTCAGGTTCACGACGTCGATCTCGCGGTCGCGAAGGCTCGACACATAGGCTGTTGCGCCCGGTCCGCTGCTCCCCGCTAGCGCCACCCAGAACGGATACTCTCCGCCTGGTATGCCGGGAGTCGGCGAGGAAACGGCCTTGCCAGGACGCAGATCGAGTTCTGTCCCTTGCAGCATTCCCTGGCCTCCTTGCGCCGAACCGGGGTCTGCCACCCATTGGCTCAACCAGATGTTCAGGCCTCCGGTAAAAACCGTGATCGAGTCATTGAAATAGTTCGCCACCGCCAACGTCTGGCCATCGCTCGAGATCGCCAGGCCGGCAGCCATTGGAGCCACGAAAACCGCGGCGTTGACAGAGGCGAATTGATTGTTGGGCACCGGAAGACCGTTCCCCGATGGATGGCCTTCAACAACTGTCTGAGCTGGGCTTTGGTTGGGCAGATTCTGGCCCAGGTCAAGTTCGGCGGTATTTCTCCAGCTTCCGTTTGGTTGCTGCGTGATGATGTGGACGTTGTCTCCATTGTTCGGGAGGGCGTACGGAATCGGGTCGGTACCGAAGGGTGCGTCGCCCATGCCGCCCGAGACATAAAACGCGTGGTTTCCCGGAACCGGATCCCAGACAATCCCGTGATAGGCATTAGGGATGGGGACCGCTTGCGTAAAAACCGGTGCGTGATTCGCGATGTTGAAGATGAATATGTACTCGCTTGAGTAAAGCGGGTCAAATATTGGAAACGCTCCCTGAAAAACGCGGTTGTACCCGCTGGTCAGAACCAGCAGGGTACTGCCGTCGGGACTCACAGCGGTGCTGACCGCCTGCCCTGCCATCCATTCCACCGGGAGCACTTGTGGATTGATCGTATCGGAAACCACCATGCCGGTGTCCAGAAATTGGAAACTCGAACCGGTGGTTGCCAGCGGCGTAAGCGACTGGCTCATATTCGGAACGGCTTGGGGCGCGTTATAGATCGTAATAGTCAGGGGCGCCGTGGCGCTGCCAGCCGAAGTGGAAGCGGCTACTGTGTAGGTTGCCGTAGAGGGCGGCGGGGGCACAATTGTGGAGGGCACAGCCGAGGGAGTCCCGGTAACGATCCCGCTGACCGAGTTCAGGCTCAGGCCCGCAGGCAGATCCGGGCTCACGCTGTACGAAGTTGGCGCTGCACCGATGGCGCTGGTCGACGGGACGTCCGGCGTAATCGGCGCCCCCACGGCATAGACCGGAGCGGGGGCGCTATAAGCCAGACCTGCCGGGGTCGCGTCCGCGGCATTTACGGTGATGGCCAGGGTCGCCGTAGCGCTGCCAGCCGCGTTGTTGGCCGTTACCGTATAGGTGGCCGTGGCAATTGCCGCCGTGGGTGTTCCACTGATGATGCCCGTGGCGGCGTCGCCGAGGGTGATCGGCGTGGCGCTTATTCTCAGACCCGCTGGAAGAGCCGGACTCACACTATACGAGAGCGGCGCCCCGCCACTGCTGGCCGGGACGTTCTCCGGGATGGGCACGCCTACGGTATAAACCGCGGTTCCGGGGTTGTAGACCAGACCCGCTGGGGCCGCCGGACTCGTGGGGACCGACACGGCGTTCACCGCGATGGTCAGGGTTGCCGTTGTGCTGCCGCCCGAGTTGGTCGCCGTTACCGTGTAGTTGGCCGCCGCGGTCACCGCCGTGGGATCTCCGCCGATGATTCCCGTTGTCGTGCTCAGGCTCAGGCCGCCCGGAATCGCGGGGCTCACGCTGTAGGAGATCACCGTTCCGCCGCTGTTCGTCGGATCGTTCGTCGTGATGGGCACGCCGATTGTGTAGGCCGCGGAGCCTATGGCATAGCTGAGCGACGTGGGCGCTGCATCGTTCACCGTGATAGACAAGCTCGACGTTGCATTTCCGGATGAACCGGATGCGGTTACCACGTAGCTGGCGCCCGCGGCCACAGCTGTCGGAGTTCCACTGATGACACCGGTCGCGGAATTCAGGCTCAGGCCGGCGGGAAGCGCCGGACTCACGCTGTAGTAGGTCAACGTTCCGCCGCTGCTGGTTGGATTGTCGGCGGCGATGGCTACTCCCTTGGTGTAGACCGCCGCGGGCTGCGCGTAGTTGAACGCTATCGGAGCCGGCGCATTGCCACCGCCGTGCCCGCACCCACTGAGAAGAACAAATGCCGCTGTAAAAAAAACGCCAACCCACTGCATCGGTCGCATGGAGCCCCACCTTTCATCGCCAAGATAATACCGAACCGCCCAGTCTTCGTCTGAGCAACAAAGACCACTTTGCCAGAATCGCACGATGAACTCTGACTCGCGGCAAAAGAGTGCGTCTTTCCCTCCTGGCGAGGCGGAAACGGAACTGTATGTCATTGTGGGAATCTGCAAATCCGAGATGAAGTCCTGCTGCTACTTAGCACTCATGTGCGGGCCGGAAGAGCCTTTGATTACCGTTGTCAAGCCATTCTGACGCGAGGGAGTGTTTCTATCGATATATAAACCATTGCAGAGTAAAGAGATAAGAAATCACATCAGCAAAATACCCCCAAGTGTACCCCCTTCGAGAATTGACTGGGGCTTATCACCCCATTGAGGCATCAAAACGTGGTGCCGCTATTTAATCGTGTAACGAGCGCCACGTCCTTTACCGACCTGCACCAGGTAGTGCTGCTCGGCGAGCCTTTTCACGTGCACCTTGATGGTGTTGCGGTTCGCACCGGTCGAATCCTCGATTTCCTTGACGGTGATCTCGCCGCGCGTTTTCACAAGTTCAAGTATCTGGCGAGAAGGTGCGGGCAATGACGCGCGAAGCGCCTGTTCCTGTTTCACCTTTGTGGCCAGGTTGTCTTTCTGCTTGACCATCGTTCTCAGGAAAAATACCAGCCACGCTTCCCAGTTCTGCTCCTCCTTGCGTATGGTTTGCTGAGTGCGGCGCAGTGCGAGGTAATAACTGTCCTTGTTCTGTTCGATTACGCCTTCCATTGAGCTGTAGGGAACATAGCCATACCCGGCACGCAGCAGAAGCAATGTTGTCAGTATGCGCGAGAGCCTGCCATTGCCGTCCTTGAATGGGTGAATTGCCAGGAACACGACAATGAAAATCCCTACCAGTATCAGAGGGTGGTGGCTTTCCTCCTGTACAGATTGATTGAACCAATCGACTATTTCTTTCATCCATCCGGGCGTTTCAAATGGCGTGGCGGTCTCAAATACCACGCCCAGGCTC
>Ga0181539_1002056_pt1 | contig 20912 bp, 18 predicted proteins | sample PEATcosm2014_Bin_46_FD_119767 | JGI IMG/M metagenome (GOLD analysis project Ga0181539, IMG submission 119767) | Peatland microbial communities from MTU Mesocosm Facility, Houghton, MI, USA - PEATcosm2014_Bin23_60_metaG | ecosystem: Environmental > Terrestrial > Soil > Wetlands > Peat | place... | reverse complement strand
TGGAAATTCACTCGAGAGAAGCTGAACAAATTAATCGACAAGCTAAATTCCCAAATTGAACTGCGGGCGGCTGCGTAGTTCAGTTTGGATACGTCACCGAATTTATGAAATGGACTACTAAGTAGTAAACTCAGGCTAGGCCAAATATGACCACCTGGTCCCGCCGGGCGCCTGCGAGTTGCTTACAAGCAAGGTGGGAACTCGGGACACCGGGGACCTTTGCCTCGAAACGGGCCATATCGGGATCTACGTAAGCTCCAAATCTCAGAAACAATTTACGCCCAAGATCGTGCAGTGGCTAAAGCAAAGAGAAGGTGTCCCGGAGAGCGAATCAAACATCGTTGCCGAAGCTGAATACGCCGGAAGGCAAACCGTGGCCGAAGCCGAACCCGTGTCCCACCCACGACCTGCGCCGGATATGGATGCCGAAACCTTACCGGCAATGGCCTCAAAACCTAAATCGAGGCAAGGGGTCTCAAAAACCGAATCTGTATCGAAGCACCAGCCGGACAAAAAGGTGATGACCGGTAAAACCGCCGCCGCATCAAAAGCTTTGCCGAAAAAGAAAAAGGCCCCCATGGAAACCAGGACATCAGCCTGAAAAGAAACCGGGCAAGCATCGGTTTGATACCAATCCCTCTCAAGAGTTGGCTACTTCATCGCCAGTGATCGCTCCAAAATGTCTCTTGCTCTTAAAACCTGAACTCGTTTAGCATTGCCAGAATAGCGCTCTCACGACTTTGACATGGTCTTTGACCAACCGGGAGGGCTTGTTTTTCCTGAGGAACACCGGCTAAAATATCAACTTTCATCGTGCTTGTGAAGATATCCTTTCTATCGAATGAATCGCCGCCCCTGATGGTTTTCGAACGAGTGTCGCAATGAAAAACCAACCACTTGACAGCATTTTCATGATATGCAAAAGCACGTCACTGAAAAAGGGGCCAATCTGAATTCGAGTGCACGGCACGCTCCAGGGGCATCCGAAAAGCGAGTGAATCCATTGCCTGTTTCCGGGCTGCCGGTACAACCGGGTGGAACTACGGTATAGCTTATGTTCAGAGACAAGAAAGTCGTCGTGGTAATGCCGGCCTACAACGCCGAAAAGACACTCAGGCAGACCCATTCGGAGGTGTTGGCCCAGGACTGCGTCGATTTGATTATCATCGTGGATGATGTCAGTCATGACAGGTCGGTCGAGATCGCAAGGGGCCTTAAGAAGACCAGGGTGTATGCCCACCAGAGTAACATGGGCTATGGCGGCAATCAGAAGACCTGCTACAGGCGCGCACTGGAGGAGGGAGGAGACATCGTCATCATGGTCCATCCCGACTATCAGTACACCCCAAAACTCATTCCCGCTTTCGTTGCAATGATCGGAAACGGCCTCTACCATTGCGTTCTCGGATCGAGGATTCTCGGGGGCTATGCCCTCAAAGGGGGTATGCCCCTGTGGAGGTATGTAGCCAACAGGACCCTCACCTTTGCCGAGAACCTTCTTATGGGCGCAAAGCTTTCAGAGTATCATACGGGTTACCGGGGCTTTTCACGCGAACTGCTCGAAAAAGTCCCCTTCTATGCGAACTCGGACGATTTTGTTTTCGACAATCAGATGATCGCACAGATCCTCTGGCTTGGGTACATGGTTGCCGAAGTAAGCTGCCCGACCAGGTATTTCGACGAGGCGTCCTCAATAAACTTCGGGCGAAGTGTTATATATGGAGCCGGTTGCCTCAAAACGGCATGTGAGTATCGCCTGGCGAAAATGAAACTCATTGAATCGAGGCTTTTTCAATACGATCGCGGATAGACGAAAAAAGAGTCATATGCTCCACCCTGGCGCGGTGGCCGCAGTGTGATGGAAATGGTGATTGAATGGCAGAACCCGGCAAAATGATGAAGATCGTCCGCCGCAGCACACTTGTCAAAGCGCTCATTCTGCTGGCTCTGGCAGGGATTTCGATTGGTCTTGTGGAGATTTCACCCATAAAAGCATACCTCGGACCCGATCTGTTCCAAAGGATCATCGGTGAAGCCGGTCTAATGGGTCCAGCCCTTCTTGTGATCTTCTGCGCGGTTTTTACGTGTCTTTTTGTCCCAGTGACGGTTTTTGTCGGGATCGCTACGGGGCCGTGTTCGGGCCTTACCTGGGCTTTGCCTGCGTGTGCCCTGGCGCCCTTGCAGGGGCGGTGATCTCATATCTTACTGCCCGCAGGGTGGGAAGGGATTTTGTCTATCCGCTTATAGGAGACAGGCTGAAGAACTACGACGGCCTGATCGAACACAATGGCTTCCAAGCCGTGCTTTTCCTCCGGCTAAGGAAGCACAATCCTTCAGCGTTCCCTGAAGGGGATTGGGTATAGATGAAAGAGAAGCCGCCGGGGCTCCCGAAACTTCTGAGCAGAATTTGGCCGCCGTTACAGTTTTTTCTGCCGCTGCTGGCCGTCTTCATAATCAGCGCGGGCATGCTTTGCTGGAACCTCGGCGCCCGATATCTGTGGCAGGACGAAGCGGATACGGCTGTGCTGGCGCAGAGGATGATGTCTTACGGGCGGCCCCTGGCGTACGATGGCCGCAACCTCATTACTTTGGACCTCTATTTTCCTGAAAAGGCACAAGAGCTTCCGACTGGCGACCCGGCTGAAGCGGTTCAGTACCATGTGCAGCGTGGGGACTTCAAGGCCGATACTGCCTGGATAGGACATCCATGGGGACAATTCATTGTGGCCGGGGCTTCTCTTGCCCTTTTCGGGCACGATACCGTCCCGGCTCGGCTGCCCTTTGCTTTAGCCGGCGCCCTGACTGCGGCATTGCTTTATGCGGTCGTACGCAGAAGGCTCGCATCGCCGGTTGCGGCGGTGGCCGCTGTAACCCTCGTGCTCGGGAATTCGTTCTGGGTCATGCACATGCGGCAATGCCGCTACTACGCATTGTCGTCCTTATTTTTGCTCGTTACTCTGGAGGCTTATCTCCGTTGGAGGGAAGGCAGGCGATGGGGCGGACCTTTTTTCATTGGGGCCGCCTGGATGTGGTTCCAAATGGACTATGGTTCCGTGTGGCCGGTTCTTGGAATTCTCGGACTGCACGCTGTCATCACCAGAACCCGACGCCTTGGAGAGACCGTTCTGGTATTTGCCGGGTTTTGCGCGGTGACCGCTCCTTTCTTCCTCTATTACGAATTAGCCGGCAGAACCAAGTATATGGCGATTCAATGGTCCAACTCAATCTGGACCATGGTGTTCGAGGTTAATCAGTTTCAGCTTCCGCTTGCTATTATCCCGGTAGTGCTTTGGCTGTTGTGGGTAAACAGGAAAGACCGTTCCAATACCCAATCGCTGCCCCTGGTAGGATTGTCTCTTGCAATCGTTTGCGTGCTCCCGATTTGGATGGCCATAGCAGGAACATTGCCATTCTACCGCTATATCGTTCCCCTCACTACGCTCTCGGCCATTGTGGTGGCCTATGGAATAGTGGAAACGGCGCGGCTCCTTCCGCGCGCAAAGGATGTCCGCTGGCTGGTTCCATCTACCGTGGCGGCCACAACGCTTCTTTTCGCGATCACCAATCTGCCCTCCTGGCCGGGAGGACTTGTTATTCCTGAGGAACACGGTACAAAATATTACCTTTCATCGGTCGTGAGGCCTGAAATCGGGCTTCTCATCGGGGATTTGACAGGCGGGGGGGAAGACGACCCGAATCGCGCAACCGTGGAGTTCCTTCGCCAACGCCTCAGACCGGGTGACGAAATACTATGCAATTATGAAGATAAGCCCTTGATGTTTTACCTTCCAAACAGGGTCCGCGGCGGCATCTCCTGCTTTCGGGTCACAGACGCGGGGAACGTGCGGTTTGCCGTTTACAGGCGAAGCGTGGAGTTTTGTCATACTTCCATCTACCTGCGGGAGTTGCTGAAAAGCCGGTGGCGAGCCCATGTTATGAACGCTCCCGACATACCCTGGGGTAATTTCCCAGACCCCCGGTCTCACTATACGCTTCTATCGGATGGATCGCCGCCCCTGATGGTTTTCGAACGAGTGTCGCAGTGAAAAACCAACCACTTGACAGCGTTTTTAAGATATGCAAAAGGTGGTGACTGAAACAGGAGCCAATATGAATTCGAGTGCACAACGGCATGTTAGTATCGCCTGGCGAAAATGAAACTCATTGACTCGAGGCTTTTTCAATACGATCGCGGATAGACGAAAAAAGAGTCATATGCTCCACCCGTCGCGGTGACCGCAGTGTGATGGAAATTGTGATTGAATGGCAGAACCCTGCAAAATAATGAAGAGCGATCGTCGCAGGACACTTGTCAAAGCGCTCATTCTGCTGGCTCTGGCAGGGATTGCGATTGGTCTCGTGGAGATTTCGCCCATAAAAGCACACCTCGGACCAGATCGGTTCCAAGGGATCATCGGTAAAGCCGGTCTAATGGGTCCAGCCCTTCTTGTGATCTTCTGCGCGGTTGGCACGTGTCTTTTTGTCCCGGTGACGGTTTTTGTCGCGGTCGGTGCGGCCATGTTCGGGCCTTACCTGGCCTTTGCCTGCGTGTGCCCGGCCGCCCTTGCAGGGGCGGTGATCTCCTATCTCACTGCCCGCAGGCTGGGAAGGCAGTTTGTCTATTCCCTTGTCGGAGACAGGCTGAGGAAGTACGACGGCATGATCGAACGCAATGGCTTCAAAGCCGTGCTTTTCCTCCGGCTGATGTTTGTGCCCTTCGCGCCCGTGAACTACGGCGCGGGACTAACGAAGGTCCGATTTTGGGACTATTTTTTCGCCACTGCCCTGGGTGAGGTCGTAACCATTTTCGTGACCACTTTTTTCATCGGTGAGATAAGGGATATTTGGATTTCGGGAGACCGGGGCCGGCTGTTTTTTGCCAGGATGGCCCTTTCCCTTGGATTCCTGGTAGCTTTGGCGCTCATTGCAAAACTGGTACAGAGGAAATACGTAAGCAGACTTGCGCCGTCTTTGGATGACTCCCATCGGCCACCGGGTGACCGTTCTCAATAGGAGATTCCGCACTGGAAAGACGTTGTGTCTCACGAGACTGGCTCCCACCTCATGAATCCGAGAAAAAGTTATTTGCCTGGATGAACGGTTACATTAACAATTACTAAAAGGCGGTCGTTGTGGCCTGCATCTATTTAGACCGCACACTGTGGCTGATAGATAAAGAAGCCGAATACTTCACCTCCGGAAGCGCGGATCGAGTCAGTTGATAGTCTTCAAGCGGAAGACCGCCAGGTGATATGACAGGACCTGTTCCATGTTAGCAAAAAAGCAAATTCCGCTGATTTACCTTCTTCTGACGGCCGCTGCCGTCATAGCGTTCCAGCAGGTCAGTCAGTGCGATTTCATTAATTATGACGATGATATATACGTAACTGAGAACATCCATATCCGGGACGGTATTACAACGCAGGCGATTCGGTGGGCCTTTACGACCGGTTATGCCGCAAACTGGCATCCCGTGACCTGGATGTCCCACATGCTCGATGTTCAACTCTTTGGTTTAAAGCCGCGATGGCATCACCTGACTAATCTCCTGTTCCACATTGCAAATACGCTATTGATCTTTTTTATTTTTCACCAGATGACCAAAGCGTCATGGAAGAGCGCTTTCGTGGCGGCTTTGTTTGCCCTTCACCCTCTCCACGTGCAATCCGTCGCCTGGGTGGCCGAGCGAAAAGATGTTCTTTCAACTTTTTTCTGGATGCTCGCCACGGTCGCCTATATCCATTATGTCGAACATCGAACGGAGGACGGAAGACAGAGGTCAGAGGACGGAGAGAGGTGGACCGGTATCCTGCGTTTTCCGTCTTCCGTTTTCCGTTATTTGGCCGTTTTCATATTTTTTGCTTTAGGCTTGATGGCAAAACCCATGCTGGTAACCCTTCCTTTTACCCTGCTGCTTTTGGACTACTGGCCCCTGCAGCGCTTCGAGCAAAAGAAACCAGCCCGGGAAATCCGCACAGAGGAAAGTCAGCAGGGAGCCCGAACCCCGGCTTCCGCCGGGGTGACATCATCCAGACGAAAGTCGGGAGGGAAGCAGGGGCCGCTGTCTGCGGACGAAAGAAAGGGCAAATCAGGAAAGAAGCGTGCTGAGCAGGGCATGGTGGAAGAAGAAAAACCTGCGGTTCATAAATACCAATGGGCATTGGTTCGCCCTCTGCTCCTGGAAAAAATCCCACTTCTTGCGCTTGCAGCACTCTCATGTATCGTGACATACTTCGCTCAGAAAAAAGGAGGAGCGGTTGTATCCTTTGAGGGAATTCCACCAGGTGTTCGTATCGCGAATGCCTGGGTTTCCTATATCATCTACATGGGAAAAACCATTTGGCCAAATAATCTTGCCGTTTTTTATCCTCATCCGGGGTTGCGGCCGCTCTGGCAGGTCCTGGGGGCGGTTCTATTCCTTGGCGCCGTAACCTTCGCGATTATCCGGACGGCAAAGAGATTCCCTTACCTGGTAATGGGATGGCTGTGGTTTGCCGGTACACTTGTGCCTGTCATAGGGATTGTGCAGGTCGGCGTTCAGGCCATGGCGGATCGCTATACTTATATCCCCCTGATCGGGTTGTTCGTCATGGCTGCATGGGGTATTCCGGAACTTTTGGAAAAATGGCGTTACCGGAAAGAGGCGCTTTTTGCGTTATCGGCATCGATCCTGACATGCTTTTTCATTGTTACCCGGGCTCAGGTCGGGTATTGGCGAAATAGCATTGCGTTGTTTGATTATGCTCTGAGAGTCACAAGTCATAATGTCCTTATTCAACGGGCCCGTGGGTCTGTATACGACAAAATGGGCAACTACACAAAGGCGATCGAGGATTATGACAGGGCCATCGAAATCAATCCTAAATATGCTGCGGCTTACAATGACCGGGGTATCACCTACGGAAAACTGGGCAACTACAGGCGGGCGATCGAGGATTATGACAGGGCCATCGAAATCTATCCTAAATATGCTGCGGCGTATCTAAACCGCGGTGCGGCTTATAGCGAACTCGGGAACCAGGGGCAGGCGATTTCGGATTATGACAGGGGCGTTGAAATCGATCCTGAAAATGCCGATGCTTATGATAACCGGGGAGCTGCCTATGCCAAACTTGGCGACAACAGGAAGGCGATTTCAGATTACGACAGGGCCATCGAAATCAATCCTAAACACGCGGGGGCTTATAACGGCCGTGGCGCAGCCTATTACAAACTCGGCAACCGCAACCAAGCCCTTTCGGATTATGACAGGGCGATCGAAATCAGTCCTGAATATGCTGAGGCCCATTATAACCGTGGTGTTCTTTGCCAGGGCCTTGGCAAGTACAGGCAGGCAATTGAGAATTACAACACTGCTATCGAGATAGCTCCTGAAAATGCGGAGGCCTATATGGACCGGGGTGTTGCCTATGGCAAACTTGGCGACTACAGGCAGGCGATTTCAGATTTTGCCATGGCCATCGAGATCAATCCCAAACATGCAGAGGCATATTATAACCGCGCTGTCGCTTATGCCAAACTTGGCAATCACACGCTGGCTGTTGAGGACCTTAAAACAGCGGCAAAATTTGACAATGAAGAAGCAAAGAACTTCTTGAAAAGCCAAGGGATGGACTGGTAACGGGTACCCTGATATCATCAAGATTTCTTAAGAGTAATGATCGGATGTGTTCTACATTTCGGAAAAAGCAAATTCCGCTGATTTACCTCCTTCTGACAGCCGCTGCCATCATAGCTTTCTGGCAGGTCAGTCAGTGCGATTTCACTAATTTTGACGATGATGTATACGTAACTGGGAACATCCACATCCGGCATGGCATCACGATTCAGGCGATTCGATGGGCGTTCACGACCGGTCATGCCGCAAACTGGCATCCCGTGACATGGATGTCCCACATGCTCGATGTTCAACTCTTTGGTTTAAAGCCGCGATGGCATCATCTGACTAATCTCCTGTTCCACATTGCAAATACGCTATTGATCTTTTTTATTTTTCACCGGATGACCAAAGCGCCATGGAAGAGCGCTTTCGTTGCGGCTTTGTTTGCGCTTCATCCTCTCCACGTGGAATCCGTCGCCTGGGTGGCCGAGCGAAAGGATGTTCTTTCCACTTTTCTCTGGATGCTCACTATGGTCGCCTATATCCATTATGTCGAGCATCGAACGGAGGACGGAAGACAGAGGTCAGAGGACGGAGAGAAGTGGACCGGTATCCTCCGTTTTCCATCTCCCGTTTTCCGTTATTTGGCTGTTTTCATATTTTTTGCTTTAGGCTTGATGGCAAAACCCATGCTGGTAACCCTTCCTTTTGCCCTGATGCTCTTGGACTACTGGCCCCTGAAGCGTTTCGAGCCAAAGCAAGCCACTCAGGAATTCCGTACCAGGGTAAATGGGCCTTTATCTGCGAATAAAAGAAAAGGAAAATCGAGCAGAAATCGCACCCCCGGATCAGGTCCGGGGCGTGCTGTGCAAGCAATGGTGAAAGAAGAAAAACCAGCGGCTCATGAATACCAATGGGCATTGGTCCGCCCTCTGCTCCGGGAAAAAATCCCACTTTTTGCGCTTGCAGCACTCTCATGTATCGTGACATACGTCGTTCAGAAAAAGGGAGGAGCGGTAGGATCCATTGAGGCGTTTCCAGCGGGTGTTCGTATCGCGAATGCCTTCGTTTCTTATATCATCTACATGGGAAAGACCATCTGGCCAAATAATCTTGCCGTTTTTTATCCTCATCCGGGGTTGCGGCCGCTCTGGCAGGTCCTGGGGGCGGTTCTATTCCTTGGCGCCGTAACTTTCGCGGTTATCCGGACGGCAAAGAGATTCCCCTACCTGGCAATGGGATGGCTGTGGTTTGCCGGTACACTTTTGCCTGTCATAGGGATTGTGCAGGTCGGCGCTCAGGCCATGGCGGACCGCTATACTTATATCCCCCTGATCGGGTTGTTCGTCATGGCTGCATGGGGTATCCCGGAACTTTTGAAAAAATGGCCTTACCGGAAAGAGGCGCTTTTTGCGCTGTCGGCATTAATCCTTCCATGCCTTTTAATTGCTACATGGACACAGGTCGGGTACTGGCGGAATAGCATCGCGTTGTATGATCATGCCCTGAAAGTTACCAATCAGAATGATACTATTTATGAAAATCGGGGTGATGCCAATTACCGCCTTGGCAACGTCAGGCAGGCGATTTCAGATTATGACAGGGCCATCGAGATCAATCCCAAATATGCTGATGCTTATAATAACCGGGGCGCTGCCTATGCCAAGCTCGGCGACCACAGGCAGGCGATTTCGGATTACGACAGGGCCATCGAGATCAATCCCAAATATGCTAATGCCTATAGTAACCGGGGCGCTGCCTACGTCGAACTCGGCAATCACAGGCAGGCGATTTCGGATTACGACAGGGCCATCGAAATCAATCCTGAATATGCTGATGCCTATAATAACCGGGGCGCTGCCTGCGGCGAACTCGGCAACCACGGGCAGGCGATTTCGGATTACGACAGGGCCATCGAGATCAATCCTGAATATGCAGAGGCTTTTTATAACCGGGGTGTTGCCTACGGCGGACTTGGCAACCACAGGCAGGCGATTTCGGATTACGACAGGGCCATCGAGATCAATCCCAAATATGCTGATGCCTATAGTAACCGGGGCGCTGCCTATGGCGTACTTGGCAACCAAAGGCAGGCTATTGAAGATTATGACAGGGCCATCGAGATCAATCCTGAACATGCGCTGGCCTTTAATAACCGGGGTTTGGCCTATGGCAGGCTTGGCGATCACAGGCAAGCGATCTCAGATTATAACAGGGCCATCGAGATCAATCCTGACTATGCAAATGCATATTATAACCGTGCTGTTGTCTATGGAGAACTTGGCGACAGCCGACATGCGATTGAGGACCTGAAAACAGCGGCAAGATTTAACAACGAAGATGCGAAGAAATCTTTGATGACGCTAAGGATAAGCTGGTAGCAGCAGTTCCAACAAAAGTCTTGCCGCGCTAGCTTTGAAGAGCTGCCTCGATCTCCTCCTGCATCGCTTCGATGATGGGAATCGGGTCGGCTGCGTCGCGGATAGGACGGCCGACGACGATGTAATCCGCCCCGGCCCTGATTGCCTGGCCGGCCGTCATGGTCCTTTTCTGATCGTCCCGCCCGGCATCGGTCCCGGCTGGGCGAATCCCGGGAGTTATTATCAGGCAATCGCCCCCTAATTCGCTCCTGAGGCGCCGGGCTTCGACGCCCGAGGCCACGATTCCAGCGGCCCCGGAGTCAATCGCCCGCCGCGCGCGCTCGACAACCAAGTCCTCCACTTTACAGCGGATGCCGAAAAATCCCTCCATATCTTCCTGGCCGAAACTGGTGAGGACCGTTACAGCAAGAATCTTCACCTCAGATCCGGCCTGGACGGCCGCCGTTACGATCGGCTCGTTTCCATGCACCGTCGCAAATGTGACGCCTTTGCCCCTGAGCTGCCCGACAGCCAGTTTAACGGTCTGCGGGATGTCATAGAATTTCAAATCCAGCATTACCCTGTGGCCGCGCTCAGCTATCCGCTCTACGACGGGAAACCAACCTGCAAGAAATAGTTGGAGTCCGACCTTGAAGAACCGGATATGGCCTTCCAGGCGCTCGACAAGTTTTTTTGCATGGTCGGCAGAGTCCACATCGAGCGCAAAAATGATTCTTTCTTTCAAAGGGATACTCTTTGGCTGCATGAATCGTCCTCTTCTTCTCCGGGTTTGCCGGTTTTTTTGCCTATTTCCACCTTTATGTCAAAGATAAAAGATGATAAAAATGAATCATAACTGCTGGAAGCATTGCTTCGGAATAGGAGTTTGAGTGCTTATCTCTCTAATTGGAATGTCAGGCTCGGGAAAGTCGTACTGGTCGGAAAAGCTCGCCTGGCACGGATTCAGACGGTTTTGCCTCGACGCTCTCATTACTCAAAAACTCTCTGATAAGCTGAGGCGAGAGGACCTAAGCCCCCTGAGCCTTGGCGAATGGATGGGTTTCCCCTTCCAGGACGGCTACCAGGAGAGGGAAGGATTGTATCTTTCCTTGGAGAAGCAACTCATGGCCGAAATTCTCGACTGGATCGATGAAAACGCCTGCGCCGGCTCGGAGGCAAATGTCGTGCTCGATACCACGGGAAGCGTGATCTATACTGGAGAGAATCTCCTCGAAAGGCTCAGGTCTCTGACTACGATCGTATACTTCGCCGTTCCCTCCGTAATCAGGGAGGCAATGCTGCGGCAATATCTGTCAAATCCACGGCCGGTCCTGTGGAGGGGAATTTTCAATATCGAACCCGGCGAAAGCGTTGAAGAGGCGCTGTTTCGCTCCTATAATGCGCTGCTGGATTTGCGGGAGGTAGTTTACCGCGAACTGGCCGACGTCGAAATAGACTACTTCACGCGAAACAACCCCGATTTCAAAATTTGCGATTTTCTGGAAATTGCGGCAAAACCTGAGAAAAGATACCGCTGCGTATCCACATGAAGGGAGTAGGTCCATCAGAAAAAATAAGGGCCGTTGTCTTCCATCAGGGGGCGCTTGGGGATTTCCTCATGGCGGCTTCCGCCATAGATGAGCTTGCCGGGACTTCTACCTGGTCGCGTATCGACTTCTGGTCAAAACCGGAGCATGTGTCTCTGTTGACCGCAAAGAGTTACCTGGGGGAATGTCATTCCCCTGAAGGCACTCTCATTTCCTGCCTGCTGCACGACAGCCTCTGGCAGACCGCTGCTCTTCCCGATTTCCTGCTCCAGGCCGATCAGGTTTTCATCTTTGGCCAGACCGGATCTCGCGTCATGGCCCAAAGACTTTCCGCACGCCTTTCGGCACAAGTAAACTGGGTTCAATCTTTCCCTGCGGCAAACGATACCCCTTGTCATGTTTCCCGTTTCCTGCGCAGGCAATTGAACGGCCTTGGGTGGCCGATTGGCGGCAAGCCCCTTACTCTGTCACCTCCTGTCTCTGAAAAACAGGCCGCAAGGGACCTTCTTCGTGAACTGGGGATTTATTCCAAGCCGGTTTTCATTCATCCGGGAAGCGGCGGCCGGCACAAAGTCTGGCCGCTCGGGAACTGGCATGGACTGCTTGACTGGATCCGACGGGAATCGTCGTTTCAAGTGCTCCTGTCCATTGGACCTGCCGATGACTATATGGACGAATTTTCCGGGGCCATCCGGGAGGCTGGGGTCCCCATCGTAAGCGGGCTGCCCCTGTTGAGGCTCTGCGCCCTGCTTTCAATGTGCCGGCTTTACATCGGAAGCGATTCGGGGGTGAGTCACCTGGCGGCAGCGGCTGGAATACCGGCGATCACCGTCTTTGGGCCGACCGATCCCCGCGTGTGGGCGCCGCAGGGAAGGAATGCAGTGGCTGTACGCAGGAAATGGAAAGAAGCAGATCATTTTACATGGGCGCCTTCAGAAAAGCCTGATTTTCAAGATAAAGAAATTGCCGATTTGGTGAAAAGCATTCTCCAGGCCACCCACCCCTAGTCCCGGATCCAGTCCGGGACAGGTCACGGATTTAGACACGATTTACAGCAAGATCAACGCTCCGCGAGGTTATGGCTCTCGTGCTGTTGTTTGGCCTTTTGAACGATACGTGCGATACTTGCGTTTAACCTGGAGACTCGATGCCTCAAAGTTCAGAAGCAGTCCGATCTCTATGCCGGTGGTTGCCAGGTAGTTTACAAGTTGCGCCTCATGTCCCTGCACCAAGGATTGCACGGCCTTATTCTCGACAAGCACCTGTCCGCAACCAACATGTCGGCAATGAAATCGCCGACCACGACACCATCGTAGACAACCTGAACAGCCCGCTGACATTCCACCTTCAGACCGGTCTTGCTCAATTCGTGGGCCAGCGCTTTCTGGTAGACGGATTCGAGGAACCCTGGTCCCAATGTCTGGTGGACCCTCATTGCGCACCCAATGATTTCTTCCGTCAGGGCCGCGTCTTGCATCCAGTCCCATTTCCATTCTTTTTCTATCAATCCTGTCAATCCTGTTAATGCTGTTAATCCTGTCTAAACGTCTAAAAGAAAAAAACGGAAACCTCAGCGCCGCGGTCAAGACCTTCCACATGTTCGGCAATGACCACATATCCGTCGGCCCGGGCCAGGATGCTGATCGCCCCCGATTTGCCGAATATCGGCGATGCCTCCATAGCGCCTCCGCTTCCCCGGGACAGGACAACCGGCACATAATCGGTCCTACCGTGCACTGACGGGATCTGCCGGTTAAGGATCGCTCTAAGCGCACACTCCTGGCCAAGTTCGGTTTCCATCATACCCTGCAGCTTTCGAAGAGAGGCAAGCACGAATGCCTGGCAGGTGATCAGCGCGGATACCGGCTGACCCGGAAGTCCCCAAAAAAGGACGCCGCCTGCTCGCCCGAAGATCGTCGGCTTGCCGGGCCGGATCGCGATCCCGTGCACCAGAAGCTCCGATTCGGGCAGAGCCGCCAAGACCTGTGTAGTGTAATCCCTCACACCAACCGAGCTGCCGCCTGACAGAACGATCACATCATGGTCAATGAGGGCCGCCTGACAGGCCGAGACCAGATCCTCAAGCCGGTCGGAAAGCCTCTCCTGCACGCCGATCCGCGCTCCGGCGGATTTGATTTGGGCTGCAAGGCTAAAGCTGTTAATGTCCCTTACCTTTCCAGGCGCAAGAAGGCGCGTCTGAACCGGAACTATTTCATCGCCCGTCGAAATCAGGGCGACTAGCGGGACCCTGAAAACCTCCACCTCCTCTATTCCGAGGGCAGCCAGCACGCCGACATCCTGGGGCCGAAGCATGGCGCCCTGCCTGAACAGGGTCTCGCCCAGCGCTATATCGTCACCGGCCTTGAGCACATTTTCGCCAGGCGCCACGGGTCTTGTAATCTCGATTGTCGTATTGTCGAGCAGCGAAGTGTATTCGACCATCACCACCGCGTCGGCGCCCTCGGGAAGCATTCCGCCGGTCGGGACCTCCACAGCCTTTCCCTGCGCGACAGAAAGCCTGGGCGCCTCGCCCATGACTATCTCGCCCGATCTTTCCAAAAGGGCGGGCAGGCTTTCCGATGCTCCGTAGGTGTCCCGCGCACGGACAGCATAACCGTCCATCGTCGCGCGCGCGAAATGAGGCGCCGGCTCGGCTGCCGTGATATCCGAAGCAAGCCTCCTGCCGCAGGCAAGTGCGAGTGAAACCGGCTCTGGTGACAGCGGCTGAATCCCGTCCATGATGGACAAAACCTCGCCGGCGGTTTTGACTTTGAAAAAGTTGGCCATCAGATTTGCCTCAGCATGGCGCCGGGCGCAAAAAACGTTGCCCGGATGATGATCTCACAACCAGAACGCGAAAGAGTTGCATTGCCAGCCCCGGACCCGATCCGGGGCGGAATCCTGGCTGTTCACCAACTAATTGATATTGAGCAAAAAACACTGGACCCCGGTTTTCGAGGGGGTGACGTCTATAGGGTTTTTCGCCCTGATGTGGGAATTTCAATCCTTTTTCATCACCCTGTCAGGCCAACCGATCTAAGACTAGAAGTTCCACTGCAGCCGCGCGCCGAGCTCATAAGGGTTGGCGGCCGTGGTGTCAGGTACTTGCTCGCCTGAGCAAAATGCTCCGCCTCGCAACCATTACAAGACTTCAACAGGCGAAGTATTTAAGAACATGACTTCGTGGCCGATGTCAAGCATCGAGGTCTCCCGCTCCCGCCCCGTCTCGCGGGTGAGTGGGCGGGCTGTCGAGAATGAGCGGTCGGCCTCCGCGCTACGCGCTCACACATCGAGCAGGGTATTGTATAAGTCTATCATACGAGGAAAGCAACGTGGGAAGGGGTGAGTGAGCAAGCCCCCTCCGCAGAGCAAAACCGCTCGGCCGAGGGGGCTGCGTAGGGACCTCCTGAGATTAATCCTGGCAAATCATCAGAAGGCTATCTGGAAGCGCGTTTCGAAAATGTTGTCCGTGCCGCTCGTTGGCATCAGGCCGTAGTAGTTGGCGGTGCTGTTGCCTTGCGAATGAGCGTCAACCATCGCATGAACAAAATTCATTTTCACCATGACGTTTGGATTCAGATACCAATTTAAGCCGGCTGTGATGTCGGTTTCCATACCGCCGAAGAAACCGGCATTGAAGTCGTTGACATCCAGTTGGGAAATCCGGAAAGCCAGTTCCCACGCCCCGAGACCACAAGCTCTAGGATCAAAGTTATGATTCGGGTATACCCTGCCAAAGGTCTCCTGGTAAGTGGCAGGCGAAGCGGTCTTAGCGTAATTGCGATGCTCGCCGGTCAGGAAGTAGCTGGCTTGCGCATACCAGCCGTAAAAACTGGCATTAGATTGGGTCTTCGATAGAGGCGCGCCGGTCTGATAATTCTCGACATCGTGGACCATGGCATAAATGTACTCAGCCTGCATGGAAAAGGGTCCAAATACCATTGCAAATTCCGGATCTATGATATCCACACTTCGAGCCAGGAAATATCCGCTGTCGACCAGTGGGCTATAAAGATTCGCTTCGGGTGAGGACTTGAAGTCGAGCGTGCCGGGGTTAATAAAGCCGGCACCGGAAGAAGTCGATACAATATCGGAACGGAACTCATGGGTGTAGCCTATGCCAAGATGGATGAGATGTTCTCCGTTGTTCTCATACCAGGGAAGAGCCACGAGCCTGGTCGCTACCTGCGTGGCATCCAAATGTGGTGAGAAAAGATCTCCGGTCGTATCCAGGGGTACGCCATTGCTTGATACTGCTACCTGTTGCTGGAAGTAATAGCCCACCATCCAGCCTATGCGATCATTACATATCGTGTTTTGCGTCTCGATGCCCGCCATGCGGCCGGGAATGAATGCATTAACCGGGAGGGCCTTCTCCATGAAAGTGTTCCAGTTGTCGGAGGTCATTTGTTCTATGGAGATAGGCTCGTACATCTGCCCCACCTTGATGCGCCCGATATATGGGATGTCCTTGACGCCCACCCATACGTCCGCGAAAGTGACCGCAGCGCCTGTAGTGATATCATAGAGGGCTAAGTTTGCGGTGGAGCCATTGGTGCTTCTGGCGAGGCCGGTAGTGATCTTATATGACGGGGCAAAATCGGGTTGAATGATAAATTCGATGTTATTCCAGAGAGTCCCGTCAATGTCCAGTCTCACTCTGCGCAATTGGTCCCCGTACCCACCGACTGCCACCGGAGCGGACGAGCCATGACTGGACTTGAATGCGCTTGTGTTCGCCCCCCAGGCGGCCACATTTCTATCCGGTTCCGCATCTGCAATGTCAAACTGGATCCTGCCTCCGACATGTAAGTCAAAAGCCTTATCTTCCGTAGTAAAATGGAGGCCGTCAGACTTATTAAACCAGGCCCTGAAATCTGTCGGTTGGCGCTCTGCAGGCGGCAGCGCCGCTATCTTTGCCACCGCCGCTTTCTGCGCTTCTGCAATTTTTTGGGCCGCCGCCATTTGTTCGGCCTTGGCCTGGTTCAGCAGGTCATTGTACTGCTCCTGACTGATCTCGTGGTTCTTCAACATGATGTCGAGTATTTTTTCCGCAACACTCTTTTCCTGAGCGAATGCCCAACCGCCCATGAAGACCGTAAAGGCGCAAAGCAGCACCGTTACGGTCAACGCTTTTAACATCACTTTTTGCCCCAATTTCAGAAAACAGTTCATACCATTTCCTCCTCAAAAGCCGACATTATTTTCGAACTCTTTCCTTACTAAGCCCCATCATTACGATATTATTGGTCTTTTAACCTCCTTTCCTGTCAGGAAAAATCCACGGTTTGCCCCTCTCCATAATTTGGAAAAAAACTCTATTTCAGAATTTCGATCAATGTCAAGCGAAAAGCTTCAGTAATAAGAAGCCGTCATTAAATTGTAACATTTTGCAAAATTCCAGGAGATTGTGTTTCACCGGGAATATTGCATTATGCAATAGCTTGTTTCATTATTGTTGCAATATGTAACGCGATGTTTCGTATTGTATCAAGAGTGGTGCTATCAAGGGCTTGAACTTACAATTCTCTGAAAGCTTAAGTCAATAGAAAGCGTATCATATCGATTCAGTACGATACGGTTTTTTGCACAAATAGAATTGACGATCGAACCGGGCCTGCGGGATCGCTGAAAGGAATGATGCGTCCGGCTTGCGGACCTCAGGTCATCAATTGCGGATGTTTTTTGCTCAAGCATCCGAACCGTTCATCCACTTCCCGCAGGAGGAGTAAGCCGCTATCCGATGTGATCTTTGCTCCCTGGAAATCGATGGAGATGGTCTTAATACGGCATAAGTTTCACGCTAACCCGGGCATAATCCAGGTTCACTTCATCCCGAACGACAATAAAAAGACTTGATAAGGGGACCAAGCCTGATTTATTGTACGGCACCGGGGAAAAGGGCTGCTCTGAGCCCAAGTTCCCGAAAACGGCTGGAATTGGAGTTTTTTGCGGCAAAGGCGGACAATATCGCTGCATGAGTGGCCAAAATCTGCAATCAGCGGGTGTTTATTCAACTGAATATAGATTCCATCCCGAAGGAGAATGGCATGTCTTATAGCAGGGCAGTGATTTTATTTGCGTTGTTTTTATTTCTGTTTTCAGGACTTATTGCGCCCTGTATGGCTGCTCAAAGCCCTGCGGGCGACACCTCGAAGGCCAGGGTGGCGATTCTGCCCTTTGCCATGAACACCCCGGCAAATCTTAATTACCTTCAAGGCGGAATCCGCGACATGATCTGTTCCCGGCTTTGCTGTCAGGGAAAGACGCAGGTCGTGGACAAATTGCAAACAGACAGGGCCGTCAAGGGAGCAAAGGAAATATCGCAGAGCGAGGCCCTGCGGATCGGCGCCGGCCTCAAGGCGGATTATGTTCTCTACGGAAGCATAACCAGCACGGGCCAGTCGGTAAGTATAGAGGCAAAAATGGTGCCGGTGTCGCGCAAAACGGAGCCTGTCTCCTTCTATGCTCAAATGAAGACACTCGACGACGTCATGCCCCAGGTAAACCTGTTTGCCCAACAGATAAATGAAAAAGTTTTCGGCAAGCCGGAAGAAAAGCCGCAGGCGGCCTCGGTGGAGGCCGAGGCGGCGGCTACACGCGATCCTGAATTGATTCTTCAAGACAAATCGGCCCTTGATGAGAAAGAGACCGTTCCGATACAGACCGAAAAGCCACCTGATCAGAGCGGTGCGACTTCCAAAGGGAGAAGGTCCAGTCAATAACGTTGCTGTTTGCAGAGTTGAACTCAGACAAAATCCTCCTGTCCCGGAGGATTTTGTCTTTTGGGCCGGCATAGAGCGGTTAGATATGGTGAGGGGCGATGCTCCGGGTATATGAGCTCAAGGGAAGCGGCCGGCCCGGCAATCTCCCCGATGAAGGCCTCGAGGGGATTTGGCCGGAACCGCCTTTTTATTATCTTTTTTACAGAAAAGAGTCTGCCGAACCCATTGCGGAGTGGCTGAAATCTCGTCCCGACTGGCGGCTAACCTCTAGATACGATTTACCCTATGACAAATGGCAGGACATTTGCCTCCCTCAGATCACCCTTGGATCTTTCAACATCCGGCTGTCGGCTGACCCGGCGTATAAGCCGGACAGGATCGCAATTCTCATCGATCCCGGAGTTGTCTTCGGTTCGGGCCTTCATCCCACCACGCAAGGGTGCCTGCTTGCGATATCTGAAATTTTCGGGTCCGATGAAATCCTTACGGCGCTGGATTTTGGCGCCGGAACCGGGGTCCTTGCCATCGCATGCGCCCTGGCGGGAGCAAAATTCGTCCTGGCAATAGACCGTAATCCCCTCGCGCTGAAGACCGCCTGGAAAAACGCGCGGGCAAACGGAGTTGCGGACCGGATTGCCCTGGTAGAGGCTGACCGGCTGGGGTGTCTGAGTATACGCCCGGACCTTTTCGTGATGAACCTGGAATGGCCCGTTATGGAGAAAACCCTTGCGGCCGGGGAGTGGAGGAATGCCCGGCGGATCGTACTGGCCGGATTTTTGGAAAGCAGGCTTGAATCGGTCAAAAAATTCGCTCGACCCGGGTACCAGGTAGATGGCGTCATAGAGCGGCAAGAATGGCCCACGGTTACTCTGTCGCGGACCTGATCAGTTGCGCAGTGGCCCCGATCCGTTCGGCAACCTCTCGCATTTGCCCTTCGTCCGCGTACCGGTACCTTGGCCAGAAAAAACCTTTCAGACCGTCTTTCCTTCTTCTTGGGACCACGTGCACATGAAGGTGGGGGACACTCTGGCTGATTTTGTTATTGATTGCCGCAAAAGTTCCCTCCGCGCTCATGCTTTCCTCGACCGCGCGGCACAGAAGCTTTGCGTCCGAAAAAAGCGGCCGGATGAGGGAGTCCGGCAGATCCATCAGCGTCTCGTAATGGGCCCTGGGGACGAGCAGGCAATGGCCCTGAAAAAGTGGGCGGCTGTCCAGGAAAGCCACGCAGAATTCATCTTCCAGCACGATCGAGGCAGGCAGTTCGCCCGAAATTATTCGGCAGAATTTGCAGGTGTTTATCACTGAGCGCCGCTCCGGGGCAGTCCCGTTTTTCCCTCAAAAACTGTCTGCATGACCTCCTGAAGGGAACGGACGCCTATGTGGCGGGCATCCGTTTCCTGCGAAAGCCGCTCGAAATTGCTCCTGGGCATAAGGCAGGCGGTAAACCCCAGCTTGGATGCCTCCCCCACCCGGAGCGCGCTGTGGCCGACTCCCCTTACCTCACCGGCGAGCCCTACCTCGCCCCACACCACAAGGTCCTGCGGAAGCGGCCTGTCCAGATAGCTGCTCATCAGTGCAGTGGTCATCGCCAAGTCGGCTGCGGGCTCTATGAGCCGCACTCCTCCGGCCACATTTATGAACACGTCCTGTTGTGCAAAGTTGAACCCGAGCTTTTTTTCGAGCACTGCAAGCAAAAGCGAGAGCCGGTTTGTGTCAACTCCCATGCTGGTGCGGCGCGGCTGCATCCAGCCGGTCGAGCTGACCAGGGCCTGAAGTTCGACCAGGATTGGACGAGTCCCCTCTACGGAACAGGCCACAACGGAGCCGGAGACCCCCTTGGGGCGCTCGGCCAGAAGTAGCTGCGAGGGGTTGGAGACCTCCTCGAGGCCGCTTTCCTTCATCTCGAAAATCCCGACTTCGTTCGTCGAGCCGTAACGGTTCTTGACCGCCCGAAGCAGCCGGAAGGTGTGCGTCCTGTCCCCCTCGAGGTATAAAACGGTGTCCACCAGATGCTCCAGGGCGCGCGGACCGGCTATGGCGCCCTCCTTTGTAACGTGGCCGATTACGAAAATGCTTATCCCGCCTTCTTTGCCCGCCCTCATGAGCCTCGATGCGCATTCCCGCACCTGACTGATGGACCCCGGGGCCACATCGAGGAGCCTAGCGTACATGGTCTGGATAGAGTCCACCGCTACGACCAGCGGAGGGTTCTTCTCGATTTCGTCAAGTACGGCTTCCAGTGAGGTTTCGGAAAAGATGAACAGGTCGCGGGAGCTGATCCCGAGCCTCTGAGCGCGGGACTTCAACTGCTGAGGGCTCTCTTCGCCTGAAACGTAGAGAACAGGACCGTCCCTGGTCATCTTGGAAAGCGCCTGGAGAAGAAGCGTGGATTTCCCGATGCCTGGATCGCCTGCGAGCAAAACCACAGACCCCTTTGTCAGCCCCCCTCCGAGCACCCGGTCCCACTCGCCGATGCCGGTATGGTAGCGCATTTCGCCGTCGGACTGGATTTCATCGAGACTGACCGGATGGGTCGAGAGCGTTTTTGCGAGTTTCGAGGCCAGTTTCCTTGCCCCCCCGGGCGCCACTTCCTCGCAAAAGCTGTCCCAAACCCGGCATTCGGGACATTTGCCCATCCATTTCGGGCTTATGTAGCCGCACTGCTGGCATCGGTAGATCA
>Ga0181539_1002053_pt1 | contig 20933 bp, 22 predicted proteins | sample PEATcosm2014_Bin_46_FD_119767 | JGI IMG/M metagenome (GOLD analysis project Ga0181539, IMG submission 119767) | Peatland microbial communities from MTU Mesocosm Facility, Houghton, MI, USA - PEATcosm2014_Bin23_60_metaG | ecosystem: Environmental > Terrestrial > Soil > Wetlands > Peat | place... | reverse complement strand
GCCGGCGCGATTGCGCATGAACGTCATCGCCAACCCCGGCGTCGACAAGAGCGATTTCGAACTGTGGTCGCTGGCGGTTTCGGCGATCAACGGCTGCGGCACCTGCATCGATGCGCACGAAAAAGTGTTGAGAGAGGCGAATGTCCCGGCTGCGGCACTTCAGACCGCCGTGCGCTTTGCCGCCATCATCCAATCGGTCGCCCTGGCGATCGAGGCGACCGCTCTGGCGGCCGCAGCCGAATGAGCGATCGCGCCGCGGATGTCGACGCGAGCGTCATTGCAACGGATGAAGCCCGGTCGACGGCGGCGCGGCGTCGTCTTCGACCGACCATGTGTCGCCCTTGCGAAGCAGGGCATTGAGATCGCGTATCTTGCCGGCGGCTGCTGTGCGGTTCTGCTCGATGACCGCGCCGTCGAACGCCGGCGTCGGATCGCAATAGATGACGCCGAACGCCACCGGGAAGCTGCCGAACGGCATATCGATCAGGAGCTGCGCGATCGTTTTATTGGTCTCGTCGTGGACGAGAATACCGGCCGCCGCCGGATCTTGATCGGCCATCGATACGACCTCGAGCGTCAAGGAATCGCGATCGAGCCGCAGTCCCTTCGTGCCGTTGGCGAACAGCATCGGTTTTCCGGTTTCGAGCCAAAGCTGTGCGTCCGGAGCGGCCTTCTTGCCGACGAACTTCTCGAACGCCGCGTTGTTGTAGACGACGCAATTCGAATAAATCTCGACGAAACTCGTTCCCCGGTGTGCGTGGGCTCGTGCCAAGATTTCCGGTGTCTTGCTCAGCGCCAAATCGGAGGACCGGGCGACGAATCGAGCGCCGGCACCGAGCGCAAAGGTGCACGGATTGAGCGGCCGATCCACCGATCCGAACGGCGTCGACGGCGAACGCGTGCCGAAGCGGCTGGTCGGTGAATATTGACCCTTGGTCAGACCGTAAATCTCGTTGTTGAACAGCAGAACCTGACAATCCAGGTTTCGGCGCAACAGGTGCAACAGGTGATTGCCACCAATCGACAGCCCGTCGCCGTCGCCGGTCACGATCCAAACATCGAGCTCCGGGTTGGCCAGCTTCACACCCGTGGCGATCGCGGGCGCGCGGCCGTGGATCGTGTGGTAGCCGTAGGTCTCGACATAGTACGGGAAGCGGCTCGAGCAGCCGATGCCGGAAACGCACACTGTATTCTCGCGGCTGGCGCCGATTTCGGACAATGTGCGCTGCACCGACTTGAGGATCGAATAGTCGCCACAACCCGGACACCAGCGCACTTCCTGATCGGAGGCGAAGTCGGCGGGTGAAAATTTCGCAATCGCGTTCATCGGATCAGCTCCTGGAGGCCAACGCCTGTTCGATGGCAGTTTCGATCTCGGCAATCATGAATGGCTGGCCGGAGACCTTGTTGAGCGGCTTGGCGTCGACCAGAAACTGGTCGCGGAGAACGGTCTTGAGCTGACCGGTATTCATCTCCGGAACGAGAATCCGCTCGTAGTTTTTCAGCAGCGCTCCGAGATTCCTCGGCAGCGGCCACAGATGCCGCACATGGATGTGGCTCACGTCGCCGCCGCGCGCCCGCACCCGCCGAACCGCCTGCTGGATCGGTCCGAAGGTCGACCCCCAGCCGACCACGGCGAGCTTGCCGTGGTCGTCACCGAGCGATACTTCCTGCTCCGGAATAAAATTCGCGATCCCTTCGATCTTGGCCTTGCGCGTATCCGTCATTTTTTGGTGATTGGCCGCGTCGTAGCTGATTTCACCGGTGTTGAAGCCCTTTTCGATACCGCCGATACGGTGGGTGAGGCCGGGTGTGCCGGGTTTGATCCAGATGCGCTTCAATGTGTCGGGGTCACGCTGATAGGGGTTGATCCTGCCCTCCGCCGGCACCGCACTGAAGAACTCGACCGGGAAAGATTGGTACGTCGCCAAATCGGGGATGCGCCAAGGCTCGGCCGCGTTGGCGATGTAGCCGTCGGTCAACAGAATGACCGGCGTCATGAATTGCACCGCGAGCCGCACCGCTTCGATTGCAACTTCGAAACAGTCGGACGGGCTGCGCGCGGCGATGACGACCAAAGGAGCGTCGCCATTGCGGCCGTAAACCGCCTGGTAGAGATCGGACTGCTCGGTCTTGGTCGGCAAGCCGGTCGACGGACCGCCGCGCTGGCAGTTGACCACGACCAGCGGCAGCTCGGACATGATGGCGAGACCGAGTGCCTCGCCCTTGAGAGCTACTCCCGGGCCCGACGAGGTGGTGACGCCGAGCTGACCGGCATAGGACGCACCGATGGCGGAGCAGATGGCGGCGATTTCGTCTTCGGCCTGAAATGTCGTGACATCGTATTCCTTCAGCCGCGCCAAGTAGTGCAGGATCGGGCTCGCCGGCGTGATCGGATAGGACCCTAGAAACAGCGGCAGAGCAGCGAGCTGGCTGCCAGCCACCAAGCCGAGCGCAATCGTCTCCCCGCCGGTCACGGTGCGATAAAGCCCCGGCGCCATCTCGGCGCGCGGGACCCGGACCTGCTTGAGCGGCAAACTGATTTCGGCCGTTTCCCCATAAGCATGGCCGGCGTTCAGCGCCGCGACATTGGCTGCGACGAGCTTGTCGCTCTTGGCACCGAACTTCGCTTGCAGCGACGCGATCAGAGGTTGCCGATCGCGATCGAACATCCACAGCGCCAGTCCGAGCGCCCACATGGCTTTGCAGCGCAACCCGTCGCGATTGCTCAGGCCGAACGGCTTGACTGCCTCCAGAGTGAGGCGGCTGATGTCGAGGGCCACGACATGATAGGGGGCGAGAGTGGAATCCTCGAGCGGATTGCTCGCGTAGCCCGCCTTTTCGAGATTCCGTTCGTCGAACGCGCCGGTGTCGGCAATGATCAGGCCGCCGTGGCGAAGCGCGGCCAAATTCACTTTGAGCGCGGCCGGATTCATCGCCATCAGCACATCGGGGACGTCGCCGGCCGTCTCGATCGAGGTCGATCCGAAATTGATCTGGAATGCAGACACGCCGAATGTCGTTCCTTGCGGGGCGCGAATCTCCGCCGGAAAGTCGGGAAAGGTGGCGAGATCGTTGCCGGCAAGCGCCGTCGAAAGTGTAAATTGGCTACCGGTCAGCTGTATCCCGTCTCCGGAATCACCGGCAAAGCGCATCACCACGGCTTCCAGTGCCAGCGGCGACGGTTCACGGTCGGTCACGGGAGAACTTGCTAGTGCAGTCGTCATTTCAGCTTCCTCGCCAATGTAAAACGTCCCTATCGACATTCGTTCGAGCGTTCCGCCTAACCGCCGGTGGCCCGATCTTCGATGTCGATCGCGACCGCCGCGCAAGTCTCGGCCAATTCCAGAAGCTCTATCTGCTGACTTGAATCTTCGGATCTGTGCGCCTGCTCCCTGAATTTCGTCGCCTCGTCCCACCAATAAAGCGCTTCGATCATGACAACGACCTCCCCGTGGTTGTTGGCAACGACGGACGATCGACACGGAACTGCGACCACGGCCCGCCGGCCGCGATCGCCACGGCCATACGATTCGCAACGGCGCGCGTGCGGGTGCGGCTGTTGCTCATCGCGGCACCGAGCCTGCCATCTCGCGGCCGCGCATGATGACGACCGCCGCCCGGGCAACGAACTCGACCGTGTAGTAGACTTCGCCGAGAAAGCTCCAGCGTTCGCGAACGATGCCGGCATCTCCCTGGCGCACCAAAGTCTCGCCGATGTCCTTGTGCGGATAGACGCCGTCGTTCTTGACCGGCCTGAGCGAGCGCACTTCATCGCCCGGCTTGAATTCGCGGCCCTCGGCAAGATCGAGCGATCGGACCGCGCGCCTCGAACGGGCATCGCAGCAGACGCGACGGACGGCGGCGTTGCCGGTTTCGTTCATACGAAAAACTCCCGCGCCTTGGTCAGCGCCCGCACCAGGCAATCAACCTCGTCGCACGTGTTGTAGAGCGCGAACGACGCCCGACAGGTTGCCGAGACACCGAAGCGTTCGAGCAGCGGCATTGCACAATGCGTGCCGGCGCGCACCGCGACACCGGCGCGATCGATGATCGTGGCAAAATCGTGCGGATGCGCTCCTTTCATCTCGAAGGAGACGATCGCGCCCTTCGCTTTCGCCGCGCCGATGATGCGCAGCGAATTGACTTCGCTCAGTCGCCCGTGCGCATAGGCAGTCACCTCGGCTTCGTGCGCCCTGATCCGGGATTTTCCGATCGAATTGATGTAGTCGATCGCGGCGCCGAGACCAATTGCCTGCACGATCGCGGGGGTGCCCGCTTCGAACTTGTGGGGCGGTTCGCCGTAGGTGATGCGATCCTGATGGACTTCACGGATCATTTCGCCGCCGCCGTTGAACGGCGGCATCACCGCGAGGTGCTCGTGCTTGCCGTACAGCACACCGATGCCGGTCGGCCCGTAGAGCTTGTGGCCGGTGATGACGTAGAAATCGCAATCGATGTCGCGCACGTCGACGTCGAGATGAACGGAGGCCTGTGCGCCGTCGATCAAGACCGGAATGCCGCGCGCATGCGCGATCCGTACCACCTCCTTGACCGGCACAACGGTCCCGAGCACGTTCGACATCTGCGTGACCGCAATCATCCTGGTGCGATCGGTGAGCAGAGCCTCGAATTCGTCGATCAGGAAATTGCCTTCGTCGTCGACCGGCGCCCACTTGATGACCGCCCCATAGCGCTCGCGCAAGAAGTGCCACGGCACGATGTTGGCGTGATGCTCCATGATCGACAGTACGATCTCGTCGCCCGGCCGGATCCGTTCGCGCCCGAATGTGTGGGCGACGATGTTGACGGCCTCGGTCGCGCTGCGGGTGAAGACGATCTCTTCATTGCGCCCGGCATTGAGGAACTTCGCGACCTTGCCGCGCGCACCCTCGTAGGCCTCGGTCGCCGCATTGGCGAGATAGTGGAGGCCGCGATGTACGTTGGCATATTCCGCGGTATAGGCCTGCTGCAGGCGATCGAGCACGGCCTTCGGCTTCTGCGCGGAGGCGGCGTTGTCGAGATAGACCAGCGGCTTGCCATGCACTTCCATGGCGAGGATCGGAAAATCCTCGCGAACCCGGCCGACATCGTAGCCGCCGTCGTTCACTGCCGGATGCATGGTTACCGTTTGCATGGCTTCACCCTCGTGCCCGAAGCCAGGCGCCGGCCGCATCCGACAGCGCGTCTTTCACGCCTTCATGCGCGATCGTTTCCAGGGTCTCGCCGACGAAAGCCTGAATCAGCAGCGTCTCCGCTTCCTTGGCCGGGATGCCGCGCGCCATCAGATAGAATTTGAGCTCGCCGTCGAGCGCTCCGGTCGTCGCGCCGTGACCGCACTGCACATCGTCGGCGAAGATTTCGAGTTCCGGCTTGTGGACGGCCTCGGCGCGCTCCGAGAGCAGCAGCGCCTGCGACATCATCTTCGCGTCGGTTTTCTGCGCGTTCGGCTGCACGATGATCTTGCCCTGGAACACGCCGTGGGCCTCGCCATCGAGCACTGACTTGAAACGTTCGCGGCTCTGACAGCCGCCGACCACATGATCCGCGATCAAGGTGGTGTCGACATGCTGGTGGCCGGCGAGCAGGTTCACGCCACGGATATCGGCGACAATACCTTCGCCGGCGAGGCGCAGGAACATCTGGTTGCGTACGACCGATCCGCCGGTCGTAAAGCTGCAGTCGTTGAACCTGGCGCGAGCGCCGAGCGTGGCCAAGAGGCTCGCCACATGGAGCGCGGCGGCGCCTTCATCGGTGACCTTCACGTGGTCGACGCAAGCGTCATCGTCGATGACCAGTTCGAGCGCGGCATTGACCTGATAGTCGGTGTCGACCGCGCCGTCGTGGCTCTCGACCAGCATCACGCGCGCACTTTTCTCGACCACGACGAGGGAACGCATGAACATCGCTGTCGCCTTTTCGCCGACCGTGGCGAAGACGAGGTGAAGCGGCCGATCGATGGCGATTCCGGCCGCAACGTGAATCACGGCGCCGTCGCCCATCAGCGCGCTGTTCATCTCGACGGCGGCATCGCGCACCGGGACGACCTTGCCGAGATGCGAGACGACCAGCGGATCGCCGGCTGCCAGTGCTTCCGCCATCGATCGAACGGTCAGGCCGGGATCGAGATCGGCGAGATCGGACAGGCCGGCGACGAACGTTCCGTCGACGAAGACGAGGCGGCGGCATTCGACCTTGCCGAATAGCCGGCCGGCACCCGCGGCGCGCGCTTTGGCGTCCGCATTGGGCGGACTGGCGAGCGGCTTCACGTCGCGCAGGAGCGCGCGCAAGTCGGTATATTTCCATTCCTCGACACGCCGGTGCGGCAGACCGACCAAAGCGAACCGTTCGAAAGCAGCGTCCCGCCAGGCTGCGATATTGCCGTTGCCCGGCAGCGTCGGTCTTGCCGCCGAGAAGATATCGGCCAAAAGCGACTCGGCACTGGTTTTCATCAGACGGACATTGGCATTCATGGCTGTCACGCCGCCTCGGATTGGTATTGCGCGTAGCCGGTCGCTTCGAGCTCCAGCGCAAGCTCCTTGCCGCCCGTGCGCACGACCCGGCCGGCCGAGAGCACATGCACCACGTCGGGCACGATGTGGTTCAACAGCCGCTGATAGTGGGTGATGACGACGAAGGCGCGCTCGGGCGAGCGCAGGCGGTTGACGCCGTCGGAAACCACCTTGAGCGCGTCGATATCGAGACCGGAATCGGTCTCGTCGAGCACGCAAAGGCGCGGCTCCAACAGCGCCATCTGCAGGGTCTCGTTGCGTTTCTTCTCGCCGCCGGAGAAGCCGACATTGAGCGGCCGGCGCAGCATGTCGGGATTGATTTCGAGCTTTGCCGCGATGTCGCGCACCCGCTTCATCAGATCGGGAACGGACATCTCCTCCTGCCCGCGCTTCTTGCGCTGCGCGTTGAATGCCGTGCGCAAGAAGGTCAGCGTGGCGACGCCGGGAATTTCCATCGGATACTGGAAAGCGAGAAAGAGGCCGCGGGCGGCACGCTCGTCGGGCTCCATTTCCAGCATGTTCTCGCCGTCGAACAGCACCTCGCCGCCGGTCACGTCGTAACCCGGCTTCCCGGCGAGCACATAGGAGAGCGTGGATTTGCCGGCCCCGTTCGGGCCCATGATGGCGTGCACCCCGCCCTTGTCCACGACAAGGTCGAGACCGTTGAGGATCTTCCTGCCGCCGACCTCGACATGCAGGTTCTTGATTTCCAAGAGGGGTGTCATCAGGGCCTTCCTTCGATTACCGGTTTCGCGCGCTCACGTGGTTCCCTTGGCGCCGGATCACCCGACACTCCCTTCAAGGCTGATTGAGATCAGCTTCTGCGCCTCGACCGCGAACTCCATCGGGAGTTGCTGCAAGACGTCCTTGACAAAGCCATTGACGACGAGCGCGGTGGCCTCTTCGGCCGACATGCCGCGCTGCCGGCAGTAGAACAGCATCTCGTCGGAGATTTTCGAGGTCGTCGCCTCGTGCTCGAACACGGTGGAGGAATTCTTCGCCTCCATGTAGGGCACGGTATGGGCGCCGCAGTGCGGGCCGATCAAAAGGCTGTCGCAGTTGGTGAAGTTGCGCGTGCCGGTCGCGCGGCGGTGTGAAGTGACGAGGCCGCGATAGGTGTTCTGCGAACGGCCCGCCGCAATGCCCTTGGAAATGATCCGGCTCGACGTATTCTTGCCGAGATGAATCATCTTGGTGCCGGAATCGACCTGCTGGCGGCCGTTCGAAATCGCGATCGAATAGAACTCGCCGCGCGAATTGTCGCCGCGCAGGATGCAGCTCGGATATTTCCAGGTGATGGCCGAGCCGGTTTCGACCTGGGTCCAGGAAATCTTGGCGTTCTTACCCCGGCAATCGCCGCGCTTGGTGACGAAATTGAAAATGCCGCCGCGCCCCTCGGCGTCGCCCGGATACCAGTTCTGTACCGTCGAATATTTGATCTCGGCGTTATCGAGCGCGACCAGCTCGACGACGGCCGCGTGGAGCTGGTTCTCGTCGCGGCGCGGCGCGGTGCAGCCCTCCAGGTAGCTGACATAGGCTCCCTTGTCGGCGATGATCAGCGTGCGCTCGAACTGCCCGGTTTTCTGCTCATTGATGCGGAAGTAGGTCGAGAGCTCCATCGGACAGCGCACGCCTTCCGGCACGTAGACGAACGATCCGTCGGAGAACACCGCCGAGTTCAGTGTCGCGAAGAAGTTGTCGCTGGCAGGCACCACCGTGCCGAGATACTTCTTCACCAGTTCGGGATGCGTCCGCAGCGCTTCCGAGATCGGGCAGAAGATCACGCCGGCGCGGGCCAATTCCTCCTTGAAGGTCGTAGCGACCGACACCGAATCGAACACCGCGTCGACGGCGACCCGCGACGTGCCGTTCTCGCGCACCACGCCGGCGAGCATTTCCTGCTCACGCAGCGGAATACCCAGCTTCTCGTAGGTCTTGAGGATTTCCGGATCGATTTCGTCGAGCGACTTCGGCGCCACTTTGCTCTTCGGCGCAGCATAGTAATAGAGGTCCTGATAGTCGATCGGCGGATAGTCGACGCGCGCCCAACTCGGCTCGCTCATGGTGAGCCAGCGACGATAGGCTTCGAGCCGCCAAGCCAACATCCAGTCCGGCTCGCTCTTCTTCGCCGAGATGAAACGAACGATGTGTTCGCTCAGGCCCTTCGGGGCCTTGTCGGACTCGATGTCGGTGACGAAGCCATATTTGTATTGATCGACATCGACGAGGCGCACCCGCTCGACGGTTTCTTGTACAGCAGCCATTCGGACCTCCGCTCACGATCTCACGTGAAACCGCGCGTTGTGAATGTTCGCTCCGTTCAGGCGGGTACACAGGTATCGGGCATCGGGCAGACGGAGGCACATTGCGGGGTGTCGAAATGCCCTTCGCACTGCGTGCATTTCTTGGGATCGATGATGTAGACGTCGCCCTTCAGGCGAATGGCGGCGTTCGGACATTCGAATTCGCAAGCGCCGCACACGGTGCATTGCGAGGCGATGATCTTGTAGGCCATCTGCGGACTCCTGAGCGCGCGCGGCGAGGCCGGGCAACAGCCCCCCTTTCAAGCCGCGTGCCAGAAGCCAGATATTTGATTTGTAATGATTATTCGCCGCTCAGCGCGGAGCGCCTGCTGTCGCGCCCCCGACAACGTGTCGCAAGTGCGACAGTCGGTGTCAGAACCGCTTGATCTCGATGCCGTGCTTTTTCAGCGCGTAGCCGATCTGGCGCGGCGTCAATCCGAGGATGCGTGCGGCCTTGGCCTGAACCCAACCGGCTCGCTCCATGGCCTCGGTCAAGCGATCGCGTTCAGGGATCGGCGCGCCGACCACGGCACCCGAACCGACCGGCAACTCCGCCGCATCGGCAGGCGGCCTGTTCGCCGGCGGATTTGCGCGCGCCGGCTCGGCCGCGGGCGCGGCCGGCAGCACCGGCAACAGAACCTCCGGCAGCGAACGCTGCGGCGACAAGTCAGAGTGACCCTTCCATAACATGGCGGACAGGCATTGATTGTGTCGGCAGGCAAAATCGTCCATCACGATAGACGGCCCCGGTGCCATCGTCGCGGTTCGCTGCACGCAATTTTCGAGCTCGCGGACGTTGCCGGGGAAACCGCAGCCCATCAGCACTTCGATCGCGTTGGCGTCGAACGCCAAGGCGCGGTCGTTCTCGCCGTTGAAGCGCTTCAGGAACTCATTCGCGAGCAGCGGAATGTCGCTACGCCGCTCGCGCAGCGGCGGCATGAGCACCGGCACGACGCTGATCCGATAGTAGAGATCGGCGCGGAATTCGTTGCGCGTGACCGCTTCTTCGAGGTTCTTGTTTGTCGCCGCGACGACGCGCACGTCCACTTTGATCGTATGGTTGCCGCCGACCCGCTCGAATTCCTGTTCTTGAAGGACGCGCAGGAGCTTGGCCTGGAAGGCGGGAGAGATTTCGCCGATCTCGTCGAGGAAGAGTGTTCCTTTATCGGCAAGCTCGAAACGCCCCTTTCGGGTGTTGATGGCCCCGGTAAAGGCACCTTTTTCATGACCGAACAGTTCGGATTCGAGCACCGATTCCGGCAACGCCGCGCAGTTGATCTTGATGAAGGGGCCTTTGGCGCGCGGCGACAATTCGTGAATAGCCTTCGCGATCAATTCCTTACCGGTGCCGGATTCCCCCCGCAACAAGACCGGTGCATTCGACTTTGCGACGATCACGATCTTGTCGATCAGCGAACGGATCACCGCGCTGTCGCCGATGACGCCTTCGATGCGAGTCTTCTTGCGCTCCCGCGTCGGCTTGAATTCCGACAGTTCCTTCTGCAACCGATGACTCTCGGCCATCAGCCGCTCGCGGTCGCGCGCGATCAGCCGCTGGAGCTGCACCGTCTGGCCGATCAAGTTGGCGATCATGGTGAGGAAACGCACGTCGGAATCGAGTCGAAGCGCCGAACGGTCGTCCCAGATGCGGTCGATGCTCAGCGTTCCGACGACCCTTTCACTGATACGGATCGGCACGCCGATGAAAGTGACCTTCGCGCCCGACGAAGCACCGAGCATGGCGGCGTCGGCCGGGGTGAACAGCGGATGCGTTTCGACATTTTCGGCGACCAGCGGAACGGCAGTCGCGATGATCTGGCCGATGGCCTTCTCCGGCAAACGCGCGCGGTAGGTGCTGTCGGATCCTTCGGTCCAACCGGCCCCGACTGTGATGTCCGGTATGTCGTCGTCGTCCAGGAGCGAAATCACTCCATGTCGCATCTGCATGAACGACGACATCACGTTCAGGACGTTCGAGAGCGTGATCTCGAGTCGCGCCGGGCTGTTGAGAATTTTCGACAGCTCGTAAATGCCGGTAAGAGCGATCTCGCTCATCGGCATGAGTGGAACGCCCGGATGAGTCCCATTGAGGGATGCGCGTGCTTCAGCCTGGACCATGGTTCTATCTCCATCGCCCTGGGTGTTCCTGCCCTTATGGATGTTCATTGTTGGTCATTCTGATCGAAAATCGCTCGAAAGTCGTGCCTACATTAGAAACACACTGCCGAAGAAATGACCCGCGATTGGCGCCTTTTTATTCCATGCCACAAACGGGACGAATTTCTTGCGGTCAGTTAGGGTCTGTCGTTCGGCCTTTCAAGTCGCTGCAAATACTGCATTAACCTTGTCGGGAACTTGGCCGCGGAAACTTGGCTCTGCTTGCGGAGCCAGGATCACATCTCGAATCGATACACCGCCTTGTCGCCCACCGACGCCGCTAGACGTGTTGTCCACCGTTGATCTGGATCTCTTCCCCGGTCACGTAGCTCGCCACTTCCGAACACAGGAAAAAGATTACCCCGGCAACCTCTTCAGGCTGTCCAATTCGGCGCATCGGGATATCGGGAGCGAGCTGCGCTTCGGTCTCCGCCGAGAGGATATGCGTTTTTATTTCGCCTGGCGCAATGGCGTTCACGCGAATCCCGTGCGGCGCAAAGTCGTGCGCCATCTCGCGCGTCAGACAGCCGAGCGCCGCTTTCGACGTTGCATAAGCCGTACCGGCGAACGGATGCACGCGCGAGCCGACAATCGACGTCACGTTGACGACCGCACCGAGCCCGGCCTTGAGCTCTTCAAACAGCCCGCGGGCGAGAAGAATGGGCGCGAGGAAGTTCACATGGAGCACGTTCATCCAGGTGTCCACCGGCGTCGTCAGCGAGCTGAGCCGAGTACCGTCGACGCTCTTCGGCGACAAGCCGGCATTGTTGACGAGCGCGTGGAGCGGTTGCCCCGCAAGTCGTGCCTTGATGTCCTCGATCGCGCGCGACACCGCGCGGAGGTCGCCCAGGTCGACTTGCACATGATCGCTCGACCCGGCGTCCCAAGGGCATAGGTCGCCATCGAAGGGATGGCGTGAACAGGTGATGATGCGCCATCCGGCGTCCGAGAACAGCTTCACGGTGGCATGGCCGATGCCGCGCGAGGCGCCGGTCAGCACCATGGTCTTCCGACTGGATGCCACGGCGTTGGCGACACGGTCATGCTGGAACGGGCACAGGGCCGCTGCCGCGGCAACGGCGCTTGGCGGAGACGCAGCTAACTTGGTCATCGATCATCCCAGGCAACGCGTGACGGTCTGTCTCCGCTCTATCACGAGCGCATCGGCGTTTCGTGAAGACGAATGAACGGCTACCATGGCTCGCAAGATCGGTGCCGTATGGAAAAGTGCAATAGATTCAAATGGCTTTCCCAACCCCTGTCATTCTTCGCAATATCCAGACGCGCCATTGTCGCAAACCCGACAATCCGTTTCGGTTCGGCTTTGCGTAAGCAAGCCCCGTTTTCAACTGCGACGAGTTTGCGCGAAATCTTGCGGCGCCGGTGACGCGGCGATCACAAAGCGTATAGAGCTCCCAAGTCGATCGAGATATGACAAGCGCATGACGAGGGCGATGGAAGAAACAAGACTCCGCAGCCGGCACGGGGTGGGACATTCGACCAATCTGGTCGGCGTGCCGACGGCGCTACTCGCCAGTTGCGCCTTCAACGATCATCCGTCGCCGCTGCACATTTCCGGCGTGCGCGAAATGAACAAAAGCCTGTTCGAAATGTTGGCTCAAGCCCCCGATCTGCCCGACGGCGGCGAAGCCTTCGCCTGCTACATGATGGCGATGTTCGGCATCGATCCGGAACAGCTCGAGGGCACGGTCCAACCGGGGAGCGGCGCAAAACGCCGACGCTATCGCTCATCGTTCCTGCGCCTGATCAAAGGCTGGGGATACGACAGCAACGGCCCGGAGGGAGCCGTACTCAAGGGCTGGGTGGAAAGCCGCTTCGGTATATTTCCGACCTTTCACAAGGACGTCATCCACCGCATTTCCAGCGGCACCTGGACCACCTATGTGGAAGAAAAAATGTCGAGCCGCTTCCACAACAACGCCATCTACGTTCAGCTCGATCTGCTTTTCGAATTCTGTCAATGGGCGCTGCAGAGTTTCGCCGTCCCGCAGCAAACCCACTTGTCGCTTTATCGGGGCATCAATTCATTCGACGAGCACCAGCTCGTGGAACGGATCGATAAGCATACTGTGGTGATGCGGCTCAACAACCTGACCTCCTTTTCGTCCGATCGCGACATCGCCGGCTGCTTCGGCGACACCATCCTTACCGCTCGGATTCCGATCAGCAAAATCCTGTTTTTCAATGGCTTGTTGTCGACCCATCCCCTGAAAGGCGAAGGCGAATATCTGGTGATAGGAGGCGAATGCCGCGTCATCGCCCAGTACCTCTGACCAAGTACCTCTGAGGAAGAAATATCGACGATGACCGCGCTAACCGTGGAAGAATGGGCGCTGGCGGCCTTTCTCGGCTTTGCCGTCGGCGACGCGCTGGGCGCCACGGTCGAGTTCATGACCAAGGCCGAGATCGCGGCGCGATATGGCGTGCACCGCGAGATCGTCGGCGGCGGCTGGCTGCGCCTTACCCCCGGCAGAGTCACCGACGATACGGAAATGACATTGGCGCTTGGCCGCTCGCTGCTGCGCTCGGGAGAACTCGATGTTCGCGATGTGTGCGAGGAATTCGCTGCTTGGTTGAAGGCCGGGCCGATCGATATCGGCAACACTTGCCGCCGCGGTATTCGCCGTTACCTCACCGAGGGCACTACCGAGGGCCCGCCCTTTGAGGGCGACGCCGGCAATGGCGCCGCCATGCGTATCCTGCCGATAGCGCTGGCGACACTCGGTCGCCCCGACCTGGCGGGACCATGGTCGCTCGCCCAGGGCCACATCACGCATCATCATCCGCTATCGGACGCGGCCGGACTGACGCTTATCCGGATGCTGCATAGCCTGCTCGGCGGACAGGACAAACGGCAGGCCTACACGATCACCGGCGGCTTGATCGAACAGCATGGCGCTTTCCGCTTCCAACCGTATAGCGGCCGATCTTCGGGCTATATCGTCGACACGATACAAACCGTATTGCACTTCTACTTCAGCACCGATTCATTTGCCGACTGCGTCATTCAAACCGTCAATCAAGGCGGAGACGCCGATACCACCGGTGCCTTAGCGGCCATGCTCGCCGGCGCTACCTACGGCCTGGCCGCAATCCCCGAAGCTTGGCTCGGCAGGCTCGATCGTCGCGTATCGGCCGAAATTCGCCAGCAAGTGCCCCGCTTGCTCGCCATTACGTCGCGGCCGGCACCGCCTCGATCCGGACCGGCGCAATCGAGACCGACGCCGTGACAAGTCGGTCAAGGAATGGCGATCATAACGTCCGACGATTTGATGATAGCATGGACCTTCTCGCCGACCTTGAGTTTCAAGTCTTTGACGGATTCGTTGGTGATGGATGCCGTCATGATCGTGCCGCCGACATCGACCATGACGTGGGCGGTGGTGGCGCCTTCCTTGATCTCGACGATCTTGCCGGCCAGCGCATTGCGAGCGGAAATCTTCATGACCTGTCCTTCCGAGTTTGCGACGCCGTATGACGCGTTATTATGCTATATCGATGGGGATACACGTGTATTCGCAACGCCGCGGAGCCGCAATAGGTATTCCCCACGTCGAATCGACGGTTTATGAGGTGTCCGTGATATGAGTCCGCCGGTTCTTCCAGATTCCTTGCTCGCGGAATTTCTCGCTGACGACGTACGGTTAGGCGATCTGACGACCCATCTTCTGGGTATCGGATCGCAGCCGGCGCTCATGACCTTCGTAGCGCGCGAGCCGCTTGTGCTTGCCGGGGCGGAGGAAGCCGCCCGGATCATCGAGATGACCGGGGCCGCGGTGGTGCTCCAAACGTCTTCGGGCACAAGCCTCGCCGGCGGCGGGCCCATCTTGACGGCATCAGGGCCGGCCGGCGCGCTCCACCGCAGCTGGAAGGTTGCGCAGACGCTGGTCGAGATCGCCTCCGGCATGGCGACGGCAACACGCCGCATCGTCGACGCGGCGCGAGCGATCCGCCCGAATATCGCGGTGGCCTGCACGCGAAAGACCGTCCCCGGCGCAAAATTGCTTTCGATCAAGGCGATCATGGCCGGCGGCGCCACGCCGCACCGGCTGGGACTGTCCGAAACAATCCTGGTTTTTGAGGAACATCGGTGCTTTCTCGCCGATGCATCCCCGAACCAGATCGTCGAGCGGTTGCGGCTCGGGGCGCCTGAGAAAAAGATCGTTGTCGAAGTTGCGACGCCCGCCGCCGCTGTGCTGTGGGCCGAGTCGGGGGCCGAGGTGATTCAGGCGGAGAAGTTTTCCCCCGCCGATATCGCGGCGACAATCGCGGAGTTCCGCCGCGCCGGTCTCTCGTCGCTTCTTGCTGCGGCCGGCGGTATCAACGCCGAAAATGCCGCAGCCTATGCCCGGGCCGGAGCCGACATTCTCGTCACCTCGGCCCCGTACGCAGCCAAACCGCTCGACGTTCAGGTGAAATTGGCTCCCAATTAGCCTAGACCGATGCGGAGGCCGGCGCGAAATCCGCCTGGGAAGCGTCCCGATGACACAGAGCCCCCCGCAATCCGAGGCACCGGCACTCGTCACCAAGCTGGATGCGAGGGTTATTCGACACGACGCCACCTACGGTCTGTCAACGCTGTTCTTCGGCGACGGCGAATTGCGGGTACCCCTCATCGCCGCACCGATCGATTCCGGCGTGCGGGTGACAATCGATGCGCGTGACGTTTCGATCGCCTTGTCGCGCCCGATGGACGTGTCGATTACCAATCGGATACCCGGAGCTATCGCGGCGATAGAACCGCTCGTGCCGCCCTATGTCCGGGTCGTTCTCGATCTGGGCTCGACGATGCTTGAAGCGCTGGTGACAACGGAGTCGGTCGAACGGCTCGGCCTCGAGGTCGGTCTGCGCGCTTGGGCCATGATCAAGACCGTCGCGATCGGGAAGGTTGCGATCGAGGCTGCGGCGACTCCGCAGCCTCGGCGCTGGCCCGCGTTTGATAGTCCGGATCGAGAGAGGCCGTGAGCTCTTCGATTGCCTGCGCCGTTGCGCTCCTCGAACGTCTTTCCATTGATCTGTACAGTGCGACCACGCGTTCGCCGAACGGCGTCAGTTCCGCACCGCCTCCTCTTCGTCCGGGATGGGTCGCCAAGACGGATGTCTCGAATGTCCGGTTGAGCGCGTCGACCATCAGCCAGCACTTGCGATAAGAAATCCCGGTGACCCGGCTCGCGGCGAGGATCGATCGTTCTTTGCGAATCGCCTCGATGAGGAACAAGTCTTCTCCGGTCAGGCGGCCGCCGTTGCCGAACCGGACGATCAATTCAATACGCGAAGCTTTGCCTCCCTTCGCTGCCGTCCCCGCCTTCATCAATGCCTCCGCCCGGCCGCAGATGGCTTCCGCCCGCCAATGCAAGTCTACGTTCAATCGTAGGCTGGTGACAGCATGCCCGCTCTGATGCCTGACCACCACGCGTCGACCATACTCGCGTCGACCGGCAGGAACTCAGATAGCGGCCCCGCGAACAGCCGCCACGCCGCCGTCATCGCCGGAGACACGGCCGTGAGGATCGGCAAGCCGGCCGCAATCGCGGCACGAAATGCGTCGCTCAAGCCGCCACGGTCCGCCTCGATCTTGCCGAACTTGCTGAGAATAACGAGATCGGTGCCGGCCGCAATGGCCCGCTCGACTGCCGCGCAGGCGTCGATCAGCCCGGACGGGTCGAGGTTGCATGCAGTCGAACCGTGTCCGAGATTTTGCGATATGGATATGACCGTTCCGGTGGCAAGGTCGCGCACGAAACGCCCTCTGCAGGCGCCTTGAGCTTCGCCGCTTGCAAGCTCGACGACGCCTGCGATCTTGTGGCCCTGGCGGGCCGCCCGGAGCGCGAAGTGATCGAGCAGCGTTTGAATCGTTGCGCTCGAGGCGCCCTGCAATGCGGCGATCCTACAACTGCGATGGATCGCGCCGATGCCGATCGTGTCGATCGGCTCCCGCCGTGCGTTCAGATTCCTCATGTCTCACACCTCGGCTGCCGATCCGCACTGGCGAACGGGCACCGGCGATTGCTCCTCGAGGCAGCTGTCCCGCACCGGAACCTTCGTCTTTTGCAGACCGATCCATGCATCGACCTTCGCCTGATCGAAGCCGGCTTCGCGCCGATCGCCGACCTGCATCAACGGACGCCGGATCAGCAGCGGATCTTCGAGCATCATGGCGAGTGCCAGCTCCGGCGTGAGTTGATCAGGTTTGATCTCGCCGGACTTCAGCCGGGGCGATGCCGCATTGAACCATTCTCGCAGCGGTTTCCCCTCCAAGAATTGTCGCAGCCTTGGGGCGGTCCAAGGCTCCTTCAGTAGATTGCGCGCATCGACCTCGTGTCCGGAAGCGAGCAGCAAGGCCTTCTGACGCGCGTTGCCGCCGCAACCCGGCTTTTCATAAAAGATGACATTTGCCACGCAGTCGCACTCCTCTCTTCGTCTTGCGTTCAAAGCGCCAAGCTCACCTCGAATGCCTTCGCTGTTGCCGATCGCTGCAACCTGATCCGGACTGCCTTCACGGTCGCTTCCGCGATGCCGCGCCCGCGCTCGTCGGTACCGGTCCATCGGGACTCACGCCCACGCGGGTCTATCTCGACGAGCTTTACGCCCTCCGGCACCTGTAAACCGTCGCGCACGATGCCTCGCACCGTTCCGTCAAGCGGCGCGTGCACCGGCCGACCATCGAGGTGACCGAGGACGAAGCGGCTGAAGGTCCGAATCCCGATATCGACCGGCGTATGCCATAGCCCGGGGCGATCCGAATAGACGAAGCGCTCCGGTCCAACGCTTCCGAGCCTGCTCGAGACTCCGTCGGCTTCATCCGTCGACCCGGCCGTCACCACCTGCCCGTTCCGCGCGGGCCTGGTCTCGACCGCGACATCACAGTTCATACCGACGCGAAAAAGCGGCCCGAGCCCCACCGTTACGCGTGCCACACCGCGAAGGTCGGGCGTAACGCGGCGCTTTTGCATGCGGGCATCGACCAGCACCTCGAGCGGGCGGACCGTGACAAGATCGGCGAGTTGAAGTGCCGTCACCGCGACGTGGCTCGGGTTGGTTAGCGCAGCCGCAATCTCTGTCGTGGTTTCAGTCCGCACGCCTTCGATGCCCTCGATCACTCTGCGGTCACCGAAGAGAACGTCATGGAAAGCCATGCCGCGGCGAACGACTGGAGGAAAGGGATCATAGGCGAGGACGACACTCCATCCAGCGCGTCGGAGATGAACGCCAACAGCCGACGCGATTTCATTGGTGCCGAGGACGGCGACGAGCGGGAACGGCGCACTGCGATTCATGATCGAACCTCGTCTGTACGATCAGCCGAGCAAGAGCCGCGCCAATTCCTGTCGAGTCAAGACACTTTCAATATATCAATTACATATGACTATTTCCGGCGGGCCGCATGGGGTCCGCCGTCGATGGTTAAGCTATATTGTCGCGTATATAACAACGGATGTCGCGGAACGCCGCAATGGTGCGATCTGCCAGGCGCGTCCCGCGAGCCCGGCCGAACAATCCGAAAAACATTCGATCAGAGATAGCGGCCGTGTCAGATTCGCTCGTCCGCGCGTTGTTGCGAGTTCCGGGACTCGCTGCGGAGCAAGGGCGCGATCATGACAATCGCAAGAGCAAGCGCGAGCCCACACCGAATCCAATAATGGAGCGTCATGCCCGACATCGATCCCCCCTTACAACGGCCGGCCGCGTGGCGCGTTCTTGCTCGATATTCTTGCCGGAATACAGCGTTTGGAATGCGACATGGCGCGTGCCAAACCCGACAAAAACGGCCGGCTCGATAAACTACACCCGAACCGGAGCAGATGCCATGCCAAGTCAGGCAACGCCGCCGCGCTACGTCACGAGCGATCGCTTCGTTTGGCAAGATTATTGCGATGCGGTACCGGCCACCGCGATGATCGAATACGGTCGTCGTAGCTATGCAGAGCCCACTCCGACCCGAAGAGGAAGAGGTTGTCATGACTCAAGCGGCACATCACGTGCAGCACGCTCATCACCAGGACGCGAACGATACCGTGAAAGAGGATAAAGCCGCTGCGACGCCTTTTCGACGCATCGGCGGGGCGGCAAGCGTGGACCGGCTGGTCGAGGCATTCTACGCTCGCATGGACAGCTTGCCCGCAGCACGAACGATCCGGGCTCTGCATGCCGACGATCTTTCCGCCACCAAAGAGGTGTTGAAGCGCTACCTCGGCGAATGGATGGGCGGACCGCCGCTCTACTCCCAGGAGCGCGGCCATCCGCGCCTGCGTCAGCGCCACATCCGATTCAAGATCGGCGAGGCGGAACGCGATGCCTGGTTGAGCTGCATGCAGGAAGCATTGGACGAGGTGGTCGACGACATGGTGCTACGCGACGAACTCCTCGGGTCATTTACGAAACTCGCGGATTGGATGCGCAACCAGCCGGACAATCCGCATGACCGCACGGCCGCCGGGACGGTTGGTCGAACTCAACCGAACTTGAATAGCACCCCATAGCCGCCGCGCGGATAGTTCCACTCGATGTCGCCGGTCGGCTCGCCGATGATTCGGCAGGTGCCGCATTCCACGCAACCGTCGACGGTGATTTCCACTTGGCCTTTGCCGTTGAGCTCGTAGCAGCGCGCCGGGCACGCCGTGAGCAGGGCGAGCAGCGCCGGCGACGGCACCGTATGCGGCCGCACCTTGATGTGGGCCCGGCCGGCATCGACGAGATAGCGGTTCTGAAAAAGCTTGTCCTCGACGCGGACTGAGACTTCTGTCGTCGTCATTTCAATCTCCCAACCTGGTGGCCGATCGCAATTGTCCGAACTCGATCCATCTCTCACCGCCACGCCCGGGCGAGGCGAAACACATCCCCGAAAAGGCCGGACCAGGTGCGTGCCGCGACGAAGGATTTCAGGGTGATCCGTTCCTTGTCCGCCTTGGCCGTACCGTCGACACGCACGAAATTCTGCATCGCCTTCGAGACCAGTTGCGGATAGGTCAGAAAGAAGTTTTGCGATTGCGTGTGCAGCAACGCCGGCATATCCTTGTATTTCTTGAGATCCTTCATGACGAAGGATTCGTCGATCATCTTCTTGTAGAGCGCCAGATTTGCGCTCGTCATCGGATCGCGGCGCGATTTGATCTGGAAGATGGCTTCGGCGGCGAGCCGGCCGGACGTCATGGCGAGGTTCGAGCCTTCGCGATGGACGGCATTGTTGAACTGCGCCGCATCGCCGACAACGACCCAACCGTCGCCGTAGAGCTGCGGGATCGCCTTGTAGCCGCCCTCGGGGATCAGATGGGCGGCGTATTCTTTCACCTCCGACCCTTCGATCAGCGGCGCCACCGAGGGGTGGCGCTTGAAACGGTCGAGCAACCCGTAAGGCGTTTCGCCGGTCTTCTGGAAATCGGAGACGATACAACCGATGCCGAGCGACACGGATTCCTTGTTGGCGTAGATGAAGCCCATGCCGGCCATGCCGTGGGTGATCGTCCCGGCTGCCTCGATGACCGTTCCTTCGTCGCCCTTGAGGTTGAAACGGGCCTCGATGGTCTCGCGCGGAAGAAAGTGCATTTCCTTGACGGCGAGCGCGACGTTGTCAGGCCTGGGCATTTGCCGAAGGCCGGCGCGCGTGCCGAGCAGGCCGGTCACTCCTTCGGCCACCACCACCACGTCGGCGTGGACTTCGCCGTCGCGGCGGTCGGTGCGAACGCCGATCACCTTGCCATAGGCGTCCTGAACGAGTTCGGTGACCGTGGTCTCGCAGATGACGAGCGCGCCCGCCTCCTGCACCTTCCGGGAGAACCATTTGTCGAATTGCGCCCGGATGATGGTGTAGCGGTTCGGTCGCTCCTCGTTGAACTCGTCGGAGCGGTAGTGCAGGCCCATGTGCGACCGCTCGTCCATGATCCAGAACCGCTGCTCCACCAGATGACGCTCGAGCGGCGCATCTTCGCGGAAATCCGGGATG
>Ga0181539_1002050_pt1 | contig 20963 bp, 21 predicted proteins | sample PEATcosm2014_Bin_46_FD_119767 | JGI IMG/M metagenome (GOLD analysis project Ga0181539, IMG submission 119767) | Peatland microbial communities from MTU Mesocosm Facility, Houghton, MI, USA - PEATcosm2014_Bin23_60_metaG | ecosystem: Environmental > Terrestrial > Soil > Wetlands > Peat | place... | reverse complement strand
TTTTGGAAGTCAAAGAAAACCCCCGCCGGAAAAGGCGGGGGCGTAAATCATCTGGCGCCTCGTGAGGCATCCTCAGTGTTTAGTTTTCTTCTCATTTTGAGCCAGGCGGTTTTTGAACCATAGGAAAATCTTCCCGCCGAGCCCAGGCTTGAGCCTGCTTACTTCGCGACAGCCGCAGCCGCTCGTAGCTGTTCGGCGGACGGACGTTTGGTAAGACGGGCCAGGACGACCGCAATAATCAGAACGAGGCCGGACAGATAGAAGGCCCAGTTGAGGCTTCCGGTTATGTCCCTGATGGTTCCGCCAAGTCTTGCCATGAAGAAGCCGAGACCCCAGCCGATGAACACCAGGCCGTAGTTGAAGCCAAGGTTCTTGGGTCCGAAGAAATCCGCAACAAAAGACGGCATGAGCGCCAGACCTCCGCCATACTGCCAGTAAGCTATGCCGACAGCGAGGAAGAGCAGGAAAGCGCTTTTCATGCCAATAACGGCAGGCATCGCGAAGAGGCACAGGGCGGAAACCAGGCAGTTGAGCGTATAAGCGTTAGTCCTGCCAATTTTGTCGGAGTACAAACCGGTGCCGACCCGGCCACACGCGTTGACCGCACCTCCAAAGGAAACAAGGGTCCAGGCCAGCGCCCCGAGCAGCGGAGCGGCCAGAGGCGATGCGAAGGCGATGATCAGAAGACCGGACTGAGTCGTACCAATGAACATGAGGACCAGCGCGAAGAACTGCCAGGTCTTGACCATCTCGGATGCCGACCAGTCCCACGCCGTCATGGCGCCTTTGCCCGGAGTGGCTGCTGCGGGCGTCTGGAGGCCAGGGGGAACGTAGCCGTCCGGAGGCCATGACAGGAGCTGTCCGGCGATTATTACGACTACCGCGAAAAAGATCCCAATTATAATGAAGCTGCCGCTGAGGCCATAGCTGGCAATCAGCCATCTGGCCAGGGGCGCGATGTAGAGCGCTGCGCCGCCGTAGCCGCCAACGACCAGGCCCGCAACGAGACCACGTTTATGGGGACCAAACCATTTCAGCGCTGCGGGTGTGGGAGCGGCGTAGCCGATGCCCATGCCGATCCCGCCCATAATCCCGAAACCGATAATCAGTCCCTCGTAGCTCTTCATCAGACCGGCAACGATACATCCAGCGGCCAGGAACAACCCGCCGAGGGTAGCTCCGACCTTGGGGCCGTACTTGTCCTGGATTCTTCCGCCGGGGATCATCAAAAGGGCGAATATTACGACGCACAACGAGAAGGGGGTCGCAGCCTGAGCGTTGCTCAGGTACGTCCAGGCAGAATCGATCCCGGGCAAAGGCGTGCCGAGCAGAGCTTCGTTAATTTTACCGCCTGCCGAGGGCACGGTCAGCTTCCCGCCCCATACGCTCCATGCGTACAGCATCCCCAGACACAGATTGACCGCAGTGCCGGCGAAAGTGACAATCCACGCTTTTCCGGGCACTTTTTCCAGTGGAGCCGCCATTCTATTTCTCCTTTCACATAGAAAACTGCTTTACAGAAAATCTGGGTCTAAAGAGAAAACCCACCTAAAGTACGGCTGGATCGAAGCCCAAGTGGGTGAGGCCCACCTAAATTGGAAAAGAAATAAGGGCGAAGAGAGAAAGAGAGATAGAGAGGCGTTTAAGGCAAAATAATGTGCGTAGACAGGGAAATAGAATTCCGTCCATCCGCTGTGGAACGAAAACAGGAGTTTAAGGCCGGACGGACAAAAAGCCTTTGAGCGAGGTGGAAATTGGGCTTTCTTACGACTCTGACAACGAGAAATACCGCGTTCAAGAAGAAAAAATTAACAATATGAATCCGCTTGTTCAGTTTTCAGCTCGTCTATGCTCCTTCAATCACCCCCTTACGTGTATGATGAATTTGTTTGATCTATTAAGGTTCTCAAATTTCCGGTGAAGCTATCCCCCAAGAGGCCGAAATTCCACCATTTGCTGAGAACCCCTTCTCCTATCGCATAGGTATGGATATTTTGTCAAGGTAAATTCCTGGAGGTAATTCAAGTGCCTAAAGTAACAAACGTGTTCGGCGGGAGCCTAATTTCCGGTCCATTTCCTGAAGACAAGAGTCCCGTTGGTTCCGCCAAAACCAAATGAGTTGGAGAGCGCCACCTCGATTTGCGCCTTGCGGGCCACATTGGGAACATAGTCGAGATCGCAGTCAGGGTCCGGGAATTCGTAATTTATGGTTGGCGGCATTAGCTGGTTATATATGGTGAGGGTAGTGTAGGCGGCTTCGACCCCGCCCGCCGCGCCGAGGAGGTGTCCGGTCATCGACTTTGTTGAACTGACCGCCATTTTGTAAGCGTGATCGCCGAAGACAGTCTTTATCGCCTGTGTTTCATATTTGTCGTTGAGCTCAGTCGAAGTGCCGTGGGCGTTGATGTACTGCACATCCGAGGGTTTTATCCCGGCGTCGTCGAGAGCCATCTGCATACAGCGGGCGGCCCCTTCGCCGTCGGGCGCCGGAGCGGCCACATGGTAAGCGTCTCCCGAAACGCCGAACCCGATTATTTCGGCATAGATCCGAGCGCCCCGGGCACGCGCGAAATCGAGTTCTTCCAGGATCAGTATGCCGGAGCCTTCACTTAGTATGAAGCCGTCCCTTTCCTTGTCAAAAGGCCTGGAAGCGTGCTCCGGGTCGTCATTGCGCGTCGAAAGCGCACGCATTGCGTTAAAGCCGGCTACTGCCAGGACGGTCACGGTGGACTCGACACCCCCGGTGATCATCGCCTCGGCATATCCGTCCCGAATGAGATGATAAGCCTGACCTATAGCATGAGTTCCAGCGGCGCATGCAGTCTGTAAGGAAAGGTTGGGACCTTTTGCGCCGTGGTAGATTGAGATAAGGCCGGGGGCCATATTGCTGATGATCATCGGAATGAAAAAGGGGCTCACCTTCTTTGGACCCGATTCCAGGATCAGTTTGTGGGATTCCTCTATCGTGAACAGGCCGCCCAGGCCGCAGCCCATTACCACACCAACTCGAGACGAGATCTCGGGCTCCACCTTGAGTTTTGCGTCTTCCATCGCATAGTGGGCGGCTACGAGCGCAAACTTCAGAAAGGGATCCATTTTCCGGAGTTCTTTTTTGCTGATGAAATCCTCCGGATGAAAGTTTTTGACCTCTCCAGCGATATGGGTCGCGAATGCGGAAGAATCGAAGCGGGTGATCGGCCCTATTCCTGACTTGCCGGAAATCAGATTGGACCAATTCTCTTCAATGCCGATACCAACCGGAGAAACCAACCCGATTCCAGTGACCACCACACGCCGCCGATTATTCTCTGATCCCATCGTGTTGTCTCCCGCCGCGACCAGGATATTTTGTCTAACCCATGAACATACCGCCATTTACATGTATAACTTGTCCGGTGATATACCCGGCCGCATCGGATGCCAGGAAGGCAACGGCAGCCGCAATATCCTCCGGAGCGCCGTACCTTGCCGCCGGAATCTGCGACAGCAACTCTTCGCGCGATTTTTGCGGTATAGCCAGCGTCATATCAGTCTGGATGAATCCCGGGGCGACCGCGTTTACGGTTATGTTCCTGGAGATAATCTCGCGCGCAAGGGACCTCGTAAAGCCGATAAGGCCGGCCTTAGCGGCCGAATAATTGCACTGCCCGGCACTTCCGGTCACGCCGACCACCGAGGTGACATTGACAATACGCCCGTAGCGCTGGCGCATCATGGGTCTTATCACCGCCTGAGAGCAAAGGAAAGCTCCTTTGAGGTTGGTGTCCATAACGTCGTCCCATTCGCTGGGCTTCATCAAGGCCAGGAGGTTGTCCTTAGTTATCCCGGCATTGTTGACAAGCACATCGATGCGACCATGGGCATCCAGGATTTGCTTGAACGCTGCCTTGACCGCGCCGGGGTCTGCCACGCTGAACTGCATGGCGGTCGATGTGCCGCCCCTGTTCTCGACAAGGACCGATGTCTGCTTTGCGCCGTCCGGGCTGGAGTTGTAATTGACAATGATATGGTTTTTCGGACCGGCCATCTCCACGGCAATGCTACGGCCAATCCCACGGCTTGCTCCGGTTACCACGATAACGCGTTGCTCGCTCAATCTGGAATCCCCCAGCCAGCTTCAGGACTGAGTGCTGAGGACTGAGTGGAAAAGCACTCTCATACTTCCTCAGTCCTCATACCTCAGTCATATTACTTTGTAACTTCGCCCCGCTCGCGCTTTATTCGCTTGACTAATGAAGGTATGAATTCGAAAAGGTCTGCAACGACGCCGTAAGTGGCCACGTCAAAAATCGGGGCGTGCGGGTCCTTGTTTACCGCGACGATAACCTGGGACCCCTGCATTCCAACAAGGTGCTGAATTGCGCCGGATATCCCGACAGCCATGTAAAGGGTCGGCGCGACGGTGCGGCCCGTCTGGCCTACCTGGTGAGAAGGAGCCATCCACCCCTCCTCTACCGCCCCACGGGAAGCTCCCACCGCCCCGCCAAAGAGCGTGGCAAGCCCGTCGATCAGTTTGAAATTCTCACCATTGCGCAGTCCTCGGCCACCGGAGATGATAACATCGGCTTCAGTGAGTTTGGCGGTCTGGTCTTGTTCCGCAATGACTTCCAGGACTTCCACCCGCGCCTCGAAGCATTGGCCTGGGAGTTCCATCCGTTCGATGCGAGCCTTGTGGGCTGGCCTCTTGAGCGGTTTCATGACCTTGGGCCGCACGGTGGCCATCTGCGGCCGCCGGTTCGGGCATATGATAGTAGCCATGATGTTTCCGCCAAAAGCAGGCCGTGTCTGGAGTAAAAGCCCTTCGTCGTTTATATCCAATTCCGTGCAGTCGGCGGTGAGACCTGTGCGAAGTGAAGCCGCAACACGTGGAATAAAGGAACGTCCCATGCTGGTAGCCCCTGCGAGCAGGATTTCGGGGCGGTTGCGCCTTACCAGTTCGACGATGCATTTAGAATACCGCTCGTCGGTGAAATGAGCCAGTTCAGGGCGGTCAACCACATAGATCACTTCTGCGCCGTAGGAGCTGAGTTCCAGGGCGGTTTGATCATCAATGTCCGAACCGAGCAAAACGGCGCCCAGTTCGACACCCCGCTTGTCAGCCAAGACGCGGCCGACGCTCAAAAGCTCGTGGCTTACCTTGTGGACCTTGCCTTCGCGCCATTCAGCGTACACCCAGACTCCTCGATAGCCCAGGAGATCTTCCGCCGGGCCTTTGCCCACCTCCGGAAGAGATATGGCCCCAAACTCGCAGGTATCCACGCAAATGCCGCAAAGCGAGCAGTCATCCGAGATTTCGATCTGGTTTTCACCAAGCGAAATGGCGCTCATCGGACATGCGTCCGAGCAGACCCCGCAAACCGTGCATTTCTTTCTGTCTATAATTGCTTTCATAGACCCGGCACCCTGGCGTTCTTCAAATATTGGAAAAGCTGTTCGGCTTGATCGTCTATGGTCCCTTCAATCTGAATACGGTTGGTTCGCCTCGGCGGGCTGAAAACGCGCACAACCTGCGTAAAGGAACCGCACAGGCCGGTGAGGTCCGGATCGAGGCCTAAATCGGCCGCCCCCCAGACCGGGATTTCAGCTTTCCTGGCTCGCATCTTGTGCCTGAGCGAAGGGACCCTCGGTTCGCCGATTTCTTTGATCACCGTCAACAAAGCGGGCAGGTGAAGCTTCCAGACCTCGGTCCCCTCATCGGTTTGCCGGACTACCCTTAAGGAGCCACTCTGCGGCATTTCAATCTTCTTGACGAAGGTTGCGTAAGCAATATCGAGCAATGCGGCCATTTCCGGTCCGACCTGGGCAGTATCGCCATCGACGGCTTGTTTTCCACAAAGAACGATATCCGCGTCGCCTATCTTGCGGACAGCCGCTGAAAGGGTCGTCGAAGTGGCCCAGGTATCCGAACCGGCGAAAGCACGGTCGCTGAGGAGCACCGCGTCATCGGCTCCAAGCCCCAAAGTGTCTCTGAGCGACTCGGAAGCCTGGGGCGGTCCCATCGTAATAACCGTGACTCTTGCGCCGTTTTGGTCCTTGATCTTGAGTGCAGCTTCCACCGCGAACAGATCGAAAGGATTTATTATACTCTCGACTCCCTGCCTGACCAGTGTATGAGTGTCCGGATCGATTCTGACGTTTTTGGTGTCAGGCACCTGCTTTATGCATACGACTATGTGCATATCAGCCGGAGCTCCTGTCTCGATAGTTTTGAGTTTTAGAAAAAAGTGTCCTTGAGCCTGCTGTATTCCTTATTTAGTTCCTGGCCAATGATGTTTCGCTGGATTTCGTTGGTGCCCTCGTAAATTTGCAGGATCTTGGCGTCGCGCATCATCTTTTCGACGGGATAATCCTGCATGTATCCATAACCTCCAAGCACCTGCACGGCGTTTGTCGCCACCTCCATGGCCACATCGCCGGCGAATACCTTAGCCATTGCAGCGACTTTGCTCACGTCGTGAGGTTCTGTGTCCATGTAGCGGGCAACGCTGTACACCAGGGCGCGCGCAGCCTCGGTTTTTATGGCCATATCGGCAAGCTTGTGTTGAATCGCCTGGAAGCTTATGATTGGCTTTTCGAACTGGACCCTTTTTCTGGCATATTCGACGGCAATATCGAGCGCCCCCTGTGCGAGGCCGACTCCAAGCGCGCCAATGCCCGGCCGGGATTTGTCGAACGTTTTCATGGCAATGATAAAACCCATTCCCTCCCGGCCTATGAGCCTCTCGGCGGGAATGCGACAATCCTGGAAAATCAGCTCGCGGGTGGTGGATGTGCGGATGCCGAGTTTTTTTTCCTTCTTGCCGAAGAGAAATCCCGGATCTCCTTTTTCGACTACGAAAAAGCTGGCGCCCCGTGGACCCTTGGCGCGGTCGGTTATGGCCAGTATCGAATAGATTTCCGCCTCGCCCCCATTGGTGATCCACTGCTTGGACCCGTTGATAATGTAATGGTTTCCGTCTCTTACTGCCGTGGTCTGAATTCCCGAGACATCGCTTCCAGCCCCGGGTTCGGTAAGGCCAAAGGCCGCGAGTTTTTTCCCGCTGGCGATCTGAGGCAGGTATTTATTTTTCAGCTCCCCGCTGCCGTAGAGCAGGATCGGATAAGCTCCAAGGCCGCTTGCAGCGAAGGTAGTGGCGATCCCGATGCAAGCCTCCCCAAGCTTTTCGACAGCAAGGCAATTATCGAATATTCCTCCACCCATTCCGCCATATTCTTCAGGGATATATAGGCCGAAGAGGTCCGCCTGGGCGAGGATCTTCATGATCTCCCACGGAAATCGCTCGGTTGCGTCCAATTCGGCCCTGATCGGACGGATTTTTTCCCTGGCGATCTGCGCGGTTAATTCCTGAATCATCTGTTGTTCTTCAGTCAAGAAATAATCCAAATTAATTACCTCCAATGAAAACCCCTGCCGGCTTCGGCTGCCTGGCTTCAACCACCCGGCATCGCAATGGCAAAGAACAGGGCGCCGAGAATCAAGAATCTGCCTTCCTTAACACAAAAAGCGGGGTTACGCCAATATTGAGTTTTGAGCAGCACGGGGTCGCCCGGGCACAGTGGATCGGGCCGGAAGGATTCATTCGACCACGGGTCCGGGAGCATGCTCCCCGCCCATGGCATCTATCGCAATTCTTATCCAGCAGACTCGCTTAACACGCTCGACCGCAGCCTTACTCTTCCTTGAGTTCCAGGACCAGGCGGCCTTTGTAGTACCCGCAGTTCGGGCAAGCGCGGTGCGCCAGGCGCATTTCATTGCACTGAGGGCAGCGGGCAAGGGCCGGCATGGCAACGCCGTGGTTGGCCCGCCGTTTGTCACGTCTGGCTTTGGACGTTTTTCTTTTCGGTACACCCATCATTTAACTCCTATCTGGAATCTGCCAGCCAAAGCCGGCGCAGCATGCCCATAAGGGGGAAACTATTCAGTGGATTCGCCTGATCCCGTTTTTATTAATTTGAGTTTTGCAAAAGGAGACTGCGTACCGCCCGCCTTGCACAGACAGGCCTCTTCATTGAGATTAGCCCCGCACCCCGGGCATATGCCCTTGCAATCTTCGCGGCAAAGCACCTTCACCGGTAAGGCCAGAAAGATTTGCTCGGCTACGAGCTGATCCACTTCGATCACCTCGCCGTCAAAGAATTCATATGTGAGTTCATCGGGTGCGAGTTCCCTTTCTTCAGCCTTGGGCGCCCGCTCGCCTGCAACCAGGTAGATGTCAACCGGTTCATTGAGACCGAGTCGAAACCGTCCTAAACAGCGGTGGCAGCTAGCCCTCAGGGACCCTTCGATCGTTCCGGTAATTCGTATATGGTCAGCACGCCTGTTGAGGTTCAGCACGACGTTGACCGGGCGGACAAGCTTGAGGTTGAAGGGGTCGCCCGGTGGAACGAACTGCCTCAACCTGTCCTCGTCCCAGTGGAACCTGAGAGTGCGTCCTGATTCCGGTATTTCGTCAATGCGAACGCGCATGTGCAACACCTTCCAAGGGAACGGAAACCATTTAGTATAAATAAATTCACGGACCTGTCAAGAAATTTCGGAGAATTAGGGTAGGGTCTGGTGGGTTTTACCGGTCTTTGATAAGCGTGGGTTTGTGTTCTTCATTATATGCAAGTATCGCTAACCGAGCATGGTAGAGCGAGAAGAAGATCCATAAGGCGGTCACGCCTGCTAGTTTCATTCCGAGACCAATCTGCAGAAAATAGGAAGCGATAAGAAAGAGGCTATAGAAAATGGCGGCGGTCAGGCCAAGCGTGCTGCCGATTTGCTCTGGAGAATAATCAGGATCTTTGCTTCCCATATAGGCAAGGGGAGCAATTGAAACGGAGGAACTCCAGCCCAGAAGGATTCCAAGACCTACGCGCGGCGCATGAGAAAGGTAGAGATCAAAGACAAAATAAACCCACTTCAGGATTAAAAAGTGAAGGTAAAGGCAGTTAAGTGATCCCAAGGTAAGAGCGAGCACCTTTTTGCCGAGGACACTGGGTTTGGCCAAGAGTTTTGATAATAAATACGATGGAATATAGAAAAGACAATAAATTTTGGGCATAACAAATGCGGCGGAAAACCCCAGAATCACGAGCCAGTATTCACCCTTAATCAAGAGCCAGATTATTAATGGCGGTGAAGCGGGGAGCAAAAGGAAAAAAACGAGTACGGTGATTGAGACTATTATCTCTTTGCCCAGCACCGGGGAATTTAGCGTGTTTAGATGGTTTTCAGGATAGAAGGCCTCCCATCGCGAAGTGTGGGCGCGTAGCGCGAAGGCCGACCGCGCGATGTGTCTATCGTGCGCGCCGGGCGGAAGCGGGAGGCCTGCTAAAACTTTTTGACCGCCTGATTAACTACGTCTTCCACAACTTCATCGAATACCTTTTTCCAGGCGTTTCGAGTAATTGTACCTCTGCCAAAGGCAATCGCATGCTTCGATTCGATTGTCGCTATGTGTCTGCCACCCTGACTGAGTTCGACCCTCACCGCCAGCACAGTGTCGCCCATGCGTGGCAGGAAGCGCTCGGCCATCCCCCCTTTTTTGAAATAGAGGACGTGGCCTTCCATTACGTATGGCTCACCCTCGGCGTTCGGCGTCCAGAGCATTCCCCGATTCTTAAGCGAATCTTGGAGCCCGTTCCACAGAAGGCCGATAACGTCCACGTTAAAGACCTTGTGAGTATCGTTGAATACCTCAGACACCTTCACTTTGTAGGGCGAAACGACAACCGGCTTGGGCGTGTATGTTTCGTCCGCCACATGGCCCCCCTTTCCTCCCTTGTGACATGCGAGCATGAGCAATGGTATGAAAACGATGGCAAGAAGGCCGATTTTTCTGTTCATAGTTGTACCTTTCCAACGAATTTTCAGCGAATTTATACGAAAACATCGCGATGAGCAATTGTTATCGGTAAAAAGGCCCCATCTTTTCGCTTAAGTCCGCACAGTGCCAGAGGCGGGTAAAATGAGCAAGCTTCGAATTCGCTTCATCCGGTATTTTTATCCGCCGGGAGTTTGATTGAGTTTGCAGGAGTATTATGCTATTGAAAATGCCCGCGTTTCAGAGATTTGGTCTCCCGAGTACACTCACTCACAGGGGCGGGCTTAGCGCTGACCCGCCACAGGAGTATCGTTAAGATGGAACCTGTAATTACCCGATTTCCCCCCAGTCCGACAGGGTACCTGCACATCGGAGGGGCGCGCACCGCTCTTTTTAACTGGCTTTTTACACGCAATCGGGGCGGAAAATTCATTCTCCGGATCGAAGACACCGATGTGGAGCGTTCTACGGAACAGTCCGTGAAAGCCATTCTGGATGCAATGGAATGGCTGGATTTGACCTGGGACGAAGGCCCCTATTTTCAGACCAAAAGGCTGGATGTCTATAGCGAATACGCGAAAAAACTGGTGAATTCCGGCCACGCATATTGGTGCCAATGTAGTCCCCATGAGCTTGAGATTCGGCGAAGCGCGGCAATGGCCGAAGGGCGCAAGCCAAAGTACGAGGGAACCTGCCGCACAAAAGGCCTCGGCCCGGGCCCCAAACGGGTGCTCAGGTTCCGGAGTCCCGACAGCGGCACGACGCTTTTAAGAGACATCATAAAAGGCCCAATTGCATTCGATAACTCGGAACTGGACGACCTGGTGATCGTGAAAAGCGACGGCATAGCCACTTACAATTTCGCCGTCGTTGTGGACGATATTACCATGGGGGTCACGCATGTGATCCGAGGCGACGATCACGTAAACAACACTCCGAGGCAGATTCTTATCTACAAGGCGCTGGGCGCAAAACTGCCCGAGTTCGGCCACGTGCCGATGATCCATGGCGAAGACCGTTCACCTCTGTCAAAGCGCCACGGAGCGACCTCGGTTATGGAGTACAAGGACATGGGGTTCCTTCCGGAAGCCCTGCTGAACTGCCTGGTCCGGTTGGGCTGGTCCTGCGGGGACCAGGAGATTTTCTCGCGTTCCGAGATGATAGAGAAGTTCACCCTCGAAAACGTCGGAAAATCACCAAGCATCTTCACGATGGAGAAGCTGTTATGGCTTAACGCACACTATATCAAGGAAAAAAGTCCCGAAGAACTCGTTGCGCCGCTCAGGCCATTGCTGGTTCAACGACATTACCCGGATAAACCCGACGCCTACATAGCCGGAGCAGTTCGCACTCTTCAGGCCCGCTCGCGTACGCTGGTCGAAATGGCCGATGCTATGCGATTCTATATGGTGGACGAAATTGAGTTCGATCCCGATGCCGCAGGCAAGTTCCTGACTCTGGAAATGCGCGAGGTTTTTGTGTGGCTTATCTCAGAGTTGTCCGAATTGGATATCTTTGACGAAAAGGGTCTGGAAACCGTTTTCAGGAAGATTGCGCAAGATTTGGCAATGAAGCTGGGTAAAGCAGCTCAGCCGGTGAAGCTGGGTAAAGTAGCTCAGCCGGTCAGGGTGGCACTGACGGGTGCCACGATAAGCCCAGGCCTTTTCGAAATAATAGAGGTGCTGGGCAAACAAACCGTACTCGAGCGTCTTCGAAAGGGTCTGGAATATATACAGGGACAATAGAAACGGTTGCTTTGAAGCTTACCGCCTCGGCCCCGAATTATAGAGCCCCAGGTCGTCCGGCTGGTAGGAATCCAGCTCCGCGCCCGTTTTGTCAAGGTCCTCGACAACCGAGTAGATATCCTTTCCTTCCTTTGCATGGCCGGCCTGCGCTTCCATAATAACTGCGGCCAGATACCCCGCCTGTACCGCCAACAGCTTTTCGCGCACAGCCAGTTTTTTTGCCTCCAGTATAGTGCACTTGTCCACAAGGCGGAGGTAGTCTTCCAGAGTTTCCTCCCACGCACTCGTCCACTTCAGGCTCCACTCCGAAAGCCGGGACTCCATGTCGGGCGTTATCTCCGCCTCGTTATCCGGGTCTCTCAGGGAGGGAAACTCAAGCAGGATTTGTTCGAACTCGTTCCAGTAAGGCCGGCCGCGGAATTCACTAACCTCAGCGATCACCGAACTTAGTTGGGCATAGAAGGCGGACGAACCCTCGTTTACCGCATCGAGCGCTTTGTTTTCTTCCATCAGTTTTACTTCAGCCGGGGAGGGGCCGGGAGCAACCCCGCCCCTGCCTTGCAGGCCTGCGCATCCCGTAATCGCAGCGATCAGCACAATGCATCCGGTAAAGCAGCCAAATGTTTTTCCGACCATGTTTTTCACTCGCTTTTGAACTCCAGGTAGAAATCGGCCTTCCTATATACCGTATTTGTTAATGGAAAATACATTCCAGACCTGATTTGCAAAAGAAAAAAATCTGCTATTGTCTGCAATCAGAAGAATATCTCTCCTTTCAAGAGTTTGGTTCCCACGTATCTTTTAACTATTCGCCCCGGAAAGCCAGGACCCCCGCCCCTGGCTTTCTTTCTTTTTTGCACCTGGGTATTTTCTCCCAAATACGGCGCACTCATAATTTACATTATAAAACAGTGCCTTATGGCGAAGGAGAAAATACCTCTTCGGCGGGCGCCACCTGATCGGGATGGTTATCTTCTTTCTTAGATTTTGACAAGGAGGAAAAGGATGCCGGAGATAGTGGAATATGTGCGTGAGAAACTTGATTGGGTGGCAGGCCGAATTCTGGAGCTTTTTACAGGATTAACAGGATTGAAGCTGGAAGAAGTCAAAGCACGGGTTCCGGAGGTTCGCAGAGTCGCTGACGCTCGTCCGGATCTCCGCCTTCCGCCTTCCGGCCCTACCTGCGACCGATACTGAATCCGCTTCCGCCGGGCCGAGGCTTGGGAACCGGGACCGCCAGCCATAATCTCGACAGCCCGCGAGGCGGGCTGGGGTTATGTGAATCGATCCAGAGTGCAAAAGCCGATCTCGACAGCCCACCCACCCGCGAAGCGGCGCCCCTTCCGCCTAAAGGCGGTAAGAGGAATGACCAGATTATGTACGCTTCCGCGCTAAAATCCCCCCTGCCCCCCTTTAGGGGGGTTCATTGCGCGCCAATTAGTCAAATCCCCAAAAATGCCTGCTTTACCTGATTATTTTCGAGCAGTTCAGTTCCTTTTCCCTCGAGGACGATCCTTCCGTTTTCAAGAACGTAGGCCCGGTCGCAAATTGCCAGGGTCTGTTTGACGTTCTGCTCGACCATGAGGATCGTTAGCCCCTCCTCGTGAATCTTGAGGGCCAGCCGAAAGATTTCCTGGGTGAGCAGGGGCGACAGGCCCAGCGAGGGTTCGTCGAACATTATCATTTTCGGCCTTGACATGAGGCCTCGAGCAATTGCACACATCTGTTGCTCCCCGCCCGACAGCGTGCCGGCCAACTGTTTCCTGCGTTCCTTAAGGCGGGGGAAAAGTTCAAGCACCCACTGCAGTGACTCCTGGCGCCTTGCTTTAGCCTGGGGCGCCAGAGACCCGAGTTCCAGATTTTCCAGCACGCTCATCTCAGGGAAAAGCTGCCGTGCTTCGGGCACATGGGCTATCCCGTGTTCTACAATCTTGTATGGCGGGACCAGATCGAGCCGCCGGTCCTCAAACCAGATCTGTCCCTTGCTGACCGGAACGATGCTCGAGATCGTCCTCATTATGGTGCTCTTGCCCGCGCCGTTGGCGCCGACAAGCACCACGAATTCATTCTCGGCCACATGGAAAGACACATCCCAGAGCACCCGGACGTCTCCATAGCCCGCTTCAACATGCTCAACCCGCAGCATTGCTATTCCTTTCCGAGATAGGCTTCGATGACGGCCTGGTTGTTGGCGACCTCGGAGGGGGTCCCCCTGGCGATTTCCTGGCCGTAGTTGATGCAGAGGATGCGGTCACAAATATTCATGATCACCTGCATGATGTGCTCGACGATGATGATCGTGATTCCCGAATCCCTGATTTTGCGGATGAGCTGCACGCCCTCGGCCTGTTCCTGGGGTGTAAGACCGGCCATTGTTTCGTCCAGCAAAAGGAGTTTGGGTTCGGTGGCAAGGGCTCGTGCTATTTCCATTCGTTTTCGATCCCCGATGGTGAGGCTTTTCGCCGGGTAGTCCAGCTTGTTGGCCATTTCGCAAAAATGGAGCACTTCAACGGCCCTGTCTCTGGCCACCGTTGAGTTAGAGGTCCTGCAGAATGCCGAAGTCATGACGTTTTCCAGAACCGTCATTCGGCGAAGGGGTTTGACTATCTGAAAGGTCCTGCCGATTCCCTCCTTGCAAACTTTCCAGGTGGGCAAAGCATTTGTTTCTCTGCCCCTGAAATGAATCGTCCCGGAAGTAATCGGATAATAAGCCGTGACCAGGTTGAAAACGGTAGTCTTGCCGGAGCCGTTGGGACCGATAAGGCCGCATATTTCACTTTCCTCAACGGTGAAGCTTAGGTCGTTTACCGCCACCAGGCCTCCAAAAGCCTTAGTGAGGCGCTTTGTTTCAAAAAAGCTCATATCTCAATTCCCACCTGCACCGGAAACCATTGGTTTTTTCCGGGTCAAAAGATTGAGAATTCTTGGAAAATCCCCTACCACTCCATTAGCCATATAGCGGATGGCCAGGATAACGAGCAGCCCGAACGCCAGGGCGTGAGCATCGCTGACCCACTTTGGGGCATATCCGAAAAAGGAGCTTCTGAAAAGCTCCTGGAGCAGCACCATTACGAACGCGCCCACCGCCGGCCCCCAGATAGTTCCGGCCCCTCCGATCATGGCGACCAGAATTGCCATGATAGAGATAAAATAAAGGGAGAATACGACCTCCGGATCGATGAAACCCATGTAGTTCATGTAGAAGGCGCCCGCAAGACCCGTGAAAAAGGAACTAACCATCAGCGAGAGGCTTTTGTACCGGAAGGAGCTGATTCCCAGGGCTTCGGCAGCTTCCTGGTCCTCGCGGATGGCTATGAAATAGAAGCCCCATTTGGATTTCATGATCCGGCTTATCGAAAACACGCACAGGGCCGCAAGTCCCAACGCCAGAAAATAGTAAGGCAGCTTGGAGCGAAAGGAGGTAATAATCAAGATTCCCTGCATTCCTTCGGTGAAATTTCTCCAGTAAATCGCCACCAGGCGGAAAACTTCGGCAATGGCCAGGGTCGCCAGGTTGAAATAGGAACCACGCAGCCGGAAACATATCCATCCGAGAAAAAGTCCCGACAGCATGGCCATAGGGCCGCCCAGAAGCATTCCCCACCATGCGGAGATTCCCAGCTTGGTAGTGCAGATGCCGGCCGAATAAGCCCCCACACCGAAAAAGATCGCATGCCCGAAAGAAATCTGCCCCGTATATCCAGCGAGAAGGTTCCATGAGGAGCCGATTACCACCCACATTAAGGCGATTATGAAAATGTGGCGGTAGTAATCGGACCGCTCCACTAGCGGAAAGACCACAAAAAGCGCGAGCAGCCCCAGTGCGATTAATGTCGAGCGTTTTTTCATGACAACTTAAACCCTGTTAAACTCTTGTAAGCGTCTTAAGTCCGCCGGGAAGAAATACGAGCACGAGAACAAAAATGACCATGCCCACGGCGTCTTTGAGCGCCATCGAAATATAGGTGGCGCCCAGAGATTCGGCCACTCCCAGGACAAGTCCTCCGAAGATGGCGCCTACCGTGCTGCCCATTCCACCCAGGACGGTTATGATGAATGACTTCAGTGTGAATGGCCCCCCCACATCCGGAAAGAGGTAATAGATCGGCAGAAGCAGCGTTCCACCGGCAGCGGCCATGGCTGCGCCAAGTCCGTATGTGAGCTGGGTGATCCATTCGGCGTTGATGCCCATGATCATGGCCGCATCCTTATTCTGCGCCGTAGCGCGAACGGATTTGCCGGTATCTGTCTTCAGGAGGAAAAAGAACAGACCCGCCGTAATCAGCACGGCCAGTGCGAATGCCATCAACATGGGAACATTCCATGAAATGGGGCCGATCATGAAAGTGGATGAACTGTAAGATGTTTTCACGGATTTATAATCGGAATGAAATATGAACCGTATCGTCTCGGTCAGCACCATTCCGATGCCTACGGTCATCAAGATTTGATTTTGCGGGATTATCGAGTCGATCTTGAGGAGCGGATCAAGAAGATATTTCTCGATTGCCACTCCCAGCAGGAACAGCGCCGGAGGCGCAATGAGCAGCGAGTAGTAGGGATCGAGCCCCAGGAACTCATATAAAACGAATGTAATGTACATGGCGACCATCATCAATTGGCCGTGGGCCAGGTTGATGATGCGCATAACGCCCATTATCAGGGTCATGCCAAGCCCGATCAGGGCATAGACGCCGCCGATCAGAATCCCCGCAACGAGCGTCTGAATGAACATTTCCATTGAAGCAGTCCTTTTTGCCTGCAAAAAAATCAGGGGGCATCTTCCAAACTAATGCCCCCTCCGGTCCTGCTTACCTCCAAACTTTTTCCCAATCTACGGGATATACATAAGGTCTTGTCGCCGTGGCCTTAGGCCATACCAGCTCGAGCTTTCCATCTATCCATTGCACCAGATAGGTCGGGAGCTTGTTCTGATTGGTCATCTTGTCATATGCGACGAATTTGACCGGTCCGAAAACTGTCATCATATCGGTCTTGGTAAGCGATTCCCGGACGTCGTCCGGGGTTGGAGACTTTGCCCTTTTGAGCGCGTCTGCGATAACATACGCCGAAGAGTATGCCTCGGCGCCGTGGTATTCGGTGGGCATTTTGTTGCGGGCTACGAATTTGTCATAGTATTCTTTGGCCCCCGGGTAGGGCAGCGTCTGATACCACAGGGTCGCCGAATAGACCATGTTTGCCGCTTTGCCCGCATTTTCGACGAATTCGGGCAGTGTAAAGCCTGCGCCCCCCCCAACGAAAATCTTAGGCGAGAGTTTCAATTCCATGGATTGCTTCATCAAAAGCGAAGCATCCATGAGGTAAGAAATCATGTAGACGACATCGGGGTTCGCCTGCTTAACCTGGACCAGCAGGGGCTTGAAATCTACTCCGCCGCTCTGGTAGCCTTCATTCATTACCACCTTGAGTTTGAGCTTTTCGCAGCTCTGCTGGAATTCCTTCGAACCCGAGGAGCCGAAGTTCGTATTCTCATAGAGAATTGCCATCGACTGCGGTTTTAGCACATCTGTCATAAAAGACTCGAGCGCCATTGGATAGTCGCTTACCGGCTGGTTGAGACGAAATACATAGTCCCATTTCATCTCGGTGATCTTGTTGTCCGAACCTGTGTTAACCAGAAAGGGAATCCGGTTCTGCTGAGCAACACCGGCGATGGCGAATGTCTCAGAGCTGCCGTAACCTCCGCCGAGCATTACGACCTTATCCCTGGTGATCAGCTTTTCTGCCGCACTCCTGGCCACATCGGGCCTGCCCGTATCGTCTTCGTAGAGGAACTCGAGTTTCTTGCCGTTCACTCCTCCGGCCGCGTTGATCTCTTCGAGCGCCATCTCGAAGGATTTTTTCTCGATCTCCCCGAATTTTGCTTTCTCACCCGTTGCCGGTAGAATAATTCCCACTTTTATAGGGCCCTGGCATAAAGCCGCTGATGGCAGCAGCACAAAAAGCGCCAAGGTCAAAAGAAGAACACATCCGAAGTATCTTTTCATTGTCTTCCTCCTCGATCAAACATTTCAATCACCATGGGTCTTTTCCCAGACAAAGGCAAACAGATTACGCTTAAGGGAGAAATAGAGAACAAAGCAGCTATTTTGCCGAAAATCAGCAAATTCAGGATACTATCGAACACCGGCAAGTCAAGAGCCGAATCCATCATCGGGGCTAAAAAGAGGGGGTTTTTACGCAATCTGCACCGCTTCTATATACAGTCTAAAAACGGCAGAACCTCTGTCCCAATTTATAAAGGGGTCAGACGCCGGAAAACGCCACCTGCTCGATCAGAGAGTCCACAGCCTGCCTCGCTTTGGCCCTGTCCCGCACTTCATTGAGCATGACCACCGCCGCGTAGGTCTTGCCGGACGGCCCCGACACATAGCCGGCAAAACCGATCACATCGTTAAGGGTCCCCGTTTTGCCCCTCACCGTGAGGTCCGGCTGACGCATCCTTCTCCTGAGGGTCCCCTGCTCCCCGTTGGCCGCCAGGGAGGATATAAATTCTTCTCTTATTCCATTATCATTCCAGGCGGCGGCAAGAAGCCGGCAGAACGTTTCGGGGCTTATCCTGCAAAATCTGCTAAGTCCCGACCCGCAGTCGAGAGTTCCGATTTGCTCCGGAATACCGGCTTCGCTGAGGGTGGTCCTGACAACGGCAATTCCCCTTTCGGAGTCGCCGGGGACGCCTGCCACATACCCCCCAAGCGACTTCAAAAGCATCTCGGCCATGAAATTGTTACTGTATCTGTTGAGCCCGGATATCAATTCCGCAAGCTGAGGCGAGTCGTAAGAAACGATCACTTCGGCCCCAGGAGGCGTCGTTCCTTCTTTAGCCCCGGTCCCCAGCACCCTTACGCCCGAGCGCTCCAGGGCCGCCCGCATGGAGTGGGCGAAAAGCCCGGCAGGATCAGCCGCGTTGAACCGAAACTCTCGAACGCGTCCTCCGCGACCCGATGCCCGCCCGGAAAGCTGGAATTTTTCCCGGCCGTTTCCGGTCGCGCCAAGAGAACGGAGCCCCAGTGAGTTTCCCCCCTTTTTCCCCGGACCCGCCTGGCCGCTCACCCGGACATAGCCTTCCGCCAGGCCCGAATCGGCGATGAAAGCCTTTCGTGACTTTGCCGGGATGGTGATCTTCACAGTCAGTGTGTTAAAGTTGATTGCCGTTGCCGAGACCACCGGATTATATGTGCCCTTGCAGTCACTGTCCAGGCAGATGCGTTCCGACAAAGGCTGAAAAAAGCTGTTGTCCACAAAAATACTGCCCCTGATTTGCCTGATCCCCTTTTCTTTAACCGCTTCCGCCAACTGAAGGGCATTTTCTGAAGCGAAAAAAGGATCGCCGCTTCCTTTTATCCAGATATCTCCTGAAATGACCCCGTCCACCGGCCCCTCAGCCGCCAACACTTTGGTTGTAAAGCGAAAGGAAGGACCCAGCTTCTTCAGGGCTGCATAGCTGGTCAGCAGCTTCATGAGTGAAGCGGGAACAAGCACATCTTTTGGCCGGTACTCGCAGACAACCTTCCCGGATGAAAGAGAGACCACCAGGACCCCTGCGGTTCCGGCGGCTTTGCCGATGCGCTCCAGGGCCTGTTGAAACGCGGCGGTGCTCTGAGCTTCAGACGCCACGGAGGGGAACTGGTTTTGAGCGGAAGTTTGAATTTGAGACTCGGCCGCGAATACGACCGTGTGCATAAACAAAACGGACATACAACACATCAGGGGAAGCATTCCCATAATTTCCGACTCACTCTAAGGTTCTTTTCGGATTCAATCCTTCCCCAAGCTTTCGAAGATGTCCCAAAATCCCGGAAAAGATTTATTGACGGATTCCGCGCCCTCGATAACAACTCCATGGAGACGCAGACCTGCAAGTGCAAAGGCCATCGCAATCCGATGATCGTCGAATGACGAGATCGGGCCTGAGGGCGGTCCGTGGGGGGCGCCTCCATGGACTATCAACCCATCGGGCAGCTCTTCGGCCTCAACTCCGAGCACCTTCAAGCCGGCCGCAACCGCATAGAGCCGATCGGATTCCTTTATTCTCAAGTGGGCCACGTTGCGGATGCGGGAAGTTCCGCTTGCGAATGCGCTCAGGACGCCCAGTGTGGGCGCCATGTCCGGCATTTCATTCATGTCGATATCAATGGGCAGGAGCCGCTCGGGTCCTTTTACGCGGACCCCTTGATCTTTCCACACGATGCGGCAGCCCATTTTATCCAGAACGTCCAGAAAACGGCAGTCCCCCTGAAGACTGTAAGGCGAAACGGGTGAGGTTAGCACCTCTCCGCCTGTCAGGGCGGCGGCGGCCCAGAAATATGAAGCTGAGGAGCAGTCGCCTTCGACCGTGAAACTGCGGGGCGCATAGACCTGTGGCGCCGGGATCGCTATCATGTTGGAAGCTACCCGCTCAAAGCGGATTCCCGCTTGCTGCATCATTCCCAGAGTGATGTCCACGTAAGGCCGGGATGCAACAGGTTCGGACCATTCCACCCCGACTTTTCCGCGCGCCATTGGCGCCGCAATGAGGATTCCGGATAAAAACTGGCTGCTTTCCGAAGCATCTACAAAAACATCCCCGCCGTTAAGTCCCCTGCAGGTGATCTGCACTGGAAGAAACCCGGTTTTCCCGATCCAGCGCTTTATCGTCCCGAGCTTTTCGAGAGCTTCTGCGGCCGGACCGACCGGGCGCTGCCGAAGACGCGGAGTTCCGTCGAGCACAAATGTTCCGGTCCCCGCCGAGAAGACTGCGAGAAGAAGGCGGGCGCTCGTCCCGCTGTTTCCGAGAAAAATCGGTCCATCGGGCTGCCGCCAGCGATATGCCGGTGGCGCCACCCGTACAGAATCGGCGCTCCATTCGATTATTGCGCCCGAGGCCTCCAACGCCTTGGCGGTAAAAAAGGTATCCTCTGCTTTGAGCGGGTTGCCTATCTGTGCAGGTCCTTCGGAAAGAGCGGCCATAATGAGCGCACGGTGGGTTATCGACTTGGAACCCGGGAGCCGAATTTGCGCATCTATTTTCGAAACGGGGTTTATCGTTTTAAGAAGCTTTTTCATTTATGGCTTCTTCCAGGGCCTGTCGCATCGCCTCGATGGCGGGAGTTTCGAATACGGCGCGTCCCAGCCACCATTCGAGTTGAGCGGCCCCCTGGTACAGCAGCATGTCCAGACCGGAGACAACCATGCACCCGGCGTCCCTGGCAGCTCTGGAAAAGGCGGTCCATCGGGGGTTGTAAATTATGTCCATTACGGTCATTTCGGGTTTGAAAAAGGAGTCGAAAACGATGGGGGAGGCTTCATTGTCCTCCAGCCCTACGGAGGTGCACTGAACTACTATGTCAAAGTCTCTTGCAACTTTTGCGAGAATGTTGAGCGGAATGAAATTGCTCTTAATCTGCCT
>Ga0181539_1002049_pt1 | contig 20978 bp, 16 predicted proteins | sample PEATcosm2014_Bin_46_FD_119767 | JGI IMG/M metagenome (GOLD analysis project Ga0181539, IMG submission 119767) | Peatland microbial communities from MTU Mesocosm Facility, Houghton, MI, USA - PEATcosm2014_Bin23_60_metaG | ecosystem: Environmental > Terrestrial > Soil > Wetlands > Peat | place... | reverse complement strand
GCCTGGCGCACTTCCGTCAGGTCTTGGATGGAACCCAGAAAATATTGCTCTTCCGTCAGCACCGAAAGCGCCGAAGCGCCCCCGCCGGCATATCCCCAAGCAATTTCACGGCGGCGATAATGCTGCCGCAGCAGCCCCCGCGAGGGCGACGCACGCTTGAGCTCCGCGATCACGCGCAACCCCTGCGGGGCGCCAGGGTCAGCGCCCGGAGCGAGGGCTGCGGCAAAATCGCGGCACTCCTGCCGCGCCTCCGCTATCTGCTGCACACGCTTCAGCGGAAGAGCCGACCGCGTTTCCTCCAGCTTACGCCGGCGCGCGGAAACGATATGGTCCAGGATGGTCCTCCCCGGCTCGTCCGGCATGGGGGTCAAACTCCCAATCTCAATGTGAACGTTCTTCAGAAAGGTAATCTGTCAATGTATGCTGCAGTTAAGTGCAAAGTCAAGAACGCGTGCTGCGTGAGGCCGTTTCTTGTCACAGCGCGAAGTGCGGGCCATTGTCAGGCGAAGAACCACCGGAGTGAAGTGAAAATGGGCTACAATTTCCTTTAAACATTCTATAGTAGTCAATTGCTTGTCGAGCCCGATCCGAACGTGGAGGAAGTCATGGCGGAAGTTGTAACCTTTGGTGAAGCGATGATCCGTTTGTCGCCGCCGCACTTCCAGCGCCTGGAGCAGACCGCGACGCTGGATGTTCAGGTGGGTGGCGGGGAGTTGAACGTTGCGGTGGGGGTCGCCCGCCTGGGCTTGACGAGCGCCTGGGTTTCTCGCCTCCCGCAGAATGCCCTGGGGCGCCTCGCGGAGAATCGCGCGCGCCAGGCGGGCGTGGACACCGCGCACCTCGTGTGGACCTCGGACGCCGAGAGCCGCATGGGCCTCTACTTCCTGGAATTCGGGGCGGCCCCCCGCGCCAGCGCCGTGCTCTACGATCGCCGGAATTCCGCCATCAGCGCCATCCGGCCCGGCGAGGTGGATTGGAAGCGAGTTATGGAAGGCGCGCGTTGGTTCCACACCAGCGGCATCACGCCGGCGCTCAGTGATTCTGCGGCGGCCGTTACGCGGGAAGCCTTGCAGACGGCAAAGCAGGCAGGGCTGACGGTCAGTTATGATCTGAATTATCGCGGAAAGCTTTGGACCCCCGACAAGGCGCAGGCTGTGCAAGAACCCCTGATGGAATACGTCGACGTCCTGATCACCACGGAAGAAGACACGAACGTGGTGTTCAAAATCAAGGCGGAAGGCAAGACCGGCCCGGATGCGTTCGCGGAAGTTTCCGCCGAGCCCTACAAAGAGGCTGCGCGGCGCTTGCAGGAGAAATTCCACTTCCAGGCTGTGGCGATCACTTTGCGTGAAAACCCCTTGGTGTGGCGCAACACCTGGACCGCCATCGCTTACGCGGACGGCAAATTCTACGACGATGTGAAGTACGAACTGGAAATTGTGGACCGCCTGGGAGGCGGCGATTCTTTCAGCGCCGGCTTCATCTATGGCCGGTTGAAGAAGGATTCCTACCAAGTTGCCGTCCGCTACGGCAACGCCTTCAGCGCGCTGAAACATTCGATGCCCAGTGACTTTAACTGGGCGACCCTGGCGGAGGTGGAGAGCCTGCTCAAGGGTTCCAGCCTGCGGGTAGCGCGGTAACTGCTAGGTACGAGGGAAAAAGACGAAACTCGAAGATCGAAATTCGAAACTCGTGAAAGCCACGCCGGAATTTCGAGTTTCGAATTTCGAGTTTCGACCCTGACCCTTGACGCCTGCAACTGGTCAGCAAACAAAGGAGAACTCATGGCCTGGTCAAAAGAAAAATCGCTCGGACTGATTCGCGAAGTCGGCTTGGTGCCGATTGTGCGTGCACCTTCGGCGGAAGACGCCCTGCTCGCCGCGGAGGCAATTATTGCGGGGAATATCGGCATCCTCGAAATTACTATGACCGTTCCTAACGCCATTCAGGTGATGGAAAAAGTGGCGAATGAGTTCGGTGACAAGATTCTGCTGGGCGCCGGTACGATTCTTGATCCTGAAACTGCCCGCGCGGCGTTGCTGGCGGGAGCGCAATTCATCGTCACCCCCTCGCTCAATCTCCAAGTCATTGAGTTGGCGCGCCGGTACAGCAAGCCATGCATGCCCGGGGCGCTGACACCGACGGAAATCGTCACCGCGTGGCAAGCGGGCGCGGACCTGGTGAAAATCTTCCCCTGTGGGCCGGTGGGAGGGCCCAAATACATTAAGGCGCTCAAGGGGCCCTTCCCGCAAATTGAGTTGGTGCCGACGGGCGGAGTGAATCTGGAGACGACCCCGGAGTTTATCAAGGCAGGAGCAGCCGCCGTCGCCGTGGGTGGTGAATTGGTGGACCTCAAGGCTCTTCGCGAAGGCAAGCTGGAGGTGATTTCCGCCAATGCGCGCCTGTACGTGGAAGCCGTCCGCGCGGCGCGGGCTTCCCTGTAATAGCAGCGGCCAGCACTCAGTTGTCAGCATTCAGCTTATAGAATTCAAGAATGGACGGATTGAAAGCAGTGACTAATTCCGCTGCGGCGGCTTCTTCCCACGTGATGCCGATTTGGACGTTAACATTTGTTCTGTCTGCCCCGACCGAGTGGACATGAATTCCCGCCGGACGAGAGACACAGGAGGAAGAACTATGACCGGACCCGACGAGAAGATGGGCAGGCGGCAGTTCCTCGGCGCCGCCGGCGCCGCGGGGATCATGATCATCAAGCCGCAACTGGTGCGGGGCACGGCGGCGAACTCGGCGATTCGATTGGGATTGCTCGGTTGTGGGCGTCGCGGCACGCACGTCGCCACATCGTTTGCCAACAACACCACGGCGCGTGTGGTGGCTCTGGCCGACCTCTTTCAGGACCAGTTGGACAAGGGCAAACAGCACTTTGACGCCCTCGCCGCAAAGCTTGGCTATGCCGGGATCGACCGCAAGCTGATGTTCCGCGGGCCGCGGGCTTATCAGGCCCTGGCAAACTGCCCGGACATCGACATGGTGCAAATCTCCACGCCCGACATTTTCCATCCCGGGCATCTGGAAGCTGTCGTTGACGCCGGAAAGCACGTCTACTGCGAGAAACCCGTGGCGGTGGACGTGACCGGATGCCAACGCGTGCTGCGCATTGGGGAAAAGGTGCAGAATCGCTTCAGCCTCGACATCGGCTTCCAATGCCGCCATGCGCCTCCCTATGCGGAGTTGGCGCGCCGGGTGCAGGCGGGAGCATTGGGTAAGATCGCCTGTGGCGCGGCCTACTACCAGTCGACGGGCGCTTTCTACCCGCCGTTTCCCAACGCCTCGCCTCTCGAACGCCGCATTCGAACCTTCTTTTGGGATCGCGTTATTTCCGGCGACACCCTTGTGGACCAAAGTATTCATCTGATGGACCTGTGCAACTGGATGCTGGAGGCGCATCCGCTGAAAGCCCTGGGCACGGGCGGGCGCAGGGTAAAGGAGGATTCGGGGGATTGCTGGGACCACTTCGACGTCACGTTTACCTACCCCAACGACGTGCATCTGAATCTCAATTCCTTTCAGGCAGGCAAGGCGCTGAGCGACGTCAGCATTCGCCTGTTCGGCGCGCAAGGCGTAGCGGAGTTGCATTACAAGGGCGTGGTGGGAATTTACGGCGAGGAGCCTTGGGAATGGGAGGGCAGCATCGGGCCGGCTTCGCCGCGGTGGGGGCACGCCAATATTTACGCGACCGATGATGATTCGCCGGCGGAGAAAGCCGCCGGTATTTTTCACGATGCACTCGAACGCGCCGACCCGGAAAAGGAGAAGGCTTTCATTGAGAGCATTACCAGCGGCAAGTTTCACAATCAGGCGGGAGTGGGGGCCGAAACAACGCTCAGCACCATCCTCGGGCGTCAGGCCGCCTACAGCCGAAGGGAAATGACCTGGGACGAGCTGTTGGCCTCCAATCAAACGTACGATCCGGAGTTGGAGGGAATCGACCTGGGCGAGTTCGAGTAGTCCCCGGGGGCGAGTTGCCGGGCAGGCGATTGCAGGCCTGCGGTGCAGTTCCCCCTCCCGCGCTTCCAGACTGTGGCAATATAAGAGCTTCGACATTGTTCTTGGGCTGAAAACATTGACCCGCGGTTGCGAGTTACCGCAACCCAAAACTCCCTTGGAGGGTTTGTAGATGCGATACGGATTGGCGGTAGGTCTCGCACTCGTATTGTGGGGAACTGCGCGCGTTGGCTGGGCGGACGACAAGCAAGCGGAGCGGCTGGAAAAGTCGGCACAAGTTATCACTGACATCATGAAGACTCCCGAAAAGGGCATCCCGCACGACCTGATGGACAAGGCGGTTTGCGTGGGCGTAATTCCTTCCGAAAAAAAGGGCGCCTTCGGCGTCGGTGCCACCTATGGCCGCGGGGCGCTGGTTTGCCGGCGCGACGGCAACGGCCCCTGGGGCGCGCCTTCGATGTTCACGGTGGGTGGCCTCAACGTCGGCTTCCAGCTTGGCGGCGAAGCCACGGATTTCGTTCTGCTGGTGATGAATGGCAGGGGCGCGGAAAAACTCCTGCATGACAACACCAAGATCGGCGCCGATGCTTCCGCCGCCGGTGGGCCGGTGGGCCGCAGCGCGGAAGGCGCCACGGACCTGCAACTCCATGCCGAGATCCTCACCTACTCGCGCTCGCGCGGCGCCTTTGCCGGTGTTTCACTGGACGGGCAGATGTTCAAGCAGGATGGGGACTCGAACGAAAAGCTCTACGGCCGCAAACTTGCCCCGGAGGATATCCTTTTCAAAGGTGTGGTGCCGGCGCCGGCCGCGGCCAATCCGCTGGATACCGCGCTGACCCAATTCTCACCCCACGGTGGCGAGCCGTTCCACCCGAAATAAAATATCATCCGCAGATGGCGCAGATTATACAGATGAGGTCAACCGCCGGAGTTCACCGCGGATCTGCCTTTTTCCCATCTGCGTATTCTGGATAATCTGAGGATCCGCCTGCGGGCAGGAACACCTGGAAGCACGCGCCTTTTCCCGGCTCGCTGGTGACGCGGATCCACCCGCGGTGGTCGTCAACTATCTTCGAAACGATGGAGAGCCCCAGCCCCACGCCGGCTTCCTTGGTGGTGAAGAAGGGATTAAAGATCTGCTCGCGCAGTTCGGTGGGAATGCCCGGGCCGGTGTCCTGGAAAGTGATCTCGACGCCGCGCTTGCCGTCGGAGCTCGGGACCGCCGCCACGCGCAGATTGCCCCCGCCGGGGCCCATGGCCTCATAGGCGTTGAGCGCCAGGTTGGTGAACACCCGCTCAATCAGGTCGCCGTCGAGGGTGACTTCCGGCAGATCCGCAGCGAAATGCCGTTCCACTTCCACCTTGGCGTCGGGCCAGCGGTTGCGCGCCGCTTTCAGCCCCCGCTCGATCAAAGGGGGAATCTGCTCCTGACGCTGTTCGAGTTTGTGCGGCCGGGCAAAGTCGAGAAAGCGGGTCACCAACGCGTTCATGCGGTTGACTTCGCTGGAAATGTATCCCGCCAGCTCGGTGGTGATGGGGTCGGAGCTCGAGAGTTTGCCCATCAGGGTTTCCGCCGAGCCCTTGATGACCGCCAGCGGATTCCTTAATTCGTGAGCCAACCCTGCGGAAAGCTGCCCGAGCGCTGCCAGACGCTCCGACCGGCGCGCTTCCTCCTGCGCTTGCTCGAGCCGCCGGTTGGTCTCCGCCAGGGTCTCAGCGAGTTCACGGTAGCGCATGGCTTGCTGGCGGTTTTCCGTCACGAAACGATTGACGACGATGGCGGCAAGGAAGAAAAACAGGTTGCGGAGGGCCAATTCGGAGGCGTCTTCACCCGTCAATTCGTATTCATTCAACTTCCAGAGCACGAAGGAGCAGTAAGCCGCCGACGTCAGCGCTGTCCATGCCAGCGTGGCCCATAGATCGAAGTACATGGCCGCGGTAACCACGGGCACGAAGTAAATCAGATAATAGCTACTATTGATCCCGCCCGTGTGACTCACCAGTAGCGAGGCCAACAGGATTTTCAGGACAACGCTGTAGCTGCGCCCTCGTTTGGGAACCCATTCCAGGAAGCGGTACTCGAAGATTTGGAACACGCCTATGGCGAGCAGGATGAGCTGTTTGTGGATGAAGTCCAGACCGGGCGTAAGCGCGGCCAATCCGGCCAGAAACGCCAGCCACAGAAGGTCCATCCAAGCGAAACTGCGCCGCTGATTCATGCCGTTTAATTTGCCCTCAACAATCTAAGTACGGGGCACGGGACACGTGGTACGGGACTCGAGATACGGGTTTCGTTTGATCCCTGGGTTCTGCCTCCCGTGCCTCACGCAATTCCCGGATCGCAAGCCCCGTATCCCGTGTCCCGTATCCCGTATCCCGCACCTCATCATTTTTCGCCCACAATTTCCCGCAGCGTTTGCGCCGCGTAAGCCGCCTGCTCATTGCTCATTTCAGGGTAAAGCGGCATGCTGATGACGCGCTCGCAGGCCCTTTCCGCCTGCGGCAAATCACCTCGCTGATAGCCCAGAGATTGATAAGGCCTTTGGAGATGAATGGGCAGCGGGTAATGGATGCCGGTCTCGACGCCGCGTTCTTCCAGTTGGGCGCGGACGGTAATGCGGTCATCGACGTAAACCACCAAGAGGTGATCGACGCGCTCGCCGGCGGCGCCCCCGTCCTGAAGGTCCACGCGCGCGCCGGCCAGGGTGCGGCGATAAATTTCTGCCAGCTCTTTTCGCCGCGCGTTCCATTGCTCCAGCCGTGGCAGCTTGACGCGCAGGATCGCGCCCTGAAACCCTTCCATGCGATAGTTGTAGCCGATGACGTCGTGAAAGTAGCGGCGCGATTCGCCGTGGGAGCGCAGGGTGCGCGCCCGCTCCGCCAGCGCCTCGTCGTTGGTCGTGAGGGCGCCTCCTTCTCCATAGGCACCTAGGTTTTTCGAGGGATAAAAGCTGAACGCCGCGGCATTGCCGATGCTTCCCACGCGCTTGCCATGGTAGCGCGCGCCATGCGCCTGGCAAGCGTCCTCGATGACGGCCAGCTTGCGCCGCGCCGCGACCTCCAGGATCGGGTCCATCTCCGCCGCCAAGCCGTAAAGGTGCACGGGGAGGATGGCCCGCGTGCGCGGGGTTAGGGCCGCCGCGATTTGGTTGACGTCGATGTTAGCTGTGCACGGGTCGATGTCCACGAACACGGGCTTGGCGCCGGTATAGGAAATGGCTTCCGCCGTGGCGATATAAGTGTTCGGCGTGGTAATGACCTCGTCGCCGGCCTGCACGCCCACCCCAAGCAGCGCCAGATGCAAGGCGCTGGTCCCGGAATTCACCGCCACGCAGTGCTCCACGCCGCAGTAGGCGGCAAATTCCCGCTCGAACTCCTGCACTTCTTCGCCCAGGACAAAAGCGGCCTTGCTGCCCACGCGGTCAAGCGCTGCCAGAACCTCGTCGCGCAGCGCCGCGTATTGGGCTTTCAAATCGGAATAGGGAACTATCATGGGTATCCTTTCCGTTGAGTGACGCGGATGCATCCGGCAGACGCAACCGAAAACGCCACCCGGCCACTCGATCTGACATCGAGATTTTATTCCCACCGGAGGCGATTGTCACAGGGGATTTCACCACAGATTCCCATGAGCCTTCGGCCCGCCACTGTACATGAAAATGCGCGAAGCGCCTTGGACTGCGGCGGCTCGACGCCGCCTTGAAATAACGCCGAGGAAGATGACCAAGGCGGCGTCGAGCCGCCGCAGTCCAAGGTGCCTTTGGCACATCCACTTTCATAGCTGAGGCACGGAGCGGCAAGAGAAAGGCAAAGTGCAAAAGGCAAAATTTCGAAGGCAGTCCACGTTCAAAATGGGAGGCCGGTTGCAGGTTTGGTCGGAAACGTTGGTGGCTTTGCGATCCGTGGCGCGATCCCAGGGTATTCAGTCAGTTCCAGGTTCATCCCGAGTTTCATACTCTCGTCTGGCCGAATGGAGCCGACTTCGCGCCCGAGTTCCTGCGCGATAATGTGCGCGTAACGGTATAACGGATATGAAGAAGGCATCGGCGAAGGGAATTGATGACGATTTGAGGCCGGAGTATGACCTCTCGCAACTCAAGGGAGGAGTTCGCGGTAAGTACTACCGCGAGGCAACTGCCGGGACCAACCTGGTGTTGATCGAGCATGAACTGGCGGACGTCTTCCCTGACTCGGAGTCGGTGAACCGGGCACTCCGAATGTTGGTGAATACCGCAGCGGCGGCATCAGGTACAGCGCGCCGCCGGCCGGGCGCCTCGAACCATCGCGTGAAGCCCGCCGCTGGAGAACGTGCCCGCTTAGCCGCAAGACGTTAGGTCTTGAGCCTTGCACGGAAAAGCCCACGGACAGAAAGGCACTGTCCGCGGCTACCCGCTGGATGAATCAACCCGTTCACCAAAACCTACATGTTGTCGTCTTGTTTTCCGTGGCATCGGAGCACGCCGGCGGCCGTCCCCAACGGGCACTTCCGCTGCACGGCAGGCCCGCAGATGCGAATCAGAACTCGAGTCGAAGCGCCAACTGGATCTGCCGTGGCGTCCCGGTCCCGATGGGAGTTGTGTTGACCGGTTGGGTGATGACACCAAACTCCCCGGCTCCCGCCGAAATATCTGCGTTGGGCGCTCCGAACTGCGCCCGATTGAAAACGTTGAACGCTTCGGCCCGGAATTGGAGCTGATAGCGCTCCCGCAAGGCAATTCGCTTACTCGCGCCGATGTCGGCTTGCCACAGGCCTGGGGCTCGGGCCACATCTCGTGGCGCATCGCCGAACGTACCTGCGGCGGGCACCGCAAAGGCCGCTGGGTTGATCCACTCCGAGGGCGTCGCGCCGCCAGGAGGAGTGAGAGGAACTCCTGGAAGGATGTTAGGCCGCTGGTTGTTCGTGTTGCCATCGGGAACCACCGTGGCCGATCGGGCCACCGTGACGTTGACGGGAAATCCCGTATGCGCGCCCACGATGGTGGTCAACTGCCAAGCGCCGAAAACACTCCGCAAGATTCCCGGCTGATTCAGGTAGGCCTTGCCAGCCCCGAAGGGAAGCTCATAGACGGCGTTGGTATTCAGCACATGCCTGACATCCCAGATGCCGCTAGCGTTGTCGCATGCCCGGCAGGCGACAATTTCCGGAGTCAGCGAATCGCCGTCGCCGCTGCCCATGGAGCCGTCGTCAATCTCGTGCGACCATGTGTAATTCATCGAGAACAGCAGACCTTTGCGGAATGCGCGCTGCAAGCTCAGGCCCAGGCCTTCATACGTGCTGTTGCTATCGTTACCGCGCAAGGCGATTTGCCCGAACTGAGGGTAGGGAGGCTGGCCCGTCAGCGGATCGATGACGTTGACATAGGAGAGGGTCAGCAGGTGTGTGCCCTTGCTACCAATGTAAGAGACCGTTCCCAGCACACTGTCCGGGAGCGTCTGCTGGATGGAAAGTCCCCATTGGGTCACGTACATGTCCTTGCGGCGGCGTTCCATGGCAGACGGCGAAATGACGCCGGTGACGTCGGTCAGAAAGGGATCGATGGGATAGGTCAGGCCGGGGGTGGTTTTATTCGAAAGAGAGAAACTCGCCACTTCATTGCCCTCGGGAATATTCTGGTCATCCAATTGTCCATCCTGATGGTAGGTCCCGAAGCCCGAGCGGATCACCGTCTTCCCGCCTAGCCGTGCCGGCGCCCAAGCGAGCGCGATGCGGGGATCAAGGTCACGGTAAGTTGGAGGGCCGAAACTGGCGCCCACACCACAGTAGCCCGCCGCCCCGCACGTGGCAAAGTCGAAGGGGTCGGGGCGACCGTAGATTTCGTGAAAGATATTGAAGAAACTATAGCGCGCACCCAGATTCAGCGTAAGCTCCGGCGTCCACTTGATTTCATCCTGAAAGTAGCCAAAGTACGCGAACTTACGCAGCCCGTTGATCGGCTCCGCTTGGGTGTACTTGGCGGTATTCACTTGGTCGGCCTCAAAAGCTGAAGTGGAAGCATAGGAGATCGTCCCGCTGGGAGTCTTGCCTTGGTTCATCTGAATCCGGCGGATTTCTACACCGGCCTTGATCACGTTCCGTCCACTGATCTTGGTGAGGTTATCGATCCCGGCAAACGTGTTGCCAGATCCGATGCTGACGCGGTCATTGTTCAGGGTCGTAAAACCCGAAACTGAGAAGACGTACAGCGAACCGGTATGGTTTGCATCGGTCGTGTTGGCGGTGCTGCGGTTGAAGCCGAATTTCGTTTCGTTCACCAAACTCGGCGAGAAAACGTGCAACAACTCGATTGCCGCGTTATCCGGCGAGGAATTCAATACCTGCCGGTCTTCCAGATACTGTCCTGAACTGGCCAGCGGCACGCTACTGACCGCTTGATCAATATTCACGCGGACGAAAGCGGTGGTTTTATCCGAAAAACGCTGATCGACGCGCACCATCCCGGAGTCCTCGTTCCCCAACTGGCGGCCAGCCCCTAGGAATTCCGACACGTCGGGATTGCCCGCGACGGGCAATGACCCCTCGGGGTAGGCATTCAGGAAAGGTATGAGCGCGGGCGATTGAGCGGCCACTTGTGCCCGAAAGGCGTCCGTGGGCACGAAGCCCACCAGGGTTTGTCCCAAAGTCTGCCGGTAACCCTCATAGGCGGCAAAGAAAAAGGTTTTGTCGCGCACGATGGGCCCGCCCAGGCTGCCGCCGAACTGATTCAAGCGAAACGGCGGCTTGGTGGCGTCAATGAAGCTTCGCGCGTCGAAGATGTCGTTGCGAAGGAACTCGAAAGCGCTGCCGTGAAATTGATTGTCCCCGGAGGCAGAGGTTACCGCCATCTGTCCCCCGGCCGTGGCCCCGGTTTCGGCGGTGGCCAGCATGGACACGACGCGGAATTCCTGGATCGTGTCGAGCGGTATCGCCAAACGCACATAGGGCTGCTGGGCCTGGTTGATGATGTTGGTGGCGTCGATGCCATCGTAGCTAAAGTTGTTATCATCGCGCCCGCGGCCGGCAACACGAATACTCCGCTGATTGCTGCTGCTGTTATAATTCGTGTCCACCGCCAGAGGAGCAAGCGCGGTCAGCGTCGCCCAGTTGCGGCCGTTGAGTAACAGTTCGCTCACCTGCTTGCGCTCGATGCGCGCTCCCAGGGTATTCGAGTTTTCGTCCAGTTGCTGGGCGCTTCCGGTAACTTCGATCCGCTCGGTGGTTCCGGAAACCTTCAGCACCGCGTTCAGCGTGGCCGTATGTTCCATCGCCACTTCCAGGTTCTCAAAGCTCACCGTTTGGAAGCCCTTCAGGGTAAACGTCACGGTGTAGATCCCGACCGGCAATTCGGAGATGTCGTATGTTCCGCTGCGGGATGTGACCGCGACCCGCTTCAAACCAGTCGCATTTTGTATGGCAGTGACACTCGCGCCAGGCACTCTCAGCCCGGAAGAGTCCTTCACGGTTCCGGTCAAGCCGCCACGATCAACTTGCCCGTACAGGTTGGCAGCTAAGAGCAGGAAGCCACAGAGCCACCGCAGCACCTTAGGCATCAGAAATCCTCCCCTAGAATTAGCGCGCCAGAGACACGAAATGGGGTCTGTTGAAAATACAATTTACCCGAGGGGCAGGGTGACGTCAAGGCCAAACGAAATAGGCCAGACGCGATAGGCCAGAGGAGACGGGGGCCACGAAGGTGCACCGTGGGTGGCACCAAAAAACGCACCGCGGACCGGTTTTGTAGGTCCGCGGCTTTTGGTTGTCAATGGGGGACGAACCGCCCCGATCCATCGGGGCGCTACTCTCTCGCTCCCCGGAACCAGCGGACGGGATTCAACCCAAATCCGAAGCTTATTAAGGTCACCGATGCTGATGCTTCGATCTTGCATCCTGTCGATCAGGTGTTGGCGGATGGCGGGCGGGAGTTTGTTCCAGGTTTCGAGGTGAGGCATCAGTCGCCAAAAACCATGCGGCCCAGATCATCCCCGAGGCGAGCAACGTCTTTAGGATCGGTGGCGGCGCGGAAACGCTCGGCGAGTTCGAAGAACTCTTTTTGTTTGTGTTTCTGGGCCTCGATCCCCTCTTCCACCAGCTCCACGATGATGCGGTTGGCGCTAAGGCGCCGCTGCTTCGCCAGGCTGCGCACATGCCGCGCCGTGTCTGCCGGGAGACCTATGGTCTGGCGAACGACTTTGGTAGAAGCAGGCATAGCACCATTATACACCAAAATGGTGATGCACCATCCTTAAGCCTACAGCAGCTTCATTTCCTCCGGATCCCAGCGAACCACCCGGCCGCTGTCGTAGCTGAGGTTGCTGAGGAGGGCGGCCCCGGCGGCGCGGAAGCCGAAGTCGGGGTCTTCCACAACGGGTTGGCGGGTGCGAATGGCGTTGATCCAGTTTCTGAGGTGATCGTAGGTGTCATCGTAACCCTGGGAAGGAAGGTATTTTTCTTCACCGTGCAAGGCTCCCCCGGTGGGTGGCGTGACCGGATATTTCTGGTGGTATATTTCCAACGTGCGCTTCTGCACCGCCTCGGAAAACTGTGCGAGGTGATAACCGGGGGCCGCCTCGCGCGGAACCCGCGTGAGGCTGACTCCGCCGCCCCCGATGACCATGGTGCCTTCCGAACCGGTAAAGATGAACCCTTCACCTTGCGAGCCGCCATCGACGAAATTCACGCGTAAGTTGAGGTTGAAGCCTTGCGGGTAGTCAAATAGCGCCACCAGCACATCGGGCACATCCCGGCCGTCGTCCCAGAAGCGCAGTCCCCCCGTCGCCATGGCGCGCGTAGGGCCATGCGAATCCGTGATGAAGTGTGTGCCACTGAACAGGTGGACAAACAAATCGCCCGCCACACCGCTCCCGTAAGCCTTCCACTTGCGCCACTGGAAGAAGTGTTCGGGATTGAAAGGAATCTTGGGCGCCGTGCCGAGCCAGCGCGGCCAATCGCACGTGGTGGTAGAGGCATCATAGGGAACCGTATAATCCCACGCACCTTGCGCCGAATTGCGGTCCCACCAGGCCGACACCATGTTGAGCGTGCCGATGGCGCCCGAGGCCAGCAGTTCCTTTGCCTTCTGGTAAATGATCGAGCTCACCCGCTGGCTGCCGATTTGCATAATCCGGTTCGTCTTGTGCCAAGTGTCAATGATTTTGGGCCCATCGGAGTAGAGGTGGATCATGGGCTTTTCGCAATAAACGTCTTTGCCTGCGTTCATGGCATCCACCGACGCCTGCATGTGCCAATGATCAGGAGTGCCGATAATGACCGCGTCAATGTCCTTGCGCGCGAGAATTTCCTGGTAGTCGCGGGTGGCTAAGATATCGTTCCCCCACAATTCCCTGGCATGGTCCAGACAGCCGTCGTAACAGTCTGCCGCCGCCACCACCTTGACGCCCGGAACTTGCGCGACCGTCTTGGTATCATTCTGGCCTCGCCCACCCGCTCCAATCAAGGCGATTTGAATATGATCGTTCGCGGCGATGGGCTTGGCCGGCTCGGCCTGGGGCGCCGCCAACAAATGTACCTTCGTCGACCCGGTAAAATAGGTTCCCACGGTTCCAATGGTTCCTGCCTTAAGAAAGTCCCTGCGATCTATATTGGCCACTCGATCCTCCTCGATTAAGAAAGTTGTCCTCTCGGCTGTCCCCCATCACCTTTTGCGCCACCCAACGAATCGGGTCCTGGGAATCACCAGGGTGCGGGCATTGTATTCCAAATTCGGGACTCGAGGTACAGGACTCGGGATGAGCAAGCGCGGACCGGTTTTTTAAGTCCGCGGCTTTTTGTTGTCAATTGGGGACAAACCGCAGGTCTCCTAAACATGTCTAGGGTACTAGCTGACAGCTTTCATAGCACGGTCCCATTTCCGCTGAAGTCGCAGATGCCAAGATTATTTGATATGGGGGCCGCTTTGGCGTTATGCTTCGCGCATCACGGACGGCTCCACCGCCCAGCAAGGCCTGGGTACCTGCCGATGCCCGACGACAAGGAAAAAGACGAGTTCCTGACGACCCCGCTCGAGGAGGCTCAGCGGACCACGCCGTACAAGACCCCTCCAGCTCCGGGAGAAACGCCGCCAGAGCTCCCCGCAGGTTCCCTGCACGCGCTGCGCCAACGCTACGACATCCTGGCGGAAGTGGGCCGCGGGGGCATGGGCATTGTTTACAAGGCCCGCGACCGCGAAACCGGCGCCGTCGTGGCTCTGAAAGTCCTGAGGCCGGAGATTGCTGCTGACACGGCGGTGATCGAGCGCTTCAAGTCCGAATTGCTGCTGGCGCGCAAGATCACGCACAAGAATGTCTGCCGCATCTACGAACTTCTGCGCTTTGGCGACGCCGCTGCGATCTCCATGGAGTACGTCGACGGGGAAAGCCTCCGCCAATTCCTTACGCGTTACAACGCCGTCCCACTCCGGAAAGGAGTGCAGTGGGCCAGCCAGATTTGCAGTGCGCTCTCCGAAGCTCATGGCCAGGGCATCGTCCACCGCGACTTGAAGCCTGAGAATATCGTCATCGACCGCCAGGGCAACGTGAAGGTGATGGACTTCGGGATCGCCCGCTCTCTGGAGACCACGACAAGTACAACCGGCGTAATGGTTGGCACCCCTGCCTATATGGCCCCCGAGCAGGCCGAAAGCAAGCCCACGGATACCCGCAGTGACATCTACTCGCTCGGCCTTGTCCTCTACGAAATGTTCACGGGGCAATCCGCCTTCCGCGCCGATACTCCGGTCGGGCTCGCCATCAAGCAAATTCACGAGACGCCGCCCGCCCCGCGAGAGGTGGAGCCCACGCTCCCTGCGCATGTCGAAAAGGCCATCCTGAAGTGCCTGGAAAAGAACCCCGCCAAGCGGTTCCAATCCGTAGACGAACTCGAAGCGGCTCTTAGCAAGAAGCCCGAAGCCAAGCCCGCCACAGTAGAAAGGGAGGGGGCGGAAGTCGCGCTGCCCATTTCCCTGGCCACGTGGCAGCGATTCGACTGGTTCTTGCTGGCCTCCGGAATTCTCGGCGCAGCGGTGTTCTTCTTGTTGTTTTACCGCTTCCATCCAGCCTCCGCATCGGTGGTTGAGATGAATGCCGAGCAAGTAAGGCAAATCACTGCTGACTCATTGAAGAAGCTCCAATGGGATGTGAAGGTCGAAAGACCTTCCCTCAATTTCTGGGGCTTGTACAGTTACTACGAACTCGCATCAGCCGCAGGTAGCTGGGCTGCGAAGGACCGTTTGTTGCACCTCGGGGGTTTGGGAACGTGGTGGGGCAGCTTAAGAAAGTCGGAAGCAGAAGCAAAGGGCTTGGAAGGTGGCTACTCCACTAACGGCCATGGAAGACTTCAGGGTCTATACCTGTTTACGCCGCATCCAGGCGTCCAGGGTCCACAGGGATCTCCACCCGACGAAGCCACCACGGCCAGAATGAAAGAAATTGCTCAGACCGCAGCGGAAACCTTGTTCGGCCAAGATCTTTCGTCGACCAAAGCCTCGGCGAGAGCCGGTTGGGACCTTCCGCGCCAGTGCTGGGGAATGCATTTCTTGTGGGAAATGCCGCAGCAGCCTCAAGGATTCGTGACAAAGGTCGACGCCTATGTTGCGGGTTCACGATTGGTTTCTTTTTCGCAGCGGACTGAACCTTCCGACACACTGTTATTTTGGCGGGAAACACAATCCTACTCCCCCCCGGGGCGCTGTTTTCTTGGCGGCCTCATAATGGTCGTTTTCGTGATTGTTCTCTTCCTTGCGAGGAGGGTCTACCGCGAAGCTCGATCCCCCCAGAACCTTCGATTAGCGGTCCTCATAGGATTGGGTGGAGTGGTCGCCGTTTCTCCTTCCTTGCCAGAATTTGGTGGGTCGGAGTGGCTCGGCAGACTGGTCTGGGCAGTTACGGCCTTTTGCATCTTAACTCCTCTGTCGTACGCCGTCTTGAATACCGTCCTTTACTACTTGCGCCGGTGCTTCCCGGTCCAGGCCGCCAACTACCTCCAGCTTTTCCGCGAGCATGTGTTCGCGCGAACTGCCGGCCTCGAAATGCTGCGAGGAGTCTTTGCGGGCGCGGCCTTTGGCGGCGTGTGGATGGTTCTCATATCGCTAGCGGCTGTGTGGCTCAAGGCAGCGGTAGGAATGGTGTGCTGGCTCGATGCCTATAAATCCACCCTGTGGGAGGTTCTATGCAGTGTCATTCAGGTTTTGTATGAATACCGCATGTTGTTTGAAGACCACCTGGGGCCGTTTCAAGCCAGAGTCTTTCCCGTCTTGCTGATCGGGGAGGTCTTGTTGATCGCTTGGCTTTTGGTGGCGCTTCCCCTGAGCTTGCTCATCCGGGCAACACGGCGTTGGCAGGTTCTCCTGGCCGCGCTCGGCGCGCTATGGATGGCGCTCGGTTTCAGCCTGGTGGGCGCGATGGTATTTCCGACCCTGCCTTATTACGTTTTCGTTGTCTCGCAGGCGGTTTTCTGCGGCGCGGTCTTTCTCCGTTACGGCCTTCTGGCCACACTCAGCGCCGTCTTCACGATTGAAGTCGGCCTTCTGGCCTTCCCGTTCCTGGAAATCTTCCAGAACGTCGATCCCCTGCCTTACGCCATTCCTGTCTTTCTGTGGTTCCTGCTCCTGCTGGCAGCCGCCGGCATTTATTTCCGGCCTCAGGTAACCGGCGCCTTCCGGCGCGTGGTGGCAGTATTCGAGTGAGCGTGATTCATCGCACGCATCCCTCCCCCCTGAACTCATCCAGCGTAGCTCTGCGATGCGCGCCGTCGCCGGTCCTCGAGGGTTTCCCGATAGAGAGCAGGAAGCGCGGACCTGTGGTTCAGATCCGCGGCTTTTTGTTGTCAACTGCGGAAGAATCGCAGACCTCCAAAAGAGCAGGAAGCGCGGACCTCCCCAAGGCCAGTGCGCCCAAGGCTCAAGTAGCACGAGGATCGCAGGCTCGGAGGGCCTACGCCAGCCGGCCTCAGGCAAACACTTGTTGAAGTGTTTTCAGCGTCGAAGCCAAGACTGCCGGGCTAATGTTTCCCAATCGTTTGACGAGCCGGATCTTGTCCAGCGTCCGAACCTGGTCCAGAAGAATCAGCCCGCGCTTTCCTTGAAAGGTGACGGCGATACGATAAGGCGCCGGCCTGGCTCCGGTCGTCATAGGGGCCACAATCACCGTGCGCAAGTAGTCGTGCATTTCCGGCGGCGAGATGATCACGCAGGGCCGGGTCTTGCGGATCTCGCTGCCGACCGAGGGATCGAGCGCGACCAGCCACACCTCTCCCCGAGCTACCATTGCAGGTCTCCGTCATTCTGGTTCCCGAACTCCGGCCACACCAGCTTGTCATCCCCTGCTTCCGCCAATTTGCGGCTGGCTTCCGCCCAGCCTTGGCGGGGGTTGCGGCGCGGCTTGCGGAGAACGATAGTGCCTCGTTCGAGCGCGATCTCGGCCTCCTCGTCCAACCCGGCCTCCTTCAGCATGGGCTTGGGAATAATGATTCCCCGCGAGTTTCCCAAACGTCGAATCGTCGTAATCATGGTCGCCTCCCTCGGTATAACAAAATTATAACACCGCGGGCTGGCCAGCAAGCAGGAATGTCTGCGGATACGGTTCCTCACCGCAGATTTTGAATGATCCGTTGGTGACTCACTTTCGAACTTTCGGACGTAGCACGGGCAGCCGAAGCTGTGAAAAAATCGGATCTTCAACTGTTATCCACAAGGTAACTCATTGAAAATGCAGAGTGCCAAAACCTGTAAAAGCGATTTTTTCACAGCTTCTCCTGCCCGTGGCCTCTCACGGCCAGGATGGCCGTGCTACGAACTCACCCGCCGGAACCAGCGGATGGGATTCAACCCAAATCCGAAGCTTTTTAACGTCAGCGGTGCTGATGCTTCGCTCCCGCATTGTGTCCGTCAGGCCGGCTGGCGCAGACCCATTTGGCAGGGCAAAAAGCTCTTTGGGGATGCGAAGAACGAACAGACCCTTGACCACGCACCGGAGACGTAACGACCATACATTTCCGGGCGAAAGGCAAAACTGATATGCTGGTTGAACGGACGGTGGCGCGATGAACAAAATGGACAAGAAGACAGGTTTTGCGCTTTGCGTATGCGCGCTTTTGGCAGCGTTTGTAGGTACGGGCCTTGTGCCAGTTTCTCTTGACGCGCAGACGATAACACTTGCACCCGCGAGTATGCCCGGCATCGGCAGAGTTGATGAGCGCTTTCAGTCATTTAATGTCGAAATGGTTGAAGTCACCGGCGGAAGATTCTGGAAACCCTATAGCCAACTGGCCGACCCTAACCTCAAACCGCAGCCGTCTGCCCAGCAAGGGAGCTCGAATCAGCCGGTCGGCATGAATCCGGCCCTGTTCCAATACCGCCAGCCCATCGACCTTACCAACCCTCGCTTGCGCAAGCTGGCAGCCGCCCTGGGGCCTGCTTATATGCGCGTCAGCGGGACCTGGGCAAACACCACGTACTTCCAGAATTCCGATGATACGGTACCGGGAGCCGCCCCCCCGGGCTTTAAAGGGATATTAACCCGCCGGCAGTGGAAGGGTGTGGTGGATTTTTCCCACGCGGTAAACGCGAAGATCGTTACATCCTTCGCCATAAGTGCGGGGACCCGGGATGCTGCTGGAGTCTGGACTCCCGAGCAGGCGCGCCTGATTCTTGCCTACACAAAATCTATCGGCGGCAGCATCGCGGCAGCCGAATACATGAACGAACCAACGCTCGCCGAGATCGGTGGTGCACCGAAGGGCTATGATGCGGCAGCCTATGCGCGCGATCTTGCCCTGTTCCGCCCGTTCATCAAGCAGACTGCTCGCGACATGCTGATCCTTGGCCCTGGTTCGGTTGGCGAAGGAGGATCGCTTCCGCTGCCGGCGGCAGGCGTGCTCAAGTCCGAGGACCTCCTCAAGGCCACGGGTCCCGTCTTTGACGCCTTCTCCTACCATTTCTATGGAGCGGCCTCTGAACGGTGTGCCAGCATGCTCCCCGAGGCAGGAACCACCGCGGCAGCGGCGCTTTCGGAGGGGTGGCTCTCCCGCACGGGCCGCGTCGAGGCATTTTATGCGGGTCTCCGCGATAAGTTCGAACCGGGCAAACCTCTCTGGATCACCGAAACGGCCGACGCCGCTTGCGGCGGCAACCCCTGGGCCTCCACTTTTTTGGATAGCTTCCGCTATCTCGATCAGCTTGGGCGTCTTGCCAAAACGGGCGTCCAAGTCATTGCCCACAACACGCTTGCCTCCAGCGATTACGGCTTGCTCGATGAGAATACGTTCACTCCTCGGCCCAACTATTGGGCAGCTCTGTTATGGCGGAAATTTATGGGCACCACGGTGCTCAATCCCGGTCCTTCGCCTGCGGAGAGCCTGCATCTCTACGCCCACTGCCTGCGGGATGTTCCTGGGGGTGTAGCGCTTCTGGTGATTAATACTGACCGGGCCGCATCGCGAACGCTTGAACTTTCCACGGAGGCAGACCGCTACAGCCTGACGGCGCAGAATTTGGAGGAAAAGCGCGTTCAGCTCAACGGGAGCGAACTGAGATTGAGCGCCAACGACGACTTGCCGCTGCTGGCAGGTTTGCCAGCACAGTCCGGACGCCTCACCTTCGCCCCGGCAAGTATTACCTTCCTTGCGATACCGAACGCGAAAAACGCCAGTTGCCGATAGTCCATTTTCATCGACCGGTGGGTATAGTATGGCAAATTCATGGAAAGAGAATTATCCATGTCGATGCTTGTCACCGCCTCTGTCCGACCATTCCGGCCCCCGCCGGGGATTTCTCTTTTCACCAGGATAAACCCATGATGAAATCAACTTTTGACGATTGTTTGCGCGATCTAGCCGAGCGGTTCGAAGCAACACAGGAACAACAAAACGCCGCCGCCTGGCGGGCGTTTACCCACGGCGAAAATAAGGAAGACGTCTTTATTGCCCCGCCGCGACGAGCGGCGCCGCCACGGGTCCCATGGCCCGACATCGCGATCAATGACGCGCAGGAGCAAGCGTAGCGCGGACCTGCCGCTTAGGTCCGCGGCTTTTTGTTGTCAATTGGGGACGAACCGGCCCGATGCATCGGGGCGCTACTCGCTAAACTGCTGGCGCGTCGCGCGCCGCCGTGCCGGAGTCCTGGTAGTGTCGCGGGTAGGTCGTAGGATGCATGGAGTAGACGGGGAAAGGGGCTCTTGCAGTAGCGTCAAGGCTCGCGTAAACTGCGGGAGTGGCGAAGGTAGGTACCCCATGACCCTGAATTTGAAATCTGACGTTGCCGCCGCCCTGGAGAGCTTGGCCGCCGCCCAGGGGCTATCAGTGGAAGAATACCTCCAACAGCTTGTGGAAAGGGAGCTTCCGGCCGGGACCTCAGAACCTGCGCCTTGGGAAGGCAGCGGCATGGTTTCGGAGAATGGCCTGCTGGTCTACCGCACCGGGAAGCCCCTGCCCGCCCAGGTCGTCGATGAGGCCATCCGCCGCTCCCGCGAAGAAAGATCAAAGCGTATCCTGGGCAACTTTTCTTGAAACTCTTTTTCGACAGCTCCGTTCTCGTCCCGGTCTTCTACGCCGATCATCCCCATCCTGATGCCAGCGCAAGGGCATTCCTTGCTGCGGGAAAGGAAGACTTCTGTGCGCTGGGGACGCTTGGAATACCCGGGACTTCACCAGGTTCGGAGCAGAGATCGCACAGCTTGTGAAGACTCCGCTCGGAATATGACCGTTATTGAGCAAGCGTAGCGGGGACCGTTCGTTTAGGTCCGCGGCTTTTTGTTGTGAATTGGGGACGAACCGCAGACCTTTAAGCCCGGTCTGCACCAGCCCGCGGTAGCTGCGCTACCCTTTCTGAGCCCCCAAGGGGCGACCTAATCTAGCCCAGGGCAACGCCCTGGGATTCACGGTGCGGTCATAGGGCCAAGCCCTGAAAGGGCGCGCCACTGTTTCGCCCCTTATAGGTGAAAGGATTCAGCGCCGCAGGCGCTGAATCCTTAGCGCCTATAGAAGCCCTTCTCGAAGGGCTGGAAAACTTGGGCCGGAAGAGGTAAGAGGAATGCCGAAGGACACG
>Ga0181539_1002034_pt1 | contig 21092 bp, 20 predicted proteins | sample PEATcosm2014_Bin_46_FD_119767 | JGI IMG/M metagenome (GOLD analysis project Ga0181539, IMG submission 119767) | Peatland microbial communities from MTU Mesocosm Facility, Houghton, MI, USA - PEATcosm2014_Bin23_60_metaG | ecosystem: Environmental > Terrestrial > Soil > Wetlands > Peat | place... | reverse complement strand
TTCGCGCGAGGGCAGGCTGTACAGCATGCCGTCGTGCCCCATGGCGATGCCGTCATCGATGGCGATGGTATAGAATTCCTTGGCCACGCCGCCGGCCGCCTCGATTTCGCGGGCGACCATCTGGCCGAGGTCCTTGAGGTGGACGTGGCCGGGCACGAATTGGGTGAAGGAGTTGACCACCGCGACGATCGGCTTGCCGAAGTCGCCGTCCTTCATGCCGGTGGCGCGCCAAAGCCCGCGCGCGCCCGCCATGTTGCGGCCGTGGGTGGAGGTGCGGGAGCGAAGGGCTGGCATGGGCATGGCCTTTGGGTGAGGGGGGCGAGGGCGCGTTTGTCGCAAATTGGGGCGGCGGGGGCAAGGCGGAGCGCGGGGCGGCTGACGCGAGAGGCGCGCCGATCGAAATCGGTCCGGCGCCAATGACGATTCAACCAGATGGCGCGCTTTGACCTCACAAGACTTTTGCAAACGCGTCGACGCATTCATTGCAAATGAATACCGACGGCCCTGCCCCCAACCTGACCGCCGGGGGTTGTTGTCCACAGAATGAACAAGAGGGATTCGAATTCTTTTCTTGCGTGGGGACCGTCTTATTTCCCAGCAAGATATTCGAACATTCTTGGATACAGGTTAGCGCCGCAGTGCGCCGATTCGGATTATGATCATTATTGGTCATGAGTCTTATAAATATCGCGCAATCCATAGCTTGATCATAGGATTGTTCCACATATTTCGTCGTCATGATATCGATCAAATTTTTAACAAGATCGTCAGGTATATTGTCGATGCTCGACATGTGCGTACCCTTATCGTTGCCCAACGATTCCCGGGCCGAAAATCGTAACGAATCCGGTGTCCATGCACGAATGATAAGCAGATATACAGGCGGATAACGACGGCGAACCCAAGTTGAAGTAGCGATTTGTGCAAGTTTGCACAGCGCCCTCGCAGCTTCGTAATATCGTTACCGCAGGTTGTAATAATGATGGCAAGGATAAACGCCGACTGGACCGCTGCTGCGACTGTGGCTTGTCGGCGGTCGGCGCCTCGCTTGCGGCTGTCGAAGTTGAGCCGTCGGATGTCCACTGCCCGCCATCGGCGTTGCCCGCCGGGACGCGAGGTTGATTCGGGTTGAATTCCTTCGCGACCTCACGCTCGCGCGTGATCTCCCGGGATATTTTCCCGAGTTCAAGCGGCGTTATAGACCCGTGATCAAGCAGACCAGCCGCGAAATGCAAGCGCCGCGCGCTTTCCTCGCTCATGAGCGGCGGCAACCCGACCGCTGCGATCCGAGCAATGGACTCCGCTCTCTTCCCCGCTCGCCAAGCCGCGTGCGAGCGTTCAAGCGCTCCAACGACGGCGGACTCCGAAACCTGATCGAATGCGACGGACAGGAGCGCGATAATGCGGTCTTCGCTGCCCGGAACCTCGCGAGCCAGAACCGTTCCGGCTCCGAGAACTAGCCCTGACTTGCTCCAGACGGGCGTTATCTGAAAAGGCTCGCGACGCTTGGCCAGTTGCCAGCTTGCGGCCAGAGCGTCGAGCGTCTCGCGCAACGACGCCACGGCAGCGTTTTCGGATCGAGCGCCGCCGTTGTGGACCTTGAAACTTTTATCAGAGCCTTCGTTCGCCCCCGCTTCAGAACGCATTCTTAATGTCCTTCCGGAAAACAAGATGGACGCTTGCGGCAACGCCATTTTTCATATCGTCGACGATAAACTCGCGGTTGTCAAGAACAAACCATGAACATTCTCGCCAATTGTAATTATATCAAATACTTATGGCGACAATCGCATCCGCTGGCCGTTCAGCGTGCATTGCTCTTCCAAGCGGCTTAGAGGGGGTGAAGGAGCATTGAGGCTGCGGGACTCCGGCCAACTGATTTCTTGACGGTTGATCCTTGCAGGAACTACGGCTAAGCCGTATATGATGGACGACGGCGCCTTTCAGTGGGACGACGCCAAGGCGGCGCGAAACTTCGCCAAGCACGGCGTGACGTTCGAGGCGGCGCGGGATGTGTTCGACGATTCGTTCGCGCTCGAATGGTCGGACGATGGTCAGGCCGAGGGCGAACAGCGTTTCGCCGCCCTGGGGATGGTCGAAGGACGCCTGGTTGTCGTCGCCTACACGCTATGAGGCGGCGCGATCCGAATTATCTCGGCGAGGCTGGCGGAACGATTCGAGCGACGGAGGTACCATGACGAAAACCAAACATGATTGGACCCGCGCGGATGCGATGTCCGAGGAGGAAATCCACGCCGCCGCGCTCAGCGATCCCGACGCGCAGCCGCTGTCCCCCGAGGATTTCAAGCGCATGAAGCGGACGCCGCGGGCGAAAATCATCCGCCGCGCCCTGAAACTGTCGCAAGAGGAATTCGCGGCGCGCTTTCGCATTCCGCTCGGCACGCTGCGCGACTGGGAGCAGGGCCGCAAAGACCCCGACGCCGCCGCCCGCGCCTATCTCACGGTGATCGGCCGCAATCCCGACGCGGTGACGGAAGCGCTGCGGCCCGTTCGCTGATCGGCCTATCGGCAAATTGTTCCCGCGAGCCAAGCGTCGAGGGCGAGCGTATGCGCAAGCGTCCCTCGGAAACGGCAAATATGCAGGTGTCACTGTAATCCCGGGCGCTCGGACTGTCGCAGGAGGAATTCGCGGCGCGGTTTCATATTCCGCTCGGCACGCTGCGCGATTGGGAACAGGGCCGCAAGGACCCCGACGCCGCCGCCCGCGCCTATCTCGTCGTCATCGGCCGCAATCCGTCTGCGGTGACGGAGGCGCTGCGGTCGCGGTGAGGCGACTGGATCGGGCGCACTGATATTATTCGGCAATGTGTATCACGTCCCCGTAATTCCCCGGCAATGTGTATCACGTCCCCGTAATTCCGTAATTCACGGCAATGTGTATCACGTCCCCGTAATTCACTAGCGCATCCACACATTTGGAGAGCCTGCGGCTAATCCCCCCGCCCCTCACCCTGCCTCTCCCCGCGAGCGGGGAGAGGAGCGCGCGGCGCCGCTTTTCCCCTCTTCCCGCGTCTTCGCGGGGAGAGGCAGGGTGAGGGGCGCGGGTGATTGGCCGCGCTGTCGCCACGACATGGGCACGCAGTAACCGGCCGCATCCTTCGAGCCGGCGCCGCCCTAACCGCCGCCCTTGCCGTCCTTCTCCTCCGGCAGGTCGTCGTCCGAGATCGCCCGCCACGCCGCGCCTTCCAGGTCGTCGAACTGGCCGCTCTTCATCGCCCAGAGGAAGCCGGCGAGGCCGAGGCCGCCGAGCGCCAGGGCGAGGGGCACGAGGTAGACGAGGACGTTCATCGCTTCGCCCCTCCCTCACGCGCGCGTAGCGCGTTGGTCGTCACCAGGATCGACGAGCCGGACATCGCCAACGCGGCGATCAGCGGCGTGGCGAAGCCGGCGATCGCGATCGGCACGGCGACGAAGTTGTAGATCGCCGACAGCCAGAGGTTCTGCACCATCAGGCGCTTGGCCTTGCGCGCCAGGTGCAGCGCGTCGGCGACGGGGGCGAGCCGGTCGCCGAGGAACAGGGCGTCGGCCTGCGCTTGGGTGAGATGCGCCGCGGAGATCGGCGAGATCGAGACGTTGGCCGCGGCGAGCGCCGGCGCGTCGTTGAGGCCGTCGCCGACCATCAGGACGTGGCGCCCCTGATCCTTGAGCGCCTTCAGCCGCGCGATCTTGTCGGCCGGCTTGAGCCCGGCGGAAAAATGCGAAATCCCCAGCTCGCGCGCGACTTCTTCGACGGCCGCGGGCCGATCGCCCGACAGAATTTCGATCGCGTAGCCCTCGCGCGCCAGGCCGGCGACGACTTCGCGCGCATCGGGGCGCGGCGCCTGGCGGACGGCGAAGACGACGACGCGCTCCGGGCCGCGAAAGGCGATCAGCGAGGCGTCCGGCCATTGCGCCGCCACCGCCGCCGCCTCGGCCTCCGCCTTGCAGTAGGCGACGGAGCCGAGCTTGAGGCGCTTGCCCTCGTGGAACACGGTGACGCCCTGGCCGGGGAATTCGTGGGCGGCGAGCGGGTTCTTCGCCCCCGCGGCGGCGGCCACCGCCCTGGCGAGCGGGTGCTTGCTCGCCAGCGCCAGCGATCCCGCCAGCGCCAGATCGTCGGCGTCGATGTCGGCCGCGTTCGCGAGGCTCGGCTGCGGCAGGGTCAGGGTTCCCGTCTTGTCGAAGACGATCGTGTCGACGTCGGCGAAGCGCTCCAGCGCATCGCCGGAATTGAGCATCAGGCCGCGGCGGAACATCGCGCTCGCGGCGACCACCTGCACCGCCGGCACCGCCAGGCCGAGGGCGCAGGGGCAGGTGATGATCAGCACGGTGATCGCGATCACCAGCGCCGGCTGCCAGGAGAGGCCCGCCGCGAGCCAGCCCAGGAACGTCGCCAGCGCGGTGAGATGCACGACCGGCGCATAGAGGCGCGCGGCGCGGTCGGCGAGTTGGACATAGGACGAGCGCTGCTCGATCGCCTTGCCCAAGAGCGCGTTGACTTCGTCGAGCAGCGTGCCGGTCGCGGCGTTGGCGACGCGCACGCGCAAGGCGCCGGACATGTTCAGCGCGCCGGCGTAGACGAGCGCGCCCGGCGCGACTTCGACCGGCGCGGTTTCGCCGGTTACCAGGCTCTGGTCGACCTCGGAGCGTCCGTCCTCGACGATTCCGTCGACCGCGACTCGTTCGCCGGCGCGCACCAGCACGAGATCGCCGGGCGCCACCGCCTCGATCGGCGTTTCCACCGCCTCGCCGCCGTCGATGAGCTTGATCGCCTTTTCCGCCTTGATCGCCGCCAGATTGGTCGCGACGTCGCGCGTCTTGCGCCGCATGCGCGAATCGAGAAAGCGCCCGGCGAGCAGGAACAAGAGCAGCATCGCCGCGCTGTCGAAATAGGTCTCGCGCGCGTGGCTCAGCGTCTGCACGACCGACAGGAGGAGCGCGAGCATGACGCCGAGGGTGATCGGCACGTCCATGTTGAACGAGGCCTGGCGCAACGCGCGCAGCGCGCTGTCGAAGAACGGCCGCCCGGCGTAGGCGACGACCGGCAGCGCGACCAGCGCCGACAGCCAATGGAAGAAATCGCGCGTCGCCCACCCCTCGGCGTCCGCCGCGCCCGACCACAGCGCGATCGAGATCAGCATGACGTTCATCGCGCCGAAGGCGGCGACGCCGAGGCAGCGCAGCAGGCGCTTCTCCTCGACGGCCTCGACGCTGTCGACGGTCGCGCTCGCGAAGGGATAGGCGGGGTAGCCCAGGCCGCCGAGGCGATCGAGGATCGCCGCGGGCTCCAGCGCGCCCTCGTCCCATTCGACGGTGACGCGCTTGCTCGCCAGATTGACCCTCGCGCCGCGCACGCCGCTTTCGCGAGCGAGACCCTTCTCGATCGTGGTGATGCAGGCGCCGCAATGGACGCCCTCGACGACGAGGTCCATCGCCGCCACCCCTTCGGCGGGGTGGCGAACGAACACCGACAAATCCTTCGTCTCGCTCACCGATTAGTCCCCGGACGCGGTCTCCGCGAGGGTGATCTTGTTCCGGCTCGTGAACTTTTCCCGGCCGTCCGCCTTCGCCTCGATGACGAGGGTCCATCGACCCGAGTGCAGCGGCCCGGCGACGCCTTCGTAGGCGCCCCCGTCCGAGGCGAGGATCGCTTCGCGATCGGCCTGCCTGTCGAACGGATGCACGAAGCGCGCGCGCACCTCGAGACCCGGGATCGGCGCGCCGGCGCGATCGCGGAAATCGGCGACGACGCGCTCGCTCTCGCCTTCCTGGCGCGTCGTCACATTGGCGACCCAGCCCAGCTCATCCTGGGCGCGCGCCTCGGCGATGCGCTGGTTGTAGACCTGGCTCGCGTCGTAGGAATTGGCCAGTTCCTCGCCGTGCAGCGTCGAGAGCGCGGTGAACACCAACGCGCCGTTGGCGACGAACATCAGGCCGAAGAACAGCGCGAGCATGACCAGGACCGAGCGGCCGGTCAGCGGCCGCTTGAGGTCGGGACGTTCGGGAAAGCCGCGCCGCGCCATGGCTCGATCCGAGTTGAGGAGCATCATGTCTAGTCCCTCGCAACACATCGGCGCAACCTCACGGTCCGAAGAAGTGATCGCTGACGCTGACCGTCTCGCCGGTCTGAAGATCGGTCGCCGTCATGACGATCGGAGCGCCCGCGCTTCTCGCCGAGGCGAGCGGCGCGGTCACGTAGAGCTCGACCTCCTGGGTCGCGTCGGGATCGACGCCGACCACGAGGCGCCCGTCCGGCAGCGTGTCGGCCTCCTCGCTCTTGGCGAATGCGCCCGCGACGCCGCTGATCTCGATGGCGAACCGGTGCGTTTCGCTCGACTTGTTGGAGAAACGCAGGGTGTAGCCGTTGCGCACGCCGCCGTTGCTGGTCGTCGTGTACATCGGCGCGCGCACGTGCAGCACGCTCAGGCCCATGCGATGGCGCGTCGTCAGTTGATAGAGCATGAGGCCGCCGACCAGCGCCATCGCCACGACATAGAGGATCGTGCGCGAGCGCACGAGCCGGTAGACGGACGCCTCGCCTCGCTTGCGGCGCTTGATGTTCTCGTCGGTGTCGTAGGCGATCAGCCGGATCGGCCGGTGAACCTTGCGCATCACCGCGTCGCAGGCGTCGATGCAGAGCCCGCACTGAATGCAGCCGAGTTGCGAGCCCTTGCGGATATCGACGCCCGTCGGGCACACCGCGACGCATTGATGGCAATCGATGCAGTCGCCCGCCTCCCGGCCCGCCGCGCGCGCCTTGCTCGCGTCTTTCAGCGACATGCGCGGTTCGCCGCGATCGCTCCGGTAGGTGACGTTGAGCGCGTCGACGTCGGTCAGCGCGGCCTGGATGCGCGGCCACGGGCACATGTAGAGGCACACGTCCTCGCGCATGTGGCCCGCCAGGTAATAGGTCGTGAAGGTGAGGATGCCGATCCAGACGTAGGCCACCAGCGAGGCGTGGAGCGTCGCGAGGTCGCGCACCAAGGTCGGCGCGTCGGCGAAGTAGAGCACCCAGGCGCCGCCTGTCCACCAGGCGATCAGGACCCAGACGCCGTGCTTGGCGGCGCGCTTGGCGATCTTGTTCGCCCCCCACGGCGCCGCGTCGAGCCGGATGCGGTCGCGCCGGTCGCCCTCGACCAGGAGCTCGACCCACATGAACAAGTCGGTCCAGACCGTCTGAACGCAGAAATAGCCGCACCACACCCGGCCGAACAGCGCGTTCGACAGGAACAGCGCGAGCGAGGCGAGAATGAGCAGGCCGGTGAAGTAATAGACTTCCTGCGGCCACAGTTCGATGAAGAAAAAATAGAAACGCGAGTGCGCGAGATCGACGAGGACCGCCTGGCTCGGCTCGTTCGGTCCTCGATCCCAGCGAACGAAGGGCAGAAAATAGTAAATTCCCAGGCAGAAGAGCAGCAGGCCCCACTTCAGACGGCGAAAGGTCCCGTGGACCTTTTGCGGATAGATCTTGGCCGCCGCCGCGTAGAGGGGACCACCATCGTCAATCTCATGGTCCCCCGCAAGCTTCGTTCGACTCACTGGCCGGCGCCCAGACTGTGCACGAACACGGTCAGAGACTTGATCGTCACCGGATCGAGGCGCGCGCCCCAGGCCGGCATCGTGCTGTTCCGGGCGTAGGCAATGGTCTGCGTCAGGTCTTTAATGTCCCCGCCGTAGAGCTGCAGCCCGTCGGTGAGGTTGGCCGAGCCCATCGCCACGTTGCCCTTGCCATCGTCGCCGTGGCACGGGGCGCAATTGTCGGCGAAGATCTTCTGGCCGGCGGCGACGTCGACGCCCGCTTCCGGCGCGAGCTTGCTCAGCGTGGCCACGTAGCTGGCGACCTGTTGAATTTGCTGGGCGGTGAGGATGCCGTCTTTGCCGAAGGCCGGCATCGCGCTCGAACGCGCGTCCTTGTCGGCATAGTCGCGGATGCCGTGCGTGATCGTCGTCTGGATGGCGTCGAGCGTGCCGCCCCACAGCCAGTCCTCGTTGGTGAGGTTGCGGTAGCCCTTCGAGCCTTGGCCACCCGAACCGTGGCAAGGCGCGCAGTCCTCGGCGAACGCCGCCTTGCCGTGCGCCAGCGCCAGGGTCAGCAGCTTCTTGTCGGCCACGATCTCCTGCACGCTCGCCTTGTCCAAGCCCGCTTCCGTTTGAGCGCGCTGCGCCTGGATCGCCTCCAGGTCCAAGGCGACCTGACCGCGCGAGGAGAATCCCAATACGCCGTGCGAAAAGCTGCTGACCATCGGCCAAGCCGGATAAAGCACCCAGTACACCACGGCGAAGAGGATGCAGACGTAGAAGGTCCACAGCCACCAGCGCGGCAGCGGCGTGTTGAGTTCCTTGATGCCGTCCCACTCGTGCCCCGTGGTGGTCTGGCCGGTGATCGAATCGACGTTGGTTGGTTCGCTCGTCGCCATCGCTCAATCCTCGCGCAGCGGCATCCGGGCCGCCTCGTTGAATGCCTCTCGATTGGCCGGCCACAGCGCGTAGACCAGCACGCCCAGGAACAACGCGAAGCAGTAGATCGTTCCGCCGGACTGCGCGAATTGCGCGAGCGTTTCATACGTTGACGTCATGACGGTCCCCCCTCACCGCAGGTTGGCTTTGTCGACGTAGATATTGAAGTCGACGAGCGTGCCGAGCATCTGCAGATAGGCCACCATCGCGTCCGCCTCGGTCACTCCGGCGCTCTCCGCGTCGAACTTGCGCAGTTGCGCCTTCGGGTAGCGTTTCTGGAACGCCGCCGCGTCGGGGCTGTCCGGGTTGAGCTGGGTCTTCAGGTCGGCGTCGGCGTCGGCGATCATCTCGTCGGTGTAGGGAACGCCGACGTTCCGGCTGGCGCGCATGTAGTCGGCGATCTCGCGCGAATCGAGCGGGGCGTCGGCGAGGAAGGCGTAGGTCGGCATGATCGATTGCGGCACCACCGAACGCGGGTCCTTGAGATGGGCGACCTGCCAGGAGTCGGTGTATTTCAGGCCCACGCGCGCCAAGTCCGGGCCGTTGCGCTTCGAGCCCCACTGGAACGGGTGGTCGTACATGCTTTCCGCCGCCAGGGAATAGTGGCCGTAGCGCTCCACTTCGTCGCGCAGCGAGCGGATCATCTGGCTGTGGCAGAGGTAGCAACCCTCGCGCACGTAGATGTTGCGCCCGGCCAGTTCGAGCGGCGTATAGGGCCGCATGCCGTCGACCTTCTCGACCGTGCTCTGCAGGTAGAACAGAGGCACGATCTGAACGATGCCGCCGATCGAGACGACGATCAGGATGGCGATCACCAGCAGAATCGGATTCTTCTCCAAGATGTGATGCTTGGCGAAGAAACCCGAGGCGTTGGGCGTGGGCGTCCCGCTGCTCATGGTTCAGTTCCTCATTCGGCGGGCTGGAGGGAGGGTTGGGCGGAAGCGGCCGCTTCCTCGCCCACGCGGATCGTCATCCAGACGTTGTAGACCATCAGGAGATAGCCGGCGATGAACAGGACGCCGCCGAGCGCGCGGATGATGTAGAAGGGATGCATCGCCGCGACGGTCTCGATGAAGGAATATTCGAGATAGCCTTGCGGCGTGTAGGAGCGCCACATCAGGCCCTGGAGGATGCCCGACACCCACATCGAGGTGATGTAGAGCACGATGCCGAGGGTCGAAATCCAGAAGTGCCAGTTCACCAGGCGGATCGAGTAGAGGTCCCGCTTGTTCCACAGCCAGGGCACCAGGCAGTAGAGCGCGCCGAACGATACGTAGGCGACCCACCCGAGCGCGCCCGAATGGACGTGGCCGATGGTCCAGTCGGTGTAGTGCGACAGCGAATTGACCGTCTTGATCGACATGACGGGGCCTTCGAAGGTCGACATGCCGTAGAAGGCGACCGAGACCACCAGCATGCGCAGCACCGGATCGGTGCGCAGCTTGTCCCAGGCGCCCGACAGCGTCAGCAGGCCGTTGATCATGCCGCCCCACGAGGGCATCCACAGCATGATCGAGAAGGTCATGCCCAGCGTCTGCGCCCAATCCGGCAGCGCCGTGTAGTGCAGATGATGCGGGCCGGCCCAGATATAGAGGAAGATCAGCGCCCAGAAGTGGATGATCGACAGCCGGTAGGAATAGACCGGCCGCTCCGCCCGCTTCGGCACGAAGTAGTACATGATGGCGAGGAAGCCGGCGGTGAGGAAGAAGCCGACCGCGTTATGGCCATACCACCACTGGAACATCGCGTCCTGCACGCCGCCCCACACGATGACCGACTTCGACGACAGCAGCGAAATCGGCAGCGACGCGTTGTTGCCGATGTGCAGCATCGCGATGGTCAGGATGAAAGCCAGATAGAACCAGTTGGCTACGTAGATGTGCGGCTCCTTGCGGCGCATCAGCGTGCCCAGGAACACCAGGAGGTAGACGACCCAGACGATGGTCAGCCAGAGGTCCGAGTACCATTCCGGCTCGGCGTATTCCTTGCCCTGGGTGATGCCGAGCAGATAGCCCGTTCCCGCGATCACGATGAAGAAGTTGTAGCCGAGCACCACGAACCACGGCGCGAGATCGCCGACCAGCCGAGCCCGGCAGGTGCGCTGAACCACGTAGAACGAGGTCGCCAGCAGCACGTTGCCGCCGAACGCGAAGATCACCGCCGAGGTGTGCAGCGGTCGCAAACGCCCGAAATTGAACCAGGGCGCGATGTTGAGCCAGGGAAAGGCGAGCTCGAAAGCGATGTAGATGCCCACCGCCATGCCCGCCACGCCCCAGAACAGCGCCGCGAGCGTGGTGAATTTCACCGGCCCGAAATTATAATTGGGCTTGCCGTCGATCTCGAGCGGCGAACTCCCGGCCGGCCGGACCGAATAGCGCTGGAAGATGGCGAAGATGCCCGCCGCGCTCGCGACGACTGCGAGCGCCATGTGAAAAGCGAAGGCCGGCTCGATCGTCCTGGCGGCGATGTAGAGGCACCCCAACGCCATGATGGCCAATACGGCGATCAGACCGATTTCGCCGCCGCGCATCGACTTTCCCGTCGTGACCGCCTGCATAGGGAACCCCCTCCACCTCTAGCGAAACTTTCGTCGCAAATCGGACGAAGCGTTTCCATGGCCTTCGACGAAAGTCAAAGCCGCGCGCCGCGCTTCCCCCCTCGAACCGCCGCTCGTCGAGCGGCGTCTCGACCGTGTCGTCCATGGCGTATCCGTTCGCGCGCGCGTGCGTCTAGCCCCCGCGCGGCGGCGACGGATCCGAGACCCGCGCCGGCGCGCCGACGGCCGCCGGGCGAAAACTGGACCGATTCCAGCTTTTCCGGGCCTTCGGCGCGCCGTCGCGCGCGGCCGGGAACCGCCGCTCGACAAGGGCTGCGACCGTTTGTCGCAGAGCGGCTCCCCTCGCCACGGTCGTGGCGCCGCGGGTTCGACGCGATCGCAAGCCCCTCGCCCGACAGGCGGCGGCGAGGCGCAGTCGATCCGGCCAGCTTGACCTATGTCAACAGCGCTCGCCCGCATGCGCCTAGGTTCCGCCGAAAGTCGCCCGAGCGTTCGGGCGGGGGGCGAGGGCTTCCGGGAGAGTCGAGGGCATGGCGGCCGTCGAATTGGGTGTTGCGAGAGAACCGGCGGCGGGCGGGTTCCGGGATGTGCTCGTGCCGCAGGACGAAAGCGAGGCGGGCATCCACGCGCTCGTCTACGCCGACATGCTGTGTTCGGCGTACGGCGCGTATTTGACCGGGCTGATGTTCGGACTGGTGCCGTTCTATCCGATGTCGCTCGCTACGGCGAAGGTTCCCGAAGCGTGGATTCACGCCCAGCGCCAGGCGAGCGAGGAAGCGGAACAATCGGAAAAACGGCTCAAGGCGATTTACGGCAAGCTGAGCGCGCGCAGCGAGCTGCGCCGCGTCGACGCCTTCGAGCAGGAGGTGGGCCGCATCTGCGCGCGTCACGCCCGCTGCGCCGACGTCACCATCCTCGGCTGGTCGCCGGAGGGCGGCGCCGACATCGAGCGCGCCTTCTTCGAAAGCTGCCTGTTCGACTCCGGCCGGCCCGTCCTCGTCGTTCCCGCCGGCTATTCGTTCCGCACCGTTCCGCAACGCGCGCTCGTCGCCTGGAACGGCAGCCGGGAGGCGACGCGCGCGCTGCGCGAAGCCCTGCCGCTGTTGCGGCACACCCGGCTGACCCGCTTCGTCACCGTCGACGCCGAGGATTCCGCCTTCAGCGACGCCATGGACCCCAGCTCGAGCATCGCGCGGCACATGGGCCGCCACGATATCCCGATCGAGACCAAACGCGCCCACAGCCGCGGACGCGACGTCGCGACGGTGTTGGCGGAGGAGGCCGACCATTTCGGCGCGTCGATCCTGGTGCTCGGCGGCTACGGCCACATGCGCGCCAACGAATGGATCTACGGCGGCACGACGCGCGCCGCGCTGGCGTTGGCGCGGATGCCGATGTTCTTCGCCAACTGAGTTCGACCGAAAAGGCGGAAGGCTGCCCCGCCGCGCCCGGAAAGCTGCGGAATCGCCGCCGACCTGGACGAACGGCGTTTCGGCGGACAAGCGTCCGGACGACCGCCGCAGCGCGCAACCCCCTGATCTCGTGAGAGTTTCATCAAATCCCGCAACCGCCGCGCTCGTCCGCCGGAACGATTTTACCGGCCGCGCCTGGCCAACAGCAGCCCAATCGCGCAGGAGCCGAGCCGCGCGATGGTCTTGTCGGCGCGGCTGGTCAGCATGATCGGCACGCGCGCGCCCAGGACCACGCCGGCCATTTCGGCGTCGGCGAGATATTCGAGCTGCTTGGCCAGCATGTTGCCGGCTTCCAGATCGGGCGCGACGAGGATGTCGGCGCGCCCCGCGACCGGCGATTCGATGCCCTTGGCGTGCGCCGCCTCCAGCGACACCGCGTTGTCGAAGGCGAGCGGCCCGTCGAGGATGCCGCCGACGATCTGGCCGCGATCGGCCATCTTGCACAGCGCCGCGGCGTCGATGGTCGAGCGGATGTCCGGCGAGACCGTCTCGACCGCGGAGAGGATCGCCACGCGCGGCGTCACGATGCCCAGCGCCTTCGCCAGGTCGATGGCGTTCTGCACGATGTCGCGCTTGTCCATCAGCGTGGGATAGATGTTGACGGCCGCGTCGGTGATGAACAGCGGCCGGGGATAGCTCGGCGCATCGATGGCGAAGACGTGGCTGACGCGGCGCTCGGTGCGCAGGCCGACCGTCGGATCGACGACGGCGTGCATCAGTTCGTCGGTGTGCAGCGCGCCCTTCATCAGCGCCTCGACCTTGCCGAAACGCGCCATCGCCACCGCCGCCTCCGCCGATGCGTGGCTGTGTTCGGTGGCCACGATCTCGAACGAAGAGAGGTCGATGTGCGCCTCCTCCGCGGCGCGGCGGATTTTCGCCTCCGGGCCAACGAGGACCGCCTCGATCAGCCCCTCGCGCGCCGCTTCGACGGCGCCGACCAGCGAAGCCTCGTCGACGGGATGGACGATCGCGGTGCGCAGCGGCAGCAGGCCGCGCGTCATCTCGATCAGCCGGCGATAGCGACGGCCCTTCTCGTGGATTTCGCCGACCTGCTCGCCGTTGCGGCCGCGCACGATCTTCTCCGAGGGCGCGGTCACCTCGACGGTTCCGCTCAGCGTCGGTTCGCCGCGCTGATTGGCGGCGCGGCAATCGAGGACGACGCGCCGGTTTTCGGCGGTCATCGACTTGACCGAGACGACGAGGGTCATCACGTCGCCCGGCCCCGCCCCGCCCTGGACCTCCAGGGTCTGGCGCAGCAGCACGGTTCCCGCGCCGGGAAATCGCCCGGCGAGGACCGCCGCGATCAGCGCGCCGCCCCAGCCGCTCTCGGCCGCGATCGCCTGGAAGCCGTTGGTCGTCACCAGGCCCGTTTCGACCGCCGCGGGATCGAGCGCCCCCGCCGCGTCGGCGAAGCGCGCGAAATCCTCGGGGCCGAGCGCGCGCGCGTATGTCACGGTCTCGCCAATCGCCAATTCGTCGAAGGTGTGATTTTCGATGCGGGTCATGGGCAATTCCGATCGCTCTGGCGCTCGCAGGCTCTTAGCCCGCCGCCGCGCGCGAGGCTTGAGGCATATCAAGGCGCCGCGCGCGGGGGGACTTCATAGGATTCGAAATTGAAAGGCGCGCGCCCCTTCCCCCCTTGCGGGGGAAGGTGGCCCTCGCGTCAGCGAGGGTCGGATGAGGGGGGTCGCGCGTAAGCGCGACAGCTTGCGACAACGCGGCTCTGAGGCGTCTCGCTTCGCTCGCCCCCCTCATCCGTCTTGCTTCGCATGACACCTTCCCCCGCGAGGGGGGGGGAAGGGGCACGCGCCTTTCAAATGCTTCGAAGCCAACCAGTTTATCGATCGCCGAGCCGAAATGATGAGGAAGCGCGTCGCCCCGTCCGCCGGCCCCGGCGGTCCACCTTCGGCGCCTTTCGAGGGCGATCAGTCGGAGACGTTCGCCTTCCTGAGCGACGCGCGCGCCTATGGCCTCGCCGGGCCGGTGAAGCGGATCGACACGCAAAGCTCGGTCGTCTTCCTCGCCGGCGACGACGTCTACAAGGTCAGGCGCGCGATCCGTCTGCCGTTCCTCGATTTCTCGACGCTGGAGAAGCGCCGCGCCGCCTGCGAGGCGGAGATCGAGGTCAACCGCGAAAACGCGCCGCGCATCTATCTCGACGTGGTAGCCGTCACGCACCGGGGCGCAAGCCTCCAGCTCGGCGGCGCCGGCGAAGTCGTGGAGTGGGCGACGCACATGCGCCGCTTCGACGAGGACGCGACGCTCGACCGAATCGCCGAGCGCGACGCCCTGACGAGCGAGTTCGTGCGCAAGCTGGCGCGTGCGATCCATCTTTCGCACGAACGCGCGCCTACGCGCGACGGCGAACGGGCGACGCGCTCGCTGTCGACCTATCTCTATCAGAACGAAACAGTGTTCGGCGCGCGGCCCGATCTGTTCGATCCCGCGCGGGCGGACGAACTCGCGCGCGATTCGCGCCGGGCGTTCGCCGTGGTCCGCCCGCTGCTCCTCGCGCGCGGCGAAGAGGGCTATGTGCGCCGCTGCCACGGCGATCTGCACCTGCGCAACATCGCGGTCGTCGAGGGCGAGCCGGTGCTGTTCGACGCGATCGAATTCGACCCCGACATCGCCACCGGCGACATTCTCTACGATCTCGCCTTCGCGCTGATGGATCTCTGGGAGCGCGGCCTGCGCCCCGCCGCCAACCTGCTGCTGGCGAGCTACCTCTCGCTGAGCGACGAAGCGCAATTCTCCGGCTTGGCGGCGCTGCCGATCTTCATGAGCATCCGCGCCGCGATCCGCGCCAAGGTCGAGGCGGCCAACATCGCGCACGTGAGCGGTGCCGAACAGACGCGCGAGAGAGAGGCGGCGCGGCGCTATTTTCTCTTCGCCGAGGCGTTCCTGAAGCCCGCGCCGGCGCGGCTCGTCGCGATCGGCGGGCTCTCTGGGACCGGCAAGAGCGCGCTCGCCGCCGCGCTGGCGCCCGAAATCGGCCGCGCGCCCGGCGCGCTCGTGTTGCGCAGCGACGTCGAGCGCAAGCGCCTCTTCGCGGTCGAGGAGACGACGCGCCTGCCCGACGAGGCCTACGGCGAAGAGGCGAACCGCGAAACCTACGCGCGGCTGGCGCGCAAGGCGGGGCTGGCGCTGCGCGCGGGACACAGCGTCGTGATCGACGCCGTTCATGCGCACCCGCGCGAACGCGAGGCGACGGCGCGCCTGGCGGCCGACCTCGAAGTCCCCTTCACCGGCCTGTGGCTCGAAGCGCCGCTGGCCCTGCGCCTGCGGCGCGTCGGCGGGCGCGCGCGCGACGCCTCGGACGCCGACGCGCGCGTCGTCGCCGCGCAGACGGCCGCGCCGCTCGTCGAGGCCGGCTGGAGCGCGCTCGACGCGACCGGCGATCTGGCCTCGCTCGTCGAGGCGGCGCGAGCGCTGGTGTAGGCGCTACACTCCGGACGCGCTCGCCCCGAGCGTCCACAGGGATTGCGGCCCGAGCCGCGATCCGTCATCCTGACGCGATCAGGCGCCGACGGGGCGCCGCCTTCGGGGGCTGCGCCATGTTGACGTTGTTCTACGCGCCGAACTCCTGCGCGCTGGCGTCCCATATCGCGCTCGAAGAGGCGGGCGCCGACTATGCGCTGAAGCGCATCGACTTCGGCGCGGCCGAGCAGACCAAGCCCGACTATCTCGCAATCAATCCGAAGGCGCGCGTCCCGGCTCTGCAGACCCCGCGCGGCGTTCTGACGGAAACGCCGGCGATCCTCGCCTTCGTCGCCCAGAGTTTTCCTCAGGCCGCTCTCGCGCCGCTCGGCGACGCCTTCGCGTTCGCTGAGGTTCAGGCCTTCAACGCCTATCTCTGCTCGACCGTCCACGTCGCCCATGCGCACCGCATGCGCGGCTACCGCTGGGCCGACGATCGCGCGGCGATCGCCGCCATGCAGAAGAAGGTTCCCCAATCGGTCGGCGCCTGTTTCGATCTCATCGAGCGCGGGATGTTCCGGGGTCCGTGGGTGTTGGGGGACGCCTACACGATCGCCGACCCCTATCTCTTCACGATCGCCCAATGGCTGGAGGCCGACGGCGTGAATCTGGAGCCACTTCCTCGCGTCTTGGACCACCGAAGGCGGATGCGCGAGCGGCCCGCCGTGAGAAAAGCGCTCGCCGACGAACTCGCGGGCTGAGGCTCGCCGGCGCGCTCGCGCCGGCGCCGCCGCGCGGGCCGAGGCGGCTGAGGCGGACGCGCTCACGTCTCGACGAGCAGCCCGAGCCGCAGAAGGCTCGCAAGGCAGCGATCGACCGCCGGGCCGAGACGCGCGGCGAAATTGTCGCGGCCCTCGACCTTGTCCTCCGGAACGTTGATGTGCAGCACGCCCTGCTCGGCCAGCTCGATCGCGGTGGCGAGAAGGTCCTCGCGCGTGCGCGTCCCGTCGAGCAGCGGCAGGAACAGTCGCTGCAGCGGCTCGAGCCGCACCCGCGCGTGGCGGAGGCTCGCCGTGTCGTCGCCGCCGCGCGCGTCGCTCGCCGCCAGGCTCCACGCGACCGGGCGCTCCGACAGCCGCGCCGCGCAGTCGACGGGCAGCAGCGAGACCGCGCATTGGCCGAATTGGACCAAGCGCCGCAGGGTCTCGGCGACGGCGAGGCGCGCGGCCGGCTCGCTCGAAGCGGCGGGCGCAATGTCCTCGAGGCGCGAGGAGCGCGGCAGTCGCGCGACGAGGCGCCCGATCGCCTCGGCGGTCGCCGCTTCGCGCACGACGACGCCTTCGTCGCCGTCGGCGACCAGCCATTCGCCGTCCCGGCCTTCGGCGGGCGTCACGCGCAATTCGAGCGGCGCGGCGAAGTGGAACGCGTCCATCGCGTCGAGCGCCGGCGCGCGATCGATGAGCGGCGCGCGCGGCGCGTGCGCGATCAGCGCCTCGCGAAACGAGCGGCCGCTGAAGATGTCGATATACTGCTCGCGCGCGAGATCGTCGCCGCGCGCCAGGGCGCGAATGCTCTCGGCGCCGTCGGGAGCGAGACTCTCCTCGAAGTTGGCGGAAATCATCGCTTCGCCGAGATAGGCGAGACGATGGCGGCCGAGCGCCGCGCAGAAGTCGCCGAAGGTCGAGGGCGCATTGGCCTCTTCGAAGACCTCGTGGGCGAGATACGCGTCGCCGCCCGCCGCCATGCGCTGCGCCTCATTGCGCCAGAACGCGCCGTAAGTGTAGCGCGCGAGGCTCTCATCGGCGAGCCGGGCGAAGAGCTCGCGCGTCTGTTCGGCGCGACGGGCCGGATCGTTCTGGATGCGCGCATGGATGAGCATCGAATCGCGCGCGATCTGGAACAGCCGCCAGCCGGGAAAGACATTGAAGCTGACGGCGGCGACGCCTTCGGGCGAGAGGCGCTCTTCGATGACGCGCAACAGATCCTCGCGCAGCGGCCCCGGGATCCAACTGTAGACGCCGTGGCAGACGATGTAGTCGAATTCGCCGTCCGCCGCGCCGATCTCGGAGAAGCTGCGCGCCTCGAGCGCGATGTTGGTCAGACCGAGACGTTCGACGCGCGCCTTCCCCGCCGCGATCTGCACGCCGGAAAGATCGACGCCCAGGAAGCGCGCCCGCAGAAGCGCCGCGGCGAGCGGAATTAGATGTCCGCCGGAGGCGCAGCCGATCTCCAGGACGCGCGCGGTCGGCGCGTCCGGCGCGCCGAGCCCGAGCCAGCGCGCGTTCGCCGCCATGCGCGCAGGCTGGAGACGGATGAGCGGCGCCGAGAGATACGGCGTTTCGTCGTAGCTCTGGCGGGTGCGCGCCAGCGCCGCGGCGAGCGCTTCGGCGTCGGAAGGGGCGGCGTCGGTGTTGGACATGGGCTCGCGCCTTCGGCGGGCGCCGATCCCGGGCGGTTCCGGCGCCGCGTCGGCGAAGGTCTACAGGAAAGCGCGCCGGCGGGCCATCGCCGCGCGGCGGCCGATCCAGCGCTTCTCGAACCGGGCCGCACAACCGGGTCGCGACACAACCGGGTCGCATTCTTGGCGGCCGCGGGCGCATCTGGTATAGGGCGACGTCAAGCACGGCGCATCGCACTGCGGGCGCCGCCTCGGAGCGGCTGATGAATTATTGCGATTACGCCGCGCTGGAGCGAACGCCGCTCGAGCGCAATCCCTTCGATTTTCTCGTCGTGCCCGATTTTCTCAAGAGCGACCTTTTTGCGCCCGTCCTCGCCGACTATCCCGAAGTGCCCGGCCCCGGCTCCCATCCGCCGAGCGAACTGACCATCCGCGGCCATTTCAGGGCGCTCATCGACGAATTGCGCGGACCCGAGTTCCAGGCGGCGATCGAGCGCAAGTTCGGCCTCGATCTGACCGGCCGCCCGACGATGTACACGGTGCGCGGCTACGTCCGGGAAAAGGACGGCTCGATCCACACCGATTCGACGACCAAGATCATCACCGTCCTCATCTATATGAACGAGCGCTGGCAGGAGGACGCCGGCCGGCTGCGCCTGCTGCGCGGCCCGGACGATCTCGAGGACTACGTCGCGGAAGTGCCGCCGCACGGGGGGACGCTGCTGGCGTTCCGACGCGCCGACAATTCCTGGCACGGCCACAAGCCGATCTCCGGCCGGCGCCGCGCCATCCAGTTGAATTGGGTGACCTCGCAAGAGGTGGTCGACAGCGAGCAGCGGCGACACCGGTTTTCGACCAAGCTGAAGAAATTCAAGAATATGTTCGTTCCGGGTTCGACGGCGTAAAGCCGGTGAAGGCGCGGCCGCGGCGATTCGCGGCGATGCGAAGACTCTGGCGCTGGGCCAAGCGTTGGCGAGCAGAGCGGATTGTGAAGGGACTTGCCATGATGAACAAGACAATGGGGATCGCCTTGTCGGCCATCCTGCTCGCCGGGGCGTTCGCCCTGACGGGGGGCGGCGCGGTCGGCGCTGAAAGCGTGATGAAGCAGTGCGGCGACGAGTGGAAGGCCGCCAAGGCCGCCGGCACGACCAATGGCCAAACCTGGCAGGATTTCTTGAAGACCTGTAAGGCGCAGAAGGCCGGCGCCGCCGCGCCGGCCGCGGCCCCCGCCGCCGCGCCGGCTCCGACCCCCGCCGCCACGCCTGCTCCGACCCCGGCCGCCGCGGCGCCCGCCGCCACGTCGACTCCGGCCGCCGCGGCGCCGGCGAAGCCGAAGCCGAAGAAGACCCCCGCCGCCGCCGCCACGCCCGCCGCCGGCGAATTCGCCGCCGAGGCGGAAGCCAAGGCGCATTGCCCGAGCGACACCGTCGTCTGGGTGAACACCAAGTCGCAAAAGTACCACTACGCCGGCCATAAGAGCTACGGCACGACCAAGCAGGGCGCCTATATGTGCGAAGCCGACGCCAAAGCCGCCGGCGACGTCGCCGCCAAGGGCGAGAAGGAAGAGACGCCGAAGTAATCGGCGGCCGATCGCCGCTTCAGGCCATCGACGCCGCTTCGCTTTTGCCAAGGCGAAGCGGCGTTTCGCTTTTCAGGGAGGGGAAAATGCCGGAAAGCTGCTGCCATCCCGTCGGCGCGCACAAGCGCCTGCGCATTCCCGACACCTACGTCTCCAGCCTGATGCTCGATCGCGCGCTCGACGCCATCGCGCGCCGGGTCGGCCGCATCGACCGCGATCACGACATTCCCTATCTCGCCGGCTACAGCCTCGACGGCAAGCGCATCTATATCGACCGCCACCTGCCCGAGACCTTCCTCTATAAGGGCCGCGCCATCGCGGTCGATCGCTATTTGCTGTTGCACGAGGAAGTCGAGAAGACGCTGATCGACCAGCTCGACCTGCATTATCAGCACGCCCACCAGATCGCGACGCGCGCCGAGGAAGCGGCGGTGCGCGCCGACGGCGTTTCCTGGCGCGCCTACGACCGCTTCATGCAGACCTACGTCAAGCGGGTGGGCGACGAGCGGCTCACCAAGCTGCCGCCCGACCTCGACCTCAAGCCCTATCGCGACGAACACGACACCGACCTGATGCGCCGCATGGTCGCCGCCGCCGCCGACCCCGAGCATCCCGCCCACGCGCAGACCGCAATGCTCCGCCGCCTCGACAAGGCGCTCGCCACGCACGCCGCCGAGGCGGAGGCGGCCAAGGAAAAGCGCCCGCGCAAGTGACGCGGCGCGGCGCCGTTCAGGCGATCCTGAGGCAGCGGAACGCGCGCGTTTCGTAGGGGAACGCGACTTCGGCGCGGCCCGCCAACGCCGGCGTCGCGGCGATCAGCTCGCGAACCTGCCCGGCGACCTTCTCTCGCTCGGCGGGCTTAAGCGCGGCGATGAAGCTCGTCGACAGGACACGATCGACGACGACGCGCTCAGGCGGGCCGACATGGGTGTGGGCGAAGCGGCGCTCTTCGAGCGGCGAGAACCCTTCGGCGGGAAAGACCGCGCGCCAGCGCCCGCTGGCGAAGCGTGGCGTATCGCCTTCGTAAGGCGCAATGATGCAGGTGAGCGCGGCGACCCAGTCGACGCTTTCGTCGCGCACGTTCCAGATCAGTATCCCTCCGGTTGCGGCCGCCTTGTCGTGAGGGCGGGGATCGCGATGCTGCACAGCTAGATCGTCCTTACGAGCGAGGCTAGCTGCACGGCATGGGTCGGATGACATTGATCACGGGCG
>Ga0181539_1002031_pt1 | contig 21107 bp, 20 predicted proteins | sample PEATcosm2014_Bin_46_FD_119767 | JGI IMG/M metagenome (GOLD analysis project Ga0181539, IMG submission 119767) | Peatland microbial communities from MTU Mesocosm Facility, Houghton, MI, USA - PEATcosm2014_Bin23_60_metaG | ecosystem: Environmental > Terrestrial > Soil > Wetlands > Peat | place... | reverse complement strand
TGGCGGCGACGCTACTGAAAGGGGCAGCGGAGGAATGTCGACTTCCGACCTGTCTGTGGACGCCGGCGAAAGAGCCGGCGGCGCCGACGTGCCCGATAGGTCAGGGCTGGCCCGTGCCGCTGTGAGCAGACTGAGAAGCATCGCCGGCGAGATGATAAGGCCAATCAACACGTGAGATCTCATTGTCATTGGGCACCACCATTCCTTGCTGTGCTCGTAATCAACCCACTATCGATAGGACAGAAAGACAGGCCCGGGAGCGCATCCTTCATGCTCCCCCGGCCTGAACCAAGGACGCGACGACGCTCAGAAGGAGGAGGCGAGCGACGCTGTCGTCGGGCGTCCTGACGCTGACAAGAGAGCGGTCGAGCGTCGCAATATCTCCTGGCTCATGTCGTGGTTCACACCTCTCACCGACAGCTCGTATCCGGCGTAGATCTCAGTTGCGCCAAGTTTCGTGCCGGGAATCGCGAATGGATCCATCGCCATTTCGTTTTCAGGCAAGCGTCCCGATCCCACCAGTGCCACGTGGCAGAGATTGATCTTTTCGAGCCAAGGCACGGAAATGCCCGGCATCGCCCGTAGCGCGATGACGGCTCCTTCCGTGCGTGTGGCCTTGATCTTTCCCGCGAAAGTATCTTCCTGGAGCGGCGTTACGTTCACGATACCATCGCGGTACGCCAGCAGACCCATCTCGCGTTCCTTGGCCGGCACCCCGACACAAGCATCATCCGCTATTGCAGCATACTGTGCGGCCGAGGGTGTCGTTCCTGTGGCGATAGTTCCGGCGCAGCTCGCCGTTACGAAGGAGCCGCCGACAGCCACAACAACCATCCATGTCCTCACTACTCTAGTGGACATGACCCAACCTCCAATCTTCGGCCTCTCTTGAGGCCGCAATGGGAGGTAATACATCGAGCGTGCCAGGCCCAAACCGCCGCAATTCAGGCAGCGCCCGGCCTCCAGCTCGTGCAAATTGCACGGTCGGTACTGGAACCGTTTGTATCTTGCATGATTCCGAATTCTGTTGACCGGGCGGCTGTTGATTGGCATGTGGTGCCGTCGATACCGCGACAATTCTTGCAATGCTTCTCTGGACTCTGTGTCGCTCGTACGCAGAGCTTGCGCCGCTGAGATCCAGGGGTGATCCCCGGCTGGTGGCAAGATAGGGGTTGGCAGTCGCGCTCACGTTTCTCGGCGCGCACCGTTTGGTGTGCCTCCAGCATCTTAGGAATCAACTGAGGGAGTTCCCTGAGCAGGGAGGGCGACTTCCCACGGGAGAAACCGGGTCAATCAGCAAAGCGGCAAGAAGAGCGATCCGGTGCCAGCGGACGATGGTGTCTGGTTTGACGACGACCAGCGCGTCCGCCCAGCGAGACCAGAGATGGGAGAGTACGACCCAGAAGGCACGGTCACTCTTGCGTAGGCGAGGGCGGGCCGAGGTGCGCTGGAAGTTGGCCAGCTCCTGGCGCAGGGCGAGGTTCTCGACTACGAGGTCCGCGTGGGTGCGGAAGGCAGAGCGCAGCGCTCCGAGGAGGCTGAGAAACAGGGAACGCATCGTGTGACTATGCACGATGGCGAGACATGCCGGCCAGACCCGCTGTCGATCATCGCCACCGTCGGAAAACACACGTCGCGGGCGGACGTCTTGGCGAACCACAACCGTCGCACGAGCCATCGTCGACAAACAGGAAGTTCAGGCCTGCCGTGTCGTCGACCATTGTGATGAAGGCTGCCACGTCCAGACGCGTGCCCGCGCTGGTCAACACGCAAAGTCTGCGGGTCCGAGAGATGAGCCTTGCCGTCCCTCACAAGCGGCTCACACTCCAAGTATGGGGGTGATGTGAGATGCAGACGAACAACACTGACCCCATGGTCGAGACCGAGGGCGAGGCTTACCAGGCGAGCGAGGGTGAGCCCTCCGTCGCGGCAGAGGGCGTACCTTACGACGTGGCCATTGTTGGTGGCGGGCCGGCCGGGCTGGTGGCAGCCACGCACTGTCGCATGCGCGGGTTGAGCAGCATCACCTTCGAAGCCCAGGCGTTTGGCGGCCAGCTCGTCAGTCTCTATCCCAGCAAGCCGGTCACAAATTTCCCGGCGAATCTCGATGTGGCTTCTGGGGAACTGGCGCGACGTTTGGCGGAGCAGGCGGCGCACTTTGGCGCGGAATTGCACGAACACGAGGCAGTGGAGTCCGTTGGATACGCGGCGGACGTTGGCTTCGTCCTGCGGTCCACTGGACAGCGGGCAAAGGCGCGCGCGGTGCTGCTGGCACTGGGTCTGGGCCGCTTCCGGCCGCGCAAGCTGGGTCTCAAGGAAGAATCGTGTTTCGCTGGACGCGGCCTGTTCTATCGGCTGCCATCACGCGACAACATCGTCGCCCGCCACGCCGTGGTGGTGGGCGGTGGCGACACGGCGGTGGACATGGCCATTGCCTTGAAGGCCATTGTGCCTGATGTGACTCTGGTACACCGTCACGTCACCCTGCGCGCCTACCCGCACTCGCTGGAGCGATTGGACGCATCGGGCGTGCAAGTGATGCCCGACGCCGAGGTGGTCGGGTTGCGTGGCAGCGATGTCCTGGAGCATGTGCTGGTGGCCCTGCACGATCAGGAGGCGCAGGAGATTCCCGCGGACCTCCTGCTGGTAAGCGTGGGCCAGGTACCCGATCTGGGCGGATTGGCCGAATGGGATCTCAAGCTGGCCCTGGACGGGAGTCATCTGCCGGTAGACTCGTCCATGCGCACCGCCGTGTACGGCGTGTTTGCGGCCGGCGACTTTGTGACGTATCCAGGCAAGATCAAGATGATCGCCACGGCCGTGGCCGAGGGCTCCACCGCCGCCGCTTCGGTTGAACGCTACCTGCGGCTTCAGGCCTGAGGGCCGTCAAGGCCAGTAGTCTCATTTCCCGTCAGGCAAGCACTCCTGGTTCGTCTTGGCGAGTAACGCGACGGCCTTGCTGTCGTCGACACGCACGGGCTCAGTGTCCGAACTCCGGCGCGACCGCGAACTCGGACTCGGCCATGGCGGCAGCTTCTCCGGATCAATTTCCTCGACCGAATGAGGCGACGTCATCGCGCGAATAGCACTTTCGCGTCGGACGACCTGGGAAAGTCGGCGCTGGGTCGACTGCCGGAGGCGTAAGCATGCGCGGTCTTGTCGCCGATCCAGCGGGAACATCCGCACGGCATCAATGAACGTCAAAAGCACAAGCTGGTCGAGGTCCTCCGAATCGAGCACGCGCCCGCGAATCCGGCCACGCAGGCGCACGAGCATTGGGTAGTAGGTGGCCTTCTTCTAATCCGGAAACCCCACCAGTTGCTGCAGATCCTCGTCCCACAGCTTGAGGCGTAGGCATGCGAGGCTCTTGCGGATGGTGCGGATCACGGTCGGCCAACTCGGTACCTGGCCAGAAGCCCACTTTGCGCCAGTCGCGCGAGGCATGGCCGGCGAGCCCTGCCGGAAGGCCGACCTGAATGATCGCTTTGCGAAGTAGCCCGTCGATCCGCTCCGCCAGCCGCCTGTGCCGCCTTTTCGGAAACGGTAACGGGTCAGCGCTCTGCTTCGAACTCGATCGGACTCAGCGTGGCCGGGAAACCTGACACCTCAACGCTATTGGCCAACTCCAGCTCGAAATTGCGGCGGCAGTCCGCGGCACCGGCTGGCATGTAGGCCAGGCGAACCTGCTTCGTCTCGCCGGGAAGGACGTCGATGACCTTGGAGCGCCTGGGCGCTACCGCCTGCGCCGCTGGGATGTCGGCGTCCGCGAGGCGAAACTGACCCTCTGACACCTCGGCGATCTGGTCCGAGCTATTATTGATCGCCAGCTTCACTTCGAGGCCGAGTTCGTCATCGATTGTGGTCTCGGTCATGGGATCGGCAGTTCGGTTCACGTAGCAGCGGACGCCCGTGATGCCTACCTCCACGCCTTGATTGGAAAACGACTCCCCGGACGTCTTGTACGGCGCGCTATACGCGCAGCCCGCTGCCACAAGCAGCACTGCAGCGCCAAACATCAATGCGTCCTTGCTTTTCATGATCAGTTACCTCCCCGCTGTCAATTAAGATGCGTGCTGCTCGCTATCGGAGCACCAAACACCGCGTCAGATGCGTGCTGCTCGCTATCGGAGCACCAATGGCCGTGCAACGCTGCACGGTCCACAAGCTGCGCAACCTCGAACGCAAGGCGCCCACCCATGCGCTCGAAGAGATCAAGGGCGACTACAACCGGATCGTGTACGCCGACACGCTGGCGCAGGCGCGCACGGCCCGCGATGCATTCATTCGCAAGTCGAAGAAGAACTGCCCCGGTGTGGTCGCCAGCCTGCAAGAAGATCGGCGGCATCATCGGCGGCATCGCCAGACATCGGCGAGTCGTTGCGCCCTTTCAGCGCGGCTTGGCGTAGTCGCGCAGCCCCTGGAAGTCCACGACCACCACGGGTTCGTTCCCGACCACCCATGCGTCGTGTCCTGCCGGCAACAGCGACACGTCCCCGGCCTTGCATTCAAACTCGGTGCCGTCGTCCATCCGGACCCGGATGGTGCCCGACAAATGGTACTGGAAATGCGGCGCCTCGCAGCTTGCAGTCTTGACGATCGGCTTCACGCTGGTAGACCACCTCCACCCAGGCAGGAACGTGGCCCGCCCAACCGTGGCCCCACCAAGAGTCACCAACTCGATCTTGCCTCCGGGGAACTCCCGGATCTCCTCTGCCTTGCCGAGGCTCTTGCGCTCGGACTTTTCACCACCCTTGCCCATCGTAGACCTCCTCTCCCGCAAACCTCTGTCCCGGGCATTGGCCCAGACACATGCTGAAGTCTGCCATTCTTTGGATGCCGGCTTTCGCAATAGGTGCCGCCTCCAGCGTGTCCGCCAGCAAGGTCCCCCGAGTGAGACTCGAAACAACGACCCGGAGTTTAACAGGGTCGCTCGGCGCGTCATCTTCTTGCCCCTTTGCGGGCCGCCCTGCGCGGAGGCCCAAGGCCATCAGCCAGCGAGCAAGAGACGCGGGGACTGCGGTGTCTCCAATTCGGGGCCGCTATCGAGGAACTGCGCAACACCGGCCGACTGGCCAAGGCGTAGACGGGGGGAACGGCACCTGAGGTTTGGCACATTGACACTACGATCCTGAAGCTGCTCGACGGCACAAAGGCGTATCTGCGCCCGGCCAAGGGCGCATGTGCGGCACCATGGGCGCCGGCCCGGGCCAAGATTGGAGCACGACTCGAGCTGGTGGCCACGCCGTTCCGAGGCGCGCGGCACTTGGCGCAGATGGAGATCCGACGGGGCGACTGACTGGTGTCCCAGCGACACAGTCTTCACACAGATGGGATGACGTCTGCCTGACGTCTCAAAAGGAGCGTCGAATGGCGCGCTTCACGCCGGCTGGCCCGGCCGCATGTCATTCGGGTTTCGTCAGGTTTTCTAGCTCACCCGCTTGGCGATGAGGTCGCCGACCTTGCGCGTGCCCATGCCGGCGCAAAACGGATGCGACACGACATCTCTTCGGCTACAATCTGGCGCGCCTCTTTCTCAAGGAGAGTCGAACTCGATGCACAGTTTTTCTGCCCATGGTCTGGGTGCCCGTGATCACGTTGCAGCCATTCTGCTTGCCCTGGCTGCGTCCGGTTTCGTGGCGGCCCTGACTTGCGCTTCATCGCCAGCACGAGCCGACGATGAGGCGACAGAACAGGCACGCAAGCATTACCAGAAGGGCAAGCAGTTTTTTGAACTTGGCCAGTGGGACGATGCCATCGCGGAGTACCGAGAAGCCTACAAGCTGCGTAGCGATTCAGCCTTCCTCTTCAACCTGGCGCAGGCCTACCGCCGCAAGGGCGATCTTCAACCCGCCCTGGACCTGTACAAGAACTACCTTATCGAGAATCCGACCAGCCCCATGCGCAGCGACATCGAGAAGCGCATCAAGACGCTCGAAAAGGAGATGAAGCGTCGGCCGCCGGCGACCCCGGTCGCGAGACCAAACGAGTCGCCCCTGGGGCCTCCTGCGGTCGCTGCGCCCGCCCTGAGTCCAGCGCCATCCCCCAGGCCAGCACCAGAGGCCGCACCACCCCAAGCAACGCCGGGGGTGACTCCGCCTGCGACGGCGTCATCCAGCCCTGTCGGAAATCTCGCCCAGCCCGCCCGTGCCGAGGAAGCGACTTCCTCGGGGCGTGGCCTGCGCGTGGCAGGCATCGTCTGTGGGGCGGCCGGGTTGGCCTCCATCGCTACGGCGGTCTACTTCTACAGCAGAGCCTCCTCGCTCTCGGACAGAATTTCCACTTCCAACGCGCCATCGTCTTCCGACTACCAAGCCGGCAACAATGCCGAGACCATGCAGTGGGTGTTCTACGGCATAGGCGCCGGAGCCCTGGCGACCGGGGCGATACTCTATTATCTGGGCTGGCCGCATTCTGGCCCGGTAGCGACCGCGGTTGCGCCAATGTTCGGACCCGGTCTTGCGGGGCTTTCAGCCCAGGGAACATTCTGATGCGCGGCCAGTTTGCGATAATCGGTCTCCTCGCCGTTGCGCTGGCTGCCGGCTGCGGCTTCAACCCGCACCCCCAGAACGGAAAGCTACCCTGCAATTCAGGCTGTCCATCGGGTTACGTCTGCCGGACATCTGACAATCGCTGCTGGCTCGCCAATACACGGTTTGACAGCGGGCTTGGTGATGAAGATGGCCCGACGGCTGAAGCAGAGGGTGGAGTTTCAACCGATGGCATGGATGCCAAAGATGTCGGCGACGCCGAGGATGCTGACAGCGGGGATACCGGGACAAGCGCCGACACGGGCGGTTCAAGCCTTGACGCCCCAGTTGGCACCGGCGGGGCTGGTGGCAATGGTGATGCTGATTTGGATGGCGCCGGCGGGTCGGGCGGCCATCCCATCGGCGGCGCCGGATCCGGCGGATTGGGTGCGACCGGTGGAACCAGCAACGCGGGTGGAACTGCGAACCTCGGTGGAACGGTGGCGCAGGGAGGAGCCAGCGGAACGGCAGACGCCGGCTTGCCCGACGCCCCGCTGGATGCGCCCGTTCGCGACGGGCCCCCGCAAGCGCCCCCGGACGCGCTTGGCAGCTGCAGTGCGGACCAAGACTGTCCCGCGCAAAGCCCACTGTGCTTGGCCAACAAATGCGCGAAGTGCGCCAGCGACAGCGACTGTGTCGGGCGCGCAGGCACCCCCGCCTGCGCCACGACCAGCGGCCTGTGCGTCGCCTGCACCGCGAACGGTTCCTGCACGGCCGATCCGGCGAAAGCCTTCTGCGTGAGCAACGCCTGCGTCGGCTGCAACGCCGCTGGCGCCGGCGCTTGCAGCACGCGAACCGACGGCAAGACCACCTGTGCGACAAGCGGAACGGTGGCCGGTCAATGTGCGGTGTGCGCACCGGGCGGCCTCCAGTGCAGCGCAACCGGCACTCCCCAGCTCTGCTCGGCAAGCGGCGTCTGGCAAGACCAGCCCACCTCGTGCGCAACCAACTACGCCTGCTTGCCCGCGACGGGAACGTGCGCCTGCGCCAAGACAGCCTGCACTCCCACGTCTTGCGTCGACACCATGGGGACCGACGCAAACAACTGCGGATCCTGCGGGCACAGTTGTGGCACCGGGGGAACCTGCAGCGCAGGACAATGCCAGCCCGTGGTGGTTGTCGGCAACGCGGGCACCTATTCAAAGGTCGTCGGCGTCGACAATTTGAACGTGTACTACTATGTACTAGATGCTAGCCATTCTTCAGCCACCGCCTTCCAGGTCGACAAGACAGCCGTGAACAGCCCGGGCACCCTGGTGGATAGCGGATCTGGAGCGGGATCCTACATCGGAGTCATCGGCAACCAGTTGATTGCTGGCGCCACGGGTTTTTACTACATCTGCCAGTACAGTTCTGCCTCCCCTGGCCAGTGCGCTAGTACGGATGTGCAAGTGGTCAACACTGGCCCCGGCACCGGAATCGTCGTTCCCTTTAAGAGCACTTCACAGCAGAGCATCGCTACCCTGAATGTCTACATTTCGGGCGAAGCGCTGATCATTTGGGACTCGACGAGCAATACCACCCTGCAGCCCTCTTTCGACGATATCCCGACCGCCTCCTCGTACAGTTACAATTCGCCCTTCGCGCTCGGCGACACGGTCTATTGGATCCGATCCCTCTACGATTCGTCCGGCACTCTCACGGAATCAATCTTGTATTCAGCGAGTCTCGAAAAACCCAACCTAGCTGCCTTGTCGGACAGCATGCCTGTCGACACGTACCGAGTTGTCGACGTAAACTCGATATCCGTCCTTCTGACCGGCCCCAATGGACTTTACCGCGTGGCCCTGCCAGGAAATGCGGCCGAGGTTCCCCCCCTACTGATCAGTCTTGGGAGTTCGCAGGCCGCAGGAGCAACTGAAGACGCGAACGGGGTCTACTGGCTTGAGAGCGTTGGAACCTTGTTCAGCTGCGTTCCATCCAACTGCGCGGCAACGAAGACGGCTCTCGCCACCGGCCAGACGCCAACCGGAGACCTATACCAAGACACGTCGTCGCTCTATTGGTCCAACGGCGGCCAAATCATGCGGCTCACAAAGTAGCAGCGCAGCTACGAGCCAAGACATCCTGGAGTTATGGCGTCGCAAATGCAACAAGTGTGAAATCGTAGAGGAAATTGCTCCTTGGCTGACTTTCCCCGCGAGCCCAGCGCGATCAATCTTGACGCATGCCAACCTCGCCCTGCCGTCAGGCGTATGACCACCGAATTCGGGACATCGTCTGCGAAGAACGGAGCTGCGCGCGAAGACCTTCCCGAAATCTGTGTACGCAACTGCCGTGGTGGCTACAGAATGCCGTGGTGGCTACAGAACGCATCCGCGCGAGATGACAGCTGAAATCCGGGACAACGGGCAGCTCGACCGGTCACACTTTCTCGCGGTTGGAGAGGGAAGTGACGTCACTATTCCTCCCTCAGATCGCAGATTGGATCGACACGCGCCGCCCAATGGATCTGGCATGGCCTGAGCGTTGTGAGCCCAGGCAGTGTGGCGGGTGTGGCGGGTGTGGCGGCCCACTGACGGGCTGCGAGCTGGGAGAACAAGCCCCAGCTGGGCTGGGTAACCTGCTGGCAGATGCCGACGTGCGCGAAACCATCGACACGGTCGTCATCCAGGGGACTCATGGTCGCATTCCGTAGTTGTTGTGCCGTCCACTCCTGCGTGGGATTCCGGCTGGCGGCAACGTGGACCACTCGCCTCGATGCGAGGTGGACGATTAAGAATGCGTACACTTGGCGGAAGAAGATGGTCGAATCCAATCTGCGATTTGAGAGAGGAGGAGTGACGTCATTTCCCTCTTCAACCACGAAAAAGTGTGACCAGTCGAGCTGCCCGTTGTCCCGGATTTCAGCTATCACCTCGCGCGGATGCGATCTGTAGCCACGATGGCCGCTGACCTCGCGAATCACCGTCATCTGCTGCCATTCCTGCGAGTAACGACAGAATCCCAAGCGCTACACAGGCCGCACAGAGTTTTTTCGGCTCACAGGTCCGAGACTTGCTGGGGCTCGGCGCCCGCTGCTATCGTCTCGGTGACGACTGATTGGACTCACGGCTGCAGTCGGCCGCCAGCTCCGATCAGATAGCCCAGCAACGCGCCGTAGAGCGTGGAGATGTACGGGTTCGATGTGATCAGGCATACGCCTGAGCTGCAACCAACAAACCGATAGTAGCCAAAACCGAGAGCACCGCCGACCACAACCGAGGCCAAGGTGAAGAGAGTCATCTTCGTCTCCTGCGCAAGGGCGAGCCGCATCGGATCACCCGCAGCATCGCCCGCCGTTGCTGGCGGTCGCCGTCTTGGCCTGGTCGTCCACCTTGGCGCGAACCTCCGCCATGTCGAGCGCCCTGATCTCGTCGATGAGCTTCTGCAGCGCGTGCCCGGGCAGCGCACCGGCCTGTTCAAAGATGAGAATCCCGTCGCGGAGCGCCATCAGGGTTGGGATGGCCTGGATGCCGAAGGTGGTGGCCAGCGCCGGCTGGTCCTCGGTGTTCAGCTTGCCGAACACAACGTCGGGGTTAGCCTCCGAAGTCTTTTCGAACACCGGACTGAACGCGCGACAGGGTCCGCACCAGGGCGCCCAGAAATCCACCAGCACGATGCCGGTCTTCACGGTCTGGTCGAAGTTGCTTTGATCAAGTGCCTTGGTTGCCATGTTCATCTCCCTCTTGCCTGGTGAGAGCCACTCTTGGTGAAAAGGATTCAGCGCGCAGGCATACCCGCAAGTCCGCCACCATTGGTCACGTCCGCAAAGCCGTTCTTTTCCAAGATCGCTTTTGCCTGTCCGCTGCGGCTGCCCGAGCGGCAGTAGATGACGACCGGGCGCTTGCGATCGCCAAATTCGGCCAGACGCTTCCCCACCTCGGAAAGCGGAATGTTGGTCGCGCCCGGGTAGGCCCCGGATGCGAATTCCCCGGGCGTGCGCACGTCAACGACCAGCGCCCCGGCCTTGATCTTGTCGTGGACAGTCTTGGAATTCGCGCCGCCACCGACGACGCTGCGCCAAACGAACGCGAGAATTACAAGAACGGCGATTGCTAGCATCAACGTAGACGTGGACATCAAGGTTCCTCCTGGGTCTTCTCCTTTGAGCCAGATTTTCAGGGAAGGATTCGCGGGTTGGCGAACCCAAATGGTATTGTCTGGCTCTCACAGGGCGTGAAAAAGCGAGTCATCATCGTTGGAGGCGTTGCCGGCGGCGCCTCGGCAGCCGCTCGATTGCGCCGTCTGGACGAGAACGCCGAGATTGTCATCTTCGAACGCGGCGCGTTCGTATCATTCGCCAATTGCGGTTTGCCTTACCGAGTTGGCGACGTCATCACGGACGAGCGAAAGCTGCTGGTGGCCACCCCCGAATTGCTGCGTGATCGTTTTCGCATCGAGGTCCACACCGAACACGAGGTCACCGCCATCGACCGTGCCACGCATGCGGTCACCGTGCGAACCCTTTCGGACGGTTCCGCGCGGCAAGAGACCTACGACGCCTTGCTGCTGTCCCCGGGCGCGGCACCCATCCGACCACCGATCCCAGGCATCGACTTGCCGGGCGTCTTCACGGTGCGGAGCATCCCGGACGTACGAAAGATCCGCGCCTGGATAGACAAACATGCTGCCAAGGGCGCCGTCATCGTGGGGGGCGGTTTCATCGGACTGGAGGTGGCGGAGAATCTGCGGCATCGCGGCCTGGATGTGACGGTCATCGAGAAGCTGGACCAGCTCATGCCTCCTCTCGACCCGGAGATGGCAGTGCCGGTGCGCCTGCATTGCGAGGCCCACGGCGTGACTGTGCGCCTGGGAGACGGACTGACCTCGGTCACGGCGGCATCCGATGGCAGGCTGGCTGTGCGCACGGAACGCAACCTGGAAATCGCGGCCGAGCTGGTCATTCTTTCCATCGGCGTGCGGCCGGAAACCGAGCTAGCCAAGGCGGCGGGTCTGGCCATCGGTCCATGCGGAGGCATCGTCGTCGACTCGCACATGCGCACGAGTGATCCAGCCATCTGGGCAGTGGGAGATGCCGTGGAGATCTCCGACGTCGTGACCGCAAGCGCCGCACTGATTCCGCTCGCAGGCCCAGCTAACCGTCAGGCCCGCATCGCCGCCGCGTCCATCGCCGGACGTTCAACCGAGTTTCGTGGCGTGCAGGGAACCGCAGTGTGCGGTGTCCTGGGATTGACCATCGCGTCCACCGGCGCATCGGAAAAGTCCCTGCGGAGGGCCGGCCTGCGCGACTTTCAGGCCGTGTACCTACATCCCGGTCACCACGTCGGCTACTACCCGGGAGCAAAGCCGATCCATCTCAAGCTGCTCTTTCGCCCATCAGACGGTCGCGTTCTGGGCGCGCAGGCAGTGGGTGAGGCCGGCGTCGAGCGACGAATCGACACCATTGCCATGGCGATCCAGATGCGCGCCACAGTCGACGATCTCGCCGAGGCCGAGCTTTGCTATGCCCCGCAGTACGGTGCAGCCAAGGATCCGGTGAACCTGGCCGGCATGATCGCGCAGAACGCCCGCAACCAAGATTCGCCTCTGGCGGGCTGGTCCGAAATCGATGGCCCGGACGCGTTGATTCTCGACGTGCGCGAGAGTTCCGAATGGCACGCCGGCCACTTCGAACGCGCGGTTCACATTCCCCTCGGCCAGCTGCGCGACCGACTGGGCGAGCTGCCCAAGGACTGCCCTATCCTCGTCCATTGCGCGGTCGGGCTACGTGCTCACATTGCAGTGCGCATCTTGCGCCAGCGTGGCTTCGACGCCCGCAATCTGAGCGGCGGGTGGACCACCTGGCGCCAGGTGGCCGCCGCTGCGGAGTCGGCCCGGGCCAACCTGCCCGAACCGCGTGCCGTACCGCCTGAGCCCGCAGGATAGAACGACCGGCGCGCTGATGGATTTCGACTAGCGTTGCTCGTCCAGCGCCGCCTGGACGGCTTTGCGCAACAACTCCTGCACGTGCCGGGGAACCAGTGGGCTGGGCACGGACTTGCACAAGGCCAGCGTGCGCTTGAGCGAGTCGCACAATCCCTTGCAGTGCGGGCAACCATCCACGTGTCGCTCCATCTGGGCGCACAGATCCGGGCTGATCTCGTCTTCCAACTTCTTGGACAGCATCGTGAGCACATCGGGACAGTTCGGCTGGGCCGGTACGCCGCCATCGCCTCCCACCACGGCCAACAACTGGGTGCGCAGCGACTGCCGCGCACGATGCAGGCGGCTCTTCACTGCCGCCACGCTAAGCCCGGTGACCTGCGCCACCTCCGGGGCGGTCAGACCTTCGAGATCGCGCAGGATCACCACCTCGCGTGCTTCGGGTTCCAGCCGCTTCAAGGCAGCGGTCACAGCGTCGCGCGTCTCGCGGCCGAGCAGCGTCTGTTCCGGGCTGGATACCGGCGCAGCAGCCTGCTCGTGAGCGGCCGCACCGAGCGGCTCGTGGTGCCCGGGCGCTCCCTTGGTGCGCCGGCGCTTCTTGATGCAGAAGCTGCGAGCCACGGTGTAGAGCCACGTCGAAAGCGAAGCCTCGCCCCGGAAATCGCGCACCGATCGCACCATGGACAGCAGGGTGTCCTGCGCCACCTCCTGGGCGTCGTCCGGATCGCCACACATCTTCATGCCGAACGCGAACACCTGCCGCTGATGGCGCTCGAGAAGATCGCCGAGCGCAGCGCGATCCCCTTTGCGCGCGGCCAAGAAAAGCGCGTCTTCGGTTGGGGCGACGTCGCCTTCGTTTGCCATGTCACCAGTCTAGCCCAGCTCCGCGCCAAGAGATCATCGGTGTGCGTACCCGAGCTGTTCGGGTATCCGGCCCTATCCACTCCTGGGCACGTCGCGATTTCCCGGCAGTGCCGGTTATACGTGGCGCCTTCGCTGTGCGGGAGCGCCTCGGCGACCCGCGCGTGGTTCTGTGCTTTCGCTGTGCGGTCTTTCCTGGCATGCCGTCCTCCATGCCCCCGGAGAGAGCGTCGGCCGCTTCTTCCCAGTTGCCTGTTCGCCCACGACACTGGCCTTGGCCCTCGGCCTTCTCGAGTCTCCCGCCATCCGCTTCCAGCGGGAAGATTTTTCCTCATGATCGTTCTCAAGGGGATCTAGACTGTCATTACCGGCGAGGGATCGGCCTGTTTGAGCGGGGCCTCCTGCGGCCGACGCGCGAACAAGAGGAACATGACCGGAACCAAGAAGAGCGAGAGAAGAGTGGACGACGAAAGGCCGCCCACCACTGCCAGCGCAAGCGGTCGATTCGACTCAGTGCCTGCCTCGAAGCCAAGCGCGGTGGGCACCAGCCCGACGATTGTCGCGAGGCTGGTCATGGCGATGGGGACAAGGCGCGACCGTGCCGCCGCAATTACCGCCTCGACCTTGTCCTCACCCTGGCAGTAACGCCGGTTGGCAGCATCGACCAACAGGATTCCATTCGACACCGCGATACCGACGACCATCAGCATACCCATGAGGGCCGTTATCGAAAACCCTTGGCCCCCTGCCAGCAGGGCCAGCACAATACCGACGAAAGACACTGGGATAGTGAACAGCATGACGAACGGAAGGCGCAGAGACTTAAATTGCGATGCCATGATCATGAATACCAGCATTACTGCCAGGCCCACAGCCACGCCAAGTCCGGAGAACGTCGTTCGCATCAGATCAATCTGGCCCACGAAAGAGAAGGGAATGCCGCGCGTGCGCGGGTCCGTGCGCAGACGCTTCTCCAACTCATGGGCGGCACTGCCGATATCGCGACGCTCGGTCTGCATGAGCACGTGGGCGACCCGCGCTAGGTGGTTGCGCTCAATAGCGATCGGACCCAGGGATCGGCGAACCTTTCCGTAGGCATCCAAGGTGATGGCTCTCCCATCATCGGTCAGTCGGGCTGGAATGCGGGCCAGGGCGCTCGCATCGTCCACCTTGGCGGGATCATAGAATGTGACGACGTAGTAGGACTGACCGTTGGCTGCGTCTACCCAGATGCTCGGTGTGTTGATGTTGCCCAGGGTTGCATCCAGTGTGGCCTGGGCCGCGGCTCGTGCCGTGACCTGCACGATACCCGCCAGAGTGCGATTCGTCTCGACGCGGATCTCTGGGTAGTCTATTTCAAGGAATGGGTAGATGTCGCGAATGCCCGGCACGGTACTCGCAACCCGCGCGACCAAGCGCGCCTGCGCGTCGAGGGTGGATAGGTCCTCGCCTTGCAACTCGACCACGATAGGGGCCAGATACCCGTTGGAAAACACGCTGGCGACCAATCCCCCGGGCCACTGAAGGAATTCGGTGCCTGGGTAAGCTCGCTTCAGAACCGCGCGAATCCGGTCCGCGATCTGCCGCTGGTCCAATCGTCGATGCTCCGGGTCAGCGAGCGCCACCCGGATGAAGCCCATGTGCGGACCTGCATTGGGGCTGGTTATGGCGCTGCGTATGTTCTGCGGCGACCCGATGTTGGTCAGTACCAGTTGCACGCCATCCTTCTTCATCTCGCTGGCAAGCAGGGATCCCATCTCATTGATTTTGCGCCTGGCGTCTGTCAGTGAGGTCCCGGGCGCCATGCGCACGTAGACCATATCCATCGACTCGTCGATCTCTGGGAAGAAGGTGCTCGGCAGACGGGCCGCGACGAAGAGGCTCGCCCCCACGAGGAGCGCGGCGGCGGCGACAAGCATCACGCGATGGTCAAGAACGCTGCGAAGGGCCTGCGCGTAACGCTCGGCCAGACCGTCAATCAACCTGGCGACAGCTTGGGCCAAACGCCCTGGCTGGTGGGGACGCAGAATGTAACGGCTGGCGAGAGGAGTCACCATCATGCTGACGAAATACGCCGCGATCATGCTGACCGCGACGGTAATAGCCAACGGAACGAAAAGGCGCTTGGCCAGGCCGGCCAAGAGTACCACCGGCAGAAGGACCGAGATGGTACACAAGGTGGATGCGAGCACAGGCAGGGCCACGGCATTGCTGCCTGCAAGCGCGGCCGCAGCGGGATCGAGCCCTTGGCGCTGGTGACGATGAATGGACTCGATCACGACGACGGCCTGATCGACCAGCGGTCCCATCGCCAGGGTCAAGCCCCCGAGAGTAAAAGCGTTGAGGGTGTTGCCCGTGACATAGAGCACGATGAGAGTCACCGCAAAGGCCAGTGGAATAGAAAAGGCGACAATCAAGGTGCCCCGCGTGCTTTGCAGGAAGAAGAGAACAACCAGCGCGATGAGCAGCAGCGCCTGGATGACCTCGATCTTCAAACCCCTGTAGCTTGTGCGCACGAACGTGGATTGGTCGAAGATGGGTGTCACCTCGATCCCAGGGGGCAAGTTCGTCAGTCCCGCAATGGTCTTCTTCACTGCGGCGACCATGTCGAGGACGTTTCCTCCCGGGATACGCAAGACATTGAGGTAGACGGCGTCGTGCCCATTGACCGCCACAGTCTGCGTCTCGGGCGAGCCGCCGTCCTCGACGCGCGCGACGTCACGAATCAGGACTGGAGAATTCTTCCGCAGCTTCACCACGGCGTCGCCTATGTCGGCTACCCGTGTGGCGACGGCGTTCGTGTAGACGTTGGCGTCGAATTTGTGCGAGATGAGCTCTCCCGAAGGAAGAAGCGCGTTGGACTCTGCCACCGCGGCTGACACATCGGAAGTTGTGAGGCCGCGAGCCTGGGCGCGCGTGGGATCGACGACCACATTGATCTGTCGCTGCCGTCCGCCATCGATGGCGGCGCTAGCAACCCCGGGAATTCCCTCGAGGATGGGCTCGATGTTGTTGAAGGCGTAGTCGTAAAGTTGCGGCCCGGACAGCCCCCCGCCGGACACGGCGACCTGGATCACCGGAGCGTTCGCGGGGTCGTATTGCAGAACGAAGGGAGGCAGAACGCCCAGCGATTTGGGAACGGCCGACATCGCAAAGGCGACCTGTTGCTGCGCGAGCGTCTGGGCCGAGTTGAGATCAGTGCCCCATTTCAACCAGACGTAGACGATACTGAGGTTGTTGCGCGACACGCTTTGCACATGATCCACACCCGGCGTAGCACTGACGTACTTCTCGATGCGCCACGTGATGGTCTTCTCGACATCCTTGGGTCCAAGGCCCGGCGCCAGTGTGCCGACGAGCAACACGGGCGGCGTCAACTCGGGGAATGTGTCGACGCTCAGCCGAGGCGCGACCACGGCGGCAAACACCACCAATGCGATCCCGACCATCAGCACCGCGATGGGGTTTCGGAAGGATAGTGCAGTCACAGGTGGACTCCCTTCGGCGCCAACGCGCGAGAAGGTGTGGCTGCAACTATCTTCTCGTGAACGGCGCGAACAGGATCACCGTCCTCCAACAGGGCACGGCCTTCGGTGACGATCTCGGTACCGGCAGGGAGCGTACTGTCGACAAAAAGCGTCTCACCCTGTTCGCCCTTGACCTGGAAGTTCACCTTGTGCGCGATCCCTCCTTGCACGGTGAACAACGTCGCCTGGGGTCCCCGGACCGAAGCTGCAACCAGAGGCACCAGGGTGGCGGGGGTTGGCTCTCCAGCATCGATGGTCAAGTCCGCCGTGGTTCCCACGGGAAGCTGCCGGTTGGGATCGGGCACATCAATTTCGAAATGAACCGTGCGTGTGGACGAATCAGCCGCTGGCGAGCGGCGCGCGATGGTTCCCGTCAACTCGCGGTCGTTGGCCAGGGCTCGAATGCGAACCGGCGTGCCAGGACCGACGTAGTCGAAATCAATCTCGGGAACCTCCACGGTCACGCGGACCGTATCGCGATCCACAAGGGTTGCCACTGGGTCGCCTGGGTGGACGAACGCGCCCGGGTCAGTACTGCGCGTGGCGATTTCTCCCGGAAAGGGCGCACGCAGAATGCAGTCGCTCACCTCCAGCGTGGCACGCTGGAGTTTGGCCTGGGTCGATTCTAGATCCGCTTGCTTGGCGATGCTCTCCGCCTCTTTCTGTTCGATCTCGTTCGGCGAGGCAAAGCCCCCATGTTGAAGCTCGGCGATACGGGAGGCTTCGTGGGCCAGTGCCTTCTGCTGCGTCTGCAAGGCCCGGGCCTGCAGGGACACGGCTCGGTTCGACGCAGAGGCGTGGCGACAATCGAGGGTGGCCACCACCTGACCCCTTTGGACAACATCCCCCGGGCGCACCAAAACGGTGTCGACAAAGGCGGAGATGAACTGAGGACCCAGCTTTGCCTGCACCCATGGCTCAAGGGTTCCAACATACTTGTGGACAGGGCGATATTGGCCAGCCTTGGCCGTAATGACAGTTACGTCCTTGGGCTGACTTGCCAGGGCAACCCTATTCACCTGCGAGCGGGCTCGTATTACCATGAATGCGCCAACTACGATTACGGTCAGCGCGATGGCCCCAATTATGATGGGGACCTGTCTGGACTTCGCCCAGCCGGTGGCGGGTGGCGTTTCAGCGGCGACTTCGGTGCTGGGTTCCGGACTTGTCATCGTTCCTCCGCGATCAGCCGCGCCACAATCGCGCGCGCCCTTGCCGCCTGAAACTCTCCGACGGCCACCTGAATCTCGGCGTCGGTGCGTAGCGCCTCACCATCGGCCAGTTCGACTGACGTACCCAAACCGGCCCTGAATCGGGCCTCGGCCTGGGCGTAGTTCGCACGAGCCGCCTCCGCCGCCTTGTTCAGGCTGACCAGGGCTGCCCGCGCCACATCGAGCGAAACGTAGGCATTCCGAATTGCCGCAACCTCTGCCTGCACAGTCACGGCAAGATCCGCGCGCGCCACACCCTCGCGCGTCGCCGATGCGTCCCGCTGTGCAGCCAGCACCGGGTCGTACAAAGGCCAACGTAGAATCAGACCAATATCCCAGTTGGGAATTTGCGGGAGCCACCCGTCCAGGGTCAGGCTCTGGCCATTCGTGCCATGAGCGCCGCCCGCACGACCCGAGAATGTTCCGATCAGAAGCAACTCTGGCCGCGTGAGCGCGCCTATGGCTTGCGTCGTGGCAGCCTGCAGATCTACCCCGGCCTGTGCTACACGGATGGCTGGATCGCGCCGAAGAACATCGCGCATGACTTCGGGCAGCGGTAACGGCTCGCTCTGCGGAGATCCTTCCTCGGCATCAAGCACTGGGTCGGGAACGCCGACCGCTGCAGCAAAGACGACCTGCGCTTCCTCCAAAGAGCCCGCCGCGCGAACCCGCGCCACGTCGAATCGGGTCAGATCAGCCTCGGCCCGTGTCAATTCGATAGGTGCGCGCAGACCGCTTTGCACGCCAGCTTGCGCCATGTCCCGGTGGATCTTTGAGCGGTTGAAGGCATCCTCGGAGGCTCGAAGAATGGCCCTAGCTCCGAGCACGGCGAAGCAGGCGTCCTTGACCAACAGGTCGATGCGCAGTCGTTCCGAAAAGGCGGTCAGCCTTTCGACCGTAATGGCGGCGTCCGCGACACCAACCTGTGCGCCGATGCGGCCAAAGTCGAAGATCTCCTGGCTTGCCCCCACGGCTGCAAGGCTGGACGGCGATGGCGACCAAGCGCTGGTATTGACGGACGTTGCGCCGATGCGCGGCAGTGCCACTTCGGACGTCGACAGATACGAAGCCGTCGAGTTGTTGGCCGTCCCCTCGAATGTCTCGACCACCCCCCCAATATTGGGCAACCACTGCGCACGCGGAACTCGTAGATCCGCCTCGGCCACCCTCACCCGCGCCAGGGCGCTCTGTAGCGATGGATGGTGTAGCCGCGCGTAGGCGATGGCCTCGTGTAGCGACATCGTCCTGGGTTTGCCCGCGGTCGGCAACACGGGTCGCGAGGCAACCTCATGAACGCCACCCTCTTCTCCCGTCGCATCTGTGCGTGCGAGAAAGGGAAAAGCAACAATGCACATCGTGAGTACAACCGCTTTCATCCTTTGACAAGGGCCGGACTCTCCGCACCAGGCTCAGGATCGCCGGTCGAAGGCCGACACCGCCTCTTGCAGCTGTTTTCCAAGTTTCTCGATTTCCCTTCGCTGCGTCGGAAACAAGAAGTCCATCGGCTGACAGCTTCCCTGCACCTCGGTAGCCGTAACGAGGGCGTCGAGGGGAGCACAGCGCTGGACATCGGTTTTGAGAGCCATATTCAGAATCCCATGAGCATCGACGACCGAGACGCGATGCCGCAGGAAAATGTCCGTGTAGAAGTTCAACGGGCGGTTGTCATCGGTCTCCCGAAATCGGTAGCCGCTATCAAACCAGGCCGTCGTGACGGTACCCCTCTGATGGTCGATGATCTCCGGGTTGAGCCCGTGCTTCTTGAGAGTCATTGCGACCGCATCAATCGCCTGACTCCGGGGTGCAATCGCAGTGAAGGCGTACGCTTGGGGGCGGTGGCCGCAGCCCGCAAGTGCAGCCACAAATGAAGCCGTCAAGACTGCGCGTAAGACCATGGAGATCACTCCTCCGGTTGGGATGACAACCGCCTCTGACCGAATCAGCGCGACGCCACGATACTGATTGGACTAAACGCGATCGGCGAGGCGCCCAGTTCCACGCTGTCGGCCAAGACCAGTTGGAATCCGTGATGGCAACTGAGAACGTCACTGGTCCTGAAGCTGAGAGGAATATCCTTTGTCTCCCCCGGAGAAACGGCGACGATCTCCGATTTCTCTGGAGTCAGAGCCTCCGCCGCTGGCGCCGCAGGATCGGCCAAACGCATGCGTGCCTCGGAGATTTGAGCAGCCTGTCCGGAGTTGTTCTTGACCTCCACCTTCAGATCGAGTCCGAGAATGTCTGGGGCAACCCCCTGCAGGAACGGGTCGGCGCTTCGGTTCACGTAGCAACTCACACCGGCGATCCCGACCTCCACACCCTGACTGGACAACGATGGGCCTGATGTTTGGTAGGGCGCACTGTAGCCGCAACCTGTCGCTAGAGAAACGATTGCAGCCGCAAGACTCAATCTACTCTGGTTTTTCATGGTCACTCTCCTCCTGCCGCCACACGGGAGCAAGCGCTGTGCCGAAGGAACAGCCAGAGGTTTCGCCTTGCGTTCCACAGCCATCGCGTTTCTCCTCGCGTAAATATTCCCGATGTCCCAGAAATATTTCCCGATCCTCGCCGTGGCGCTCGGTGACGTAGCGGAGAGCCCGAGCATATGAGGCCAGCCCTCGACGCGGCGGTCGGCGATTCCGTAGACCTGGCACGAGGAATGCTCCTCCCTGGAGATGAATCCTAGGTAAAAGGTGGCTGTCATGCGAACAGGGGTCTTCACATTTGCCCTCGCTGCATTCTCCGCGTGCGCGACGGTTCCCTCGGGTAGCGCAGGGGTTCTGCTGCGACCTGGCGGGGTTGCCCCCGAGCCCCAGGGCGAGGGCGTGCAGTTCATCGGGCCGCTTGCGCGGATCGACGTCTATGATTTGCGCGCGCACGAACGGACCGAAGACCTGGCTGCCCTCTCTGCTGACGGTGGCATGATCGAGGCTCGTGCCTCTGTTCTGACATACCATCCGGTCCCGGAAGAGCTGGTGGCCCTCGCTCGCGAGGTCGGGCCTGACTACTACGAAGTGCTCATCAAGCCAGTAGTTCGCTCTGCGTTGCGGCGAGTGATCGCAGGCTTTCGAGCCGTCGAGTTGGATACACCCGGAATCACCGGGGCTGAGAGAGAGGTC
>Ga0181539_1002027_pt1 | contig 21163 bp, 28 predicted proteins | sample PEATcosm2014_Bin_46_FD_119767 | JGI IMG/M metagenome (GOLD analysis project Ga0181539, IMG submission 119767) | Peatland microbial communities from MTU Mesocosm Facility, Houghton, MI, USA - PEATcosm2014_Bin23_60_metaG | ecosystem: Environmental > Terrestrial > Soil > Wetlands > Peat | place... | reverse complement strand
TGGAAGAAGGCCCGTCAACAACAAGTAAGGCTGGCCGCTTGAGATAACCGCCGCCGCCGCCTATCCCCTCGTCTCGTCGTCCCCATCGCCGTGTCAAGGGGGACTCCGCTTTACCGCTTACGTTTTACCCGCATTTCTGCACAATATTCGGCCAGAAATGTGGTAGATATACCGTGTGGAAACATTGAAATTTTATAGAGACGCCCTACTCCTAACGAGGTTAGGGATTTTTTGCCACGAATCGGCCACATTTTTGGCCACGATTGTGCAATTCCATCATTCCATCGGCCACTGGACGGCAACAGAACGGCCACGGCGCGGCCATCGAACGGCAATGCAATGGCCACGCTCGCCAGAACAGGTTGCGATTGAGCGGGGGCCGTTTGGGGGCGATCAATCGCGGTGCGCCTGTCCGGCGCGAGAGGACAGAGGCAACCTGACTCGACCAGCGACACCCGGCAGCACGATGCGCGTGAGAACTTTCGGCCCGCGCCGATTGCCAAACGAATCAACTCCTAAAAGCAAAAAAGAAAAGCCGCAGACATTGGAGGCGGCAACGCACTGCCGAAGCATTGGCGGATGTCCGACACGACAACGGGCGAATGTCCGGCCACCGCCGGAAGTTCGGCGGATGCGCCATCGTATGTAAAATCGTTTGGAAAATCGTTTCCGAACTGGTTTGGAAAATCGCTTCGGAAATGGGTTTCCATTTGCCCCCTTGTGACCACAAGGAGTCAAGCGTCCCCTCTGCTGTTATGAGTTCCAAGCGAATGCGCCTCAAGTCAATTCCACGTTGCTTTGGCTTTTAGGAGTGGGCTGTTGGCTTCGTCGGAAGCGCGTCGAAACCTTGGTCGCCGCGCTGTGCTGTCGGTCGTCCTGGGCCGCATCAGTTGCATTTGCGCTCTCAGGGTCCGCGCGGCCCCACCGCAATTGATTGCCCCGTTACGACCCCCAATCAATCGCCTTTTTCCGTTCTACGCCCATCATTCGCGATTGGGGGCGGCGGGCTTGGTCTTACTCCCGTTTTTTCAATTGGCGAATCCGCACTTGATTTAAACCCATTTGCGGGCCATTGTAGCGGCGGACATGAATGCGATTGAAACAACCGGCGTAGTGGACGCGCAGCATCAGTTGCGGTTGGATGAGCCGCTGCCTATTCCGGGGCAAAGCCGCGTTCGCGTCATTGTTCTAGTGCCGGAGGCGGAGGATGTTTCGGAGGAGGCCTGGACAAAAACGGTGTCGGCCAGCCCGGCGTTCGATTTCCTCAACGACGCGGCGGAGGACGTTTACACCGCCGCCGATGGCAAGCCATTCTATGGCCATGCCGAGGCATGAGGAATACAAGACGATGCGCAAGAAAACTTTGAATTTTACCGCTGTCATATACCCCGATGCGGATAGTGATTGGCTCGTGGCGCACAATCCAGAAACGGGCACGACCACTCAAGGCAAGACGTTCGAGGCGGCTCTCGCCAATTTGAAGGAAGCGACGGAGCTTTATCTCTCCGAATTTCCCCAGGCGACAAAGGGCAGGGCGATTCTCACTACGTTCGAGGTGTCGTCGCTGGCCCATGCCTAAACTCCCGGATGTTTCAGGAAAGGAAGCGCGCCGCGCGTTGGAGCGGTTGGGGTTCGTTTTCAAGCGGCAGAGCGGCAGTCACGCTATTTTGCGCCGGGGTAATCGCGGTTGCGTTATTCCGATGCACCGGGAAATCAGCCGTGGCACGCTCAAGGGCATTCTGGAGCAAGCAGGGGTGAGCGCCGCAGAATTCATGGAGGCGCTGTGACGCTCTTTCTAGACTCCTTTTCTATACTGATGCCGGTTTTTCGGGCAAAAACCGGCCAACGCCAAACAAACGTGGACATCGAGAAAACCCTGATAAACATTGGGTAAATCGGCCATTGTCAACGATAGCAAATATCGCGTGCCCGACTTAGAAGGCAGTTGCTCTATCCAACTGAGCTACGGGCGCAAACACCTTAAAATAAAGGTGTTATGGACTGACCAGCCAACTGAAATCTGACTTTTCGATACTTGCTTTCTATACTGAGGCATGAAAACGAATATGGACGAGAAATCCGCCAACCGCCCCTGGCAGAAAACAAAGCACGCCAATCTGGTTCGCAACGTTTCACCCGGTAAATACTTTGCCCGTTTTCGGAGCAACGGCAAGTTGTTTTGGCGCAGCCTGGAAACGGATGTTCTCAGCACTGCGGCGCAGCGATTGACAAGCGCAGCGGAGCCGTACAATGCCAGCGGCAAACACGAAGCAGACATGTCTGACAGCGTTTGCCGCCTCAATCAATTGCGGCCACTGCCGGACATTCTGAATATGCCTCCCATATGCACGCCCATCACGGGCGATTGCCGGCGGCGGACCTGGAATTGGCTCTCGTTTCTTCAATTGGCGCATCCGCGCTTGATTTAAACTCATTTAAGGGCCATCATAGTGGCGGACATGAGCACCGCCGAAATGCTATTTGAGAAGGCGAAGCATCTGCCGGAAAACCTCCAGGCAGAGGCGTTGCATTACGTTGATTTTCTTTTGACCCGCCGCGCCGCCGAAAAAGAGGACAAGGAATGGAGCCAATTTTCGGCAACGCAGCTTGCCCGCCGGTATTCGCCGGAAGACACCCTCTACGAAGCGTGAAGAAAACATAACGATGCGCAAGAAAACCCTTAATTTTACCGCCGTCATTTACCCCGATGCGGATAGTGATTGGCTCGTGGCCCACAATCCGGAAACGGGAACGACTACGCAGGGAAAAACTTTCGAGGAGGCTCTCGCCAATTTGAAAGAAGCGACGGAACTTTATCTCTCCGAGTTTCCCCTGGCAACAAAGGGCCGGGCGATTCTTACAACATTCGAGGTGTCCTCGCTGACTCATGCCTAAACTCCCGGATGTTTCAGGCAGGGAAGCGCGCCGCGCATTGGAGCGGTTGGGTTTTGTCTTCAGGCGGCAAAGCGGCAGTCATGTGATCATGCGCCGGGGCAATCGCGGTTGCGTTGTCCCGATGCACCGGGAAATCAGCCGTGGCACGCTCAAGGGGATTCTGGAGCAGGCCGGGGTCAGCGCGGAAGAATTCATTGCCGCGCTGTGATGGTTTTCTATTCTTCCCACTCCGCGGGGGGAGGAGATCGGCCAATCGGGCGGTGGCGGTGTCGAGAAGCCGCCGGGGATTTGGGCGCGGCCGCGAATTTGCATTAAATGTTTTGCAACCAAACCGGTGTTGTGGTGTATTACCGGGCATGAATTCTCGCCGCGGGTTCACGTTGCTGGAGCTTCTGGTGGTGATTGCCATCATCGCCATTCTGGCGGCGCTGCTGCTGCCTGTGCTGAGTAAAGCCAAGGCAAAGGCCAAGGCGATCAATTGCCTGAGCAACATGCGTCAGATCGGGCTGGCGACGAGATTCTACCTGGATGCCAACAACGGGGCGATGATTCCGTTGTGGATCCAACCTGGCGCGGTGGGCTGGGCCAGTTGGACGTATGATCCCGATACCTTCCTGATCCAGGACCCAGCCTTCCCGGTGCTCTGGTGGCCGGACAAACTGCGGTTGGATGGAGACGCCTCGGCGCTGAACATTTTTAATTGTCCCTCCCTGACTCAGCCCGCCACCAGCGGCGGCGGGGGAGCCCAAAGTGACGACTACACCCTGGGCATCGGGATGAATTATCCCGAATATGGCTGGCTGGCGGCGGCCGCGGGATTCAGCTATCCGCTCTACGGCACGAATTTCGAAAAGCAAGTGGTGCGGCCAAGCCAATCCGTCATATTCGCGGATGCCGCGGCCATCAACAATATCGGCGAAACCAACCCGGACAATTGGGTGGAAGTCCCGGCCACCGGCTGCGCCTATTTTCGGGTGCCGAGCGACGTGAGTTATACCGTTCAAAATGGCGATTCCCGCTCCGTGCCCAGGCATTCGGGCAATGTCAACGTGGCCTTCTTCGACGGGCACGTCCAGACCGAGCGCAACAGCAGTATTCGGTACGATCTCCCCAGAACCAACAGCGGCAACCAGTGGTCCATCAACTACACCGGCGACGCTCCATAACACGACCGTTCCATACACCCCGTTGACTTGGAGGGAAGTGGAGGCCATATTAAAGCAATGAGTTTTGACATTTCGTCGCTTCTGGACCAATGGGATTACCAGCCCGGCCAGGTGGTGGTGAGGAAATTCCGCGGGAACGATGGCGAGAAGATCCAACTCCGCGTGGATTTGGGCATGTTGCAGATGAACGCGCAGGGGCGCCCGGACGGGAAACACCCCTACGGACGGGAGTCTTTGCTGGAATATTATGAGGGGCAACTGGAAAAATATCAGCAGGAACGGCGCGGGGAAGAAAAGGAGTTTCGGCTGACGCCGGAGGATTGCGCCCGGCTGCAGCAGGAGGCCATCCAGTATCATCACCGTTATATTTGCCTGTTCCAGTTGGAGGATTACGACGGGGTGCTGCGGGACACGGACCGGAACCTGAAGGTGTTCGATTTTGTGCAGCGCCACGCCGGGGCGGAGGAAATGTCGTGGGCGCTGCAGCAGTTTCGTCCGCAATTGTTGATGATGCGCATTCGCGCCCGGGGAGCCGTGGCGCTGAAGGCCGGCCGCTACGATCAGGTGCTGCAAGTGGTGGAGAGCGGGTTGGAGGAGATCCGGCAGTTTTACCGGGAACATGAGCGGCTGGACCTGATGGAGCAAAGCGGGGAAATCCTGTCGCTGGAATCCTGGCTGCAGGAAATCCAGACCAAACGGCCGCTCTCCCCGCGGGAGCGGCTGGAAAACGCGCTGAGCGAGGCTGTCAAGAACGAGGATTACGAAAAGGCGGCGCAGGTGCGGGACGCGCTGAGGAATCTCAAGGGGGAATTGGGCTAGGCGACGGCCCGCGCGGGCGGAAGCTGAGGCGGAAATCCCTGGCCAGCGGCGAGGGGGCGGTCATGGTCAAAGGGGCGGTTTCGCGGGGCAGGAGAAGCCAGCGGAGGGCTTCAGATTCAATCCCCAGGGAGCGCCCATCCCGATCCAGCCAGTCTATTTGGTAAGTAATGGCCTTGGCCGCAGAGCTGAGGTTTTGGACGTTGACTTGGAATTGGAGGATGCCGTCCGGACCGGTCAGGGTGCGAACTGCGGCGACGCGCAAGTTGCCGCTCAAGGCGGGATCGAGGATGACCCGTTTGTCGGGTTTCTTCTCGGCGGGCGGGACGGAGGCGGCGTTGCGGGAAAGATGAGGAGCGCAAGCGGCGAGCAGGAGCAAGGCCAGGAGCGGAACGCAGATTTTCATCTTGAGCGCACTCTACCCAAGCCGCGCCGGCGACGCCATCGAAAAGCCGAAGGAAGGAGCCGTGCTCCCGCGCGCGGCCCGACCCGGTTCCTCCAGTTCCCATACGGAGCACGGGATGAAATCTTGCAGACATCACGGATTTAATCTTGCCGGCTGCGGCCCAGGCTGCGTGAGGGTCAATTTGCGGATGACGTGGTTGATGCTGTCAGCCACGTAGAGATTGCCTCGGCTCATGTCCGCGGCAAGGGCGTCAGGATGCCCCAAGTCACCCAGCACGGCCAGGGTCGTAACCTCTCCATTGCTCGTCAGCCGCCGGATGGCATGGTTCCCGGCATCGCACACATAAAGAGTCCCAAAATCCGCGGCAAGACGTTGCGCTCCCCCCGCGGAAATCGCGCTCCCGACCATTCCCGCTCTAAAGGTGCTGACGCTCCCCGCCGGCGAGATTTCCCGAATCGTGTTGTTACCGTTGTCATTGACAAAGACAATGCCCCCTGTGACCACCGCCAAGCCGCGCGGCTCCCAAAAGCGCGCGTTAGCGCCAGCGCCTTCGAGGTAGCCGGGACTGCCCGCCAAACCCGCCAACGTGCTGACCGCGCCATTGGTGGCAATTTTGCGGATGGTGAAATTGCTCGTGTCCGCGACATACACCGTGCCGGCCGGGTCCACCGCCACGCCGAAGGGATTGCGAAACTGGGCGTTGTCGCCGAGGCCATCGTTGCTGCCTGGATTTCCCGCCAAGCCGGCGAGGGTGCCGACCTGGCCGGCGGGGGTAATCTTGCGGATCGTGCAATTGCCCACCTCCGACACATAGACATTGCCCAATCTGTCAACTGCAATTCCAAAAGGCGCGAAAAACCGCGCGGCCTTTCCCGGGCCGTCGAGGCTTCCGTGGTGGCCGGCCAGGCCCGCAAAGGTTGTCACCTTCCCGTCCGGGGTGATTTTTCGGATCGTGTGGTTGCCGGAATCAGCCACAAAGACATTGCCCGACGGGTCCACCGCCACGCCTTCGGGCGCCAGGAAACGGGCGTTTGACCCCGTGCCGTCCTGACTGCCGCCAAGGCCGGACTGCCCGGCAAAAAGCGAGGCGGTCCAACTCGGTTGGAATTGCGAAGGCGGGGCCGTGGGCGGAGGCGCTGGAGTCGTCGGATTCTGGACCGGAGCAACCGGGGCGGGTTGACGGGCCGTTGGCGCGGTGGGGCGATGGAACAAAATCCAGCCAAGTGCCATCACCGCGATGAGACCCGCCCAAATCCAAAAGACTGGCGGAACTCGCCGGACCTGGCGCAGGCCCCCGCGCACCAGTCCGTGCGGTCCCACCGGCGGTTTGCCCTCCTTGAGGCGCTGCAGATCGGCCAGCACGTCGGTCATGTCGGCGTAGCGGTCGCGCAGTTCGCGCGCCATCGCGCCTTCGGCGACGGCGCGGAGTCCCTCGTCCGCGCGGGGGGTTCGCTGCTGGATGGGCTTGGGCGGAGCGGCGAGGATTTGTTGGCGAATTTCCTGGAGAGTCCGGCCCGCGTAGGGCGGCTCGCCGGTGAGCATTTCGTAGAGGAGCGCGCCGAAGGCGTAAATATCGCAACGGGTGTCCTCGGCATTTCCGGCGGCGACGCCGGGAGACATGTAGGGGGCGGTGCCCTCGCATTGCGGGCGTTCGGCTTCGACAATGGAATCGTTGAACAGGGAGCGGGCGAGGCCGAAATCGGCCAGGCAGGCCTGGTTCTCGCCGGCGCGCAGAATGTTGGCGGGCTTGAGGTCGCGGTGGATGATGCCGCGACGATGGGCGAATTGCAGCCCGGCGGCGATGGGGAGGGCGATGTCAAGAATAAACACCGGGTCCAGCGGCTGGCCGGGCCGGATGCACGCGGCCAGGCTGCCCCGCTCAAAATAGGGCATCACAAAATAGGGGCCGGCGGCGCGGTCGGAGATTTCCAGCACGGGGATCACGCCGGGGTGCTTGAGCTTCTGCAAATGGCCCGCCTCTTTGACGAAGCGATGGAGCACCCGCGGGTCGGCGACCAATTCCGGCCGGACCAGTTTGATGGCGACGCTGCGACCGGTGTGGGTGTCGCGCGCCAGGAGGACGATGCCCATGCCGCCGCCGCCCAGGACGCGCTGAATTTCATACTGGTTCAAAGTGGCGAGCAAGCCCGGACGCGCCGGAGGAGCGAGCATCTGCTGGGCGATCAACTCGGCAATCGGCCCGCCAAAAGAGGAAACCGGCGGGGTGAAGCCGGAAGGTTGAGGTGCGGCAGGGTCGTTGCTCATGACGCGGAGGCTCCTTTGCCGCCCGGGGGGGGGATTTTTTCGGCGGCCTGAAGGAGCAATTGTCGGGTGGGCTCGTCGAGCCAGGGCTGGTCTTTGGTCCAGAGCAGACCGCGGCGCAGGTCGGGGTCGGGAAGCTTTGAAATGCGGGTGTCGAGCTGGACCAGGGCGGCGGCGATGCTGGTGTAATAAAGCGCGGCCGCCACCTCGTTGGGCAGGGTGCTTTGGGAATTGTCCATGTTGGCCTTGGCGAAATCCTTGGTCAACTCCAGCAGTTCCAGGGGCGGGGCGCGATGATGGAAGAGGTCGGAGAAACTTTTCAGAAGCAGGCTTTGGGCGTCGCTTAACTTTTTGAGCCGCACGGCGACGCCGGCATCGTAACCGCCCAGGTCCACCAGGACGGGAGCGGACATCTGATGGCGAAAGATGGCCCCCAGCTCCTCGGGCCGCCAAAGCCTGGACTGCTCCGCGCTGCCCTCCAGCAAGGCGGCGAGGCTCTTGGGCCGTCGGGTGAAGACGGCGCCCGCGGAGTCGAACTCAGACATAAAGTTTCCTGTTAGTAATACGGTTTAGGGCGCAGGATCTTGCGCGTTTTCATGGCTCACCCCCGTTTTGCCAGGCGGGAGATGAACTCCTGCAAGGCCTGGATTTCAGCGGCGGTGGCGGCGTCCTGTTCGGCGTAATCTTTAATGACCCGGCCCAGATGGGCTTTGAAGATGCGTTTGGCGCTGAGCAGGAGATTGGAGGCGTCGGTTGGAGAGCGCAGGCCGAAGCGCGCGATCAATTCCTCGTAGGGCGCGGGCGCGGTGTCGTTGAAAACCGGCTCCAGCAGCCGGAGGCGGAACATCTCCCAGATCTGGCTGCGCCGGGGCTGGTCGGCGGAGGGGTCTTTGCAATCGGCTTCCATCTCCCGCAGGGTCCGGGCCAGGACGGTGCGGACCCAGGTCAAGTCGAATGCGTCGGAGGGGGCGGCGGCGGCCGGCTCCTGCGGCATCTCTTCCAGCGAAAGCGGGGGGCGCCGGGACTCGGCGCGGTTCAAACGGTCGAGCACGAAATTGCGGAGGCTGGTTTTGAGAAAATCCCGGAACTTGCCCCGGTTGTGGTCGGCGCGTTGCAGCCAGCCTTTCTTGAGGATTTTGTCCTCGGCGAAATCCTGGAGGAGGAGATCCGCCTGGTCCTTGAGCGCGGGGAAGGTGGCGAGGAGGAAAATCCTCAGCGGCTCCCAGTACGCGCGGATGAGGCGGTCCAGCCGGGCCTCGTCCGCCTCAGCCGCCTTGCCTAGCTCGGCCCAGTCGGTCCGGGGGAAAATCGAACTGGCTGGGGTTTCATCAGGCATGGCAGGGAGGGCGGTTTCACCGTGTTTGCGGGAAGATTTTGTAAAGGATCAGGTAAACGGCGACGCCCGTCACCGAAACATACATCCACAAGGGCCAGGTCCAACGGGCGATCTTTTTGTGCAATTCAAAACGCTGTTTGAGGGCGCGGTTGAGTGTCACCAGGATCAGAGGAACGATCACCACCGCCAGGAAGGTATGGGTGCCGAGCAGGAGCAGGTACCAGGGACGAAACCAGGACGGGTGGACGAATCTGGTGACGCCCGCAAAGTAGTGATACGTCAGATAGCAAATCAGAAAGAGGACGGAGGTGGAAAAGGCGGCGATCATGCAGAAACGATGCGCGGCGATGTTCTTGAGTTTGATGGACACGAAACCCGCCGCGAGCAGAAGCGCGCTCAAGCCGTTGAGCGTGGCGTTGACGGCCGGCAAGTCGTACACGGTCATGGTGGATGGTTGATGCGAGCGGCCCGATAATCCAGTCAATTCTCGCGTGCCAGGCTTTGGATGGCCGCCAGCAGCGCGGGGATGCAGTCGGGTGTTTCGCCGTCATAATATCCCCGGATGCGGCCGTGCGGGTCCACCAACACCAGCTTGGTGCTGTGGATGACCAGGTCCGCCGGAGAGTCCTGCTCGGAAGGCGGCTTGTCCGCCATGCTCAGCTTCAACCCCTGCATGGCGAGCTGTTGCATGGCCTTTTTGGGGCCGGTCAAAAAAGTCCAAACCTCCTCGCGCGCAGCCCAGCGCTGGCTGTATTTCTTGAGGATTTCCGGCGTGTCGTAAGAGGGATCGCTGGTGAGAGAAACCAACCGGACGGACGGGCCGGGCGGCAGCGCGGCCTGAAGTTTTTGGAGGGTGGCCTCCATGAGCAGGCATTGCCCGGCGCAACGCGTAAATATGAGATCCACCACGCAAATGTGCCCGCGCCAATCGGCCAGGGAGGTCATCCGGCCATTTTGGTCGCTCAGGGAAAAATCCGGGACGGCGCCATAAATGGGCGGCGGCTTGGCGGGCGGCGGGAAGAGGAAAAACGCCGCGGCGATGGCGAGGAGGATCAGGAACAGGCCGCCCCCAACGATGGATTTAGTTTTTAGGCCAGGCTCTGGCATTACCTGAGCAGGCTATTCGTAACCGGAGCCGGCGCCGGCTCCGGCGTTGGATTTTTTGGCCACCCATGCGTCGTAATCCGCTTGGGAAACGACTTTGAGGTCTCCGCGCATGGCGTAATGGCCGTTGCCGCAAAGCTGGGCGCAGTTGATCTGGTAGGTGCCGATGACCTTTGGTGTGAACCAGACTGGAATGCTCATGCCGGGAATCGCGTCCTGGGTTGCGCGCATCACTTTGATGGTGAAACAGTGGATCACGTCCATGGAACTGATATAGGCGACGACGGGTTTGTCAACAGGCACCTCCAGTTCCTTGGAGACGGTGAAATTGTTCTTGTAGTTGGGGTCCTTTTTGTCAAAGCCGTAAGGATTGTCGCTGGAGACGTATTGCCTGTCCTGGGCCACAAAAACGCCGTTTGTGCCGGGATACCAGGCGTTCCAGACAAACTGCTGCGCAATGATTTTGATGGTGGTGACGTCCTTGCCCTTGGGAAACTCGTCCACCGCATGAGCCCACAGGGGAATGGCCAGACCGATGAGCAACACCCCCTCAATGAGAGCCACCAGCACTTCGGCGTAAGTGGAGGTATGGCCTCTGACCCCAACGTAGTCCGCCTTGGGATTGGCGCGGCTGTTGAACTTGAACAGAACCAGGAAGAAGTAACTGAGCCAGCCCACAAAAAGGATGGCCATCAAAAGGTGGACCCAAAAAATGAGGTTGTCCACGCCGGCGCCCTGGCCGGAAACGTTAATCGGCAAGCCGAGGAGCTTCTTTAAACTTAATATGCTGTGCATCAATCAAGGTTTCGGTTGAGCGGGCAACTGCTGGCTCTGTCCCGCCCGGGATGTGGCCGCGGCTTTGCGCGAAAGAAAAACAAAGAAGGAGGCCGCCCCGATCAGAACGGTCCCAATGATTGCCATCAGACTGAAGATGCCCGCGTTGAGGCTGCGCGCCATGTTGGAGTCCGACTTTCCGAAGCAGGCGGCGCAGGCCAGGAGGCTGGCCGGGGAGGCCAGCCAGGCCATAACGGCGGCGGAGACGAGTATTTTGAAACGTTTCATAAATAGCTAATGTGCTTGAGTTTGCGCAAGACCACCCGGCCGTACCAGATCATGCCCAGACCCGCGAGGATGGAGGCGATGCCGCCAATCAACGGCCCCGGCTGGCCGCTGGCCCGGTAGGTGTCGAGCAGCCAGCCGCCGAAGAAAAAGGCCAGGAGCACGACGCAACTGACAAACACAATATGGAATGATTTCAAGGACATGTCAATTTCTAATGTGGAGTATGAACAATGTTGGGGGCGTGCATTGACCAGAGGGTCAGAAACATCAGGGCGGCAAAAAAGAACACGGTGCAAGCCATTATCGAATAGATCATTTTTTTCTCGGAGATCAGGTGCATGAAAAAGCCGGCGACCAAAGAGCCTTTGGTGGTGGCGATGGCCAGCGCGACGACGATGTTGATTTTCCGGCTGCCAAAATCGGCGTAAGAAGCCCAGACGGTCATGGCGGTGCCGATCATCAGCGCCACGCCGATGATGGCGTAGGTCACCATGTGTCTCTTGGCCTCTGCGACCGCATGGCCCGCGTCGGCGGCGGCGTGTGGGTTGGAATGTTCGCGCATAGTTCTTATAGCAGATAAAGGACCGGGAAGAGGAAGATCCAGACCAGATCCACAAAGTGCCAGAACAGGCCGGAAACTTCCACGCGGTTGACGTAGCGTTCCGGGTCTTGCTTCCAAACCTTGGCCAGCGGCCCCCAAATCACAAAGATCACAATGGCGCCGCCAACGACGTGCAAGGCGTGCAAGCCGGTCAGCACAAAATAGATCGCAAGATAGGAACTGTGCCAGGGGCCGTAATTCTCAATCTCCTTGCCCTTGCCATCCGCCCGGTCCTTGATGTCGGTCATGGGAATGGAAAGCTCCTCCAGGCGGACGCCCGCCGCCGGGGGTTCCATCAGGTCCGCGTGGCTGGCCACCTCCCGCGCCGCCTCGAAGACGAAAAGGTCCTGGGTCGTCTTGGCGCGGTTGATATGCCCGTCGGCAACTTTGCCGTTCTTGAGCTGAATTTCGAAATGGTTGAATTTGTCGCGGTATTCGAAAGATTTGATGCCCAGAAAGGTCAGCGCGCAGAGGAGGGTGATGCCCTGGAAAATCTTGTAGAGGTGGAATTGATTCATCTTCAACGCGGCCCAGGAAAAGACGACCGTGACGCTGGAAAGAATGAGCACAATCGTATTGGTCGCGCCCAGGGGGACGTTGAGGAGGTGATGGGGCCAGGTGCCCGGCTCGGCGTTGACGCGCAGGAGGATATAGGATGAAAAGAGCGCGCCAAAGAGCATCACCTCGGAGGCCAAAAAAAGCCAGATGCCGATTTTGGAGTTGTAAAGGCCGGTATCGGGCCGCGGTTTAACTGCGTACGGGATTTCCATGGGTCAATGGTTCTGGCTGGTCCGGCTCGTTTTGTGGCGTGAAATCGCGCGCCTGCCCTGGGAGGCTGTACTCGTAAGGGCCGCGGAAAACCTCCGGGGCCTTTGTGAAATTGCCGTGCGGCGGCGGAGTGGGCGTCTGCCATTCCAGCGTGGTGGCATCCCACGGATTGTCCGAATGGGTCTGCTTGCCGTGATCAATGCTCCAGAAGAAATTGATGATAAACGGAATCTGCGACAGACCCAGGCAAATGGCTGCCCAGAAGATGAAATGGTTGAGGTCGTGGACAACGAAATGGCTCAAGCCAGGAATGCCGGCTTGGGTGGCCGTGGCTTGCTGGGCCTCGTAAGTCAGCCCGCCGTCATACATCCGGCGCGACATGCCCGCCATGCCCTGGAAAAACATCGGCAGGAAGATGCAGTTCATGAAGATGAAGGAAAGACCGAAATGCACCCGGCCCCAAAAATCGTTCATGAACCGGCCGGTGATCTTCGGGAACCAGTAATAAATGCCGGCGAACAACCCAAAAATAGTCCCCGGCGCCACGATGTAGTGGAAATGGGCGATCACGTAATACGTGTCGTGCAAATAGATATCGCTCACGTTGAAGCCCAGCGGAAGGCCCGTCAGCCCCCCGATGCCGAACATCGGCAGAAAAGCCAGCGCGAAAAGCATCGGCACGGTGAACCGGATGGACGCGCCCCAAAGGGAAATAAACAATGAGGTCAAGATAATGACCGAAGGAATCGAAATCATCATCGTCGTCGTCTGGAAGAAGGTGGCGATGCGGGTTCCCATGCCCGTCAAATACATGTGATGCGCCCAGACGATGAAGGAGAGAAAGCCGATCACCATGGCCGAATAGACCATCGAGCGGTAGCCCCAAATGGGCTTGCGGGTGTTGTTGGCGATGATTTCAGTCACGATCCCCATGGCCGGCAATATGAGCACATAGACTTCCGGATGGCCCAAAAACCAGAACAGATGCTGCCATAACAGGGGGCTGCCCCCGCCGCTGATATGCACCGCCGTGCCGGAAACCACCAGCCCCGTCGGCAGGAAAAAGCTGGTTCCCAAAAGATTGTCGGCCAACTGCAAGACCCCGGCGGCTTCCAGCGGCGGGAAGGCCAGCAGAAGCAAAAATGCCGTCACGAATTGGGCCCAGACAAAAAACGGCAGGCGGAACCAGTTCAGCCCTTTGGCGCGCAGTTGAATAATGGTGGTGATGAAATTGACGGCGCCGAGCAGCGAGGAGTTGATCAGGCAGACCATGCCGATAATCCAGAACGTCTGCCCGTCCGGGCGGTGCATGTCCCCCACGGTGGCCAGCGGCGAATAGGAGGTCCAACCCGCCTTGGCCGCCCCTCCCGGGATGAAAAAGCTGGCCAGCATGATGATACCGCCCATGAAATAAAACTGGTAGCTGGCCATGTTGATGCGCGGGAAGGTCATGTCCGGCGCGCCGATTTGCAACGGAGTGACAAAGTTGCCAAAAGCGCCAAAGGCCAGCGGCACGATGGCCAGGAAAACCATGATGGTGCCGTGCATCGCCCCGTAGGAATTGTACAAATCCGAGGAGATGACGCCCAAGGCGCCGCTTTTGTCCGCGCTGATCATGTCCGGGCCGTGGATTTTCAGGAGCAGTTTGCCGAGGAAGGGAACGGCCTGGCCCGAATTGGCAATCTGCCAGCGCATCAGGAGCATGAGGCAGAAGCCGAAAAACATGAACAGCAGCGCGGTGATGCCGTACTGCATGCCGATGACTTTATGGTCGGTGGAAAAAACGTATTTCCGCCAAAAGCCGGGTTCGTGGGCGTCGTGCGCGAGAGATGCGTCCTGCATGACTTTGTTAATCTTGTCTTCGCAAAAGCAATTTCTGCAAATAGAACTTAGTGCAACAGCAAATTGGCGTCAAGTGAAAAATCATCCGCTCTAATCACGGCCTGCTTTTGTCAAAAACCATTAATGCCAGTAATAGTGGCAAGTAGAGAATCGAAGCATAAAACAACCGCCGCGCCCCGGGCAAACTGATCTGGCGGGCGAATTGGAAGGCAAACCACACAAATCCCGCGCCCAGCGCCAGAGCGCCCGCCAGATACATCCGCCCCACCAGCCCGAATAGAAAGGGGCATAGACTGACGGGCAACAAGCCCAGCGTGTGGCTGAGCGCCTGCCGCCCGGTGCGCTCGCCCGCCGGGTCGAGGACCGGCAACATGACAAATCCCGCTCTTTGGTAATCGTCGCGATACATCCACGCAATGGCCAGGAAATGAGGCAGTTGCCAGAAGAACAAAATGGCAAAAAGCGACCACCCTTCCCCCATCACTTCCCCGCGCGCCGCCGTCCAGCCCATCAACGGCGGCAGGGCGCCCGGGATGGCGCCGATGGCGGTGTTGAGTGTGGTCACCCGCTTGAGCGGAGTATAAACAAACAAATAGCTGCCCAGCGTGATCGCGCCCAGCAACGCCGTCAACGGGTTGACGGCCCAGGCCAGATAGATCAACCCCGCGCCCGCGCAAACGCCGCCGATGATCAGAACGGCCTCCGGGGTCACCCGGCCCGACGGGAGGGGACGATCCCGGGTGCGGCGCATTTTGGCGTCGTACTCCCGTTCCAGAAGTTGGTTCAAGGCCGAGGCGCCCGCCGCCAGGAGAGCGGTGCCGAGCATGGTATTGAGCATCAGGCCATAGGCCATCGGCCCGCGGCAGCCAATGTAAAAGCCCACCAGCGTGGTCAGCAGCACCAACATGGTCAGGCGCATTTTGAACAACTCGCTCAAGACCGCGGAGGGAGATTTGTCCGCGGCGGGCGATTTTTCGATTGCGGGCGCCACGGTTAGGGTTTGTGCGGATGCTTTCATCATCAATTCAAGTGGTCAGGCCGGATGAAGGGCGCAAAGAAGTCAGTTCACTTTTTTGCGCCGGACAATTTTGGGCGTCCGGGGCGGCGAGCAATCGAAACGAAAGCAATGAAATCAGCGCCCCCGCGACCAAACTCAGCGCCCCGCAAGCCATGTGGGCGGTGGCAATGGCCGCCATTTTTCCGGTCCAGACCGTGGCCGCGCCGAGAAGAATCTGCGTCACGATCAACAGAAACCAGCCAAAAGCCAGCCGGCTGAGGAGGTCTTGCCGGCCAAGCTGCCGCCGCGCCAGCCAGGCGCAAATCCCCACCATGACGAATATAGCCAGCGCGATCATGCGATGGACCATTTGCAGGACGATTTGGAAAGCGGTGATCGGCTCGTAGCTTTCCCCATCAATCCGATGCTGGTTGTATTTGAGAATGGAGGCCGCGTCGGTGTCCGGCCAGATTTTGCCATAGGCGGCGGGAAAATCGGGAATGGCCAGCCCGGCATGTTGATGGCGCATGGTGGCGCCCAGGACGAGCTGCCCAAGAATCAACACCGCGGCTGTCACCAAAAGAAGCCGCAACGCCTTCTGATCAACCACGGCGCGCGCGGGAAGTGAGCGCCAGAATTGGGTTTGGAAAAGGGCAATCGCCGAGACCAGCACAAAGAAAAGCTGGGCCAGAGTGGCATGGAATATCCCAAGCTGGGCGTTCAACTGCGTGACACGCAATCCGCCCAGGACACCTTGCGCCACCACGGCGGCAAAGGCGATGACCCCCAGCGTTCGCAGCCATTTTGGGGATGGCTCGCAGTTGGGCCAAAAAAATCCCGCCACCAGGGCGGCCACGCCGGTTGCCGCGAGTTCGAGATTGTCCTCCAGGCGCGAGCCATATTTTAAAGAGCAAACTGTGCCGGCCAACAAGAGGACGATGGCCCCCCAGCGCAAGACCGGGCGCGCTTTGCGGCCAAAAAGCCACAGGGCGAGAATCGTGGTCAGCAGGCCCACCAGCGAACCCACCAGCCGGTGCGTGTGTTCATAAAGGATGCCGCCGGTCCACTTGGAAACTGGAAAGCGGAACATGTTGTAGCCATAGGAGTTGGGCCAATCCGGCACCGACAATCCGGCCTCGTGACTGGTCACCAAACCTCCCACACAGACCAGCACAAGTGTGGCCGCCGCCGTCAAGAGCGCAAATCGCCGCAAGGCAGGGTTGTCGCCTGGGGGTCTATCCAATTCCCTTGAGGAGCAGTTTTGCAACGCGATTCGCCGTGCCATTTACTGCGGGACTTCCACCGTGAAATTGGCCACCACAGGATTGCTTCCCTCCACCTTGATGGTCTGCGAAATTCCCGGCGTGGCCCCGTGCGCTTTCACGTGGTAGGCGGTCAGCGTATATTCGCCGGGCGGCACGTTGGGGATTTTGAAATTCCCATCCGCGTCGGTGACGGCGAAGAAGGGATTATCCACCACCCCCACGTAGGCGAACATCCACTGGTGAACATCGCACTTGAATTTGACCATGATTTCCGGCTTGGTGAAGATCTTCGAGTTGACCTGGCCCTGGTTGGCCTGGGGAATGTTGAACTCTTCATTGCCGGGGACCTTTGGGATGGCATGAACATTGTGCAGGATCGGGTCGGAGTTCTTCACGTTCAACGTCTGCCCTACCATCACGCCCAAGACATACGGCTGGTAGGCGCATTTCTCCTGGTCCAGCACCGCCGGCTCCGCCGGGATGGGGAAGGTCTTGCCTTCGCAACCCTTGGAGATATAGACAAACACATCCTTCAACCCGTTGTCTTTGCCCACGACATACCACCGGGTGGTGGTGACCGTGGGGTGCATGTTGGCACATTGCGGGTTATCACTAAAATCAATGGTTTTTTCGGCCGGAGGAGTTCCTTTGAGGGTGACCTTCCCAGTCAGATCCGCCGCCCAAGCGGCTTGAAACGAGCCTGCCAACGCAACGGCGGCAAGTATTAAAACGCATCTCTTCATAGATTAGGAGTTCGGTTAACTCAGACGGGGGAAATTACCACTCCCAATCTGCATTGCAAGTCCTTTGTGAAACTTTTCACAATCCGGCGCGCGTGTGACGCTTCGCTTCGGGAAGCGGCTCAAGTTCAAAGTGTCTGGCTGCCAATGCCTTATATCACTCCAACGACGCCATGACGCGGGCCATTTCCAAGGCGGTCTGCGCAGCTTCGGCGCCGCGATTGTGGGTTTTGGCCAGGCAACGCGCCCGGGCCTGGGCCTCGTTTTCGAGCAGCAGAACCTCATGAATAACAGGCACCCCATGCTCGATCTGCAACCGCGCCAGCGACGCGCTCACTGCGGCCCCTATCTGCCCCGCGTGCGCCGTCTCCCCGCGAATGATCACGCCCAGACAGATTATGCCCGCGAAGGCCTGCCCGCCCCGCAAAAGCCGCGCGGCGACCACCGGAATTTCATACGCCCCCGGCACACGCACCACCTTGATCCTCCGGGCGCGCGCCCGCTTGAGTTCCCGCACGGCGGGCACGAGCATCCCGTCCACAAACCGGGCGTTGTAACGCGAGGCGACGATCGCAAACGCGCTGTCCTGGGCGTTCCATTTTCGATTTTTAACTGGTGTCAACATGGTAAGAAGCGGCGCGGTCCTTCCACCCGTCGCCTGCCTGCGGCCTGGCCGGCTGCTTTTTGGGTCTGGTTCTACAACAAATGGCCGAGTTTGTCGCGCTTGGTATGGAGATATTTTATGTTGTGCCGATTGGGGCGGATTTTAATGGGAACCTGCCGGACGATTTCCAGGCCGTAACCTTCCAGGCCGACCACTTTCTTCGGGTTGTTGGTCAGCAGACAAATGGTTTTCAACCCCAGATCCACCAGGATTTGCGCGCCTAATCCATATTCGCGCAAGTCCTGTCCGTAGCCCAGTTTGAGGTTCGCTTCCACCGTGTCGTAGCCGCGCTCCTGCAATTTGTAGGCCTTGATTTTGGAGGCCAGACCGATGCCGCGGCCCTCCTGCCGCATATAGACGATGACCCCGCGCCCGGCTTCGGCGATCTGGCGCATCGCCTGCCGGAGTTGCGGCCCGCAATCGCAGCGGCGCGAGCCGAATACGTCGCCCGTCAAACATTCGCTGTGCACGCGCACCAGCACGTTTTTTCCGCCCGCCACCCGCCCCTTGACCAGCGCCAGATGGTGCTGGCCGTCGGTGTGGGAAACGTAAAGATGCAAATCAAAATCGCCGTAAGCCGTCGGCATCTTCACCACTTCCACCCGTTGCACCAGCTTCTCGCGGCTGCGGCGGTAATGGATCAAGTCTTCGACGGTGCAAATCTTGAGCTTGTGCGCGCGGGCAAATTGTTTGAGCTCCGGCAGGCGCGCCATGGAACCGTCGTCGCTCATGATTTCGCAGCACACGCCCATCGGCCGCCCCCCCGCCAGCTTGACCAAATCCACCGTGGCCTCCGTGTGACCGGCCCGTTGCAAAACGCCCCCCGGCTTGGCGCGCAAGGGAAACACATGGCCGGGCTCCACCAAATCGTCGGGCACTGCCGTCGGGCTGGCCATCACTTTGATGGTCTGGGCGCGATCGGCGGCGCTGATGCCGGTGGTGATGCCCCGGGCCGCATCCACGCTCACCTGGAAATCGGTGCGGAAATTGTCGGCGCTCTGCAGCACCATCTCTTCGATCCCCAGTTGCTTGAGGCGCTCGTAGGTGGTGGGCACACAAATCAAGCCCCGCCCGTATTTGGCCATGAAATTGACCGCGTCCGCGGTGACGCTCTCCGCGGCCATGATCAGATCGCCCTCATTCTCCCGATCCGCGTCGTCCACCACCACCACCATGCGGCCTTGCCGCACATCGGCCAGGACCGATTCAATGGTGTCAAATTCATGCTTCATGCCAACGTGAACTTAGCGTTCCCCCAGCCAAATGGAAGGAAAAGATGGGGCGGTGGATGCTTATCCTGTTCTTAATCCAATCTTAATCCCCGTCGTGCTGCATTTCACTTTTTTGGGTGGCTCCTGTCGGCGAAGAAGCGCTTTAAGATTTCGGACCTTTCAATTGAGCATTGGTCATTGTAAATTTGTCATCGGCTATCGCAAGAGTCGTCTCCAGACCGTCGCCGGGCAACTCTCTTCTGCCGGCTTTGGCCGTCGCAATGGACTTTCCCGCTCTGAGAGCTGCTGGGGCGTCATCCCGATGGTGTTTACATGACAAATGACCAATGCTCAATGACCAATTCTCAATCGTTTCAATCGCTCAAATCCAGTCCACGATACAACAGCACCCACGAAAGTGATATGCGCGCTCCCCGTCGTTTGGGGCCCGCGCGCGCGTTGACAGTTGGACCGCCTTCATGCTAATTATGATGCATTGGCAAGATGATAAGCTCATTTCTCAACCAGCATGTCCTGGTGCTCAACCGCCTTTGGCAGGCGGTTAACATCTGCACGGCCCGGCGCGCCCTGACGCTCTTGTTCGAAGGGCACGCGCAAGTCGTGCTCGGCGACCAGGACGGCGCCTTCCAAACCTTCAGCTTCAGCCAATGGCGCGATTTTTCCGCGCAGGAACCGGATGTGGAAACCATTGCCACCGTCTCATTCAGAATCCGCGTCCCGCGGGTGATCCTGCTGGTCATGTTCGACCGCCTGCCCAAAAAGGAGGTCAAATTCACCCGCCACAACATTTTCGAGCGCGACCGCAACACCTGTCAATACTGCGGGGAGGTTTTCGAGCGCAAGGATTTGAATCTCGACCACGTCCTGCCGCGCGACCGCGGCGGCCCGACCTCCTGGGAGAACATCGTCTGCTCCTGCATCCAATGCAACACCCGCAAGGCCAACAGCACGCCCCAGGAAGCCGGCATGCACCTAGTCCGCAAACCCAAACGCCCAAAGTGGCGTCCCTTCGTCCAGGTCAATCTCGGCATGCCCCATCATGACAGTTGGAAGCACTTCCTGGACCTGGCCTATTGGAACGTGGAGTTGGGCGATGAGACGGCTTGACGCGGGTTTGGCGCCCCGCGCTGGGCGCATATCACTTTCTTGGGTGCTGTTGTGTCGCGGACTGGATTTCAGCGATTGAAACGATTGAGAATTGGTCATTGAGAATCTCTCATTTATCATGTAAACAACTTCGGTATGACGCCCCAGCAACTCTCAGAGCGGGAAAGTCCATTGCGACGGCCAAGGCTGGCAGAAGACAGTTGCCCGGCGACGGTCTGGAGACGACCCTTTCGATAACCGATGACAAATTCTCAATGACCAATTCTCAATTGAAAGGTCCGAAATCTTAAAGCGCTTCTTCGCCAACAGGAGTCACCCAAAAAAGTGAAATGCACCCCCCGCGCTCAGGCGGCGGGGGAGTTCTTGCGGGCCGACTCGATCATCTCCCAGAATTTCGGGTTTTCCTGCAACACTTCATCTTCGCCGGTGGGCAGGCTGGATCGAAAAAGAAAATCCTTCAACGTGTTGCGGCTGAGGATGCGGTGGACGACCACGCCCAGTTCATGCCGCTCGAAATAGACGCGGTAATCGCCAAGGCGAAAGCGAAGGAGGGTCTTGCCCGCGCGTTCCAGCTTTCCAAAATGCTGCGCGTCGCTCTTGAGCACCTGCTGCGGCAAACCCCGAAATTCGCCGAGTATATGCAACTGCAATTCCCGCGGCATTTTGGCCAGTTCGGCCGCGCTGAGCGGATTGAATATGATCTGGAATGGCAGCACGGAAGAAAGCTTAGTCTGCGGCGCTCACGGTTTAAAGTCCAAACTTTCATGGAAGGCCCGGTGGGGTGTGTGACCGGAAAGTAACCTGAATTCAAAAAGACCGTTTGGCCGGTGTTTTTTGCTTGCATTGTTGTATCTATAGGGATACAACTAGCCCATGCCAAATGCCATTGATCAACTCGCC
>Ga0181539_1002017_pt1 | contig 21221 bp, 21 predicted proteins | sample PEATcosm2014_Bin_46_FD_119767 | JGI IMG/M metagenome (GOLD analysis project Ga0181539, IMG submission 119767) | Peatland microbial communities from MTU Mesocosm Facility, Houghton, MI, USA - PEATcosm2014_Bin23_60_metaG | ecosystem: Environmental > Terrestrial > Soil > Wetlands > Peat | place... | reverse complement strand
TCTCGACGCCCTATGCAGCGCGCCGCCGCAGGCGGGCTTCGCCCCTTGACAGCCTCTCGGCTTCGGAAGATTTGGTCTCCATGAGGAAAGACGGCGCTCTCTGCCGAAGTTGCACGGCGCCGGCGCCGCGGCGGTCGGCTTTCGCGTCGGCGCGTGCGACGCCGCGCTTGCCCCGAGGCCCCTCCCGGAATTCGCCGCGACAATTTCTTTCCGATAATCAGAATTAGCGCTATGTTGAATCGCGAGCGCGTTCGGCAAGGTATCGCCGGGCGCCTGTCCCGCGGCCGGAGCCGCGCAAAGAATTGAAGAAAACGCGATTCCGGCGCGACTGGCCGATAATCCCTTGATTTCCCACGAAACGGCCAAGGGAAAAAGTTTGAAAATCCTTGGAAAAGATTGGAAAAGCTTGGAATTTCCTTGGAATTTCCTTGGAAAAGTTTGGAAATCCTTGAAAAAGCTTGGGGTCGCGCCGACGGGATACTCACCCTCTCAACGGGCCGGCGTCCGCCGTCGAGCCAGGCCCGCGCCGCGCGGCGAGGCGGCGGAAAATCGTCACGCAAGCCCTTGAAAACAAGTCATCGCGCCCGAAAATGGCGCCGCTCCAGGCCCGACGCGCCGCCAAGCGAATCATGCGGCGCCCGCGTCGGCGCCCGCGAACGGCCGCTCCCCACCCCATGCGGATCTGCCCATTCGGCGCCGAGCGCGCGATTTTATCCTCTACCGCACCCTGACCGGCATGATTTCCACGGAGAGCCGCACTTCGTCGCCCAGCCCGTAGGCGTAATAGGCGGGCCGCGAGACGAGGCGCAGGAACAGGAACAAGCGGAACCGCAGGCGCCTCAGAACGTTCATGCGCCGGCCCGGCAGCAGGTTCTCGTGGGCGACGTGGACGATCCATTGCGCGGGATCGGTCGGCAGGTCGATCTGCCTGTGGCGCGCCATTTCCTCGAGAAACCGCTCGACGTTCGGCTCCTCCATGAAGCCGAAGCGAAGCTCGACGCCGATGACGCTTCCCTTGTCGGGGTCGCGATCGAAAACGGTGACGTGATAGCGATTGTCCCTGATGTAGGGGACCTTGGGGTGGGTCACTTCGACGAAGATCATGTTGCGCGGCAGAACGCCGCCCCGCTCCCACAGCATCGCCACGAGGGCGGGCGCGCGGTCGGCGGGATGGCGCAACGGATGCGGCGTCATCAGCAGCGCGTTGCGCTGGAGAAGAAACTCGCCCTCGCGATGCAGCGCGATCAGCTCGGCCATGGTCATCGTCGATTTCGCGGCGTAGGCGCCGAAGGTCGCCTTGCGGCCCCAGCGCCAGGTCGCCATGATCGCGAAAGCCGCCGCGCCGACCGTGAGCGGCACGTAGCCGCCTTCGACGAACTTGAGCGAACTGGCGATCAGGAACGCCGCGCTGACCGCGCTCAGCGGCCCCCAGACGAGGACCGTGCGCGCCGCGCTCCAGCGCCAGTAGCGGCGCGCGATCGCGAACATCGCCAGCGAGGTGATCAGCATCACGCCCGCCACCGCCAGCCCGTAGGCCGCCGCCAGCGCCGCGGCCGAACCGAAGGCCGCCACGAGCGCGACGCAGCCGAGGAAGAGCGACCAATTGACGAACGGAATATAGATCTGCCCGGCGTGGGCGCGATGGGTGTGCGCGATGGCGATGCGCGGGAAGAGCCCGAGCCCGATCGCCTGCGAGGTCAGCGAGAAGGCGCCGGAAATCAGCGCCTGCGAGGCGATCACGGTCGCGATCGTCGCCAGCAGCACCAAGGGGTAGAGCAGCGGCGCCGGCGCCATGGAGTAGAACAGCTTGCCGTCGGCGACGGGCGCGCCGCCGAGCATGTAGGCGCCCTGGCCGAGATAGTTGGCGATGAGCGCGGGAAAGACCACCGCGAACCAACTGATGCGGATCGGCCGCGCGCCGAAGTGGCCGAGGTCGGCGTACATCGCCTCGCCGCCGGTGATCACCAGCATCAAGGCGCTGAGGATCAGCAGCGCCTCGCCAAATCCCGCGTGGGCGAGGAACGCCAATCCGAGCGCGGGGTTGAACGCCATCAGGATTTGCGGCTGGCGCGCGACCTGCGCGACGCCGAGAGCGGCGATGACGACGAACCACACGATCAGAACCGGCCCGAAGAAGAAGCCGATGCGCGAGGCGCCCTTGAACTGGATGGCGAACAGGCCGGTCAGCAGCCCGATGGTGATCGGCACGACATAGGGCGCGAGGGCGGGCGTGGCGACGTCGAGCCCCTCGACCGCCGAGAGCACGCTGATCGCCGGCGTGATCATGCCGTCGCCGAACAGAAGCCCGGCGCCGAGCATCAGCGACCACAAGAGAATCCGCGCGCCCTGGTTCTTATACTTGTGCAGCAGGCCGTAGAGCGCGAAGACGCCGCCCTCGCCGTCGTTCTCGGCGTTGAGGACGAGGATCGCGTATTTGACCGCGACGATCAGCGTGATCGTCCAGATCGCCAGGGAAATCGAGCCGACGACGTTGGCGGGCGTCGGCGCGACCGCGGCCGGCCCGGAAAAGATCTGGTCGACTGCGTAGAGCGGCGAGGTGCCGATGTCGCCGTAGACGACGCCGAGCGCGCCGATCGACAGGGCGGCGAGCCCGCCGCGCGGCGCATGGGGCGCGCGCTCCTCGATTGGCGCCGCTGTGGGCGCGACGGCGTGGGCTCCATGAGGGCTCCGGCCGTCGCTCATCGTCGGGACCTTCGCGAGCGCATGCGTCAGCGTCCCCCTTCCCGCCCGATTCGAAGCGAACGCCTTCTCCTTGGTGGCCCGGCCGCAGGCCCGGCGTCAATGAGGGGGATCAATCGGCGTTGCGATCGTCGTCGAGGGAGACGCGCGGCCGGCTTGGCTCGTTCGATCCATCAGCGGCTCTTGGCCCGGAAAGCACGAGTCGGCTTCTGCGTCCGCGACGGGGCGCAGTCCCGTTCCCTGCGCTGTCCTGCCTGGACGGCGCCGCTTGTCACCGTAGAGCCATCAAGAACTCACTCGCCTCGCCAGGCGGGCGGCTGTTCTTGCGATTCGTGAAAGACGCGCAGGATTTCGATGCGGTCGTCGACGACGCGGTAGGGCAAGAGATAGGGAAGCCGCGCGACTTGCCATTCGTGAACGCCGGCGACGCTCTCCGAGGGACGACCGAGATAGGGATTGTCGATCAGATGCGCGGCGCTATGGACGATGCGGTGAACGATTCGATTGCCGACGTCCTTGCTCGCCGTGGACTCCAAGTGGGTCAGTATCTCCGTGAGATCGCGCGGCGCGAGCAGCAGCCAGACGATCTTCACGGCGCCTTGCCGCGCGCGACGACGTCGGGCTTGGGCGGGCTAAGCTCCGCCTGCGAGGCCAGAGAGTCGGCCCATGCGACCATCGCCTCGTGCGAGATGAAGGCGCCCTTGTCCGCTGCGGCGATCGCCAGGTGAAGCTCCTTGGCGCGCCAGGCGTTCTTCTTGACGTATTCGTCGAGCGCCTCGGCGGCGAGATAGGCTTTCGAACGTTTCGTCGAGCGCGCGAGAAATTCGAGCCGCTCCTTGAGCTCCTCGGGAACGCGGACCGAAAGCACCGTCGTCGTCATGGAATCCCTCGGCGTGTTGACATTTGCAGCAAATGTATACATATGAGCCGAGCCGTCAAGGCGCAACATCGCGGCTACGCGCCGTCCGCGCCTTGTTAGAACGGCGACTCCCCCCTAGATTGGCCGAGCCTTCCCGCGACGAACGCGCGAAGTTCCTTCAGCGATCGATTCAAGAAATCTTCAAGAAACCGCATTGTCACAAAGCATGAAACCCCGGCGCGTCTCCCGCGCAAAATCCGTGCGCGCCAAACCCGCGCGCGCCAAACCCCAGCGCGCCGCCGCCCCGCCCTCGCGTGACGAACTCATCGCCTTCATTTCCGGCGAGGCCGCGCCGAGCGGCGAGAAGCCGACCGGCCGCGTCGGCAAGCGCGAGATCGCGCGCGCCTTCGGCGTCAAAGGCGAAGCCAGGAACGAACTGAAGCTGCTCATCAAGGACCTCGAGGCGGACGGCGCGGTCACGCGCGGCCGCAAGACCCTCGTCCGCCAAGGCCGGCTGCCGGCGATGGTCGTCGCCGAAATCGTCGCGCGCGCTCCTGACGGCGAACTGCTCGCGCGTCCCGCCGATTGGAGCGAATCCGGCGAAGCGCCGCGCATTCTGGTGCGCCGCGCCAAGATCAAACGCGGAACCGCGCCCGCGCCGGGCCTCGGGGCGCGCGTGCTGATGCGCGTCGAATTCGACGCTGAAGCCGGGCCCAAGGAGCCCGCCTACGGCGGGCGCGTCGTCAAGATTCTCGACAAGGCGCGGGCGCGAGCCCTCGGCGTCTATCGCAAGCTCGAGAACGGCGGCGGGCGCGTGCTGCCGATCGAAAAACGCGGCGCGGCACGCGAGATCTTCGTGCCCCAGGGGCTCGCCGGCGAAGCGGCCGAAGGCGATCTCGTCGCGCTGGAAATGCTGCGCGAGGGCCGCTTCGGCCTGCCCTCGGCGCGCGTCGTCGAACGCCTCGGCTCGGTTCAATCCGAGCGCGCGATCAGTCTCATCGCGCTCACCGCACACAACATCCCGCACGTCTTCTCGCCCGCCGCGCTCGCCGACGCCGAGGCCGCGCGGCCCGCGACGATGGCCCATCGCGAGGACTGGCGCGATCTGCCGCTGGTGACCATCGATCCGCCCGACGCCAAGGACCACGACGACGCGGTCCACGCCGCTCCCGATCCCGACCCGGCCAATCCCGGCGGCTTCGTTCTCACGGTGGCGATCGCCGACGTCGCCCATTACGTGCGCGCGGGCTCCGCGCTCGACAAGGAGGCTGAGGAGCGAGGCAATTCGGTCTATTTCCCCGACCGCGTGGTGCCGATGCTGCCCGAGCGCATCTCCAACGATCTGTGCTCGCTGCGCCGAGGCGAGGACCGCCCGGCGCTCGCGGTGCGCATGATCCTGGGCGCCGACGGGCGCAAGCGGCGCCACACGTTCCATCGCGTCATGATGCGCTCGGCGGCCAAGCTCTCCTACGAGCAGGCGCAACGCGCGGTCGACGGCCAGCCGGACGAGACGACGGCGCCGCTGTTGGAGGCCGTGCTGAAGCCGCTCTACGCCGCCCATCACGTCGTCAAGATCGAGCGCTCGCAGCGTAATCCCCTCGATCTCGACCTGCCCGAGCGCAAGCTGATCCTCGACGCCGACGGCAAGCTCGTCGGCGTGCGCTGGCCGGAGCGGCTGGAGGCGCACAAATTGATCGAGGAATTCATGATCCTCGCCAATGTCGCGGCGGCCGAGACGCTGGAGGCCGCCCATTCGCCGCTGATCTATCGCGCCCACGACGCGCCGAGCGCGGAGAAAGTCGGCGAGCTGAGCGAGTTCCTCGCCACCCTCGGCGTCAAGCTCGCCAAGGGCGAACGTATGCGCCCGGCGCATTTCAACAGCGTCCTGTCGCGGGTGAAGGGCGAGGCCGCTGAGGCGCTGGTCAACGAAGTGGTGCTGCGCGCGCAGGCGCAGGCCGAATACACCCACGAGAATTACGGCCATTTCGGCCTCAACCTGCGCCGCTACGCGCATTTCACTTCGCCGATCCGCCGCTACGCCGACCTCGTCGTGCATCGCGCGCTGATCCGGGCGATGAATCTCGGGCCCGGCGGGCTCGAGGAGGCGGGCGGGCGGGAACTCGCCGACGTCGCCGAGCGCATCTCGGGCGCCGAGCGGCGCGCCATGGCGGCCGAACGCGAAACCATGGATCGGCTGGTCGCCGCGCACATGGCCGCGCAGATCGGCGCGCGTTTTACCGCGCGCATCGCCGGCGTCACCCGCGCCGGGCTATTCGTGCGCTTGAAGGACACCGGCGCCGACGGCTTCATTCCCGCCGCCAGCCTCGGCGTCGACTATTTCCGCTTCGAAGAGGGACGCCGCGCGCTGGTGGGAACGCGCACCGGCGAAACGTTCCGGCTCGGCGACGCGGTCGAGGTCAGGCTGGTCGAGGCGGCGCCGTTCGCCGGCGCGCTGCGCTTCGAGATGCTCTCCAAGGGCGGCGCGCGCGCCCCGCGGGCCAAGAAGGATCGCCGGCGATGACCCCGGCGGCGCCGGCGACGGCGAACGCCGCCTCGGTCGGGCCCGATCGGCGCGATCTCGGCCTGGCGCTGCGGCGCGGTTTCTTCGGCCGCTGCCCGAACTGCGGGGACGGACGGATCTTTCGCGCCTATCTCAAGGTGGTCGACGCCTGCCCGGCTTGCGGCGAGGACTTGTCGCCGCAGCGCGCCGACGACGCGCCGGCCTACGTGACGATGCTGATCGTCGGCCATTTCGTCGTCGCCGGCATCGTCGCCACCGAGGAATTATGGCCGGATTCGCCGGTGCTGCTCGGCTCGATCGCGTGGGCGCTGCTCGCCGCCGCGCTCAGCGCGATCGTGCTGCCGCGCGTCAAGGGCGCGCTGGTCGGCGCCCAATGGGCGATGCGCATGCACGGATTCGGCGCCGGCGAAAAGGAGCCTAAGTGAGCGCGGCGGCGAGAGACGTCCCGACGGCCAAGGCCGCCGCTCCGCGGCTCCGCGACGCGGCGACGCTGATCCTCGTCGAGCGGACCGGCGCGCAGACGCGGGTGCTGATGGGCAAGCGTCACGCCGGGCTCAAATTCCTGCCCGGCAAGTTCGTCTTCCCCGGCGGCGCGGTCGAGGCGGCCGACCGGCGCATGAGCGTGGCCGGTCCGCTCGATCCGAACGTCGCGGCCAAGCTGCTGGAGAAGACCCGCCATTCCTCGCCCGACTTCGCGCGCGCGCTGGCGCTCGCCGCGTTGCGCGAGACGTTCGAGGAGACCGGTCTCGCGCTCGGCGTCAGCGATTGCGGCGCGCCGCAGAATCCGCCCGAGGGCGTCTGGGCGCGTTTCGCCGCGACCGGGGTCTATCCCTCGCTCGACGGGCTGGATTTTCTCGCGCGCGCGATCACGCCGCCCAGCCGCCCCAAGCGCTTCGACGCGCGCTTCTTCGTCGCCGACGCCTCGCTCGTCGCCCACCGCACGCCCGGCGTCGTTCACGCCGATGCCGAACTCGTCGAACTCGTCTGGACGCCGCTCGACAAAGCGCTCGAACTCGACATTCGCCCGATCACCCGCTGGGTGCTCGGCGATCTCGCGGCCGCCGCGCATTCGGGCATGGATCGGCAGCGCAAGCGCCCCTTCTATCGCCAATTGCGCGGCAAGGCCTGGCGCGGCGAACTCTGAACCTTCACGCCGCCCGAACGGCCGGCGCCAGGCGCCCCGCCAACTCGATCAGCGCGAGGCGATAGCCTCTGGCGAGGCGCCCGCAGCGCTGAAAACGCGCGGCGACGATATCGTTCAATTCCGCCAGGATCCGGGCGTCCCCGTCGGCGACGGCGTCGACGTCGAGGCCGAACCTTTCCAGCGCGACGAGGAGTTCGCGTCGCTGCGCCGCGAATTTCCCCATATCGCCTGATATCAGCACGCGCCAGACCCGACGATGCCGCCGAGCCAGCGTCCAGACCAACGCCTCGTCGGCGACGCGAGCGGCGTAGGCTTCGCACAAACGGTCGAAAATCACCGGCTCCGACCATTCCAGCATGCCCGCGAGGGCATCCGCGGCGCCAAAGCTCTGCAACGCCTTCATCCTCCCAACAGAGGGAACAACGCTTCACCCTCGCAACGAGGGAACGCGGCGCCCTTGCGGCGCCTCGAGGAACACTAGATGTCGACGACTTGTTGCGCAATTCGATACAAAGAATTAATCTTTCTCTGCGCGCAAACGTCGCACGGCGGGTGGATCACGCCGCTCGGCCCGCGCGCGCCAGCCGCGCGGCCAGTTCGATCAGCGCGAGATGATAGGCCTTGGCCACGCGCTCGGAGCGCTGGAATCGCGCGATGACGATTTCGACCAATTCGTTCATGGTCTGCGCGTCGGCTTCGACGAGAGATTCGAGGTCGAGGCCGCGGCGCCGCATCGCGACGAGCAGTTCGCCGCGCAAGCTCTCGAATCTGCCCGTGTCGCCGGCGATCAACGCGCGCCAGACGCGGCAATGCAGGCGCGCGAGCGCCCACCCGGCGTCCCCGTCTGCGACGCGGCGGCGATAGACGTCGCGCAATCGATCGAAGATCACCGGCTCCGCCCATTCGAGCAGACCGAGACAGCCATCCCTTGCGTCGAAGTTTCGCAAAGTCTTCACCCCGGCGACTGGCCAGACGCGATGCGACTCGCACATAGATATATATTTAGAATAGTTCGCGACGATTTGCGGCGCAATGCTTCAATTCGCGTCATTTCGCGCCCGACTGCGCCGTCGGCGCGGCGAAGGCGAGCGCCGAGATTCACGCGCGCGCGGCGAATTCGGCCGGGCGCGTCTCGCGCGCCAGAGCGTCGAGCACCGCGTTGATCATGCCGCTCTCCTCGCGGCCGAAGAACGCGCCGGCGATGTCGACATATTCCGTGATGACCACCCGCGCCGGCACGTCGGGCCGGCCCCTGAGCTCGTAAAAGGCGGCGCGCAGGATCGCGCGCATGAGCGCTTCGACCCGCTTCAGCGGCCACCCCCGAGCGAGCGCGTCGTCGAGGCCGCGATCGATCGCGCGCTGATCCTTCAGCACGCCGGAGACGACGTCGCGAAAGAACGCCAATTCGGCGGGATTGTACTGATCGCCCTCGACCTCGCGGCCGATCCAGTGCGCCTCGAATTCGGCGAGGATGTCGGCGAGCCCCTTGTCGGCGACCTCCATCTCGTAGAGCGCCTGCGCGGCGGCGAGCCGCGCGGCGGCGCGGCGATTGGCCTTGCTCATCTCGCCCCGCCCCGCTTGAGCGCGGCCAGGGTCAGCGCCGCGCGCGCCGCGTCGCCGCCTTTGTCGCCGCGCTTAGGGTCCGCGCGCTCCTCGGCCTGGGCGAGGTTTTCGACGGTGAGAATGCCGTTGCCGAGGGCGAACTTGCGCGCGACCGCCAGATCCATCAGCGCGCGCGCGGATTGCCCGGCGACGATCTCGAAGTGAAAGGTCTCGCCGCGAATGACGCAGCCGAGCGCCACCGCGCCGTCGTAGGGGCGCCCGGCCGCGCTCGCCGCGTCGAGCGCGATGGCGACGCCAGCGGGAATCTCCAGCGCGCCGGGCACGCCGACGACGTCCCAACTCGCGCCGGCCGTCTCGAGCGCAGCTCTAGCGCCTGCGAACAGCATGTCGCCGATCGCATCGTAATAGCGCGCCTCGACGACGAGGATGCGCCCGCCCGCCAATCGGGGCGCGGCGGCGTGAGCGCGCAGCGGTTCGGCCATGTCGTTCCTGCTCTCGATAAGGGCGGCCCCTGCCATAGAGGGGACGCGGGCGCGAGGCAAGGCGAGCGGAGCTGCGATTCGTCGCCCCCGATCAGCCGCCGGCGAGCCGCGCCGCCGACCCAAACGCGAAATAGGCCATCAGCGCGCCGGTGGCGAGATCGACGCCGAAGGCCCACCAGCGGCCCGCCGCCCCTGAATCGGCGCGCCCGTGCAGAAGGACGACCGAACCCGACCACAGGACGCCCCAGCTCAGCGCGCCGACGATCACCGCCGCCGCCACGACGAGCAGCGAGGGCGTCGAATAGCCCGCCATTTCCGGGCGGCCGATCGCGGCGAGCCAGAAGGCGACGTTCCACGGGCTGGTCAGCGCCATCGCGGCGCCGAGGACGAAACTGGCGCGCCGCGAGTCGAAGCGCGACGGCGCCGCGCGCGCCGCCTCGCCGCCCGCCAGCGCGCGCCACGCGCCGCGCAAGAAGACGACGCTCAGCGCGAGAAGCAGCGCGACGCTGACGGCGCCCATGGCCGCGCGCGTCAGCGGCCCGGTGAAGAGGAGGCCGACGCCGAGCGAGGCCAGCACCGCCCACAACGCGTCGGCGCTGCACGCTCCGAGCAGCAACGAGAACCCAGCCCAGAAGCCGCCCGCCAAGCAGCGCCGCGCGATCTCCGCGTTGATCGGCCCCGGCGGCCAGGCGACCGACCAGCCGAGCAGGAAGCCGGTGGCGAGGAGGGGGAGGAGGGGCGCGGTCATGGCCGAGGGGTGACCATGGCGGGCCGCCGTCGTCAAGAATGGGCGCCGTCGCGTCGCGGCGGGCAAGCCCGCCGCCTCGCCGCGAGGTCAGGAATGCTGCGCGATGTGCTCCGCCAACTTTCCGGTCTGGTGGTCTTTGACCAACTTGGTCAGCGAGGGTTCGTCGAGCGTGGCGAGCACGTGCGCGAGCGTGTCCGTATCCTTGAAGCCCGGCGCAAATCCGGCGCCGTAATGCTTGCGCAATGTGCCGACGTGGGTATTGCCGTGCTTACGGCCGATCTCGCCGTTCTTGTCGCGATGACGTTGGTCGAGGCCTGGCTCTTTCATGGCGATCTCCCCCTGTTCGGGCACGCCCACGCTAGCGCCGTTCGCGCCGTGAGGAAAGGGACGCTTCATCGACAGGGACGCCTCATCGATGCCGGCAATCGACCGCGCCATCCGACATTGCGAGCGAAGCGAAGCCGACGGCGCGAATGCGACTCTGAACGAATTGACTGCTTCCAAGTGACGGAACAATATGTGAACGTAATTTGCGGCGGATCGAGATTCGATCCGCGTCCGAGAGCGATCCGCCGGTTCGGGCAAGATCGGCGGGGCAATGGGTCGTTGGGAAGCGGTGGAATGAAAGTCGCTGGACTATTTGCGGGCATCGGTGGCTTGGAATCGGGGTTGGCGAGCGCGGGCCACCAATCGCTGATGCTGTGCGAGATATGGGAGCCCGCGCGCGCGGTCCTCTCCGCCAGATTTCCGGATTTGCGCATCGAGGCGGATATCGTCGATCTGGATGCGTTGCCCGACGAAACCGAGATGGTCGTCGCGGGCTTTCCATGTCAGGACTTGAGCCAAGCGGGCATGACGGCCGGAATCTCAGGCAAGCGTTCCGGCCTCGTCGGACACGTCTTCCGGCTTCTGGATCGTCGGCGCGCGCCTTGGGTCGTTCTCGAAAACGTTTCGTTCATGCTCCACCTCGACAGGGGCAAGGGACTGCGCACACTCGTCGAGGCCTTCGAGGATCGCGGCTACCGCTGGGCCTACCGCGTCGTGAATTCGCTCGCGTTTCTCCCGCAGCGGCGCGAACGCGTCTTGTTCGTCGCGACCACCACCGACGTCGACCCGGCCGACGTGCTGTTCGCGGACGATGTTGCCGCCCGTGAGCCAGAGGCGTCTCTGGTCACGCACGCGCACGGCTTCTATTGGACCGAGGGCATTCGCGGGCTCGGCTGGGCGATCGATGCGATCCCGACGCTGAAGAACGGCTCGACCGTGGGAATCGCCTCGCCTCCGGCGATCATGCTCCCGACGGGCGAAGTCGTGACGCCGGACATTCACGACGCCGAACGGCTTCAAGGGTTTCCTGCCGGGTGGACCAGACCGGCGACGACCGCGGGACGCGCTTCGTTACGGTGGTCGCTCGTAGGCAACGCCGTCACCGTGCCAGTCGCCGAATGGCTGGGCGCGCGTCTCGCAAAGCCGGGCGCCTACGAGACGGAACGTGACCGCAACCTCACCGACGACGCGCGTTGGCCAAAAGCGGCGCGTTTCGACGGCGACCGTCGAAGGCGAGTGGAGATCGGCGCGTTCCCCGTTTGGCGGGAACGTCCGCCGCTCGTCGATTTCCTGCGCTTTCCCGGCAAGCCCCTCTCCGCCCGCGCGACGAGGGGCTTCCTCTCGCGGACCGAGCGCAGCACCCTCCGCTTCGTCCCGGGCTTCATCGAGCGCTTGCGGCGTCACCTGCAACGCGTCGAGGAGGGAAGCGCCGCATTTGGGCCCGACTTCGAGATCGCGGCCGTCGCCGCGGAATGAGAGCGCGCAAGCCCGACGACCCGAAGCGAAGCGCATTGATGGCGCGGGTCCGGCAAAGAGGGACGGCCCCCGAAATCGCGGTCGCTGCCGCATTGAAGAGCCTAGGTCGGTCTTATCGATTGAACGTTCGCGCGCTTGCTGGCGCGCCAGACTTCGCCAACCGCAGGCGCAAATGGGCGATCTTCGTCCACGGATGTTTCTGGCATCGTCATACGGGCTGCAAGCGGGCGACGATTCCAAAGTCGAACGAAGCGTTCTGGCTGTCGAAATTCAAGGCTAACCGCGCGCGCGACGCCAAGGCCATCCGAACATTGCGTCGCGTGGGTTTTCGAGTCGCCGTCGTTTGGGAATGCGAGACCGTCGACCGCGGCGCCCTTCTCGCCAGACTGTCAAAGATCTTTGAATCGCGTCGCGTAAATATGGCCGAGGCGATCGATCATCGAGGCGTAATGAAAGATGTCGCCGGTCGCAGGAGCGGGCGGCGCCGTGAAGAGTTTGACCGGAGAGCCGTCGTTCGCGCAGTCGACGACTACGATTGACAGCGCGTCGTAACCCGTGTCGCCCGTCTTCGACCGCTTCGGCAATTGACGCACCTTGTCCACGGCGAGGCTCGCATCGCGTGGCTGATCGTGGGTGCTCCAATCGGGATCGGCGGCGCGATTTTTCTTGTTGAGGTCCGGGCTGAGATATCGGCTTGCGATGTTGACCATGACAAAGCCGGCGGCGATCGCTTGGTCGCTGGCGCCGTGCACCGTCAGATGCGAGGAATTGAGCTCGTCGTAAAGGCGAGGAAGGGCGCGCTGATGCGCGGTCATGCAAGCCTTGGCCTCGAGCGCCATGAGGACGCTGCCGACCGGCGCGCGGCGCAACTCCGGCAGAGCGGCGAGTTCGGTCCGCTCCGCTTCGGTGAGCTCGATCTCGTAGTCTTTCGCCAAGGAACCGAGCGTCTGGGCGGAACCCCCGTCGCCGCCGCTCGAGGGCGTGCAAAGGACCAAATCGAGATTCTTTTTCCGGTCGTGCACGAAGTCGCGCATTTCGTGATTGATGCCGAAGCACACGCGATTATCTTGCACGTGCCGTCTCAGCAGCGGACTGGTACGCAGCAAGTCGAAGACGATACCCCAACAGGCCACCTTCGAATGATGATCGCTGCGGGAAAGGTATTGCCAGAGATTTCCGCAACGGTCGGCGCGCCTCGTCTTCGTCAGCGTGCGGACGAGGATTTCCGGGCCGTGCATTCTCGATCCTGACTGGCGATTCGCCGATATCCGCACATACGACATCATAATCGGCGGACGGACCAAGTCGATCAAAAGAGTTCAGGCCCCTGTTCGGCCTTGAAATTTCTCCGTGCATGGATCACATGCAGACAACCAAATGTGACGAACGGGAAAACGCGATGCCGATTTTCGCCTACCGCTGCCGCGCCTGCGGCAAGCAATTCCAGACGCTGGTGATGTCCGGCGAAACGCCGGTGTGCAGCGCTTGCGAGAGCGCCGATCTCGACCAGCAGCTTTCCCTCATCGCCTAGCCCAACAAGGGCGGCGAGGCGGCGCCGGCAACGGCCGCGTGCGGCGCCGAGATGGGCGCCTGCTGCGGCGGCGGCTCCTGCGCGGCCTTCGCCGACGCCTAGGCGCGCCGGTCGCCTCCCTATTCGATCGAGCACTCGGCGCTGGCGAGCCGCGGAACCGTGAAATGCGCCATCTCGCCGTTGTCGCGCCGCTTGATCACGACGTCGGTGAATCCCTTCTGTTGCAGGTACTTGACGTCGACCTGGCAGGCGTTGGCGCTGTCGATTTCCAAATTCATCAGCGTCAAGAACTGTTGGTGGACCACGATCCGCTGCAACTTCCGCTCGCCCAGCACGTGCCACACGATGCGCCCGGAACTATCGCCGAAGGTCTCGGCGTTCTCGTCGACGGTTTCGCGTCCGCCGTTCGGGCGTCGCCGGCGCGGGCTCGCGTCGAGCCGCGAATTCCCTATGCTTCGTGGACTTCGTTCTTGCCGGACAGAGTCACGACGATTTCGTGCCGCATTTCGATGCCGCGAAGCTCGTCGGGCGGCAGTCGATCGTGAGTCTCCACGACGGTAATGCGGATGACCGTTCGATTTTCCGCTGGCGTGGCCGGCGTCCAAACGCGGAGCGCCGACGCCGCTGCGAAGAGGAATGTCCAGGCGCCGCGCGGGCTACTCGGAATCGGGCGCATTGTCGTCGCTCGCAACAAGAATCGCCACCAAAGTTGGATCGCCGCCCCTTCGCCGACGCCTGAGCGCGCGCGTCAGTCGCCCTTCGCGTACTTCCGCTTCAGCGCCGCCACCACGTTCGGCGGCGCGAACGGGCTGACGTCGCCGCCCATCGCGGCGATCTGGCGCACCAGCGTCGCGGTGATCGGGCGCACCGGCGAGGAGGCGGGCAGGAACACCGTGTGGATTTCCGGCGCCATGGCGCCGTTCATGCCGGCCATCTGCATCTCGAAGTCGAAATCGGTGGAATCGCGCAAGCCCCGCACGATGATCGAAGCGCCCGCGGCGCGCGCGGCCTCGATCGCCAGACCCGAAAACGCGATCGCGTCGAGCGCGCAGCCCATGCGCTCCAGCGTCGGCGCCGCCGCGGCGCGGATCATGGCGAGCCGCTCCTCGATCGAGAACAAGCCGGCCTTGCTGGGGTTGGTCCCGACGCCGACCACCAAACGGTCGCACAGCGCCGCCGCATGCTCGATGACGTCGAGATGGCCGTTGGTCATCGGGTCGAAAGAGCCCGAATAGAATGCGATGCGCGCCATCGCACAGGGGTAACCCGCGAAAGGGCCGACGGCAAGGGCCGGTCGCTCCCCTCGATCCGGTATCGCGCCCTACTCCCCGCTCTCGCCCGCCTCCTCCTCGCCCTCCGGCTCGGAAATGCGCTCGACCGAGACGACGCGCTCCTTTTCGGCGGTGTCGAACACGATGACGCCTTGGGTGGCGCGGCCGGCGACCCTGATGCCCTCGACCGGACAGCGGATGAGCTGGCCGCCGTCGGTCACCAGCATGATTTCGTCGCCGTGCTCGACAGGGAAGGAGGCGACCAGCTTGCCGTTGCGCGCGGCGACCGCCGCCATCGCGACGATTCCCTTGCCGCCGCGCCCGGTGAGGCGATACTCGAACGACGAGCTGCGCTTGCCGTAGCCGTTCTCCGAAACCGTCAGAATGAACTGCTCGGCGGCCGACATTTCGGCGTAGCGCTCAGGGCTGAGCGCCGCCGCGCCCGCGGGCGCCTCGCCATCGCCTTCCGCTTCGCCGTTGGCCTCTTCCGCCGTCTCGCCCGCTATCGCGCGGCGCATCTTGAGATAAGCGACGCGCTCCTCGCTCGAAGCCTCGAATTCGCGCAGGATCGCCAGCGAGATGACGCTGTCGCCCTCGGCCAGGCTGACGCCGCGCACGCCCATCGAGTCGCGGCCCTTGAAGACGCGCACGTCCTCGACTGCGAAGCGGATGCACTGGCCGAGCGCCGTCGTCAGCAGCACGTCGTCCCTTTCCGAGCAGATCTGCACGTCGACGATGTTCTCGCCCTCGTCGAGCCGCATCGCGATTTTCCCGGCGCGGTTGACCTGGGCGAAGTCCGACAGCTTGTTGCGCCGCACGGTTCCGCGCGTCGTGGCGAACATCACGTCGAGCGAGTCCCAGCTCGCTTCGTCCTCGGGCAGCGGCATGATGGTGGTGATGCGCTCGCCCTGTTCGAGCGGCAGCAGGTTGACCAGCGCCTTGCCGCGCGATTGCGGCGCCGACAACGGCAGCCGCCAGACCTTCTCCTTGTAGACCTGGCCCTTCGAGGAGAAATAGAGCACCGGCTGATGCGTCGAGGCGACGAACAGCCGGGCGACGAAATCCTCCTCGCGCGTCGCCATGCCCGAGCGGCCCTTGCCGCCGCGCCTTTGCGCGCGATAGGTCGAAAGCGGCACGCGCTTGATGTAGCCGCCGTGACTGACCAGCACGACCATGTCCTCGCGCTGGATGAGGTCCTCGTCCTCCATGTCGGCGTCGCTGTCGAGGATTTCGGTGCGGCGCGGGTTGGCGAAGGCGGTCTTCACTGCGCTCAGCTCGTCGCGGATGATGCCCATCAGGCGCGCGCGCGAGCTCAGGATGTCGAGATAGTCGGCGATCTCCGCCGCGAGCTTGTTGAGCGCCTCGGCGATTTCATCGCGCCCGAGCGCGGTGAGGCGCGCCAGGCGCAGTTCGAGAATGGCGCGCGCCTGCGCCTCGGAAAGACGCATCGTTCCGTCTTCGCCGAGGGTGTGGCGCGGATCGGCGATCAGCGCGATCAGCGGCGCCATGTCGCGCGCCGGCCAGGCGCGCTCCATCAGCGCGGCGCGCGCCGCGCCGGCGTCCGGCGAAGTGCGGATGAGGCGGATCACTTCGTCGATATTGGCGACGGCGATGGCGAGGCCGACCTGGAGATGCGCGCCGTCGCGCGCCTTGGCGAGCAGATGCTTGGTGCGCCGCGTCACCACCTCCTCGCGGAAGTCGAGGAAGGCGACCAGCATGTCCTTGAGGGTCAGCATCTCCGGCCGGCCGCCGTTCAGCGCGATCATGTTGGCGCCGAAGCTCGACTGCATCGCGGTGAAACGCCAGAGCTGATTGAGCACGACGTCGGCGACCGCGTCGCGCTTCAATTCGATGACCACGCGCATGCCGTCGCGATCGGATTCGTCGCGCAGATCGCTGATGCCCTCGATGCGCTTTTCGCGCACCAGGTCGGCGATCTTCTCGATCAGCGTCGCCTTGTTGACCTGATAGGGGATCTCGGTGACGATCAGCGCCTCGCGGTCCTTGCGCAACGATTCCACATTGACCTTGGCGCGCATGACGATCGAGCCGCGCCCGGTCGCATAGGCCGAACGAATGCCGCCCCGCCCGAGAATCGCGGCGCCGGTGGGGAAATCCGGTCCGGGAATGTGCTCCATCAATTCTTCGAGCGAGATGTCGGGCTTGTCCATCAGCGCGAGAACGCCGTCGATCGTCTCGCCCAGATTGTGCGGCGGGATGTTGGTCGCCATGCCCACCGCGATGCCGCCGGCGCCGTTGACCAGCAGGTTGGGGAAGCGCGCCGGCAGGACGACCGGCTCCTGCTCCTTCTCGTCGTAATTGGGGCGGAAATCGACGGTGTCGAGATCGAGATCATCGAGCAGCGCCAGGGCGATCTTCTCCAGGCGCGCCTCGGTGTAGCGCGAGGCCGCCGGCGGATCGCCGTCGACCGAGCCGAAATTGCCCTGCCCGTCGACCAGCGGCGCGCGCATGGAGAAATCCTGCGCCATGCGCACCAGCGCGTCGTAGATCGCCAGGTCGCCGTGCGGATGGAACTTGCCCATCGTCTCGCCGACCGTGCGCGCCGACTTGTTGTAGCCCTTGTCGGGCGTGAACTTGAGCTCGTGCATCGCGTAGAGAATGCGCCGATGCACCGGCTTGAGGCCGTCGCGAACGTCGGGCAGCGCGCGGCTGACGATCACGCTCATCGCGTAATCGAGATAGCTGCGCTTCATTTCGTCGAGGATCGAAACAGGCTTGATGTCGGCGGGGCCGCCGGGCGCGGCGCGGCCATCCTTCTCGTCGGTCAATTCAGGGGCTTCCATTGAGCAAAATGCGATTGAACGTCTTCTAACTGATTCCACGGCTTCGCGCCACTGCGCGCGCGCATCGGCGAATAAAGAAATAGCCGCCGCAAATCAATAATTTAGCACGAAACGCGAAGGGATCGGCGCGCCGTGGGGGACGGGGGCGTTCGGCGCGCTCGGCCGAGCCGCTCTTCGCCGCCTCGCGCGCGGCGGGAAACCGCGCTATTCGACCGCGAGCCCGATGCGTTCGAGCCGCGGCGCCGGCGGCCCGACCCGCGGCTCCGCGTCGAAGGAATAATAGATCATTCCCACCCGCCCGACGATGTTCTCGAGGGGCACGAAGCCGAAGCCGCCCAGCTTCGGCGGAACGCGCGAATCCACCGAATTGTCGCGATTGTCGCCGAGCACGAAATAGGCGTTCGGCGGCGTCAGAAAAACGTCGGTGTTGTCGAGAAAGCCATGGTCGTCCTTGATCTCGATAATTCGGTGCGTCGCGCCGCCCGGGAGCGCCTCGTCGTAGGTCGGCGCCACGATAGCGTCGCCAAAGGGTCCTTCGGTCCTGAACCCGGGTTCGACACGATGGCGCTCCACCATCTCGCCGTCGATGAAGAGCCGCCCAGCCTTCATCTGGATCGTCTCGCCCGGCAGTCCGACGATGCGCTTCACCCAGGCGGACCCGTCCTTCGGATTGGCGAAGACGACGACGTCGCCGCGCTTGGGCTGGCGGGCGAAGACGCGCCCCTCGAACCAGGCCGGCGCGAACGGAAACGAATAGCGGCTGTAGCCGTAGGCCGATTTCGACACGAAGACGTAGTCGCCTCTCTGCAGCGTCGGGGCCATCGAAGCGCTCGGCAAATCGAAAGGCTGGAACGCCAGGGTGCGGACCGCGAACGCCAACGCCAAGGCGACGCCGACCGTTCCGACGAGCATGCTGAAAAAGGCGCGCGCGACGCCGAATTTCTGCACACGCGCGAGCATGGCCGTCTGCAAGACCACCCCAAAGAGGACGCAAATCACAACAACGACGCCGGAAAGCACGATCAGCCAAGACGCCCTGGCGTCATGGGCCTGGCCGAGCGACGCCGCCAAACCGACGAGCGATGAAATCAGCAGCGGGACCGAACCCCAGGCGAGCGCGGCGCGCGCGCCGGCCGCGCCGCCGCGCCCGCCGAAAGCCCGCGCCACGACGTTGACGATCCAACCCGTCACATAAAGGCTGACGACGCCGAAGACGGCGCCCGCCAGCGCGACGAACAGAACGACGAGCCCAACGGCGACGCTCGGCCCGAGAGCGAACAGATGCACGGACTGGCCGGTGCCGCTGAGCAAGGCGAGGATCGCCGAGACCGCGGCGAGCGCCAGCGTGGTCCTGCGCCGATCGCGCGCCAACACGGCCTCGACCGCGAGCCCCGGATGGAGCCACAAGGCGCGCCACGGATTCACGGAAGAAGTCGCCTCAGCCTCGGACATCGCCGCCTCGTCGGACCGTTCGCCGCCATTGATCGTTATCGCGTTGTAATAACAGAATTGCGTCGCCGGCGCTTGACGCCCGAGCGCATTTGCGCGTTTTCGCAGCGTGGGAGGAGTCGGCGATGGCGTTCGAGTTTCTCAAGACCGCGCTCGTCACGCTGCTGGTGACGCTCGATCCGCCCGGGCTGGCGCCGGTCTTCATCGGCCTGACGCTCGGCATGACCGACGCCGCCAAGCGGGAAGTCGCGCTGCGCGCCTGCCTCATCGCTTTCGCCATCCTCGCCGTCTTCGCCTTCGGCGGCCGGGCGGTGATGGACGCGCTCGGCATATCGATTCCGGCCTTCCGCATCGCCGGCGGCCTGTTGCTGTTCTACATCGCCTTCGACATGGTGTTCGCGCTGAAGGCCGAGCGCAAACGCGAGCTGGCGAACGACGCGGTGTCGATCGACCACATCCGCAACGTCGCGGCCTTTCCCCTGGCCATCCCGCTGATGGCGGGGCCCGGCTCGATCACCGCGACGATGCTGCTCGCCGGGCGCGCCGGCGGCGACCCGCTCGAGCTCGCCGGCCTGATGGCGACCGTCGCGCTGGTCATGGCGGTGATCTTCGTCGTCTTGCTCGCCGCCGAGCGCGTCTCGCGCCTGTTGGGAACGACCGGCAATGTGGTGCTCACGCGCATGCTCGGCGTCGTGCTCGCCGCCCTGGCGGTGCAATTCGTCATCGACGGCGCCCTGTCCGCCGTGCGAGCGAACGCCGGCTGAATCGGCGCTCCCGCGCGGCAAGACCGAGGGGCGCGACGAAAGCGTCGTAACGTTAACGCATGCATAACCCGCCCCTGTTACCTTCGCTTCGCGCAGATCGGATGGCCCCTCGCGTCGGCTTTCCTGACATGCAGTCGTTCTAGCGCGCCGGTTTCGATTCGGCATGTCCGCTTCCTGAAAACCCGGAGATCGCCCGGATGCGTCTGGCCAACGTGCGCATAGCCCACAAGCTCGTCATCGGCTTCGCCTGCATCCTGGCGATTTTCGCCGCGGTGAGCGTGGCGATTTTCGCGGCCTTGGCGCGGGTCGAAAGCACGGAGGCGGCCAATATCGCGGCGCAGGCCATGCTCATCGATCTCGAGCAACTGGCGGCGGCGCGCTACGATCAATCGCAGACGGCGCGGGGATTCATTCTCATCCGGATCGAGCGGCACGCCAACCTCTATGCGGCGGCGACCAAGCTGTTCGATCAGACGCTCGCCAAGGCGCGCGGCGACGCCCTCGCCTCCCCCGACAGCGCGAGCGCCGTCGACGCCCTGACGCGGTTGGCGGACGCGGCCGCGAATTGGCAGCGGGAGGTCGGCGATCCCGAAGTCGAGCTGACGCGCGATCCGGCCACGGTCGACAAGGCCGTCGAGGTCGCCAAGTCGCCGCACAGCAGCGAGTTGATGCAAAAATTCCGCGAGGCGCTCGGCAACGCGCGGACGGTCGTCGGGACGTCGCTCAAGAGCAGCCAGGAGGCGCAGGCGAGCGCCCTCGCCTTCGTCAGACACGCGCAATTCGTCGGCGGGATCGTCGCGATCGTCTGCTCCTTGTTGGTGGGCTGGGGCCTGTACCAGGCGATCGCCAGGCCGATATCCGGCATGACCAGCGCGATGCGCAAACTTGCCGCTGGCGAAACCGATCTCGAGGTCCCCGCCGTGGGACGGGCCGACGAATTGGGAATGATGGCCGCCGCGGTCGAAAACTTCCGCGAGGCGGCGATCGACAAGCGGCGCTTCGACGGCGAAGCGGAGGCCGCGCGATCCCTCCTGGAGGCGGAGCGCGCGGAGCGCGAACGGCGAGAAGCCGAACAACGCGCTCAGGCGGAAACGGCGGTGACGCTGCTCGGCGGCGGTCTGGCCAAGCTCGCCGCCAAGGACCTCGCCTACCGGCTGTCGGAGGACATTCCGGAGAGCTATCGCAAGCTTCAGATCGACTTCAACACGGCGATCGGGCAACTCGAGGAAGCGTTGCTGGCCGTGGCGGCGGGAGCGAGCGGAATTCAGACGGGCTCGCAGCGCGTGGCGGCGGGGGCCGACGACCTGTCGAGCCGCACCGAGAAGCAGGTCGTCGCCCTCCAACAGACGTCCGGCGCGCTCGACCGGATCACCGGGACGGCGAAAGCGGCGGCGGCGGGCGCGACGCAGGCGCGCGGAGTCGTGGCCGCCGCCAGGGACGAGGCCGAAAAGAGCGGCGGCGTGGTCGGCAAGGCCATCGTCGCCATGGGCGACATCGCGAAATCGTCGCAGCACATCGGCCAGATCATCAGCGTGATCGACGAAATCGCGTTCCAGACCAACCTGCTCGCCCTGAACGCCGG
>Ga0181539_1002015_pt1 | contig 21245 bp, 21 predicted proteins | sample PEATcosm2014_Bin_46_FD_119767 | JGI IMG/M metagenome (GOLD analysis project Ga0181539, IMG submission 119767) | Peatland microbial communities from MTU Mesocosm Facility, Houghton, MI, USA - PEATcosm2014_Bin23_60_metaG | ecosystem: Environmental > Terrestrial > Soil > Wetlands > Peat | place... | reverse complement strand
CCTGGCGCACCAGATCGAGAGCCGCAGCGTCGCATTGGAGATCGGCCCGCTGCCGCGGATCATCAGCGACCGCACGGCCATCGAACAGATCTTCGGGAACCTGCTGGACAACGCCGTCAAGTACCTGGACCCGCAGCGGCCGGGGCACATCGAGGTTTCGGCCGAGGAAACGGCCGATGCGGTCGTCTTCCACGTACGGGACAATGGGCGCGGGATTGCGGAGGAAGATATGAACAAGGTCTTCCAGCCGTTCCGCCGGGCCGGCCCCGAGGATATTCCCGGAGAGGGCATGGGCCTGGCATTCGTCCGGGCCTTGCTCCATCGGCTGGGCGGGCGTATCGAGTGCCACTCCGAGCCAGGTGCAGGCACGACTTTCAGCTTTACCTTACCGAGGGTGAGATAGAGAGGGAGAACGGCCGTATTGGGCTTGCGGTTTCGAAGCCCACGGACTGGTCGGCCCCCGCGGCGGGGAAGCGCGCCCGGATGGCCAACCCGACTGAGGAACCAGCGACCCAGAGTGGCCGGTACAGCAGCGGCGAGTCATTCGTAGCGGTAGACCGTCACTCGCAGGGCCGCATTCGGGCGCACCGTTAGAATCTCGCCCTGGCCGGTGTCATCGCCGCCCAGTTGGCGGACAACACGCCATTGGCCCTCCACGAACCTGCCCTGCTGCGCGTCACCCAGCCCGGCAATCCGCGGTCCTGGCGTGGTGGGAGCAAAAGCGATTCGGATTGCGCCGCCAACCACCCCGAAATAGAACTCGTCCGGTCCCGCGGCTATGAGGATCGCTGTCACCGGGCTGCCCTTGCGGTGCTGGCGCCGCCTGGCCGGAGCCAAATGCGAAATCAGACCATACGCCACCGTCAATTCGGTGCCCGGCGCCGCGGACCGCTCGATGAAGAATGGCGAAAAACCAACGGAGTTGAACTTACCGAAGGCCGAAAGCACATTGGTTGCGTTGGTGCTGGTTTCGGAAATGAACAACGGGTTTCCTGGAGACAGACCGGACCAGCAGGGTCCAGACAAAAAAAGGTTCCAAGTGACCTACGGATGGGCGGTCTCGCCGGCCGGCATGCAACGGCCCCGAGCGCGGAATTCAGGCTCGCCCGACGGCGCTCGGCTTCCCGTCACGGTTGCCCGTGACCGGTCGCTTTCCAGACGCCATCCGCGCTGCCCGACCAAGCCGACGGCTCGATGCGGCCTTTCGCTCCCCTGCGGCGGCTGCCCGTTTCCGGGCCACCTCTGCGGGATCACCGTTCCCGGCCTGCACCTTCACCGTACTGCGGGATGCGCGCCAACCCATTCGCTTCCACGTTCCTCGTTCCCGTCGCCGGGCCGCCGGCTCGCGCAAGGGTTAGTTGCCACGCACCCCGTATTCTTGACGGTTCGTCGCCTCTCTGCTCCCCTCCAGGACCTTTCGATCCCCCGGGATCATCGCTCGCTGCGATTCGCCGCCCGAAAGCTTGCCTTCGCTGAACGCCCGCTGCCCATCCCTCCCCGCTGCTGCCGGATCGCTCCGCCGCCTCGGCTCATCGGTTCGGGTTCGCTGCGCCCCGCGTGGCTCGCCAGCTCCGTAAACCTCTTGGAACCTCCATCATGGTGCATCGGAACGCCCGATTCGGTCAATACGGAAGAGCGCTTAGGTGCTGCGTTTTCCCCAGGTTTCTTGGGCTGTGGGATCAGTCGATTACAGTAGTCCGCCTCTGAAAATAGTGCGGATAAAACATTGGCCCATGATCGTGGTTCGGTCCACCGGCTTTTGAGCTCGGCCTCCCCGCTTTCGATGGAACGTCTTTTCAGGCCCTTTCGTCTACAATGAGGTCCCCATGAAAACCTTTTGCGTCGTCGCAGCCCTCATTGCGGTTCCGGCCGTCTGCCAGAATCTCCCCATGTTCCGCGGAAGCCTCGAGCACAACGGCGTCTACGACGCCGCGGGCGTCCGCCAGCTCAGCCATGTCAAATGGAGATTCCAGACCGAGGGCCGCGTCATCTCCTCGCCCGCGATCGCCGGCGGCGTCGTGTATGCGGGCAGCACGGACCAGAACCTCTACGCCATCGACCAGAACGCCGGCAGCCTCAAATGGAAGTTCCATACCGAAAGCTGGGTGACCTCGTCACCGGCCGTCGCTGGCGGTGTCGTCTTCTTCGGCAGCTTCGACGGCTCTTTCTACGCGGTGGACGCAGCCACCGGCAAGCTCAAGTGGAAATTCGACACCGAGGGCGAGCGCCGGTTCGCACACAAGCGGCTGCACGGGCAGCTACCGGGCGGAGAGGCCATCACCGATACTTGGGATTTTTACCTCTCCTCGCCCGCCGTCTACCACGGCACGGTGTACTTCGGTAGCGGCGACGACAACGTCTACGCACTCGAAGCTTCCACCGGCGCATTGAAGTGGAAGTTCCATACCGGCGACGTCGTGCACGCTTCGCCGGCCATCGCCGACGGCCTGGTCATCGTCGGAAGCTGGGACAGCATCCTCTATGCGCTCCAGGCGGACACAGGCAAGGTCAAATGGCAGTTCCAGGCCGGCACCGATCCCAAAATCGGCAACCAGCAGGGCTTCCAGTCCTCGGCGGCCGTGGCCAACGGCGTGGTGTACGTAGGCTGCCGCGATTCGAAGGTCTACGCCATCGATCTCAAGACCGGCCAGCAGAAATGGGCCGTCCACAACGGCGGCTCCTGGGTCATCACCTCTCCCGCGGTGGACGGCGGCAAGGTCTATTACGGCACATCCGACACCGGCCAGTTTTACGCTCTCGACGCCGCCACCGGCGCCAGGCTGTTCTCGTTCGATGCCAAGTTCCCCGTGTTCTCTTCGCCCGCCATCGCCGGCGGCGTGCTCTACGTCGGAACCTTCGACGGCCGGCTGCATGCCGTGGACCTGAAGACGCAGCAGCCGCTGTGGGTCTTCACGACCGAAGCCTCGAAGCAGAACGCGGCTTCCGTCACCGGCGCCGACGGCCGGCTCGACTTTGGCAAGATCTTCAAGTTCAACTTCGTCGACGAGATGAACGCCGGCCTGGTCAAGCTCTTCGCAACCGGTGCGATCGTCTCCTCGCCCGCCATCGACAAGAACGCCGTCTACTTCGGCTCTACCGACGGCGCCGTCTACGCGCTCGAGTAGGACCGGCTTCCAGCCGGTCCTACTTGACACCGTTCCATCATTCCGGTATTGTCGAAATATAGTTCTATGAAACAGAAACCAGATCCCGAGCTGGCCGCGCGGTACGCCGATATGCTGGCAGCCATGGGAAACGATGCGCGCCTTGGCATCATGCGGCTGCTGCTTTCCGCCTATCCGGATGGGCTGGTGGTGGGGGAGATCCAGGCCGAGATGGGCATTCCGGGCTCGACGTTGTCACACCACCTGGAGAAGCTCCGCACCGAAGGGCTGGTCGAGGTGCGCCGTGAGGGCACCTTCCTGTGGTATTCGGCGAACGCGCGCGCGCTTCAGGACCTCCTGACGTTTCTGTACGCGGAGTGCTGCACGCGCAGCAAAGCTGTTAAGCCGGAGTCGATTGTGAAGGCGTGCCGGTGTTCTTGACGAGAGGATCGCACACATGGAAATCAAAGACGTAGTCAAAGAGAAATACGGCGAAGCCGCGCTGCGCGTGGTCTCGGGCGGGGCTTCCTGCTGCTGCGGCTCGAAGGCGGCCCCGGAGGGCGCGGTGGACCCGATCACCGCCAACCTCTACGACGAACAACAGAAGGCCGGCCTGCCGGTGGAGGCCGTGCTGGCGTCGCTCGGTTGCGGGAATCCGACCGCCCTGGCGCAGTTGAGCCCGGGCGAGGCGGTGCTCGACCTGGGCTCCGGAGGGGGCATCGACGTGCTGCTTTCAGCCAAACGTGTCGGCCCTACGGGCAAGGTCTACGGCCTGGACATGACGGACGAGATGCTGGCGCTGGCGCGCGAGAACCAGAAGCGGGCAGGCCTGGAGAACGTCGAATTCCTGAAGGGCGAGATCGAGAACATCCCGCTGCCCGAGGCGAGCGTGGACGTAATCATTTCGAACTGCGTCATCAACCTCTCGACGGACAAGGACAAGGTGCTCGCCGAGGCCTTTCGAGTGCTCAGGCCGGGCGGGCGGCTGGCCGTTTCCGACGTGGTGGTTCGCGGCGAGATGCCGCCGGAGATCCGCCGCAGCGTCGAACTGTGGGCGGGCTGCATGGCGGGCGCGCTCGAGGAGGGCATTTACCGGGAAAAGCTCGCGCGGGCGGGCTTCGTGGAGATCGATATCGAGCCCACGCGCGTCTACCGCGCCGAGGACGCGCGCGACGCCCTGACCCGCCACGGCTTCGACGTCGATACGCTGGCGCCGCTGGTCGACGGCAAGTTCGCCAGCGCCTTCATCCGCGCGCGCAAGCCGGCATAGGCAGAAGCTGCGCGTGAATCGAATGGGAGCGCGGCTTTCATTCCTGGACCGGTATCTCACGGTCTGGATCTTCCTGGCGATGGCGGCCGGGGTCGGATCAGGCGTCGGCCTGCCCGGCATGGTAAGGTTCATCACGCAATTCCAGGCGGGCACCACGTCAATCCCGATTGCCGCCGGGCTGATCCTCATGATGTACCCGCCGCTGGCGAAGGTGCGCTACGAGGAGATGGGCGAGGTGTTCCGGAACCGCAAGGTTCTGCTGCTGTCGCTGGTTCAGAACTGGGTGATCGGGCCGGTGCTCATGTTCGTGCTGGCGATCGTGTTCCTGCGCGACAAGCCCGAGTATATGGCGGGGCTGATTATGATCGGTCTCGCGCGCTGCATTGCCATGGTCATTGTGTGGAATGAGCTGGCGCGCGGGGACACGGAGTACGCCGCGGGACTGGTGGCGTTCAACTCCGTCTTCCAAGTGCTGTTCTATTCGGTCTACGCCTGGGTTTTCGTCACCGTGCTGCCGCGGTGGTTCGGCCTGAGGGGCGCCGCGGTGAGCGTCACCATCGGCGAGATCGCGCGCAGCGTCTTCATCTACCTCGGCATTCCGTTTCTGGCGGGGATCGCGACGCGGTTCGTCCTCCTGCGGGCGCGCGGCCGCGAGTGGTATGAGAAGCAGTTTGTCCCCCGGATCAGCCCGCTGACGCTGGTGGCTCTGCTCTTCACCATCGTGGTGATGTTCTCGCTCAAGGGCGACTACATCGTCCGCCTGCCGCTGGACGTTCTGCGCATCGCCGTGCCGCTGCTCATCTACTTTGTCTTGATGTTCCTGGTTTCGTTCTGGCTGGGGCATCGGCTCGGGGCGGACTATTCGAAGACCGCCACGCTGTCCTTCACGGCGGCGAGCAACAACTTCGAGTTGGCCATTGCGGTGGCCGTGGCGGTGTTTGGCATCCACTCCGGCCAGGCGTTCGCGGCGGTGGTGGGGCCTCTTGTTGAGGTCCCGGTTCTAATCTCGCTGGTGAGTCTGTCGCTGCGTTTCGAGAAGCGCTTCTGGCGTAATGCCCAAGCAGTTCCGTGTGACAGACGCACTCCTGCGTGACGCTATGAGAGGCAGGCATGACGCGGATCCTGGTCCTGTGTACCGGTAATTCGGCCCGCAGTCAGATGGCCGAGGGCTTCCTGCGGTCGTTCGACTCCGGGCTGGAGGTGTACTCGGCGGGCACGCGCCCGGCCGAGCGCGTTCATCCCGCGGCCGTGCGAGTGATGGCCGAAGTGAGCATCGATATCGGCGCGCAGCGTCCGAAATCCGTCGGGCAGTATCTCGGCGAGCGGTTCGACTTCGTGATCACGGTCTGCGACCACGCCAACCAGACCTGCCCGGTGTTCACGGGCGAGGTGCGCCGGCGCGTGCACATCGGCTTCGACGATCCCGCGGCCGCACAAGGCAGCGAGGAAGAGGTTCTGGCCACATTCCGGCGCCTCCGGGACGAGATCGGCCAAAGGCTGCGGCAGTTCTACGGGGCGGAGATCAAGCCCCAAATGCGCTAAAATCGGCAGCCAGTATGTCCGCCGACGCTGCCGTGCGCCTTTCCCGCTACCAGATCCTCGTTCTCGTGGTCGCCTGGCTCGGCTGGATCTTCGATTCGATGGACTCCACCATCTACAACCTCGTGCTGACGCCGGCGCTGCGCGAGCTGCTGGGACCGCGCGGCACGCCCGAGAACATCGGCTGGTACGGCGGCATCATCCTGGCGATCTTCCTGGTGGGTTGGGCGGTGGGCGGCGCTCTGTTCGGCGTGCTCGCGGACACCATGGGCCGGGCCCGCACCCTCGTAATCACGATCCTGATCTACGCCGTGTTTACCGCCTTCGCGGGCTTTGCGCACACCTGGTGGCAGCTCGCCGCCTACCGGTTCTTGACGGCGCTGGGAATCGGCGGCGAGTGGGCGGCGGGGGCGACGCTGGTAGCGGAGGTGTGGCCGGAGTCGCTGCGCGTGAAGGGGGCGGGACTACTGCAATCGGCGTGGGGCGCGGGCTACTTCCTGGCCGCGGGCGTGGGCGCGCTGCTCTCGCACCGGAGCTGGCGTGTCATGTTCTTCGTGGGCCTGGCGCCGGCGCTGGTGGCTCTCCTGGTGCGCCTGAAAGTGCGGGAGCCCGAGCGGTGGCGCGAAGCCCGTCGGGCCGGGGAACGGCGCTTCACGATGCTGGAGCTGTTCCGCCCGGAGCACCGGCGCGACACGGCAGTCGGCGCGGCTCTGGCTCTGGTGGCAGTCTTCGGATTGTGGGGCGCGACGAACTGGACGCCATCGTTCATCCGCGAGCTGCTGGGGCCGCGGCGCCTGGATCCTGCGCGGGTGACCCAGCTCACCAGCTACGCTGTGATGAGCCTGAACGCGGGCGCGATCGCGGGGTATTTCGCTTTCCCCCCGCTGGCGGAGCGCATCGGGCGGCGGTTTGCGTTTCTGGTGATGCTGGCAGGCTGCGCCCTATCGCTGCCGGCCACCTTCCTGGTGGGCTGGTCCTACAGCGCCGTGTTGCTGGTTCTGCCCGCGCTCGGCTTCTTCACCAACGGCATCTTCAGCGGCTTCCCGGTGTACCTGCCCGAGTTGTTCCCCACACGCATCCGCGCCACCGGCGCCGGGTTCTGCTTCAATGCCGGGCGTGTGCTGGCGGCGGGCGGCCCATTCCTGACGGGCGTGCTGATCGTTCACCTGGGAAGCTTCGCGCGCGCGCTCGGTTCGATCGCGGTCATCTACGTCTGCGGGATGGCGGTTCTGCCGTTCGCGCGCGAGACGCGGGGCCAGGCGCTGGAGTGAGGGCCAGTCAGTCGAAGCGGGCCGTCTTCAGACCGAGGGCTGCCGCTGCAGTTGCCATGACCCGGTCCGCCGTCGCGATCTCAGTGGCGCCGATGTCGAGCGCGATCGCCAGGTGCATCGCGTCGAGGCTTCTCAGCGGCTGGGCCTTGAGGCGGACGAGTATCTGGAGTGCCGCGGCGGCGTGAGCGTCCTCGAGCGGGCGGACGGTCAGCGCCCCGTTGCGCACATCCCCTTCGAATGCGGCGAAAGCGTCGCGTTCCAAACGCGCGTCGATCTCGCCCGCTCGCCGCCGCCTGGCCAACAGGCATCGAAGCTCGAGGACCGTCAGCCGGCTGATGGCTACAGGCAGGCTCCGCGCAATGTACTCCTCGAAATCCTGGGAGCGCAGCTCGTTCAAGTACAATTTGGCCAGAGCGCTGGTATCGACGTACGGAGGATTCAGCATCGGCCTTCGCGGTCCTCGCGGATGAGCGGGGCGCTGGGCGAGAGCAGAGGCATGCGAGCCCGAAGCGCGGCGTGCGATGGCGCGCGGCGGACGGCCTGCATCGGGAGCACGCGCGCCACGGCCAGGCCGCGCCGCGTGATCACGATCTCACCCTCGCGGGAAACGACCTCCTCCAGCCGGGGCAGGGCCGAGCGAACCTGTCTGACCGTCATCTTCGTCATGTGTCACATCCAACGCCAGTGTGACACATGCGCCCGGCCACCGCAAGCCGGTCCTTGGATTACGGGGCGGGATGCCGCCCGCGGCCGTCAGTGGTAGTGCGCAATTGTCGCCCCGGCCATCCTGGCGATGATCGCCGCGCGCGCGGCGGAACCGGCATGCGAATCGGCAACGAACACACTGATGGCTACCCGCGTCCCATCCGGAGCGGTCAGAATACCCACGTCGTTCGTGGCGACGGTCAGCCCCTTCCAGGATCCGCTCGTGCCGGTTTTGTGGGCCACTTGCCAGCCTGGAGCGGCGCCTGCTTTCAGGCGATCCGGGGACGTTGCGCACTCCTTCATGGCCTGCAGGATATAGGCCGTCGAAGACTCCGAAAGCAGTTTCCCATTGGCCAATTCAAGCAGAAACGCGGTCATGCCCCGCGGAGTTGACGTGTCGCGCGGGTCCGCTCGGTATTCTGCGGAAGCACGGTCTCGCCGCGACTCCGGAACCGACGCCACGGCCCGGTCGAGCACGGCGGCGTCGACGTACTCCGGCCGCCATGTCAGGCCGATGGTCTCCGTTTGAAGATGGCGCTCGTCCCGATCCAGCCGGATTCCCCAGATCCCGTGCCTCTTCAGAACCGACTGGACTGCGGAAGGCCCTCCGAGCCGGGCGATCAGAATATCGGCTGCCGCGGAATCGCTGTCGATCATCGCACGCCGAATCAGGTCCCCAATCGTGGTTCGGTAGCCCGATGATCCAACCAGGCTCGCTATCGGCTGCACGAAAAGGCTGAGATCCTGCCTGTGAATATCGACCGTTTCTTCGAGTCTCCAGCCTTTGTGGTCGACGGCGTCGAGCACCGCAAAGCCAACCAGGAGCTTCATGACACTCTGCAGGGAGAACCTCTCGTCGGCCCGCACGCAGGCCATCTCTGTGGTCACCTGCACGCATGCTCCGACCCGCCCATCGAAGCCTTGGGTGATGACCGCCAGTTCCGTCTGTAAAGCAGCGACGTCCACCTGGCCGGCGCAAGCGGTCGCCAGAGGAATCACGACTAACAAAGGAGCGATCGATGAATGGCGCACCGGGAGCTACGGCTCGATCCACACCCGCACGCGGTTGCTCTGCTGGTCGCCGGAGCCGATGTAGAGCTCGGCGGGGCCGGCGTTCACCAGCGCCGGGAGCTGCACTTCCACCAGGTACAGCCCGACGTAGCCGGGCGCCAGCACGGCACGCGTGACTTCGAGCGGGGCGCGGTCCAGGAACGCCTCGACCGGCGCGACCACCTGGGGCGGATTGTCGAACGGCCCTGGCATGCCGGCGGACCAATCCGGCCGCACCGCTCCCAGCCCGGTGGCCAGAATCTGGAGCCGCGAATTCGAGTGCGCGGCGTTCATCACGTCGAGCAGCACGCCCGTGTCCGCGTTCAGCACGAGCGGCGTGCCATCGCGGTCCACAAAAATCGCGGGCGAGACGCTGTCCACCGGGACTGCCAGGCGGAAGCTTCCGGCGCTCGTTTCGAGCGCCATCGCAAGCGACGAGCCGCGCGCGCTGAACGGCACCTGGATCTGGCTCTCCGTATCGGAGGCGGCGAGCACTGGCACATCGAGTTCGCCCGCGCGCACGGTGCGCACCCTGGCGCCCAGCACGCTCAGCAGCGAACCCGGCGCCGCGGCGCGCTGGCTGAAATCGGCCGCGTTCACCAGTTGGAGGCTGCCCAGCCGGTGGGGCGCGGGCGCCCCGTAGACACCATAGCCCTGCACGGCGACGAAGAGCTGGTTGCCGCCGGAATCGAGCCTCACGTCGAGCGCCGGAGCCGGCGGCAGCCCGGCTACCGGAATCCAGGGCGTGGCGGGCCCGGCGGCGTTCAACTCGGCGCGGGCCATGTAGACGCCGCGGCTGGTCGCCGCGTAAACCGTCCCGGTGGGGCGGTCGACCGCGATGCCGTGGACCGCGGTCTCCGGTAGATCGGCCGTGAGATCGTCCCAGAACTGGCCGGCGTTGATGGTGCGCAGCACGTGCTGGCCCGTAACGCCACGCGGGTTCGCGCCCATGGCGGCCAGCGCCTGCCGCGGCTCGCTCGCGTCGGCAAAGATCGCTTCCACCGGACCGCGCCCGGCCGGCGCCGTCAGGTTCCAGCTCCGGCCATTGTCGGCGGAGACCCACAGGCGGCCGCCGGCGGAGCCGGCATACGCGTAGTCGCCCGCGGTCGCCAGCGCAGTGATCTCCGCGCCGAGGGTCTGCGAAAGTTGCCTTCGTGTGACGGCATCCTGCGCGGTCGCGGCATCCCGTACTCTCCTCCAGGCCTGCTTTTCGCCGGGCGCCCACTCAAGGACGCCGAGCGCGCCGGCCAGGACGCGGAGGCCATCGCTCCCATGGGGCAGAGCCGCGATCCGCTGGACGGGCAGGTTGGGCAGGGTTTCATTCAGCCCCGTCCAGGATGCGCCGCCATCGAGCGACCGCCACACGCCGTCCTCGTTCGCAACGACGACTTCCTCGCTGTCGCGCGGTGAAACCGCCAGGTCGCGCATCCCCCCGCCGATGATGGAACGGCCGCCGAAGGCCGTGACATTGGCCCAGGCGCGGCCGCCATCGTCCGCGCGGAGCACCTGCTCTCCGTAGGCGTAGAGGCGCCGGCCGTCCGCCGGAGCAGCCCGCACGCCGCGCGCGCCGTAGGGGGTCGATGCCGCCGGCGCGTCGGGATCGGCGGCCGGTGTAACCGCCGAACTGGGTTGCCATTTCTCGAAGTCGGCCGTTTCGAAGACCGTTCCGTCGACGGTCCGGACGTAAAGCCGCGAGCCATCGGCCGAATACCACACGCGTTCAGCCGCGCCGGTGGCGGGCGATGCCAGCGCCACCTCGATGGCGGTGTTGCCGAAGTGCCGCCAGTCCGGCCGGACCGCGCCCGGGTCCTGCGCCCACGCCGCGCTGACACACGCCAGAAGCGCGAGCGCAGCGGGAGCCACCCTTCCGCAACGCTTCCAGCGCCCACGCAGGGATGTGCTGAAGTGACACATCTGTCTAGTTTATTCTACCCCTGCAACTTCCAGCCTGCATTGGCCACGCCCGAGCCTCCGCCGCGCGCGCTCTTACCGAGCTGGCCGCCATTCCCGATGGCAACGAGAACCCCTCGTACGCCTTGCCGCTCAAGGAAGCCCGCGCTCTCATCGCCGAGGCCGATGCGCACCTGCAACCTGCGCGGTGTGCGCGGTGACGCCCGTTTGACCTCCCATAACCCTTTACGCTATCCTGACTTGAGAGAGTTCCAACCTAGATGGCAAATCATTTCTCTGCGCTGAAGCGTGTACGACAGGAAGAACGGCGGACGGTGGTCAACCGCGCGCGCAAGTCGCGCCTGCGCCACCAGATCCGCGCGATGCGCCGCTTGCTCGAGGAGAAGGACGCAAGCGGGGCTCAGGCCCAGCTACCCCTGACCTTCTCGATCATCGACCGGGCCGCCCGGTGGGGCATCGTGAAAAAGAACACTGCCGCCCGGTACAAGTCCCGTCTGACCGCGCGCTTGAAGACCCTCGTTACCGCGGCGGCGTAGAGAATCCGGAGACACTCCGGGCTCCCCGGGGCAATTCGCGGCTTACGATCGGAGGCAGGCGTGTCCCCAGGATTCTCAGGCCGTTAACCGCAGGACAAAGTCCTCCATCACCACCCGGTCGTCGGGGCGAGTGTCGCGTAGCGCCTTGTCCGCCTGAAAGATCAGGTTCAATGCCGCCGCCAGGCGTCGCTTCGAGAAGCTGGAAACCGTCTGGAACACCCGCTCCGCGCGCGAACTCCATATCGGAACTCCCTGCCTGGCAAAGTGCGCCTGGATCCGCCGCGGGTTGCGCAATCCGGCCTCCCGGGCCGCCGGCCGCCAAAAATCGGAGACGCCCAGGAACGCCCCGGCACAGCCGACCAGCCGGATCACCGGCCACCCCCGGCCAGCAACCGCTTCCATGACGGTCTGAGCGGACACCCACTCACAGCGCGATACGCGCTCTGAAGCCGATAGACAACGGTTAATGGCGGGCACGTCAACGGACACGGGGCATTGAGATGACAGAACCGGGATTGCTCCCGGGGCGAGCTGTCGCTGCGATTGCGCTACTGGTTGACCTTGAACTCCGCGTGCAGAGACGCCTTCGAGTCTCCGCCCACCCAAACGTCGAACTCCTCCGGTTCAACAACCCAGGTCCTGGCTTGAGGACTCCAGAACTTCAGCTCTTCCTTGCCGACCGAAAACTGCACGGTCTTCTTCTCTCCGGGAGCAAGAGCAATGCGCTGGAATCCCTTGAGCTCGCGCACCGGCCGCGATGCGCTTCCGGCCCGCTGGTGGATGTAGAGCTGCACAACCTCGTCTCCGGCCACGGAGCCGTCGTTCTCCACATCTACGGACACATGCAGAGTGTCCGACACGCTGATCGACTTCTGGTCAAGCTCGAGGTTCGAGAATCCGAAGGTCGTGTAGCTGAGTCCGTATCCGAATGGGTACAGAGGCGCCGTGACGAAGTCCGCATAGCGCGAGGTGAATGTAGGATCGTCTTCGGGGGCCTGCGTAAGGTTGTGGTTATAGTAAGTGGGCACCTGGCCGGTGGTGCGCGGCCAAGAGACCGGAAGCTTGGCACCGGGATTTACGTCGCCAAAGAGCACATCAGCGATGGCGTTGCCGCCTTCCGTGCCAGGGTACCAGGCTTCCAAAATCGCGGGCACGTGCTCCGCCGCCCACGCAATGTCCAGCGGCCGACCATTGAGAAGCACCAGCACAACCGGCTTACCAGTGGCTACGACCGCTTCCAGCAGTTGCTGCTGGTTTCCGGGAAGGGCAAGCGATGCGCGTGAGGCGGCTTCGCCGCTCATAAAGGCCCGTTCGCCGAGCACCAGCACTACCGTATCGGCCCTCTTGGCCGCTTTCACCGCCTGCTCAACTTCTTTCTTCATTTCCGCCTCCGGCATCAGCGGAGTAGCCTTCTTTCCTTCCAGCGCGTCCCATGGCAGAGGGAAGAGCCTCTGCATGTCGCCGCCGCGCGCGAACTCGATCCTGGCGTTTGGCAGTTTATTGTGCAGCCCCTCCAGCACCGAGATCGCTGCGCCAGCCTCCACCGTCCACGAGCCCTTGATCTCTTCCGTCGAGTCTGCAATCGGCCCGATGAGCGCTATCGAGCCAAGGGTCTTCTTCAGGGGCAGCGCGCCGTGCTCGTTGCGGAGAAGAACGATGGAGCGCTGCGCCGCTACGCGCGTGGCGGCACGGTGTTCGGGATCGTTGAGAATCTTGTCTTTGTCGGCCAGATCGCCGTAGGGATTCTCGAAAAGCCCCATGCGAACCTTGATGGCGAGAACTTCGCGCACCATCCGGTCCACCACAGCGACAGGCAGCTTGCCGGATTCGACGAGCTTTGCGGCGTTCTTCAGATACGTTTCGCTGCCCATGTCCATGTTGACCCCGGCCGCGAGACCGCGATAAGCAGCGTCTTCGGGGTCGCGTGCGTACCCGTGGGCCGTGAGGGAGGCGACCGACCACGCGTCGCTAATCACAAAACCGCGGAAGCCCAGATCGCGGCGCAGCACGTCCTGGAGCAGCCAGCGATTGCCGCTGGCCGGAACGTCGTTGAGGTCCATGTAAGCGCTCATCACCGTGCCGACGCCCGCATCGATCGCAGCCGCGAAGGGACGCAGGTAAACGTTGCGGAAGAGCACCTCGGGAATGTAGCAGGCATCGTAGTCTCGTCCGCCCTCAGCCGCGCCGTAACCGGCAAAATGTTTCACGCTGCCCAGCACCCGATTGGGTGTGCCGAGCCGAGTCCCCTGGAATCCGAGGACCTGCGCGCGAGCCATCGCAGCGCCCAGGTAAGGATCTTCGCCCGCACCTTCAACGATGCGCCCCCAGCGGGCATCCCGCGCGATATCGACCATCGGGCCAAATGTCCAGTTGATGCCGGAGACGGACGCTTCGTGCGCGGCCATCGCCTGGGATTTCTCCACCATTGCGGGGTCCCAACTGGAAGCCATGCCGATCGGCACGGGAAAGACATTCTTGTAGCCGTGAATCACATCGAAACCGAACAGGAGTGGGATCTTCAACCGGCTGTCGTTGACGGCGATCTCCTGCATCCTCTTGATCTGGGCGGAGTCGATGGTCCAAAGCACCGATCCTGCCTCGCCCTTGCGGATGAGGTCCTCCGGTTGCAGGTTTTCCGGCCCGATCGGCGAAGGACCAATCTGCGTGAGCTGGCCGATCTTTTCCTGCAGGGTCATCTGCTTGAGCAGCGACTCCACCCGCTGGTTGACTTCAACGTCGCTGATCGCAGCCGCAGGAGGTTGTTGCGCGGCGGAGACCGCCAATGCGAAAAATGGCAGAACGAAAACTCGAATACAACTCCTCAGTGAGTGTGACGCGCTGGCGGCAGCGTAAGGCGGATTAGGCATGGCGGCTCCAGTTTAACATCGAGTGTGTCCAGATACGGAGCTATGTGGACACGCGACATCCACCCCATAAGCGCCTCGTCACCCACAACTCCGCAAGGCGAATCCATGCGGCTGCGAGCGGACGCTTACCTGGCTTCGGTGGTACCGTGTGGACCGGCCCGTCTCCGAATATGCCGAAGTTCCAGTACGTGTTCAGTTACACCCAGGATGCGCACATGGTTCACGCTCCGGCGTGCCGGGTGTGGTGACCGCTACATCCCTGGTTGGCGCGGGATCGCCCAATGCAGGCTGCTTATTCGAATACGACGCGAACCTGGGAGCCCCCGAAGGTAACGGATTCGAGCTTCTTAGCGCCCGGTTCGCCGCTGGTGGTATACGTCGTGACAGGAGCCTTGTTGGTCGTCTGCTCTACCTTCGCCTTGACATCGATCGTCTCGCCGGCCTTGCCTTTCAGCACGGCGGTCGATCCGTTCACCTCGAGAGAATATTTGCCGGGCTGTAGTTGCGTCTGGCCGACCTGAACCTTGTCAGACAATTGGAACTTGAAGGTTCCGGCCACGGCGAGCGAACCCGCCAGCAGACCGAGCGCAAGAATGCGTGTAAAGAAATGTCTCATGTCTCTATTACACGGCAGTGGCAGCCAGAATAGCCTCAAGATTGGTTAAAGGTTTCGTGCCGGACGGGCACGCGTGCGGGCTCGGGGTAAAATGGGCCAGGAAGTGCAATTGGACGTCGGAACTGTGCCCGCATCGGGAACGATTCTTCTCGTGGATGATGACTCCAGTCTCTGCGAGTTGATCGCCGATGTTCTCTCCGGCGCCGGCTTCGCGCTGGAATCGGCTCCCGATGGCGGACACGGTCTGGCGCGCGCGATCCAGGGCAGCTTCGACCTCGTCCTCCTGGATGTCATGCTGCCCGTCCTGGACGGGTTCGAGGTGCTACGGCAATTGCGCCGCCACTCCTCGGTCCCGGTGATCATGCTAACCGCCAGGAACACTGAGCGGGACCGGGTCGCCGGCCTCAACGCCGGCGCCGACGATTATCTGCCCAAACCGTTCGGATCCGAAGAGCTGCTGGCGCGCCTACGAGCCGTGCTGCGCCGCTCCGGGCACGCCGTCTCCGGCGAACCGGAGGTGGCGGTCGTCGGCGATCTCCGGCTCAATCGCACCAGCGGCAAAGTCTGGGTCGGCGACGAGCCTTTTGCCATCACGGCTACGGAGTTCGCGATCCTCGACCTTCTGGTTCGCTCGGCGGGCCGGGTCGTGACGCGCGACCAGGTCTGCGCGGTGCTCTACCAGCGTCCGGCCACGCCGTTCGAGCGGTCGATCGAGGTTCACGTCAGTCACCTGCGGAAGAAACTCGATCGGGCGGGCATTATCATCCGGCCGGTGCGCGGCGTCGGGTACTTGCTGACAAAGGAGAGCGATTGAACCTCCGATCGGTCACAGCCAAGATCCTCATCTGGTCCTTGTCCACACTCGTTCTGTCGCTGGTAGCATACTCTTGGATCTCGAAGTCCGTCACCGGCAGGGCTCTGGATGAAGCCTTCGCGCGCAGCGACGCGTTCGACTTGCATCAGGCCAGCTCGGCGTACGAACATGGCGGCCGCGGCGAGCTGGCGCGCTACATTGCAGAACTGCGCCGGTTCGAGGGATCCGGACGTTACCTCACCGACTCATCGGGCCGGGATCTTCTTACCGGCGAGGATCGATCCGCCCTGCTGGAGGGCTCCCAAGGCCTGCGCCGGTCCTTCATGAATGTCGGCGACAAGCTCGCGGTCCGCGTTGCATCGGCCGACTGGCGCTATCGTTTCATCATTGTCTATCTGCCTCCCTACAGCTTCGCCACGTTTGCGCCGTACTATTTCCTTCTGCTGGCCGTGGTGGCAGTGCTGTTCTGGTTTCTCGCCCTGCACTTCGCCTGGCCGCTGCGGCGGCTTGCGGCTGCGGTGCGGCGCTTTGGTGGCGGGGATCTGACCGCGCGGGTCGGAATGCACCGCCACGACGAGATCGGCGAGGTGGGACGCTCTTTCGACAACATGGCTGCGCGCATCCAGACTCTTCTCACGGCGGAACGGCAGTTGCTCCAGGACGTCTCCCACGAACTGCGCTCGCCCCTGGCGCGCCTGAGCCTCGCCGCGGAGCTGGTCGGAAAGGCCGGCGATCGCGAGGCCGCCGCGTCCCGCGTGCGCCGCGAAACAGAGCGCCTCTCCGATCTGGTCAGCTCTCTGTTGCAGATGACCACGGCCGAAGGGGATCCCGAGGCGTTCAGCGTCGAGGACGTGTGCCTGAGCGACATTCTCCGCGAGGTGGTGCGGGACTGTCAGCTAGAAGCGGAGGAACGCCGTTGTCGCGTCGAGGTCGACGCTCCCGAAGACGTTCGCGTCCTCGGCGATACCGAACTGCTGCAGCGCGCCATCGAGAACGTTGTTCGGAACGCCATCCGCCACTCCCCCGCCGGCGCGCCCGTCGAAACGAAGATCGTCGTGGAGGAGGCGCGCACCGTGCTCTCCGTACGCGACCGCGGCCCCGGCGTGCCGGAGGACGTGCTGCCCAAGCTCTTCAGCCCCTTCTTCCGCATGAACGAGTCCCCCGACGCGGCCGGCGGCGGAATCGGCCTCGGCCTGGCCATCGCCCAGCGCGCCATCCGCCTGCACCACGGTGAGATCCGCGCCGCGAACGCCGCCCCAGGCCTGCTCATCTCCATCGTGCTGCACCGCGCAGAAGAATCCGCGACGGTGCACTCGACGCCCTAAGCCTTGTTGTGGAGGATGTCACGCTTCTGTTCCGGAGTCAGATACATGGCGCCCTGGAGAACGCCGATCGACGCAGCCATCGGCTTCGGCCACCCGTTTCCGCTCGCCAGGCGCCGGTCAGGCCGTCAACCGCAGGATAAACTCCTCCATCACCACCCGGTCGTCGGGGCGGGTGTCGCGTAGCGCCTTGTCCGCCTGGAAGATCAGTTTCAAGGCCGCCGCCAGGCGTCTCTTCGAGAAGCTGGAAACCGTTTGGAACACCTGCTCGGCGCGCGAACCCCATATCGGAACGCCCTGCCTGGCAAAGTGCGCCTGGATCTGCTGCGGGCTGCGCAAACCGGCCTCCCGGGCCGCCAGCGCCAGCCGGAACTGGGTGGCGAGAAAACTCAGGGCCAGCGGCAGGTACTCGCTCTGGCGAATGAGCGTATCGAGGATGTCGAGCGCACCGCCGCGGTCGTTGCGGCCCAGGGCGCCCACCAGCGCGAAGATAGTCGATTCGCGCGCCTCCGGTACCAGTTCCGAAATCTCGGCCGCGCCGATCTCCTTGCCTCCGGCGGCGTAGATGCTCAGTTTCTCGATCTCTGCGGCGATGCGGGCGGCCTCGCCGCCCAGGTCGTTCACCAGCAGGTCCAGCTCGGCGGGCCCGATCTTCAACCCGGCGCGAGTAGCCAGGCTCTGGGCAAAATGCCGCGCTTGCGCATCGGACATCTGCGGGAACTCGACCTCGGCGGGCACCGCGGCGTAAAACTTCCGCACGCGCTCGAGCTTCTTCTTGTCCTCGCCTTCGAAGTCGTAGCGCGCCGCCTCAAAGACCAGCACGACATCGGGCGAAGGATCCTTGAGGTAGGCGGCCAGCGCCGCGGCCCCGCCCTTGACCGATCCGCCCTCGTCCTCCGTCTCTTCGGCGCCGGCGCGCGTGCGCGGCAGCGCGGCCTCTGCGCCCGAAACCACCAGAACCCGCCGCGGGGCGAACAGGGACGGCGAACGGGCGTCTTCGAGCACTAATGCGAGCCCCGCTTCGTCGAGATCGTGGCGGATGAGGCCGCTCTCGCGCTCCTCGCGGCTCGGGAGCACGCGCTGGATCAGCGCGTTGCGGCAGAACTCGCGCTGATAGGGTTCCGGCCCGAGGAACAGGTAAGCCGCCGCTGGCTCTCGCTGCTTCAACTGCGCCAGAAACTGCTGCGGAGTCATGCTAGCCTGATCTTCTCATAAGCGCGTCGCGCGTCGCCCGTCGATCCCTTGAGGGCTTGGTGCGCAGCCGCAGGAACCCGAATGGATCGACGGCCGGCGTGCGAATCTAGAACTTCTCCAGAATCGCGCTCACTGCGTCGCGCGCCACGTTACGGCTCATCCGCCCGAGAGCGGCATCGCTCTCTTCGAAGTACGACTGGCTGGTCGGGCTGACCTCGTACCGCTCGTGCGCCTCGATATTCCGCGAGTAAATGACTTTGCCCGTGGCGCGATCGGTCAGCGTGATGGAGATGGTCACCATGAGCTGCGCAGCGCTGGCACGGGCCGTAGTCGGATCGAGAGTCGTCGCGTAAGAAAAGTACTTCACGACGGCGCCGGTCAGGACGGCGTCGGCCGTGCCCGGGTCCGTAATCACCCGATAGTGGGTGCGGGAGATGAACTCGCGCGTGATATCGGCCGACAACCGGTCGGCCAGGTGGTAGAGCGACGTCGAGTTGCTGAACGCGGGTATGGCGATGGTCTTGATGGTCTTCGGAAGGGCGTCGCCCCGGCCCGCGACGTGATAGCCGCAGGCGCCCGAGAGCAGGGCCGACGCCAGCGCGGCGGCCAGCGCGAGCCGGTTCATTGCTTCGCCTCCGCCCGGGCTACCGCGACGGCGTTTTCGGCCACGATACGGATGTTGTCGGCGGCCACCCAGAACCAGACCGCGTGCGCATCGTTGCGGTCCGGCGCGATCGCGCCGACGGCGATGCCGTTCTGCCCGGCCATGCCCACCACAGTGGGCGCTTCGACATCGGCTCCGCGGACGTCGATGTACGCGCTAGCCAGCGCCTGCTCGAGCGCCGCGACCGCGGGACTCGTCTCGAACTCCACCCAAAGCGAAACGGAGTAGCCGTGAAACACCGGCGCCTGCATCAGCCGGATGGACGGCATGTGGATGCCGCCGTTCAGGGCGAGCAGCGTCGCCAGGTGCCGCTCGATTCGCGCTTCAATGCTCTCCAGCGAAACAAGCGCTTCGGCGCCGTAGCGCGCCAGGAGATTGAAGCCCACCTGTTCGTCGTAGACGGCCTTGGGCAACTTCTGAAACGTGAACAGGCCGACGGCCTGGCGGTGCAGCTCGTCGATCCCGCGCTGGCCGCGCTCGCTTGCCGGCTCGAAAACCTGGGCGATTACACGGCGGATCGGCCCGGCCTGACCGAGACGCACCAAAAACAGCGCCAGCACGATTGCCGCCGGGTGCGCGACGACGTGCTCGGATTCCGCAGGGAGCGCGTAGCCCGCGGGTTCGACAACGGGAGCCCGCAGGTGCGCCGTGGACCGCTCCTCGAGAGCGTAGGTCAGGTCCACCACGACCGGGCGCGGATCGAGGCGCGAGACGATCTCCATGGCCCGACGGCTCGACTCCGCGGACCCGGCGAGGAATACCACTCGCGCCGCAGCCAGGTTCTCCTCGTCGAGGGCTGTCAGGACGGCAGGCTCGCCACGATCTTCGGTCAGCGTTCCGGCCTCGATCTCGTCGGCGCCGATCAGCTTCGTCTGGAAGGGCGTTCCCGCCAGGACATCGCGGAGCTCGCGGCCGAGCAGGGAACCGCTCCCGACCACGGCCGCGACTGGCTTTGCGCTACCCAAGCTGGCGCTCCGGTTCCGGCTGAGAGTGGCGAAAGCGGCGCCGAATGATCCCGCCGATCCGAACCGCGATTCCGCTCCCGACGTACGCCGTCGTGATCCCCAGCAGGACCGGCCGGGTGTAGCTCCAGAGCATATAGATCAGGCTGCCCCACAGTATGAAGGTGAGCCAGGAGCGGGGGCGCAACAACTGGATGTCCTTGAAGCTCTGGTAGCGCCAGGTGCTGACCATCAGGAAGGACAGCAAGGCGAGCAAGCCCAGCCAGGCCAGCATCGGCGGCCAGAACTGGAGGGGCGTTCCTTCCGTGACGTACACGACGGCGGCGACCATCGCAGCGGCCGCCGGTATCGGCAGGCCGACGAAGTACTTGCGGTCGGGCCGGCCGGGGTTCTTCGGCACCGGGTTCTTCTGTATATTGAAGCGCGCCAGGCGCGCCGCGCCGCAGAGCAGGAACAGGAACGGGATGAAGAAGCCGACGTGCCACAGGTGGTCCTGAAAACTGGGGCCAGCCGTGGCGATCGCCAGCTGCACGCCCCAGGTGAACGCCAGCACGGCGGGAGCGATGCCGAACGTGATCACGTCGGCGAGCGAGTCCATTTCGCGGCCGAAATCGCTCACCGTGTTGGTCAGGCGCGCGATGCGGCCATCCAGACCGTCCAGCACCACGGCCCAGCCGATCGCGACGGCGGCCAGTTGGAAATGCGGGTTGGGGCCGGTCGCGCCGGACCCTGCCAGGAGCCCGCCCTGCACGGACCGCATGATCGATACAAAGCCCAGGAAGACGTTTCCCGCCGTGAACAGAGTCGGCAGAGCGTAGGCGGCACGCGGGCGCGGCCGGCCATCGGGCCCCGGGCCGATCCACCGTTGAGATAAGCTGCGCACGCCCATTCCGCCTTTACCCCGGCCTCCGGCGCGCCAGCACGCTCGAGCCGGCCCGCACCCGCATTCCGGGGCGGACCTGGATGTCCCACTCGGGGCCGAGAAGCACATCCACGCGCGATCCGAACTTGATCAAACCGATCCGCTCGCCCGTCTCCACCCGGTCTCCGGCCTTCTTGCGGAAGACGATGCGGCGGGCGATCAGCCCGGCAATCTGCCGGAAAGCGACTTCGGCGCCGCCGCTTTCAATCACCACCAGGTTCTGTTCGTTCTGGGCCGAAGCTGCTTCCCGGCTGGCCACGAGGAAACGACCCTTCCTGTAAAAAACCTCCTTGATCGTGCCTGCCACCGGCGAGCGATTCACGTGCACGTCGAAGATGTTGAGGAACACGCTGACCCGCGTCAGGCTGGGCGATTCCGGCCGCACCGCGACCACCTTCCCGTCGGCCGGCGAGACGGCCACCGGGCCCGGGGGGATCTCGCGGTCCGGATCCCGGAAGAAGTACACGCAGAAAGTGGCCGCCAGGAACAGGGGGATGG
>Ga0181539_1002014_pt1 | contig 21251 bp, 12 predicted proteins | sample PEATcosm2014_Bin_46_FD_119767 | JGI IMG/M metagenome (GOLD analysis project Ga0181539, IMG submission 119767) | Peatland microbial communities from MTU Mesocosm Facility, Houghton, MI, USA - PEATcosm2014_Bin23_60_metaG | ecosystem: Environmental > Terrestrial > Soil > Wetlands > Peat | place... | reverse complement strand
GGGATTGCTGAGGACGATGCACCAGGACATGCGCCAGGCTCATGCCTCAGCCGCGGCGCAAGCGGCAGCCACAGAGGACTGCAAAGAAGGCGTCCGCGCCTTCGTGGAAAAGGGCAGTCCCGTCTTCCGCAACCGGTAAGCAAGGAGAGCCGAATGAGCAAGGCCGAATTCAAGACGGCAGCGGCCGCAGCCGCGATGATCAAGAATGGCGATACCGTGGCGGTGAGCGGGAACGGGGCGGGAATGACCTCGGCCGAAGCCATCTTCGCCGCCATCGAGAAGAGATTTCTTGAAACCGGCGCGCCCCGCGATTTGACGCTGGTTCATTCTTTGGGACTGGGCGACCGCGGCGAGCTTGGAACCAACCGCTTCGCTCACGAAGGGATGATCCGGAAGATCGTCGCCTCACACTTTACGTGGTCGACCAGGATGCAGGATCTCATTCGTGAAGAGAAGATTGAGGCGTATTGCCTCCCCGGCGGCGCGATCCAACAGCTTCTGCGCGAGATCGGCGCCCGCCGTCCCGGCCTGATCACTCACTCCGGGCTGGGTACATTTGTGGATCCGCGGCAGAGCGGTGGACGCTGCAACAGTCGCAGCAGCGAAGATCTTGTGGAGTTGATGTCCATCGACGGCAAGGAAGTGCTTCGCTATAAGCCATTCAAGGTCGACGTGGCCATCATCCGCGGAACCTACGCGGACACACGCGGCAATCTCAGCGCAGAGGAAGAGGCAGTCGATCTCGACATCCACTCCATGGCGCTCGCAGCCCACAACTCGAACGGGATCGTGCTTGCGCAGGTGCGGCAGGTGGTGGAAGCCGGCGTCTTGCACGCCAGAAGCGTGCGCGTTCCGGGCATCATGATCGACGCCGTTGTGGAAGAGCCCGATCAGCAACTCTTCTATGGGATCGGCTACGACCCAACCGTAAGCGGATCGCGGAGGGCGCACCTGGGCAGGTTAGCCGCCGAAGTCCCCGCGAAATTGGAGAGGCGCATCATCGCGCGGCGCGCGGCCATGGAACTGCGGACTGGCGCTTCGGTCAACTTCGGCTTTGGCATTCCCGGCGGAATCTTTGGCGTCATCGCCGAACAAGGCATGGAGGGCGATCTTTGGATGAGCGTCGAACAGGGAGTCCATAACGGCCGCATGCTCGACGATCGGCTTTTCGGGGCCGCGCGAAACCCGGATGCGATCGTGCCTTCGATTGAACAGTTCGACTACTACAGCGGCGGCGGAATCGATATCACCTTCCTGGGAATGGGAGAGGTGGACGCTGCAGGCAATGTGAACGTCTCGCATCTTGGCGGGAATCTTGTGGGTCCGGGCGGCTTCATCGAGATTGCCCAGAATGCGAAGAAGGTGGTCTTTTGCGGAACCTTCGACGCGCAAGGCAGCCAGGTCTCCTGGGAAGACGGAAAGCTGACCGTAGCGAAACCCGGGAAGATCCGCAAGCTGGTCAGCAGTGTGGAATCCATCACTTTCGCCGCGGACTATGCTCGCCAGCACGGTCAAGAAGTACTGTATGTGACGGAGCGGGCGGTCTTCCGCCTGGACCCTGGAGGGATCCGCTTGATGGAGGTCGCTCCCGGCATCGATATCGGGCGCGACATTCTCCCGTACATGGACTTCAAACCGTTGATCGGCGACGTCCAGACCATGCATCCTTCCGTATTCTCCTAAGCCCTTTCTGGAAGAGTACGGTCATTACCTTCCAAACATGCTGACCCCGATCAAGGGAATGAAGCTTTTCGATGGACTGCTTCACGCGGCCCCTCAGTCCAGCCACGAAGACGAGCCGTTGACGGATGGTGGTGAACGAAAGCTCTTCAATGAGATCCACCAGACGCCGCAGGCCCGTGTCATGGCTGACACGGCGTGTGTGCGGAGACACGAGGCCTGCGGTATTCTTGTGCGATAAGTCCTTTGTTTTGCGAATAGGAGTTTGGTCCGCCGACTGCAATTGCCTGAAGCATAGAAACTCCGGCCTGGAGCGGGCATGCTCTTTCCTACGGTTGAATTCGCGCTCTTTTTTCTTGCGGTGCTGTTGGTGGCATGGAGCCTGCACCGCTGGAATTCGGCCCACAAGCTGTTTCTGCTGGCTGCTAGCTACGTGTTTTACGGCTTCTGGGATTGGAGCTATGTGCCGCTGCTCTTCGGCATCTCGCTGGTGAGCGGGTTGGTGGCGCAGCGCATCCAGGCCAGCGGCACATCAAGGCCGCGCAAGCTGTGGCTCACGCTCGGCGTGGCGATTTGCCTGGCGACGCTCGGCTACTACAAGTACACAGCCTTCTTCTTGACCACGGTCCTGAATGTGTGGGCTCACATTGCGCGCCCGCCGATGATGCGCATTCCAGAGCCGCTGCTTCCATTGGGTATATCGTTCTTTGTGTTCCACGCCATCTCGCTGATGATGGACGTCTATCGCGGCAAGCTGAAGGAGCGGGTGCGGCTGGGCGATGCGCTGCTCTACGTGGCGTTTTTCCCCCAGCTGATTGCGGGGCCGATTTTGCGAGCCGCGAATTTTCTGCCGCAGCTCGAAGTGCAGCGCGACGCTAAGAGGATTCGCGTGAATCGCGCCCTGCTGCTGATTGTTGCGGGACTGTTCAAAAAGGTGGTGATCTCAAGCCTGCTGGCCACGCGGCTGGTGGAGCAGGTGTTTGCCGCGCCGCAAACCTTCAGTCGCGGCGATGTGCTGCTGGCTATCTATGGCTACGCGGCGCAGATTTACTGCGATTTCTCCGGCTACACAGATATCGCCATCGGCTGCGCCATGCTGCTCGGCTACCACTTCCCGAGGAACTTCAACGCGCCCTACACCGCGACCAATCCGCAGGACTTCTGGCGGCGCTGGCACATTTCGCTTTCGAGCTGGTTGCGCGACTACCTCTACATTCCGCTGGGCGGCTCGCGCGCATCGGCGGCCCGCACCTACGTGAATCTGATGATCACCATGTTGCTGGGCGGGTTGTGGCACGGCGCAGCATGGACCTTTGTGATTTGGGGAGCGTTGCACGGCTTCTACCTGATCGTGCATCGCGTGTGGAGTGGAATTCCATGGGGGCCGCTGGTTCGCTTCCGCCAGACGGCGGTATGGCGCTGGACCGCGCGGCTTCTGCTCTTCCACGCCGTGTGCCTGGGATGGGTTTTCTTCCGTTCGCCGTCCTTCGACATTGCCTTTGCAGTGCTGCGGCGCCTGGCGGTTCCGGGCGCGATCACGCTGGCCAGCGTGCCCGTGGCCATGGCGCTGATTGCGGGGCTGGCGGGACAATTCCAACCGTTGCGCTGGCGCAAAGTGCTGGAATTCGAACTCGGATGCTGGCCGGCCATGGCGCGCGGCGCCGCATTTGCCGCGGCCATATTCATCGTCGAGATACTGGGGCCTTCTGGTGTCGCGCCTTTCATCTATTTCAGGTTCTGAGACCATGCGTGCGACGAAATACAATTCGCTCTCTCAACTTGCCGCGGTGATGGCGGGATTTGCGGTGACGATCCTGCTGCTCGAGTCGGGCGGCTTGCTTACATGGGCGAATCGGCTGGATGTGGGCCCTATGAGAAGCGGCGCGGTGCAGGTAACGGCTGCGCTGCACAAGATGCTGCAGCCGCTCGGCATAGAGCAGGTGCGCAAGGAGAGCCTCGATGGACTCGATCGCCTGGGCTGGACCGACGATCCGGCACGGCTGCTCGCGGCGCGCGAGAAGTTTACGCCAAGCGCGACCGGATCCAATTCGCCATGCACGGTGGCGGCGCGCGCGCCGAATGCAACGGCTCCAAAAGCCACCGCTCCGATCGCAACCGGCGTTCCCAGGCTCACGCCGCTCAAGCCGTTGCCGCCCGTCGCGCCGGGCGAGACGCGCGTGGTCGCGCTGGTGGGCGATTCGATGATGGCCGTGGGTCTGAGCGATGTGTTGCTGCGCCAGACCGCGACGGACCGGAATCTGCGCGTCGTGAAGGCGTTTCGCTCGGGGACCGGCCTGGCGCGGCCTGACGTTTTCGACTGGATGGAAGAGTATCCGGCGATGATCGGCGACGAGAAGCCCGACGCGGTGATTGTGGCCATCGGCGCAAACGATGGGCAGGGCTTTGTTGAGGACGGCAAGACGCTCACCTACGGCAGCGACGCGTGGGTGAAGGTGTATCAGCAGCGGATGGCGGATTTTCTGAACCTGCTGACGCAAAACGGCGCGCACGTGGTATGGGTGGGCCTGCCGCCGATGAAGGCCGGTGCGTATAACGATCGGGCCGCGGAGATCAATCGCATTGCGTACACGGTGGTGAGCCAGAATCCGCTGGCGACCTGGTGGAATCCTCAACCCTATATAGGCGACGAAGCTGGAGGGTTCCGCGAGACGGAGACCTCGGCGGATGGTAAGACTACGCGCATTCGCGCCACCGACGGAATCCATCTTTCCGACGAAGGCGCGGCTCTTCTCGCGCCAGCTCTCATCGGCTGGCTGAACCCGGCACCTCCGCCGGTCACCACTGCACAGGTCACACCGCAGGAGACGCCTCAAGTCCAGACCAGCCGGCATCGGCGTGGCGCGCGCGGGCGCACCGCACGGCCCTGAGGGCCTTTCCGCTTCACTCTGCTCCAACCAGCTCAGAATTCGCGGCCGGCCGCAGCGCTAAGGCGCGTGTCAGGCGGCGCACAGTGTGTGTGCCATGACACGGACGAGCGAGGCCTGGCATCCAACAAAGCCTTTGTTTTCAATCGCATTCAATTGGCGCGCGTCTTGCACTTCTACCCGGCGTAGGCAGTTGGAAAGAAGAAGCACTCGGGAGGATGCGATGACGGCTCGGAGGCTCAACCTGATGGCGGCGATGGTAGCGGCGATTCTGGCAGCGCCGTTGGCGGCGCAAAATGCGAATCCGCCCGCAAATCAAAACGCGACGATGAATGGGCCCGCACCGGCGCAGCAACCGGCACCGGCAGCGGCGACGAAGCGCGTGATCGTGGTGAGCCTGGAGGATCGCAAGCTGGCGCTGGTGGAAGACGGCAAGGTGAAGAAGATCTACACCGTCGCGGTGGGCAAGCCCTCGACGCCGAGCCCGGTGGGCACCTTCTCGATCGCGCACCGTGTGATGAACCCGACCTACTCGCATGACGGCCGCGTCGTTCCGCCGGGGCCGAACAATCCGGTGGGGACGCGGTGGATGGGCCTGAGCATCCCCGGCTACGGAATCCACGGAACCAATGTGCCGAGCTCGATCGGCAAGGCCGCATCGCATGGATGCATTCGCATGGCGAAGAAGGATCTGGAAGAGCTCTACCCCATGGTGCAGGTGGGCGACACGGTGGAGCTGATCGGCCAGCGCAACGAGGAGACGGCGCAGTTGTTCGGCGCGGGCCCGATGCCGGTTCCGGCCGCGCAGCCGGCAACGCTGACCGCGGTGGCCTCTGCCGCGCAGATGCCGCTCGCAGCTCGGCAACTTCCGATCGCGGCTCCGGCTGCCGCGCAACAGGCAACGAATTCGGCAATGTGGCCGGGCGTGTTCACGACCGCTACGGCAACCCTCTCCAGCCTGATGTTTGAGGGCTCTTTGTGAAGGAGGTCTCAAGATGAACTTCCTGGCGCGCGTGATTTCGGATGTGCAGGCGGCGTTGCTTCCCGTGGCGGCGGCGCTGCTGCTTGAAGAGTTGACCTACGGGGGACTGGTCCGGCTGCTGCTGGCTCCGCGGACGGATTCCGGGAAACAAAAAGGGCCCAAGCACACGAATGGAGGCGAGAAATGCTCGCATTGAAACTGATGTTGATGGTTGCGGGAGCGTTGCTGCTCCTGGTCGCGATGGCGATTCCACTGCTTGGCCTTTGGCGGCGCGTGCAACTGGCGCGGAAGAAGACTGCTGCGGATGGAACGGGCGATGAAATAGAAATGGAACCGGAAGAAATTCCCTGGCGGCGTCCGGTTGCGCTCGCGGTGTTGGGCTGCGTGCCGCTGCTGGTGGCCGCGAGCATTGTGGTGGTGCCTAGCGGCATGGGCGGAGTGCGCGTCAGTCAGATGCGCGGCACACTGCCCGGCACGCTTTACCCCGGCATGCACATCGTGACGCCGCTGGTGGACAGCGTGCAACTGTTCGACCTGCGCGATCACGTGTTCACGGCTGGGCTTATGGAAGAGGGCCCGAAGAAATCGCCTGTCGCCACCGGGCTGAACGTGCAATCGCTCGAAGGCCTGAACATCGGCCTCGGGGTCACGGTGCGCTACCGGCTCGATCCTAACAAGCTGGCGAGCGTTCAGGCGCACCTGCCGCAGCCGCCGGACAGGGAGCTGGTGCCGCCCGTGGTGGCCAGCGCGTGGCGGGAACTGACGCCGCAGTACACGGTGAAGGAGATCTTCTCTACCAAGCGTGAGGAAGTGCGGGCCAAGGCAGCCGACATCATCACGCGCAAGCTGGCGGCCGACGGCATCATCGTGGAAGAGGTGATGCTCTCCGACATTCAATTGCCCGACGAGTACGCGCGCGGACTGGAAGGATTGCTCTTGAAGGAGCAGCAGGACGACCAGATGGGCGTGGACACCGACATCCAACAGAAACAGGTGAGGATTGCGGAGCTGCAGGCCGAGGCCGAGGCAGCGCAGAAGGTGAAGGAAGCCGAAGGCGACGCGCAGGCCAAGGTGGTGGAAGCGCGCGGCGAGTCGGATGCCATGCAGTACACCCTGCCGCTGAAGCAGAAGCAGATTGAGCAGAGCAAGCTGGAAGCCGAGGCGCGCAAGGAGTCGACGATTGAAACCGCCGATGCCGACGCACAGGCCAAGATCATCGACAGCAAAGCCGAGCTGGAGCGGCGCAACCTGCTGGCCCAGGCAGAAGCCAACCGCATCAAGCTGGTGTCAGCGGCCGATGCGCAACGCATGACCAGCGAAGCGGAGCTGTTGAACAAGTCGCCGCTGCTGATCAACAAGATCGTGGCGGAGCGGCTTTCCGACAAGATCCAGGTGGTGATGGTGCCTTCGGACGGAAAGTTTTTCTTCGCGAGCGATGTATTCAGGAGCGCGGCGACGAATCCGATTGTGAAGCAGGAGATGGACAGCGAGCAGCAGCCTGCGCCGGCGCAGAAAAACGGCCAATAGAAGCTGATTGGTCGCGCGGGGCGGGCGCGGCGGAGGCAACGCCCGCCCTGCACCAAAACCATCCGCAGTTCAGTCAGTGACACTCGCGGGCTCGCTCGGGAACGAAGCGATATAATCCGCGCAACGAGAAAAGATGCCAAGATGATGCCCACGAAGCGCATGTGTCTTCTCGCGATCCTCGGTGCGATGCTGGTCAGGCCATTGCTATCCGCCCCTCCGAGCGCGTGGGAGAAGCCCGCATCCGAGCTTGCCGACCAGATCGCCGCCATTCTCGGGCCAGGCCAGGCGCACCTGACCATTCGCAATCTCTCCACCATTCCCACCGATGAGATTCCCACGATTCGCCGGCTGTTGACGCAGGATCTGAAGGCGCACGGCGTGGTGATGGCGGGAGCGGAGAGCGCGAACACGATTCGCGTGACGCTGAGCGAGAGCGCGCGAGAGCGGATGCTGGTAGCGGAGGTGGGCGAAGGCACGCAATCGCAGGTGGCCGTGGTGGACCTGGGGCCTATCGCCACGCAAACCGCAACAACTCAGGAGCGGATGGAGTTGCACAAGGAGATCGATCTCAGTGCAGTTGCGCTCGCGAATGGGACAACATTGAGTTCCGACGATCCCGTGATGGCACTCGTGGAAGCCGGCGCACGACTCTTTGTGCTCCGCAAGGACAGCGTGATGGTCTTTGCCCGCAATGCAGACCATGGCAGGACTGTTGAAGCGTCGCTCGCTCTCGATTTGAAACGGCCGATGCCGAGAGATGCGCGCGGAGTTCTGATTGCGGCTGCAGATGGCAATGGATTTACGGCATTCATGCCGGGAACCGAGTGCAGCGGGACGTTTTCGCCGCCTGCTGAAACGGCCGCGCTGCCGCACAATGGCTGGACCGTCAACTGCCATGCGAGCGACGACCCTTGGCCGATCGCGGTTGACACATCCGGCGCGCCGCAGCTCAAGGCCTTCTATAATTCCGCGCGCGACTACTTTACGGGAGTGGTTTCTCCGAGCGTCGGCGTCGATCTGCCGCCATTTTATGCAGCGGCAATGCTTCCGCGATCCGCCGGAAACGCGGCGCTGCTCGTCGGCGGCATCGACGGGAGAGTGCAAATGGTGGAGAACGGCTCACTCAGGGTGGTGACTGGCACGCGCGACTGGGGCAGCGATTTTGCCGTGCTGCACTCCGGCTGCGGCGCGGGCGTGCAGGTGATTGCGTCGAGCTCCGGCGAGGCCGCGAGCGACAGTCTGCGCGCCTACGAGCTGCCCGCGCTCGAAGCCGTGCCGGCGAGCGCACCGCTTGCGATCGACGGAACGGTGACGGCGCTGTGGGCAGCGCCCGACGGTAAAAGCGTTCTCGCGGTGGTGCGGAATGCGGCAAACCAATATGAGGTGGACCGTGTTACGGCGCTTTGCAATTAGTTTTTCCCTAGTTTTGGTTTGCGTTTGTGCGGGGGCGAGAACGAGACCGCATTACGGCGGCTCACTGCGCGTGGAGGTTGCCGGCGACCCGTGGGTGGGCCCAGAAGGCCTCGCGCGGCGGCTGGTTCTGGACGGATTGACTGCGCTCGATGCGAATGGTTTCGTCAGCCCGGCTCTCGCCGTGGAGTGGCAATCGGACTCTGGTGACCATCGCTGGCAATTCCGCCTGCGGCAGGGCGTGCATTTTCACGATGGCTCCCCGATGAATGCTGTGGCCGTGGTAATGGCGCTGAACACTGCGTGCTCTGGAAACTGCCCGTGGACCGCGGTGCGCGCCGTGGGCTCGGCCGTGATTTTTACCAGCGACTCGCCGATGCCGAACCTGCCCGGACTGCTGGCGGGCGGTATGTATCTCATCGCGCTCACGCGCACCGCCGACGGGCAAACTCCGGCCAATCCCATCGGCACCGGGCCGTTTCAGTTCACCAGCTCGAACAACGGACAGCTCACGCTCACCGCCAACGAAAGTTGCTGGCAGGGGCGGCCGTTTGTAGACGAAATTCTAATTACCGGCAACCGGCCGACCCGCGAGCAATGGCTCGACCTGAACGTGGGCCGCACCGACATTGCCCAAGTTCCGCCGCAGGAATTGCGCCAGGCGCAGCAGCAGCATCTCGCGGTGGTGGTTTCGCCGCCGGTGGAGTTGCTGGCTTTGCAGGTGTCGGACGCTGGCGCGCTGACGAACGCGGTGCTGCGTGCGGCGCTTGCGCAAGCTGTCGATCGCGGCGCGCTCTTTAATGTCATCTTTCAAAAGCAGGGCGAGATTACCGCCAGCCTTTTGCCGCAATCGCTCACCGGCTACGCCTTCCTTTTTCCGGCGGACCGCGATTTGAACAGGGCGATCGAGCTGCGCGGCGGGTTGACCGCGCCACGATTCGTGATGATGGCGGACTTCGATGGAACCATGCAACTGGCCGCGCAACGCATTGCGCTCAATCTGCGCGAAGCGGGATTCAGTGTGCAGGTGGTGAGCTCGCCCAGTTCTGTCCGCCCCGATTTGGCGCTGCTCACACTGCCGATTGAAGGCGCTGACCCGGCGGCGGCTCTGGAGACTTTGCTGCGCAGCGCAGGAGAGAATGTTCCTGTGGCAGGACGGAATCCCACGGCGCTCTACCGCGCTGAGCACGATTTCCTCGATCTCAAAACACTGGTTCCGCTGCTCGATCTTCCCCGCGCCTGGGCGATCGGCAGCCGCGTGCGCGATGTGCGACTGCGCGCCGACGGTACGCCGGACCTTGCCGGAGCATCGCTGGAGGGCACACAGTGAGTCTTCGCCAAAAACTGCTGCTCCTGTTTTCGCTCACCGTGGCCGCGGCGGTAGCGGCAGTAGCGTGGACTGTGCTGGTGCGCATTCGCCACGTTTTTGAAATGCGTGACCAGGAGGAGACGGCGCTCTTCGTCAGCCAGTTTCAGCGCGAGTTTCAGCATCGCTCGCAGGAGGTGGCCGCAGCCGTGAACCGCCTGGCCGCGAGCGAGCGGGCGCGCGCCATGGCGTTCGAACTGGCGCAGTCGGACGACGCAGCGGCCTATCTCACGGAAGCGCAATCCATGGCGCAGGACGCACAACTGGATTTTCTTGAGATTGTCGGCCCGGATGGAAAAATCGTCAGTTCCGCGCAGTGGCCGGCGCGATTTGGTTATCCGGAGCCCGCGGCTCAAAACGCTTCAGCCACACCGTTCCTGAAGCGCGAAGACTTGCCCGACGGATCGACCGCGCTCGGGCTCTTCGCCGTGCACGCGGTCGGAGGGACGACTGTGCGCCTGATTGGCGGCGAGCGGCTGGACCAAGGTTTCCTCGCCGATCTTCCGGTGGCGCCGGGGATGCAGATCGGCCTATACAGCGATGCCGGCGCGGCGGCGAGTTCGGGTCCGGCAGCAATCGTCAGCAATCCTTCCACCACAACCACCTTCGATGCCTCGCGGCTCCTGGGCGCCAACGGCAGCCTTCCCGGCGCAACGTTTTATCAGAGCCTGATTGACGCCGCGCGCACGAGCGGCCAGCAGGTGAACGGCATCGTGAATCCGACCGGGCGGCGCGAGGACAGCCTGAACGCGACGGCGATCCCGCTCAAGAACGAGCAGGGCAACGTGATGGCGGTGCTGGTGGTGGCGATTGCGCGCAGCGGCATGGTGCAAGCGCAGCAGCACATCCGGGCGATTGCGTACGGCGTGGCGGCGGGCGGCATTCTGCTGGCGATTCTATGCAGCCTGTGGATCGCGGCACGGGTTTCGCGGCCCATCGAGCAACTAGCGTTGGCGGCGGAGCAGGTGGCAGGCGGAAATTGGGACGTGCGCGTACCGCCGCGCGGACGCGACGAGGTGAGCGTGCTGGCGCGCAGCTTCAATCACATGACGGAGCAGCTCCAGAGCCAACGCGACCGCCTGGTGCAGAGCGAACGCGTGGCCGCATGGCGCGAATTGGCGCGGCGGCTCGCCCACGAGCTCAAGAATCCGCTCTTCCCGCTGCAGCTCACCGTGGAGAATCTGGTGCGGGCGCGCGAGTTGCCGGAAGCGGAATTCGACGAGGTGTTTCGCGAGAGCACCGCGACGCTGGCGACGGAGATCGCCAACCTGAAGACGATCATCGGCCGCTTCTCGGACTTCAGCAAAATGCCGAAGCCGGAGCTGGAACGCATCGATGCGAAGGATGTGGTGGAGCGCGTGCGCGCGCTCTACGAAACCGCTGCGAGCCGCGACGCGAAGATCAAACTTACCGTCGACGTGGCCGGTGCGCCCATGCCGCTCGATGCCGATCCGGAGTTGCTGCACCGCGCGCTTTCGAATCTGGTGTTGAACGCCATGGATGCGATGCCCGATGGCGGCGTGCTGACGATCTCCGCTCATCCAAAGGGCGATAGAGTGGAACTCCGCGTGGCCGATACCGGCCAGGGCATGACGCACGAGGAATGCGAGCGGCTATTCACGCCCTACTACACCACCAAGCAACACGGAACCGGCCTCGGCCTCGCCATTGTGCAATCGGTTGTGGCCGATCACGCGGGCAGTATCGCGGTGGAAAGCCCCGCGGGCGGCGGCGCAACGTTTATCATTACGCTGCCGAGGGCTGCCGCATGAGCGCGAAGGCGAACATCCTGATCGTCGACGACGAGGCCAACACGCTGGCCTCGCTGGCGCGCGCCTTTCGCCTGGCCGGGCACGAGGCAACAGTGTGCGACAACGCGGAACGCGCGTTGGAGCTGGCCCGCACGCAACCGTTCGATTTGATTTTGAGCGACGTGGTGATGCCGCGGCGCGACGGGCTGACGCTGCTCGAAGATTTGAAAGCTGCAGGCGTGGCTGCGCCGGTGGTGATGATGAGCGGCCAGGCGCACATTGAGATGGCGGTGAGGGCCACACGGCTTGGGGCCCTCGACTTTCTCGAGAAGCCGCTTTCGACGGAGAAGTTGCTGGTGACGGTGGAGAACGCGTTGAAGTTGACGCGGCTTGAAACCGAAAACCGCGATTTGAAGGCCCGCGTCGGCAAACACACCCTGGTCTTTACTGGAGAAAAGATGCGTCGCGTGATGGCGCAGATCGAGCGCGTGGCCGCGAGCGAGATGCGCGTGTGCATCTACGGCGAAACCGGTACGGGCAAGGAGCTGGTGGCGCGCACCCTGCATGAGAAGAGCCATCGCGCGGCAGGGCCGTTCGTGACGCTCAATTGCGCAGCGGTGCCTTCGGAGCTGATCGAAAGCGAGCTTTTCGGCCACGAGAAGGGCTCCTTCACCGGCGCGGCGCAGCGGCACACGGGCAAGTTCGAGCAGGCGCACCGCGGCACGCTGTTTCTGGATGAGATTGGCGACATGCCCCTGGCCATGCAGGCCAAACTGTTGCGCGTGCTCGAAGAGGGCGAGGTGGAGCGCATCGGCGCCGGCAAACCCACGGCCGTGGACGTGCGCGTGGTGGTGGCCACGCATCGCAATCTTGAGCAGCTCGTGGAATCGGGAGGATTCCGCCGCGATCTTTATCATCGCGTGGTTGTGTTTCCGCTGGTGCTGCCGCCGCTTCGCGAGCGCCGCGAAGATCTGCCTGCACTGGTGGAGCATTTTGCGCGCCAGGTGAGCGCGCAAAACGGATGGAAGCCCGCCGCATTCACCGCCGCTGCGCTTGAAGCCCTGCAGGAGTATGCGTGGCCCGGCAATATTCGCGAGTTGCGCAACGTGGTGGAGCGGCTGCTGTTGCTTGCCGGCGGCGAGGTGGGCGCGGAAGACGTACGCCTGGCATTGCCCGTCTCTCATGCAAACGCGAGGGCCGTTTCCACGGTCTCGAGCGCGGAGGGCGACGCGAACGGTCCGCTGGCGCAGCGCGTGCTGGCCTTCGAGCGTGTCCAGGTGCTGGCCGAGCTGGAGCGGCATGGCCGCCAGATTACGCAAACTGCGAAGGCGCTGGGGCTGGAGCGCAGCCATCTCTATAAAAAGTGCCAACAGTTGGGCATCGACCTGAAGGACCTTCCGGGGCGGGAGTGAACTCTCTGGTCTCCCACCCTTGCGCAAAGAACGCGAAAGGATGGGCAACGGCGTGTGTTCAGGATGAGACAACGGGCAGAATCGGGAATGCACCGAACCGCCAGCGCCGGAGTTTCGCTCCACCTACCGCAAAAGTAATCAATTCGAGCATTACTCGCGGGCGCGAGTAACACCCCAACCAGTGTGCGTAGAAGTTACTTTGCATTCCGGAGGTGTGAGCCGTGCGTGGCCACTTCGGGGAATTGTTGTGTTGATACCCCTTGGCTAGACTGCAAGTGCCCTCGATTGTTTCCGCAAGCATTCCAGGAAGCCGGAGCCTGTCCATGCAGGTTGGCAAAGAAATCAGGACGATCCGCGAAGCTGTGGATGCCGCAGCCGGGTTGCAGCCGGCCGCCGCCTTCCTGCTCAGCGCTGAGACCGGATCGACCGTTACCTCTCTCGAACTGCAGCAGAATTGCGTTCAGCTTTCCCAAATACTGCGCCAGGCCGGACTGGCGCAGGGCGACAAAGTTGCGTTTCTGATGGACAACGGTCTTCTGACCGTGCAGCTCTTCCTGGGATCGATGTATGGCGGCCTGGTGGCGGTACCACTGAACGTGCGCGCCGGCGTGATGCAGCTCGCATACATGCTCGACCATTGCGACGCAAAAGTTGTTTTCGTCGAGGAGCAATACGCCGCGTTGCTGAGCGAGGCTCTGGCCGACGTGCGCCGTGATATTCGCGTGATTACGGCCCACGTCGACGGCCCGATTCCCGCATTTGAAACCGTGTCCGCCGACAACCTGCCGCCGTGCCCGGGAGCCGACGATGTGGCGCTGCTGATGTACAGCTCCGGCAGCACGGGAAAACCGAAGGCGGCCATTCATACGCATGCGACCGTGCTGGCGCAAGGACGGAATTCGATTGTTTCGCATGAACTGACTGCGGCCGACCGTTCTCTGCTGGTGCTGCCGCTCTACCACATCAATGCGGAATGCGTAACGCTTATCCCTACGCTGCTGAGCGGCGGATCGGTGGTGGTGGCGCATCGTTTTGTGGTGAGCAAGTTCTGGGATTGGATCGACGATTTGCGCGTGACCTGGTCGGCGCTGGTGCCGACCATCATTTCAGAGCTGGTGGATTGGGACGATCCGAAGAAGGATGCGCGCGCGGAGGCTTTCCGGCGCATCCGTTTCTTCCGCTCTTCTTCCGCGCCGCTTGCGCCCGCACTGCACCGTCAATTTGTGAACAAGTTCCAACTGCCGCTGCTGCAGGCCATGGGCTCGACGGAAGGCGGCAATGTCTTCTCCAATCCGCAGCCTCCGGCAAAGAACAAGATCGGATCGCCGGGTCTGGCTTGGGGATTTGACATCAAGCTGGTCGATCGGCAGGGAGTGGAAGTGCCCGAGGGCGAAGCGGGCGAGATTGTGCTGCGCGGCCCGGCGTTGATGAAGGGCTACTACAAGGATCTGGAAGGCACCGAGGCGGTGCTGGACAGCGAAGGATGGTTCCACACCGGCGACCTGGCGCGGCGCGACGAGGACGGCTATTTCTTCGTGGTGGGGCGATCGAAGGAGCTCATCATCAAGGGCGGCGTGAACATTGCTCCGCGCCAGATTGACGAGGTTCTGGAATCGCACCCGGCGGTGCTGGAAGCCGCGGCGGTGGGCGTGCCCGACCGTTATTTCGGCGAGGATGCCGTGGCCTTTGCGGTGCTGAGGCCGGACGCAGCCGCCGACGAGAATGAATTGCTGGCGTTTTGCGAAAGCCGGCTCGGACACTTCAAGACGCCTTCGCGCATTCGCTTTTTGAAGGAGCTGCCGAAGGGCCCCTCGGGAAAGGTGCAGCGGCTCAAGCTGCTGGATCCGGCGGTGCTGGCCGCTGCGGCAGTCACGGGCCGGAACGGGAAGGAGATCGCGCACGCCGCCGATGCGAGCCAGGACAACGGCGCGCAGGCGCCGGTCTCGCGCATCGAGCAGATCGTTGCCGCCGCATGGGCCGAGGTACTGTCGCTTCCCGACGTAGACGAGCATACGAATTTCTTCGCCCTGGGCGGACATTCGCTGCTGGCTATTCAATGCCTGTCAAAATTGCGCGGAAGATTGCCGGTCATTCTTTCCATCAACGATTTTTTTGAGAACAGCACGGTTGCCGAGCAGGCAGAACTGGTGCGGGAGCGGCTGCGGACCAAACATGGCAAGGGCGATGGCAGCTCCGCGGCGCATTGGGAGCAGAGCGTTCTTGAACAGTTCGTTCCCTCCACTTCAGAGGAGATCATTCCGCGGCGAAACTCGTCGCTGCCCTACCCGCTGAGCCCGTCGCAGCAGCGCCTGTGGTTCATGGAGCAGTTGAATGCGGGCGTGCCCGTCTACAACGAAGCCGAAGCGGTGCGTCTGACCGGAGAACTGAACGTGGACGCACTGGTGACGGCGCTGAACTTGATTGTGGCGCGTCACGAATTGCTGCGTTCGACGATTGCCGTGATCGACGGCGTGCCGCACGCGATGGTTCACGACGACTGGCCGCTGCATTTCGAGAAGATCGACCTGAGCGCCTTGCCCGCGGCGCAACGCGAACTCGAAACCCAACGCCTGCTGACGGAAAAACCGCGCGCGCTCTACAACCTGGAATCGGAGCCGGGCATTCGCGTGGCGCTGGTGCGGCTGAGCAACCGCGAGCATGTGCTGATTCTGATGATGCACCACATCATCTGCGACTGGTCGTCAGAAGGAATCATCTGGCGCGAGTTGTCGGCGCTGTATTGCTCGCTGACCGGCGGGCAGCCGGCCGCATTGCCGCCGCTCGCCATCACACACGGCGATTATGCGGCGTGGCAGCATCGACGGATTGCAGATGGGGACTTCGCGGCCGACCTTGACTTCTGGGATGAAAAGCTGCGCGATGCGCCGCCGCTTCTGGAAGTTCCCGCGGATCGTGTGCGGCCCTCGGTGATGTCGTACCGCGGCGACCGTTTGCGCTGGCGGCTCGATGGCGCGATGACGGAGAAGCTGCGCCGCACCAGCCAGCAGGAAAAGGTGAGCCTGTTCACCATCTTTGCCGCGGCGTTGAATACGCTGCTCTATCGCTACACGGGACGCGACGACATTTTGCTGGGCATTCCGCTGGCGGACCGCGATCAGCAGGAGTTGCAGTCGGTGATCGGGTTCCTGCTTCACACCCACGTGCTGCGCACCAAGGTCGCGGGCAGCATGAGCTTCCGCGAATTGCTGGGGTCGGTGCAAAAGAACGCACTCGAGCTCTACGCACACCGCGGTGCGCCGTTCGACCAGATTGTGCGCCGCCTCGGGCAGGAACGGAGCCTGGGATACAATCCGTTGTTCCAGCTGATGTTGAACTGGCGCGACCGCGATCAACAGCTTTCGTTCATCGGGATGGATGGGCTGGCCGTGGATTCGCTCATGGCGCACAGCAATACGGCCAAATTCGATCTCCTGCTTTTTGCGACGGACGAGGGCGAGGAGATCTGGCTGGAGATGGAGTACAGCGCCGATCTCTTCGATGAAGATCGCATCGCGCGCATGCTGGGCCATTATCAGCGGGTGCTGGAGTCGGCAATCGCCGATCCGGCCCAGACGGTGAACGACCTTGAGATTCTGCCCGCGGCCGAGCGCCGTCAGGTTCTTTCCGAGTGGAACGACACCGCGGCTCCCTATCACTCCGACACGTTTGTGCAGCGGCTGATTGAGGAGCAGGCGGCGCGCACTCCCGCTGCCACGGCGTTGGTGTTTGAAGACACGCCGCTGAGTTACATCGAGCTGAATGCCGAAGCCAATCGGCTGGCACATTATCTGCGCACATTGGGCGTGAAACCCGATGTACGCGTGGCACTGTGCGCCGAGCGCAGCTTTGAGATGGTGATTGCCCTGCTGGCCATACTCAAAGCCGGCGGCGCGTATGTGCCTCTCGACCCGACCTATCCCGCGGAACGGCTGCGCTTCATGATCGAGGATGCCGAGCCGGTGGTGCTGCTCACGCAGACGCACCTCATGCATCTTTTCTCCGCGCTTTATGGCGAACTGCCGGTGATCGATCTGGCGTATAGAGATTTATGGTTTGATATGCCAGCCAGCGATCCCGATCCGCGCGACATCGGGCTCACGCCACAACACCTGGCATACGTCATCTACACCTCCGGTTCGACAGGAAAGCCGAAGGGCGTGATGGTGCAGCACCAGGGGCTCTGCAACCGGCTGGATTGGATGCAGACCGCATACCGGATGAACGCCGCCGACGCGGTGCTGCAAAAGACACCGTTTGGATTCGATGTGTCGGTGTGGGAGTTTTTCTGGCCGCTGATGATGGGGGCAAAGCTGGTGGTGGCGCGGCCAGAGGGACACAAGGACCCAGCGTACCTGGTGGAAGCGATTCGCAAGAACGGAATCACGACCGTGCACTTTGTGCCTTCCATGCTGCAGGCGTTTCTGGATTACCCGGATTCTGCGACCTGCACGACCCTGTTGCGCGTGGTGTGCAGCGGCGAGGCGCTGCCTGCGGCTCTAGCGCGGAGGTTTGTGGAACAGTTGCCGCATGCAGCGCTGCACAATCTGTATGGGCCAACGGAAGCCACGGTGGATGTGACGGCGTGGACCTGCCCCCAAAAGCATCTGCCCGAGAACATTCCCATCGGGCGGCCCATTGCCAACACGCGCATCTACATTCTGGACGCAAATCAGCGGCCGATTCCGGTGGGAGTGCCCGGAGAGCTGTATATCGCCGGCGTGCAGGTGGCGCGCGGTTATCTCAACCGTCCCGAGCTGACGGCGGAGAAGTTCCTTGCCGATCCGTTTACCACCGGTCCGGATGCGCGCATGTATCGCACCGGAGACCTGTGCCGGTGGATGAATGACGGCAACATCGAGTATCTGGGGCGCAACGACTTCCAGGTAAAAATCCGCGGTTTCCGCATCGAGCTGGGTGAAGTTGAAAACGCATTGCTACGGCAAGCAGACGTGCGGCAATGCGTGGTGACAGCGCAGGGCAGCGACGCGGAGAAGCGGCTGGTGGCGTACATTGTGCCCACTGACGCGGGCAAGACTCCATCGGTGGAGGATTTGCGCGCCACGTTGCAGCACCGTCTGCCCAGCTACATGGTCCCCTCGGTCTTCGCGTTCATCGATGAGATTCCTCTCACGTCCAACGGCAAGGCGGACATCAAGAAGCTCATGCAGTCGGAGGTGAAAACGGCACAACGGGAGACGCCATCCGAAGCTCCGTGCGATGAGATCGAAACCGAGCTGGTGGAGCTTTGGGAGCGCGTGCTGAATGTGCGCCCCATCGGAGTTCACGACGACTTTTTCGCGCTCGGCGGCCACTCGCTGATCGGCGTCCGCCTGCTCGCCAACATCAAGAAGACTTATCAGTGCGATCTTGAGCTGGCGACACTGTTCGAGGCGCGCACGGTGCGGCAACTCGCCGCTCTCATACGGAACGCGCATCCTCATCCGGCCAGGGCCGCGGCGGCAAGCCCGGCAGCGCAAAAACTGCAGCGGGCGTGGTCGTCGCTGGTGGCGGTGCAGCCCAATGGATCGAAGCCGCCGCTCTTTTGCGTGCATGCCGCCAGCGGCGACGTGCTGTTTTACGAGCAACTGGGGCGCGCGCTTGCGCCCGATCAGCCGCTCTATGCCTTCCAGTCGCCTTTGGTGGCGCAGCCGGACCGCACCGACATCACCATCGAAGATATGGCGGCGCTCTACATTCGCGAGATGCGCGCCTTCTATCCCAGCGGACCCTACCTGCTGTGCGCGGCGTCGTTTGGCGGGTACATTCTCTACGAGATGGCGCGCCAGCTCGAGAAGCAGGGTGTCGAGCCCGGCATGGTGTTGATCCTTGACCTGCCCGTTCCAGGCAGCGGCGAGCACCTCGGCACCAAGGCGAAGCTGAAAGAGTTTTTTGGGAAAATGCGCCAGGACGGCTGGCGTTACCTGCGCAAGAAGGCGAGGGAAAAGGCGGCCTATTACCGGGAGAAGTTCCTGAAGAGCGCGGTGTATCCCGTCCTGCTGCGGGGCCACCTCGCCGCCAAGTGGCCGCTGCCCAACGCTCTGCGCTATCACTACCATTCGAAGGCGCACCGGCGGGTTTTAGCAGGGTACACATTCAAGCCGTTCCCCGGAAAGGTCACGCTGGTCCGGGCCCTCGACCGCGGGGCCGAGGTGCTGGGCCATCGCGAGGATCCGACGTTAGGCTGGGGGAGCCTGGCTTTGGGCGGTGTCGAGATCATCGAAGTGCCAACTCAGCATTTCGGCATGCTCTCCGACCCCTACACGAAGACCTTTGCCGGCCAGCTGAGAAAGATGATGTCGGAAGCAGTCGAACGGAGCGCGCCCGTGCTCGACCCCGTGGCGCGATAAACGGAAAGAAGCATCCGGTCCGGCCCTTCTACACTTTTGTCCTGATTTCGTCGTATGCTGTAGGTGCCTGGGTACATGCAATGAAGACCTTTACTCTCGAAGAGGCGCAGTCGCTGCTTCCCGTGCTTGAGTCGCTGCTCAAGCGCGCCATGGAAGGCCGCCTTTCCGCGCAAACCGCCGAGTCGGGTCTGAACGAAGTGGCGCAACGCATTTATTTTGCCGGCGGCATGCGGGTGAACGCCGCGGGCGTGGCCCGGCAGCGCGCCGAAATGGATTCGTATCTGCAGCGCGTGCGCGAGAGCATTGCAGAGATCGACGCCATCGGGGTGCAGGTGAAAGACCTGGAAGCGGGCCTGCTCGACTTTCCCTGCCGGATCGACGACGAGGTCGTTCTGCTGTGCTGGCGCATGGGCGAGCCGGCTATCGAACACTGGCACACGCTGGAAGCCGGGTTTCAGGGCCGCCAGCCCGTAGATGAGCGCTTCCGGCGCCGCGCGGCATCCGGCGGCAGACCGAACTGAAGCTCGCGAATCCCATGCCCTTGCCGCCCATCACAGCAGCTTCACTGGCCCATTTGGCGTGGGCTCTTCTCTGGGCTGTGCTGGTCTTCGCCGCGGTGGCCGGCTACGGCGCGGCCTTCCTGCGTGCCATGGGCCTGCGCCGGCCCGCATTGGTTTTGGCCGCTACCGCTGGATTCGGCGTCGTCATCTTGCTCGGCGGTCTCCTCAACCTTTTCCACGCCATCTTCGCCACCGTGCTGATCGTCGCAGTGGTGTTGGGAGTCCTGCTCGCCGTCCTGTTCCTGCGCCCCGATCGCAGCGCACCGGCGGAGCCCTCGGGCTCCCCTGTATCCAGAACCGCCGCCCGTGGCATCACGGCGGCCTTCGTATTCATCGTCCTCGTCCGTCTCATCGCCTCCGTCCACACCCCGTACTACCAGCAATTCGACGACTACAACTTCTACCTCGCTGCCCCGGTCAAGATGATCGAGACCCACTCCTTCGCGCCCGATCCCTTTAGCGAGCGGCGCATCACGTCGAGCGTCGGCGGCAACCAATTCCTCAATACCCTCGTCCTCGCCACCCAGCCGCTCGAAGATCTCCAGATGGCCGACCGTGCCCTCGGCCTGATGCTGCTCGCGCTACTGGCCCTCGCGCTCGGCGCTGAGTTCGAGCTCACCTCGCTGCAACGCGCCCTCTTTGCCTTCTTTGTGATCATCACCCCGCAACTGCAGTTCAATCTCACCTTCGTCATCCTGCCCAGCGCCCTCTTCTTCGGCCTGGTCTATGTCGCCGCCAATCGCCGACTGACAGAAGAGTGGCCCGTTTTGCAGGCTGCCGTGTTGGGAGCCGCCGTCGCTGCCATCGGCTCCATGAAGTCCACATACGTGGCTCATGGAGTTATTTTTGTCCTCTGCATTGGCCTGCTGCGCGTGTGGAAGCGCGGCCTCGGCTCCGGCGTTCGCCTGCTGCTTGTCGCTGCGGTCACCTGCTTCGTCGTCTTGCTGCCCTGGATGATCGCAAACCATGCCGACTCTGGAACCTGGTTCTACCCTATGCTCGGCAAGGGCTTCCACTACAGCGCCTATGGCCAGTTTCCCCCGCCGACCAGCATCGCGTTCAGCACCCTGGCGCACAAAGTCCTGCCCTTCACTCTGCCGTTCCTGGTCTTTTTCATCATGGAGTGCGTTTGGGGCGAAAAGGATGAGCGCAGCTACGCCGCCGCAGCGCTCACCCTGGCTGCATTCATCGCCTCGACACTGGTAAGCATTGCCACTGGCGGAGACTCCCTTCGGCGATACAACTACCCCTGCATCCTCCCCGCCATCCTGCTGCTCTACATCGTCTTTGCCCACCGGGCCAATCTTGCCCGCGGCGTGCGGCGCTTGAAG